>Ga0210388_10001150_pt1 | contig 20945 bp, 23 predicted proteins | sample IncBWC19OmetaG_FD_155485 | JGI IMG/M metagenome (GOLD analysis project Ga0210388, IMG submission 155485) | Forest soil microbial communities from Barre Woods Harvard Forest LTER site, Petersham, Massachusetts, United States - Inc-BW-C-19-O ... | reverse complement strand
CGGCCGACCGGTCGCGGCATTGTGGCCGATGAGAAACGCGATCGTGAGTGCCAACTGCTCGAGCTCGACCACCGACAGATGCAGCTGGCGCAGCCCGAAGCGCAGGTAGCTCGGATTTTGGATGTAGAACGACAGCTGTGCGCCCGACAGCAGGATCACCCAGCCGAAGTACGTCCAGGTCACCACCGCGACCACGGCCGCAAAGCCCGCGTAGACCAATGTGAGGCGCGAGCTGTATTCCACGAAGCGCGTGAAAATGCTGCCGACGGCCGCCCACAGCACGCCCGCCACCACCGCGCCGCTGAGCGCCGGCGCGAAGCGCACGCGCGTGTTGGGAATGAACATGTACAGAAAAGTGAACAGCGTGGTCACCATCAGGTAAGGGGCGACATGCACGCCGAGGCTGCTGAGGCGCTTCACGAGGGGCAGGGAGCTGGCCAGCTGCACGGGGCCGGCGATGAACGCGGTGTGCGACAGCGCGATGAATCCCCCCAGCAGCAACGGGCCTACCACCAGCAGGCTCAGGAACTCCGCCACGCGGCGCCCGAGGCTGCGGGGCTGGGGTACCCGCCATACGTAGTTGAAGCTGTCCTCGACCTTCTGGATCGTGCCAATCAGCGACCAGGCGAGGAAGGTGATGCCCAGGACGCCGACCACGCCACGGCGCAGGCGGCCGGCGAACTGCAGCACCTCGCGCGTCATATCATCCGCACCCGGACCCACGGGGCGGAAAAACTCCATCACGATGGGCTGCAGGTCACGTCCGGCATGGCTGCCCAGCTGTCGCAGGATGATGAAGCTGAACGCCAGCAACGGAACCATCGACAGCATGGTCGTGAATACCAGCGCGGTGGCGCGCATGTTGATCTGCCCGCCGACCAGATCGCGGATCACGGCATAGGGATAGCGGCCGAGGCGCGCGACCTTGCGGACCAGCCCCGCTCGGCCGGAGGCCCGGCTGAAGACAGCGGCATCCAGCTGATCCCATGGCCAGTTGGACATGGGTTCAGGCGGTCAGGCGCTGCAGGGCTTCGAGGTACTTATCGCGGGTGCGGGTGATGATCTCGGCAGGCAGCGCGGGTCCCGGCGCGCGCTTGTCCCAGTCCAGCGTTTCGAGGTAATCGCGGATGAACTGCTTATCGAAGCTCGGCGGACTGATGCCGACCTGGTAGGTGTCGGCCGGCCAGAATCGCGAGCAGTCCGGTGTCAGCACTTCATCCATCAGCGTCAGTTCACCATCAGCGGTGAGCCCGAACTCGAATTTGGTGTCGGCAATGATGATGCCGCGCGCCCGGGCATGGTCGGCTGCGAACCGGTACAGCGCCAGCGCCGTGGCGCGCACTTTTGCGGCCAGATCCGCACCGATCAGGCCACTCACCTGCGCAAAGGATATGTTCTCATCATGTGCGCCAAGCTCGGCCTTGGTGGCGGGTGTGAAAATCGGCGTGGGCAGCTGCTGCGCGAGCTTCAGGCCGGCCGGCAGTTCGACCCCGCACACCGTGCCGCTGCGCTGGTAGTCCTTCCAGCCCGAGCCGATCAGGTAACCGCGCACCACGGCTTCGACGGGCAGCGGTTTGAGTCGTTTGACAATGATCGCGCGACCTTCGAGCATCGCCAGCTCCGCCGCCGCCAGCGGCAGCTGCGCGAGCGCCCGTCCGGTGAGGTGATTCGGTACGATGGCGCGCGTGCGCTCGAACCAGAAATTGGAGATCTGCGTCAGCACGCGACCCTTTTGTGGAATCGGGTCGGGCAGCACGACGTCGAAGGCCGACAACCGGTCCGTGGTGACGATGAGCATGCTGTGCTCGTCCACGGCATAGTTGTCCCGTACCTTACCCGCATACAGGAGTTTCAGGCCGCTGAGGGCGGTTCGGTAGACGGTGCCGGATGTCATCGTTTTCTTGAGGTTTGAGGTGGCAATAAAGCGGCGAGCGCCGTGGTTGCTAATATATCAGCGTATGCAATGGATCGGAAAAGCGGTGGGTGGCCTGATCGGCCTGATGGCTGGTGGCCCGGTCGGCGCGGCGATCGGTGTCGTGATTGGTCATCAGTTTGATGCCGCCTCCACACCGACCATCGGCCGGCGCCCCGGTATTGGCAGTGCGGCGGGAGCCAGCGCGACCCAGATCGGTGATCGCTTCTTTCGCGCCGCGTTCCAGGTCATGGGCCACGTGGCCAAGGCCGATGGACGCGTGTCGGAGCAGGAAATCCAGGCTGCGCGTGCGGTCATGTCGGAGCTGCGGCTGACGCCGGAGCAGGTGCAGGTGGCGATCGCCTGTTTCACGCAGGGCAAGTCCGCGCAATTTGCGCTGGGCACCGCGCTCGATGGGCTCTACAGCGCGTGCGGCGGCCGGCCGGATCTGATGCGCGCGTTTGTCGAGATCCAGATGCGCGCGGCGTTGATGGGCAATGACCTGCAGCCGACGGCGCGTACCGTCTTGCAGAACATCGCCACGCGCCTGGGACTGGGTGGCATCGAGTTTGCCCATATCGAGGCCGTGCTGCGCATGCGCCGCGGTGGCTATGCCGGCAGCCACGGCAGCGGTGCGGCCGTGGACGAGGAGTCGCGACTGGGGCAGGCGTACAAGGTGCTGGAATGCACCCCGCAGAACAGCAACGAGGAGCTCTCGCTGGCGTATCGGCGTCAGCTGAGCCGCCATCACCCCGACAAGCTCAAAGCCAATGGCCTGCCGGAGTCGATGATCGAGCATGCCAAGCAGCGCACCCAGCAGATCATCGAGGCCTGGGAGCTCGTGCGCGAACGCCGCGGGATTTGATGCTGGTAGTATCCTGAAACCATGGAAACGAGCTGGATCGCCCCCTCCATCCTGTCCGCCGACTTCGCCCGCCTGGGCGAGGAAGTGGATGCCGTGCTGCACGCCGGCGCCGATATCATCCACTTCGATGTCATGGACAACCACTACGTGCCGAACCTCACCATCGGCCCGATGGTGTGTGAGGCCCTGCATCGGCATTCACCGGATGCCATGATCGATGTGCATCTGATGGTGAGCCCCGTGGACCGCATCGTCGCCGACTTCGCGCGTGCCGGTGCGACCTATATCAGCTTCCATCCTGAGGCCACCGAACACGTGGACCGCACCATCGAACTGATCCACGACCAGGGCTGCCGCGCCGGTCTGGTGTTCAATCCGGCGACGCCGTTGCAGTGGCTGGATTACACGCTGGGCAAGCTCGACATGGTGCTCATCATGTCCGTGAACCCCGGTTTTGGCGGCCAGAAGTTCATCGCCCAGTCGCTGGAGAAGCTCAAAGCGGTGCGGGCCCGGATTGATGCACACAGCCGCCCCGTGCGGCTCGAGATCGATGGGGGCGTGAAGGTTGAGAACATCGGCCTGATTGCGGCCGCGGGGGCCGATACCTTCGTCGCAGGCTCTGCGGTGTTTGGCAGCACCGATTACGCCGCCACGCTCAAGGCAATGCGCGCGGCCATCGACGCCGCACGCTAGGACGACCTACTCGTCGTCGTCCTCGTCATCGTCGGCCTCTTCGACCCGCGCCAACCGCGTATTGACCGGCTTGGAAGTGGCCGGAACGATCACCGGGCGGGTCTTGGTCTTGGGGCGCGCGTTGAAGACCACGATGGTCTTGCCCGTGGCCCGCAGCAGCCCCTGGTCTTCGAGCACCTTGAGTACCCGGCCCGCCATTTCGCGCGAGCAGCCGACCAGGCGTGACAGTTCCTGACGGCTGACCTTGATCTGCATGCCCTCCGGATGCGTCATGGCATCGGGTTCGCCGCACAGATCCATGATGGCGTGGGCCACGCGGCCGGTGACATCCACGAAGGCCAGGTCGCCGAGCTTGCGGTTCGTGCGGTCCAGGCGGGTGGCCAGCTGGGTCGCCAGCTCGAAAATCAGTCCCGGGCTTTCGGCTGCGATCTGCCGGAATCTCGGGTAGGTCATTTCCGCCAGTTCGCACTGATTGCGGGTGCGCACCCACGCGCTGCGTGTGGGCTGCTCGTAGAACAGGCCCATTTCACCGAAGAACTGGCCCTTGTTGAGGTAGGCGAGAACCATCTCGTTGCCTTCCTCGTCCTCGATCATCACTTCGACCGAGCCGCTGATGATGTAGTACAGAACGTCTGGCAGATCTCCGGCATGAATCACCACGGTCTTCGAAGGCACCGTGCGAATGCGGCAGTAGCTCAGAAAGCGATTGATCGCTGGTATGTCACTGAGCGGTTTGACGTTCTCATCCATATCCAAATCCCCCGAGCGCGTGCGCTCTAGGTCACGTTTTTATACATAAGCCGAAAGAACTGCAAGCGACTCAAATCCAGTAGGCGGTCCGCGTCATGACCTTTGCGGTCCCACGCATCAGTCCCCTGATCAGGCCCGGCAGCTCCATGGCCCCTGCCGCACGGGCCGAACCGGCGTGCGCAATCTCATCGCTGCGCATGGCATCGACCACCGCGCGACTGGCCGAGTCGGCGCCCGGCAGGCGCCGCAGATGCTCTTCCAGATGTCCCTCGACCTGCCGTTCCGTCTCGGCGACGAACCCCAGGCTGGCGCGATCACCAAAGGTCCCCGCCAGCGCACCGATGGTGAACGAACCGCAGTACCACAGCGGATTGAGCCGGCTCGGGTTCGAGCCCAGTTCGCGCAAGCGCTGTTCACACCACCCCAGGTGATCGGCCTCTTCATGCGCTGCCTTGAGGAGCAAGGCGCGGGTGGCCGGCGCACGTGCCGCCAATGCCTGTCCGTGGTAGAGCGCCTGGGCGGCCACTTCACCGGCATGATTGACGCGCATGAGCGCCGCCGATTCGCGGCGCTGTGCATCGGTCAATGTGGGCGGAAGGGCGGCCCCGGGATAGGGGCGGGAAGCATGGGCGGGGGCGGCGATGGCCCGCAATGCCCGGTCGGCAGCGGCGATGAACGGATCGAGGAGGCGCTCAGAACCCATGGGGAGGCCACAACCCTGTAAGCATCCGCGCACTATAGCAGCCGTACGGGTCATAATGCCCCCCGAAACGCGACAAGATCAGTCAGGCTCACGGCCCAGGCGCAGTTGCACTGCAGCAATCCTGTCCCTGCACACCGATAGTCCGACCTCGACCCTTATATATGGGTAGTGTCGCGGTCCTGAGGACCGGCCGTGGTGCGCAGACAGGCGCTTTGCAATGGCAGGCCTGCTTGAGTACACTTGCCGGCCTTTTTTGGCACGGTCCCAAAGGCCCCCGGCGGAGCATCCGGCACGGGTGGCAATTCCTGCGGGCCCGGTGGCGGAGTTAGAGAAATGCTTACGACATCAACGGTGTTCGCCAAGTCCGGCCAGGTGCGCGGCGACTGGTTTCTGGTCGACGCCGACGGCAAGACCCTGGGGCGCCTGTCCTCGCAGATTGCGCATCGCCTGAAGGGCAAGCACAAGGCGGACTATTCTCCGCACGTGGATATGGGCGACCATATCGTCGTGATCAATGCCGAGAAGGTACGCGTCACGGGCCGTAAGCTGTCGGACAAAATCTACTACCATCACACCGGCGCCATCGGCGGCATCAAGTCCATCGCCCTGGACAAGCTGCTCAAGGAGCACCCGGAGCGCGCAATCGAGTTTGCCGTCAAGGGCATGCTGCCGAAGAACCCGCTGGGCCGTCGTATGTACAAGAAGCTGCATGTGTTCGCCGGCGGACAGCACCCGCACAGCGCGCAGCAGCCGAAACCTCTCGAGATTCAGGAAGCTTAATACTCATGGCCATCAGCACGAACTACGGCACCGGCCGCCGCAAGACCGCCACTGCGCGGGTCTACATGACTCCCGGCACCGGCACCATCACCGTCAATGGCCGCGGCTTGGACGAGTTCTTCGGCCGCGTGACCGGTCGGATGATCGTCCGCCAGCCGCTGGAAACCACGGATCTGCTCGGCCGTTTCGATTTCACGGTGCACGTTGCCGGCGGTGGCATCACCGGCCAGGCCGGCGCCATCCGTCACGGCATCACCCGCGCGCTCATCCAGTACGATGAGACCCTGCGCAAGCCGCTGCGTGTGGCAGGATTTGTGACTCGCGATGCGCGTGAGGTCGAGCGTAAAAAGGTCGGCCATCGCAAGGCTCGCCGCGGGACTCAGTACTCCAAGCGCTAACGCTACCGGCCGCGAGAGGTTCCTGTTTGGGGGATCGTCTAGTGGTAGGACAACGGACTCTGACTCCGTTTACCTAGGTTCGAATCCTAGTCCCCCAGCCAAAAATAGAGGCCCGCCGCAAGGCGGGCCTTTTATTTTTGTCGGCAGCCCGCGATCAGTGATTACACACATCGTTCCCCTTATCGAAAACGATGCGCCAGGTATGGGGGGCCTCCAGTCGCCATATCGAGGTGAAGGTTCCAATGAGTTTGCCGGACGGATCCGTGACCGGGCCGGTACTCAATGCCAGGGTGCCTGATTCAAGAACTTCGACCTTCGAGGGTTCCCAGGAGAATGGCGCTTGCGGGGTCTTGAAGTACTTCGACCACCCCTCGACTACTTTGGACTTTCCGCGCAGCGGATTCTCTGCGGAGAAGAACACTGCCTCCGCGGATATGAACCGGGAGAACTGCGGCTGATTTCTATCCGCCATGGTTTTCGCGAAGGCGCGCTCCGTCGCAAGCACCTGCTGCGTGACCGACACCCCGGCCTGCGCACGAACTGCCAGGCAATGACCCACCAGGCAGGCACACAGAAGCGGGGCAAATATTTTCAACGGTATGTATCGCATGGTTCCCTCGTTCGACTCACTCGCCAACACGCCAGGGCGAGCGATCCTGCCAGCTTTTCAAAGCCGCAGTCGCCCATGCCGTGGACCGGTCCGCGTGACACAGATTGCAGGCATTCGGAATCTGCAGCGCTGCGCTTTGCGCCGGCGTAATGAAGCGGAATGTATGCGCGCGCACGTTTATGTCGGCGATGGTCTGCTCGATGCGCGGCATATGACAGGCAACGCACTCACTGCCGGGGCTGCCCGGCGCGTGATGGGTGTGCGCCTCGATCGAGACGGCGTGCGGACCGTTTGCCGTACCGGGTCCGTGACAGTCCAGGCAGATGGTCCCGGCCGGCTTCCACAACACCGCTTCATTTGCCGTGCCATGCACGTCGTGACAACTGAAGCAGGTGACGCCGCGCGTGTACATCAGGCTTTGCACGAAGTCATTTCCCTGCATGCGGTTCTTGTGAGCCGTGCCATCGGCAAAGTGCGTAAAGGATGTCTCGCCCAACTTGTGATCCTCGAGCTTCCAGAAGTCGGCCAGTTTCAGCCCAATGTGATAGCCCACCGGCCAGTCGTAGTACTTTCCCCGGATTGGATTGTCGAGGGGTTGTCCCTGCGAGTGGCACTGGATACAAACGTCGTTGGCCTGGACGTAGTCGAGCTTCGCCGGGTTCACGATCGACGGGCGTTCGGGGTTTGCGACATGCTCGCTGCCGGGTCCGTGGCAGCGCTCGCAGCCCACATTCCATTCAGTGACGGTCTTGGTGGCAATGTCGTAGTTCACGGAGTGGCAGCCATCGCAAAGCGGTCCGGTGGGCCGTTGCATGTTATCGGGTGGATAGTGGGGCGCCCACCAGTCGCTGCCGTTCTTGACGAAGTAGGGCCGCCAGATCTTATGCGCCACGTCCCACTGGGCCGGCAGCACGAAGTAGTCGTCGCCCACCCGCTTGAAATAACGCTGCTTCCACTTGCTGCCGTAGGTGAGCGCAATATCGTCCTTGGTGAAAGTCAGCAGCGGATCGGGCTTGGACAGATCCGGAATGATCACCTGCGGATGCAGGTGCGGATCCTGAACCACATTGGCCATGCGGGTCTTTTTCCAGCGCTCATAAATGTCGCTGTGGCAGCTCCTGCAGGCAGCCGAGCCCACGTAGTGGGCCAGCGCCGGGGCTGCGGTGGCGTCGCCACCGACTGATTGCGGGGCAAGCGCCGCCACCCTGGGCAGATTGCGCAGATAGGCACTGACCTGCCACAGCTGGCGATCCGGCAGTTCCCACGCGGGCATGCCGGTATGACGAATGCCGTTTTTGATGTGATAGAACAGCTCGCCGTCGCTCATCTGCTGAACAGCGCCGCTGCGCAGATCCGGCGGACGTGGGTACTGGCCGCTGGCGATCTCGGTCCTGCCGCTGCCGTCATAGGCGTGACACAACTGGCATTTGCTGCGGTACAGCTGCTGTCCGGCGGCCACATCCGCGCTGCCCGCGGCCGCGCTCAGTGGATTCTTCACCCGCCTCTGGCTGGCGGGTACGGTGTGAAAAAGCAGCCATTGGGCAATGTTCGCTTCCAGCGCCGGCGCGTTCCCCCGCGCACTTGATCCTTCCCAGACCAGCAATGCGTACAGGCCGCCAAGCAGCAGGGCGAGGACGATGACGCTGCCCAGAATCACTTGCAGAGTTTTTTTGCGAGGCATGGCAGGATCGCCGTCGTGGTGCGCAGTGCCGTATGGTGCGCGCGAGTCTTCTGGGAGTCACGTCCATGCGCAGGCTGCTCGCGGTTCCGGTATTGCTCGGTTTTGTGCTGCAGGCGGTTGCCCAGGCGCCCCCGGGCACCGCCCCGACGGCTGAGCAGGATCATCAGCAGATGATGGATCAGCTCGGCATCAAGAAACTGCGGCCCGGCCGGGTCAATGATGTGAACTCACCGGTCAATCCGGTCAATTACGACGAAGCACGCGCGAACCCCGATCCGCTCTGGCCGGATCCTTTGACCTTCGCCAACGGCGCCAAGGTGACCTCGGCCAGTGACTGGTGGAACAAGCGCCGGCCTGAACTGGTCGAAATATTCGAACGCGAGATCTATGGGCGCATTCCGGCCTCGGCACCGAAGGTGACCTGGACGGTACAGACCGTCGACCACGAGGTCCTGGGGTTCACACCGATCACCGCCACCCGGGTCATCGGCCACGTTGATAATTCCGCCGATCCGGACATCCATGTGGATATTCCGCTGATGCTGGTGAAACCGGCGCGGGCAAAACTGCCCATGCCCGTGCTCATCATCTTCCAGTACGGCCCCGTGACATTTCCCGCACCGGCCGGTCCCACTGCCGATGAGCTTGCACACATCAACGACGTTTGGAAGGCGCAGATGCTGCAGAACGATCCGTCGCTGCAGGCGGTATTCAAGGCGCACCCGGCCTGGCAGCCGATCACTGCGCCACGGCCGCCCCCGCCGGCACTCGACGTCGACGGCAATCCTCCGCCGCTGCAGCAGCTGATCGCCGCGGGCTGGGCCGTGGCATTGATCGAGCCGAACAGCATCCAGCCCGACAGTGGTGCCGGTCTGACCCGCGGCGTCATCGGGTTGTCCAACCAGGGCCGATGGCGCAAGCCGGATGATTGGGGGGTACTGCGTGCCTGGGGCTGGGGTGCGAGTCGCACTGTGGACTATCTCGCAACGGATCCGGAACTGGACACTCACCACGTGGGCATCGATGGCGTGTCGCCCTATGGCAAGGCGGCGCTGGTCGCCATGGCCTTCGATGCACGCTTCGCGATGGCGCTGGTCGCCTCCTCCGGGGAGAGTGGCACCAAGCCGCATCGCCGCAACTTCGGGGAAACGGTCGAAAATCAAACGGCCGCGGATGCCTATCACTGGATGGCCGGCAACTTCCTGAAGTACGGTGCCGCCGAGGCCCGATCCGGCGCGAAGACGCCGGCTGACATTCCGGTCGATGCGGGCGAGCTGATCGCCCTGTGCGCGCCGCGCATGGTGTTCGTCAGCTATGGCTCCCCGGACAATGGCGACCCACCGTGGGTGGATCAGCGCGGCGGCTACATGGCGTCCGTTCAGGCCGGAAGAGTGTTTCGGCTGCTGGGCGTGAAGGATCTGGGGGTCGGGGATGACTACCAGGATGCGCAACTGCCACCCATCGGTACCGGGTTACTCGACGGTCCCCTGGCGTGGCGTCAGCATGACGGTGGTCATACCGATGCGCCGAATGTGAAGTATTTCATCAGCTGGGCCGATCGGCTTATCGGCCACCGGCCGTAGGTTCAGCCGATGGTGCGCTTGAGGAATTCCACCACGCGCTCCACCGGTGCATCGCGGAAGAAGGGCACGGCGTCGTGGTCCACGCCGTGCAGGATCAGAACCTGGGCGTGTTTGCCGGCCTGTTCATAGGCCCACTGCATTTCGTAGACCTGATTGAGCGGCATCTGCGTGTCCTGGTCGCCGTGCAGCAGCATGATGGGGGGTGCCTTGCCGTCGACATGAAAGATGGGGCTGGCGAGCTTCGCCAATTCCGGGACCTGGTCGGGCGCAGCGCCCAGCAGCCGCCGCAATGCCGGTTCACGTACCGCCAGCCCCACCGGGGTGGACTGGGCCAGGATCGTGGTCAGGTCGCTGGCGCCGAAGTAGCTCACGATGGCCTGGATGCTCGATGACTCGCTGCGATAGTCCCCCTCGGTTCCTTCCAGGGCCGCAACCCCGTTGGTCACGCCGACCAGCGCCGCCAGGTGCCCGCCCGAGGAGGCCCCGACGATTGCGATCCGGTCCGTACGATAGCCATACATCGGGGCCTGTGCGCGCAGATAGCGGATGCCCGCCTTGATGTCGAAGACGTCGGCCGGAAACGGTGCGTCATTCGAGGAGCGGAAATCCAAACTGGCCACGGCGAAGCCGCGCTGCATCAGGAAGGTCGGGTACTGGGTCCTGGTTCCCGTGGTCCATGCGCCGCCGTGAACGAATATCAACAGCGGCGGGTGCCGTACACCGGGGGGCAGATGCAGATCAAGCGCCAGGGGCTTGCCATCGACCGTTGCGTAAACCAGATCCGTGAAATGGCGCGCGGCATCGGCCGCGCTCGCCGCCGGCAGGCTGGCGAATGCCAAAGCGCAGCATGCCAGAGCGCTGCGCAACCCATCGGCCTTCGTGGTACGCATCAGCACCCCCTCATGGTCGCAGCGGCGTAGCTTATCCTAGTCGCCCCGGCCGACCACCAGCGACTCAAGCGTCCCGGCGGCGTCGACTTCCACCTTGAACTCGATGGGCTGACAGCACACCTGGCAGTCCTCGATGTAGGTCGCGGAGCCGGCGCTCAGATCGATCAGCGTTTCGAAGGACTCACCGCAATACGGGCACTGGACCGGATGAAACTCGCTGCCCTGCGCCAAGTCGCCGACCGGCTCCCCGGCCCCCGGCTCGAATACCGGTTCCAGTCCGTACGCGGCATCGATCTGCCGTGCGGCATCGACTGGCGCGGATTTGCGTTTCACTGCCAGGCCTTGATCGCTTCGCTGTTGTCGCGGCTGTAGCCCAACGCATCGCGGGCCTGGTCGAAGCGCGCACTGACCAGTCGCACCAGCGGTGCATCGAAATTGAGGTCGCGTGTCAGATCGGCCGCGATCTTCACATCCTTGGCCAGCAGCCCCAGCGCAAAGCCCGTGGCGAACTTGCCCCCGATCACATGCTCGCGCAGCGTCATGTCGGTGTGGAAATTGCGACCCGTGGACACATTGAGGATGTCCACCATCCGGCCCGGGTCGAGGCCGAAGCGCTCGCCGGCGATCAAGGCTTCGGCACAGGCGGCGAATCCGGCGGCCGCGACGAAATTGTTCAGCGCCTTCATGGCATGACCGGTGCCGAGGCCACCCGTGTCGAATAACCGATCTCCCATGGTGCGCAACAGGGGGCGGGCGCGTTCGATGGCTGCCTGGTCATCGCCCCCGATCATGATCGCCAGGGTGCCGAGAACCGCCCGTGGGACACCACCGGACACGGGCGCATCAATCAGCACGATGCCGTGCTCCCCCAAGGCCGCCCCCAGCCGCCGCGTGCCGGTCGGATCCGCCGAACTCATGTCGATCGCGATCGTGCCGCGCCGCAGCCGTGCGGCGAGACCGTCACGCAGGTACACCTCGCTCACCACCAGGCCCGTGGGCAGCATGGTCACGACGAAGTCCGCCGCGGCCAGATCATCGAGGGTGGCCGCCGCGCGGCAGCCATGTGCGGCGGCGACCTTGCGTGCCTGCTGCGCTGAACTGTCGAAGACCGTCACGTCATGGCCCGCGCGGGCCATGCACGCGGCCATCGGCGCGCCCATATTGCCGACGCCTATGATTGCGACCTTCATGGCAGCGACGCTCATGGCTTGCCGCCCGCGCCCTGGCGCGCGAGCACTTCGGCGGCGGCATTGAACGCCTCGACGCCACAGGGGACGCCGGCATAGACCATGGTATGCAGGAGGGTTTCGCGAATCTCCTCGACCGTCGCGCCGTTGGCCAACGCCCCGGCAACGTGCACTTTGATCTGGTTCGGCTTGCTCAGCGCCGTCAGCGCCGCAAGCGTGAGCAGGCTGCGTGTCTTGCGATCCAGGCCCGGTCGGCTCCAGGTTTCGCCGAAGCAGTAGCGGGTGACGATTTCCTCCAGCGGCCGGTTGAAATCGGTGGCCTGCGCCAGGCGCTCCTCGGCGCCGCCGGGGCCAAACATCTCACGCCGTATCTTCATTCCTGCGGTAAATGCCGCGTCGTTGCTGTCAGTCATGATGCCCCCATTGCTGGTAGAGATAATCGGTGACGTCGTTGATGCTCTGCTCATTGAGCAGATCCGGATACATCTTCGGCATCGGCAGTTTCGGACTCTTGATGTAGGCGCGGGTGGTGGCCTGGTTCTGGCGCGCGACGGCGACGCTGAGCTTGTGATCGGGAACGAGGTTCCCGTCCGGCCCGTGACAGGCGACGCATACCTGGCTGTACAGGCGTCGGCCAGCCGCCAGATCCGGCGCACCCGCAGGCCCATTCGCCGCCACCTTGGCGGGCGCGGCGAGCGGACCCGCGCCGCTCAAGGTCTTGGGATTGAGGGCCATGATCACGACACTCGGCAGGCCGAGTGCGCCGAAGGCATTGCGGGAGATATTGCCATCCGCGAAGGCGACGTACTGATGCCCGCCGGCCTCATACGTGACCACTCCGCCGGCCAGCGCACCGCCGGTTTGTACCTTGTTGACGACGGCGCCGCTCTTGCTGTCGAAGACAAACAGATTGCCGCCCAGGTCACCCGCGAAGGTCACACCGCCGGCGGTGGGCGTAATGCCGGCCACCACGGGCTTGTCGGTGTGGTACTTCCAGCGCACCGCGCCGGTAACGCTGTCGAGGGAGGTAATCCAGCCCGTCGTCGGCCCATCGGGCGCGACCGAGCCGCCGAAGCTCAGGCCGCCGGGTGTGTATTCGGTGGCACCCGGACCGAGCTTGACGATGAAGCAGGCGTCCACCGCTCCGGTCACCAGTGAATGATTGAGGCGGTCCAAGGCCGGACCATTCCACTCGACTCCGCCGGCGTAGCCCGGGCACATGCGCGAGCCTTCCTTGGTGGGCATCTTGGGCATGCGCTCGATGGTGGTCACCGGCACGCGGAACAGCTGCAGGTGCGTATCACGGTCGATCGCGGTCACATAGCCGTCCTTGCCGCCGAACACCAGGTAGTCGCGCGCACCGGCAATTCGGTACAGCACCGGTGGTGCGACCATGTCGAGGTCCATCCAGTCCTCCGGCGTACCCTGGTGCCACCACTTGAGCGCACCGGTGCGTGCATCCAGCACCACGATCGAATCCGTGAACAGGTTCGCGCCGGGGCGGTAGGCCTTATCGATGTCCGGCCAGGGATTGCCGACCGGAACGAACAGCTCGCCACTGGAAACATCCAGGGTCATCGCGCCCCAGATGCCACCACCGCCGGTCTTGGCAGTTCCCGGGCGCTGCCAGGTCTCGGCGCCGACGTCCTTGCCCATCGGGATCGTATTGAAGCGCCACAGCTCGCGGCCGTTTTCGGCATCGAAGGCCATCACGCGCCCGCGCGCCCCGAGTTCGCTGCCGCTGATGCCCATATAGACGACTGCGCCCCAGGCCAGTGGCGCCGCCGCCGATGATTCCCCCAGCGCCGGTGAGCCGATGACCGTCTTCCACAACAGCTTGCCGGTTGCCGCATCGAGCGCGATCAACCGGTCATCGGGGGTGCCGCGGAACACGCGACCGTTCAGGACCGCAACGCCGCGGGTCGAAGGCGAGTTGCGATCGTCGTCGGGGGTGTAGGTGAAGCGCCAGAGCAGGGCGCAGGTGGTGGCGTTGATGGCCACGGTCTCGCGGCCGGTACCGGTGTAGATCACACCGTCGACGACGATCAGATCCGAATGCATCGAGGTGGGGCCATCGATCTGCACGCGGCACACCTCACCCAGCTGCGTCGCATTGGCCGGGGTAATCTCCTTCAGTGGGGAGAAGCGCTGGCCATCGAGATGGTTGTTGTAAGTGAGCCATTGCGCGCCCGGACTGGTCTCCTGGGCGCCACAGATGGCGGCGCAGGCGCTGGCGAACAGCGCGATGAGGCCGCGTTTGAGAAATGTAGGCTGCGACATGAATCCCCCTGCTTGGTTTTAGCAGGTGTCATTAAACCGCCCTTTACAGCTGTTTCACACCTGTGTCGTCGCCCAGCAGCAGCACATCGGCCGGCCGCTGCGCAAACAGGCCGACCGTGACCACTCCCGGGATCTGATTCAACGCTGACTCAAGCGCTACCGGGTCGGTGATGCTGAGGTCGTGCACGTCGAGGATGTGATTGCCGTTGTCGGTGATATACCCCGCGCGCAGCACCGGGCGGCCACCGATCGCGCTCAAACGGCGGCCCACGAGTGCGCGCGCCATGGGAATGACTTCCACCGGCAGTGGGAAGGCGCCGAGGGTGGCGACCAGTTTGCTGGCATCGGCTATGCAGACGAAGACCCTGGATACTGCCGCGACGATCTTCTCGCGGGTCAGTGCACCGCCACCCCCCTTGATGAGCTGGCGGGCGGCGTTGGTCTCATCCGCCCCATCGATATAGACCGGCAGCTCCCCCACTTCATTGAGGTCGAGTACCGGGATGCCGGCCGCTTCCAGCAGTCGGGTGGACTGGTTGGAGCTGGAGACGACGGCCTTGAGGTTGCCCCGGTCGGCCGCGATGAAGTTGATGAAGTGCTCCACCGTGCTGCCCGTACCGATGCCGATGACCTCATGATCCGCCAGCCACGGCAGCGCGGCCTGTGCGGCGCGGCGCTTGTTTTCCAGTGTATTCGTCATCGATCGCTCCGCAAGACCCTACCCCAGAAACGACTGTGCCCGCTTTCGCGGGCACACAGTCGATCTGCTTTCGACCCGGGGACGCGGCATTGCTGCCGCGTCCACCGGTTGCAGCTACTTCTTCTTCGCTGCTTTCTTCTTGGCCTTCTTTTTTGCCTTAGCCATGATAGATCTCCAGTTAGGGTTAGTCCGAGGTCGGAGTATACGCACGCGAATTGAAATTACAAGCAAGAAGGAGTAGGCGCGCGAGACGCATCACTCATTTCGTGAGGGTCAGACCATTGAAGTGATGAACTTCCAATGCGCCGCAGTGATCGGCATGACCGACAATCGATTGCCTGGACGCAGCAGCACCATCCCCGCAAGTTCCTGCTTCGCATGCTCGCGCAACTCATCCAAGGTGATCACTCGCGGCAACTTTCGCACCAGCTTCACGTCCACCAGGTACCAGCGCGGATTCTTCGGATCACTGTCGGGGTCATGGTGATGATGCTTCGCATCGAAGGCGGTCGGGTCCGGATAGCCGGCTTTCACCACTTCTGCAATGCCGGTAATTCCAGGGGTTTCGCAGCTGGAGTGATACACGAACGCCTGGTCGCCGCGCTGCATCTGATCACGCAGCATGTTGCGCGCCTGGTAGTTGCGCACCCCATCCCAGGCAGTCGTCTTGCGCGGCGCACGGCCCAGGTCATCGATGCCGAAACTGTCAGGTTCGGTCTTCAGTAGCCAGAATTGCACTTGATGAGTCCCTTCTCGGTGATGACGGCGTTAAGGCGCACATCATGCGAGGCGCCCTCGATATGCGGTACCTGCTGGAAGGAATAGGCCAGTCCGATGAGCCGCGGGTGGATCCAGTGACTTCGTCGGCGCAGGAACGCGAAGGCCCGGTCGTAGTAGCCGGCCCCCATCCCGAGCCGCTCACCCTTCGCATCGAAGCCGACCAGGGGCACGAACACCAGGTCCAGGTTGCGCGCCGACAGGCGCCGCAGCTGCACCGGCTCCATTATTCCGAGGTGATTGCGGTGCATGGGGCCGCCGGCTTCGACGAACTGCATGCGGCGTCGGCGCAGGTCGGTCAGGCGTGGCAGGTAGATGCGGCAGCGGTGCTGCGCGCTCAAGCGCATCAGCGCGGCGGTATCGAGCTCCGTGGGCAGCGGCGCATACACGGCGATGCGCAAGCCGGGACGGAGGTTGAAACTTTGGCGGATGTGGTGGGCGACGGCCGCACCGACGGCGCGGCGTTGCGCCGCGGGTACCGCCCGGCGCAGCTTCCTTAAATGCCGGCGCAGGGCGTTTCGGTCGTCAGACCGCAAATTCAAGGCGTCACCCGCAAATGCCGGTACGAACCGTTGCTCTCGAACCAGAGCAACAAAGTGGGACGAGCTGAGGGAGGTAAGGCTTTCCGCTCACGAAGTCGGACTTGCACAATTCTGCCCACGAGCCCTATCCCTGGGTGTTTAAATTAAGGTCGAGAGGTAACCCGGCACGAAATCGAACACCGCAGGCGACGCGGGAGGATTTTACCACGATGACGGGTGCCGGCGTGCCGGGTGATGAATAAGGGCTACAGCTCCAGCTGCTGATGGCGTGCCAGGGCCGCCTCGGCGCGCTCGCGGGCCGTGCGCACCCGGCTGACCGCCGCGGTCGTGACCTTGGATTCCTGGTCACGGATGCGCAGCAGCTCATTGGCGAGATTCAGTGCGGCCATCACGGCGACACGATCGAGCCCCACCACCTTGCCGGTGTCACGGATTTCGCGCATGCGGCCATTGAGGAACTCGGCGGCATCCAGCAGCGCCGCCCGCTCGTCATGCGGACATGCGACAAAATATTCCTTTTCCAATATCCGGACACTGACACGTGCGGGTTCGGAAGTGCTCATGCGCCGTGCTCCAGAGTTTTCAAGCGACCGATCATGGCTTCGACACGGCCCCGCACCTGCTCATTCTTGTTCAGGACCGCGGCACGTTCATTGGCCAGGGTATCGTGACGCTGTCGCAGTGCACGATTCTCTTCCTGCAGCTGCGCGACGCGGGTGGCGAGTTCGTCGACCCTGGATTCCAAGCGGGTGAGCTCCAGATCGAGCTCCGAATTCACTGAGGTGCTCATAGCATCGATCATAGGCATAATCCATGCGGATGCAAGCCGCCGACTATGAGCAGATCCAGCAGGTCCTGCACCAGGCTCATTCCCTGACCGACGCCGCCGAGGCGCACGGCACGCTGACTGGATGCCTGTGTTCCACCGTGGCCTATCGTTTCGAGGACTGGATGCTCGAAATCCTGCCCGAGGGGGCTTCGGGTTCCGCGGCCAGCCAGGTGCTGCTCGATCTATTCCACAGCACCAGCGTGGCCCTGGGAGAAGCGCAGATGCAGTTCGCGCCCTTGCTGCCCGAGGACGAGCAGCCCATCGAGACGCGCGCCGCGGCGCTCGGAGCCTGGTGCCAGGGCTTCCTCTATGGTCTGGGCACCAGCTCGCTGACCGATGCAAGCCTGCTGCCCGGTGATATCGGTGAAGTGGTACGCGACCTGACCGAGATCACGCACGTGGCCGCCGACAGCGCCGAAAGCCTGGAGTCCAATGAAGGGGCCTACGCCGAGCTGGTCGAGTTCGTGCGCGCCGGGGTGCAGCTGCTGTTCGATGAACTGGAACCTCTACGCCGGGAAACAAGCCGTCCCGAAGGGCTATTGCACTGATATGTTACGTCATGACGCAGAATCCGCCGCGCGCTCCAGGCGCCAGGCGCGCAGCATGCAGCCGACGAAGCTGCTGGCCAAACCCAAAGCCATCACCCGCGAGGAGTTCGCGCGCCGCCGCCGTCAGCTGATGCGCCTGATGGGGCGTGACTCCATCGCGATCATTCCGGCCGCGCCCGTGCGCCATCGCAACAACGATGTCGAATATCCCTATCGCCAGGACAGTGATTTTCAGTACCTGACCGGCTTTGGCGAGCCTGAGTCGGTGGCGGTACTGGTACCCGGGCGTGAGCATGCGCAGTACGTGCTGTTCGTGCGCGACCGGGATCCGGAGCGCGAGACCTGGGACGGACGGCGCGCCGGGACCGAAGGGGCCACCCGACATTACGGCGCCGACGATGCCTTCCCCATCAGCGATATCGATGAAATCCTGCCCGGACTGATGGAGAACCGCACGCGCGTGTTCTATGCCATGGGCACGCACCCCGAGTTCGACCAGCGGGTGGTCGGCTGGCTCAATGGCCTGCGCACCCAGGCGCGACACGGCAAGCATCCCCCCCAGGAATTCGTCACGCTCGACTATGTGCTGCACGACATGCGCCTGACCAAATCGCGGGCCGAGCTCGATGTGATGCGTGAATCCGCACGCATTGCCAGCGGCGCCCATGTCCGCGCCATGCGCGCGTGTCGTCCCGGTGGCAGCGAGTTCGGCATCACGGCCGAGATCCTCCACGAGTTTCGCCGTCACAATGCCGACACCTCCTACGAGCCCATCGTGGGGGGCGGTGCCAACTCCTGCATCCTGCATTATCGGGAGAACAACCAGCCGCTCAAGGACGGGGACCTGCTGCTGATCGATGCGGGCTGCGAGTACCAGTACTACGCTTCGGACATCACCCGCACCTTCCCCGTGAACGGACGCTTCTCACCCGAACAGCGTGCCGTGTACGACATCGTACTGGCAGCCAACGAGGCGGCCATCCAGACCGTGCGGCCGGGGGGATCATGGAATGATCCGCACCAGGCCGCGGTGCACGTGGTCACACAGGGCCTGGTGAAACTCGGGCTGCTCAAAGGGTCGGTGGCGAAGCTGACGAAGGAGGGCGCATACCGGCGCTTCTTCATGCATCGCACCGGCCATTGGCTGGGGATGGACGTGCATGACGTGGGCGACTACAAGCTTGCCGATGAATGGCGGGTGCTGGAGCCGGGCATGGCGCTGACCATCGAACCGGGCATCTACATCCCGGCCGGACTGAAGGGTGTGCCACGCCGCTTCGCCAACATCGGCATCCGCATCGAGGATGATGTGGTCGTCACCCGCGATGGCGTGGAAGTACTCACGGCGGGTGCGCCCAAGGATCCGGACGCCATCGAGGCGTTGATGGCCGCGGCATAAGGCCGCCGGCGAGGCTCAATTGGAAGAGTTCGATATCGCGGTCATTGGGGGCGGCATGGTCGGTGCCAGCCTCGCGGTGGCCGCCGCTGCCGCCGGCCGCCGGATCGTGCTCATCGAGGGCATGGCGCCCGAGGCCAGCGCCCATCAAAGCTTTGATGAGCGCACCACGGCGCTGGGCAATGCCAGCCGCCGCATTCTCGAGGGCCTCGGTGTGTGGGGCAGCGTGGCGGATCAATGTGGAGTGATTCGCGCCATTCATGTCTCCGATGCCGGCCAGTTCGCCTTCGCGCATCTGAATGCACGCGAGCAGGGCATCGAGGCCTTTGGCTTCGTGGTACCCAATCGGGTGCTGGGCGCGGCCTTGTGGCAGCAGCTGCGCGCCAATGGCCGCATCAGTGTGCGGGTGCCGGCGACGGTCGAGTCCGTCAGCACCGATGCGGCGGGCGTCACCGTGCGGCTGGCAGGCGCGGGCACGACGTTGCGCGCCCGCTTGGCCGTTGCCGCCGATGGCGCGCATTCGGCGGTACGTCGGGATGCGGGCATTACGGCGACCGAGGCGGAGTATGGCCAGGTTGCGATCGTGGCCAACGTGGTCACCGACACGCCGCATGATGGCACCGCGTTCGAGCGCTTCACGTCCGCCGGTCCGCTGGCACTGGTGCCGCTGCGCGATGGCAGCTACACGCTGATATGGGCCCGCAGTCCGCCGGCCGCCACCGCCGCGCTGGGTGCGAGCGCGGCGCAGTTCCTCGACCAGCTGCAGCAGCACTTCGGCTGGCGGGCTGGAAAATTCATCGGCGTCGGCCGTCGCGCCAGCTATCCATTGAAACTGAGCCGCGCGGATGCGGCCGTGGCGCAGCGCACGGTACTGATCGGCAATGCGGCGCAGTCGCTGCATCCGGTCGCGGGCCAGGGCTTCAATCTGGCACTGCGGGATGTGGCGGCGCTGGCCGAACTTGTGGCCGCAGCCGGCGATCCGGGCGCCGATGCGCTGCTGGCGGCCTTCGCGAAAGATCGCGCGCAGGATCGTCGCGGCGTGACCCGCTTCACGGATGGACTGATCCGGATGTTTGGCGATACACGCGCACCGGTGCGCTTCGCGCGCGGTGCGGGGCTGCTGCTGTTCGATCTGCTGCCGCCGGCCAAGAGCGCGCTGGCGCGAGTCAGCCTCGGGTTTGGCGGCCGCGCGCCGCGACTGGCGCGTGGGCTGCCGCTGCGATGACGACGCCTTGGGACGTGCTCATTGTCGGGGGCGGTCCGGTCGGGATGTGTGCCGGTGCGCTGCTGGCTCGCGGCGCCGGCCACGGCCGCGCATTGCGCGTGGCCGTGCTGCAGTCCGCGGCCGCGCCGGACGATGGCCGCGTGCTTGCGGTGTCGCGCGCCAGTGAAAGAATTCTCAATGCCGCCGGCGCGTGGCCCGGTATTGCACCGCATGCCTGGGCCTACGAGCGCATGCGCGTGTGGTACCAGGGCGTGGCCGCAAGCGGCGATGAGGTACTGCAGTTTGATGCGGCCGAGGTGGGTGAGCCTAACCTGGGCTACATCATCGAGACGCATCAGATCACCAGCGCCTTGACGGATTCGTTCCAGGCGGCCGGCGGGGAAGTACTCAATGGTGAATGGCAGGGCCTGATCGCCCCGTCCGGGGAGCAAGGCCGGGTGCGCGTCCAGTCGTCGGCCGGGGAACTCACGGCACAACTGATCGTGGGTGCCGATGGCGCCCGCTCCGCCGTACGCACGGCCTTCGGCATCGGGACGCGCACCACGAGCTACGAACAGACCGCCATCGTGGCGCGGCTCACGCCCGAGCGCTCACAC
>Ga0210388_10001149_pt1 | contig 20954 bp, 16 predicted proteins | sample IncBWC19OmetaG_FD_155485 | JGI IMG/M metagenome (GOLD analysis project Ga0210388, IMG submission 155485) | Forest soil microbial communities from Barre Woods Harvard Forest LTER site, Petersham, Massachusetts, United States - Inc-BW-C-19-O ... | reverse complement strand
CGAGCGCGACGTTTCATTCGCGGCCATCTCACGAGCGCCTTATCCGAAGATCGCGGCGTTCAAGAAGCGCATGGGCTGGCGATTTAACTGGGTTTCCTCGAACGCGAACGAGTTCAACGATGACTATCACGTGGTGTTCACCAAGGAGGAACTCGCCACGGGCAAGGTGGATCATAACTTCAATCTGGAGGCATTCCCCGGTACGGACGCGCCCGGAATCAGCGTGTTTTTCAAGGACCAGAACGGAGCGATCTTCCACACCTACTCCGCTTACGCACGCGGCACCGAGACGACTATGAACACTTACAACTATCTAGACTACGTGCCCAAAGGCCGCGATGAGGATGTCTTGGCCTTCACGATGTCCTGGCTCCGCCATCATGATCGCTACGACACCGGCCAACTGGCAGACGCAAACATGCCGTACTGGCCTTCGGGCGCCCTCTCTCCGCGCTGAAGCGCGCCTTCTGAAAACGTAGCAGACGGAATGAGCGAACGTTGGATGTCTGTGGTTTCACGTTTTGAAATTGCAGTTGTGAAATTTAATTTAGAACCGAGAGGTCGCGGTTCAAAAGGAGAAAGTCATGAACATTACGAACAAGTCGGTCTTGGTCACGGGCGCCAACCGCGGCATCGGCCGGGCGCTTCTCGATGAGGCGCTCCGACGCGGGGCGAAGAAGGTATATGCAGGAACGCGGAGTCCGCTGCAGCATTCTGACAAACGCGTGACGCCCCTGACACTGGACGTGACCAGCGCTTCGCAGATCCAACGGGCAGTCGATGAGGTCGACACGCTCGACGTCCTAATCAACAATGCCGGCATCGCAATCTACGACGATTTAAGCAATCTCGACGTGATCGAACGGCACCTGGCGGTCAACTTCCTGGGTTTGCTCAAAGTGACGAACGCGTTCTTGCCATTGCTGAAACGCTCCAAAGGGGCCATCGTCAACAACCTGTCCCTGGCGGGGCTCGCCCCTTTGCCGGTCATACCCGCTTACTCCATTTCGAAGGCGGCCGCGTTCAACATGACGCAGTCGCTGAGAGCCCTGTTGGCCGGCCAAGGCGTAACGGTCCATGCCGTTGTCCTGGGCCCCATCGACACGGATATGAACCGCGGCTTCGAGATACCGAAGGCCTCGACCGAGTCTGCGGCGCAGGGCGTCTTTGATGGGCTGGAGAAGGGCGAGGAGGACATCTTCCCCGACCCCGCGTCCCTGTCCATCGCTGAGGGTTGGCGCAATGGCGTAAGCAAGGCCCTCGAGCGCCAATTCGCAGCTTTCGTGCCGCAAAGAGCGGCGAGTGTTGTGTAGCACCGCTCAGTAGCGACAGAAATGATTGGAGATTCGATACGGAAGTTGAAAGTTAAAGGAGCTCAAATGACAAAGGTTCTGACTGCTTCGGTAGTTTTGGCTCTACTGTTTTCGCTCACCGCGAACGCGCAAAATAAAGAGACCGCCAGGGGGACGAACAAGCCGACCAGTGCACTATCGCTCCTGGATTTGACCTACACCCGCCGAGACGATGAAAAGGGCGTACCAGTTAATAAACGGAGTCGGGGGCAGGAGGCCGGCGGGATTCATCTCGACTCCGACGACCTCCTGCGCTTTGCCCGGGGTGTTGGGCATACCTTGCCAGAGCTGCCGAATCGCGACGTTCGCGCTGCCCGGCTTCAAAAAAAAAAGCAACTCCGATGACCTTCCCGTCGCAGGCTTGGTGCATCCACGCTCCGACTACCTTTCTTCACATAGTGGCTATAACTCGTTCGAAGTCGAACGTCAGCGCTCTCCCTTGGGAGCAGCAGACGTCCCGTCCGACCAGTGGCCGACTGGAATCATGAACACGGTCAGGTGCTCCTCAGTGTCCTTAAACGCGATAATCGGCGAGCCCGGAACATCTGCGCCCCAGACTTTGGGGTCGGTTTCTGGAGTGAAAAACATCAGGTGCGGAAGCCAGTGTCCGTCACGATCGCTCAGGTAGCCTTGCTTGGACATCATATAGCACATCGCGCCGGATTCCGGCGCCGGCAATTCCTTCTTGTCGACTGCAGCTGCGAGCGTGTCGAACATCTGCGCTTTCGTACGTCCAGCGATTACCAGCTCGGTCTTTTTGATCGTGCGCGGAAGGTAGGACCGTGCCGCCGGAGCATTAAAGCAGATGGGAGCACGCAGTTTAGGATTCCAGAAGTCCGGATCGTCGATTCCGGCAGTCCACGATCGTTGCACAACGCACACGAAACCGTTCTTACCCTGCACCGCGGTTTCATAACCATGTCTGCTGAGGACCAAGACCTCGGCATCGCGCGAGATCGAGTCCGGCGCAGCGCTCCGCGCCAGGTTTATTTCCTCATTGCGATCCGGCATTAGGTATTGTTCGAGCGGGGCCCTACTCGGATAGGGGGTCTTGGCGTCCTGAGCTTTTGCTTCCCACGCCGCGCCGAACATGACAAGCAGGGCGATGGTACTTAATGTGCTCGTCCTGACTCTTCTTCGTTTCATGATTTCTCTCGACTCGAAGCCAACGGCATCGACGCGGGGTGACTCCGCTTTTCTTCAAACAGCACTATTTCGCTTACAGCCGCCGACGCCCGAGATGCAGGCTGAATCGGGCGGGTTTAGGATATATTGATATCAACCTATCATCGTCTATCATGGTTTCAGGGCTCTTGGCAAGATGCGTTGATATCCATATTATTTGTCCATGGCCCCGGTTGCCAACACTACCTTTGAGACTACGCTCCAGGTCCGCGATTCCTGTCTCTGTCTTCATGTACAACGAGCGGCAAGAGCGCTAGCGCGGCGCTTCGACGATGCGCTGCGCCCAATCGGTCTGACAAACGGCCAGTTCTCGCTAATGATGTCTCTGAACCGTCCGAAACCATCAGGTATGGCGGCAGTGGCCTTACTACTCGCCATGGATCGGACCACGTTGACGGCCGCTCTGAAGCCCTTGCGTCGTCGCCGCCTGGTCAAGATCACGGCAGACCCAGCGGACGGTCGCGGCCGTCTGATGACGCTGACGGCAAAGGGACAAAGGTTACTGACACACGCCGTTCCAGTCTGGAAGAATACCCACACGGCAGTCGAGGCACTTCTGAGCGATGGCGACTCCGACCGCTTCCGGAACAATTTACGCGCACTCTCCTGAACATTCCAAGAGGTCGCGATCATCTCGTTGCGTTCATCCGTTCGAGGTTCAGTCACGAGAAGTTGTTTGTTTGTCGCGCCGGTGACTGTCTCGCCCAAGCCTGCCCTGCCTGCTTGCTTGCGGCAGTCACAGAGTCTGCAGCTCTGGGTTCTGGCGTGCCCGGAACACGCGGGGCTCGAAGTGGCGGGAAGAAGTCTATTCGTGGCGCAGCGCCACCACCGGGTCCACGCGCATCGCTCGCCTTGCCGGTAGATAACCCGCCGCCGCGGCTACAAGTCCAAAAAGAAGAGCCACACCGGTGAACGTTGCAGGATCGTTCGGGGTCACGCCGTACAACAGCGAAGCAAGCGAGCGCGCCGCCCCCAAAGCGGCAGCAATCCCCACCCCAACGCCGATTCCCGCCAGTTTCATACCCTGTCCCAGCACCATGCGGACTACCTGAACGGGGCTCGCTCCCAGCGCCACACGGATCCCAATCTCATGTGTTCTTTGCTGAACCTGATGTGCTATGACACCGTAAATCCCAATCGCGCCGAGGAAGGTCGCTATTACGCCAAAAAACACCATCAGCTTGGTCAACACACGGTTTCGAGCGTCCGTCACCATAATCAGCGTATCCAGCGGTTCCACTGCTGAAACCGGCTGGTCGCGATCCACCGCCCAGATTTCATCCCGAATGGCCGACTCCATTTCCGTTGAATGGCCTGCCGTTCTGGCCACGAATCCCAGGCTCGGGGAAGGAAACTGCGTCAGGGACACGTACATCTGTCGCTCCGGACGCGCTCGCAGTTGAGACATCTTAATGTCGGTCACAATCCCCACGATCGTGGCGATGTTGTGCTGCTCGCCGTACTGAATCTTTTGTCCGATGGGATCTTCGTTCGGCCACATCTGGCGCGCCAGCGTTTGATTGATGATTGCCGAAGGGGAATTTCCCGGGCCATCTTCGGAAGTAAACTCGCGGCCCTTGACTAGGCCAATCTGCATTGCCGAGAAATAATCCGTGGAGGCCGCCGTGAAGCGTGCGCCGCGTCTCTCCTCCGGTTTTGGCGCCGGTTTGCCCACCGCGGCAATCAGGACCACCTGTCCGAAACCTCCAAACGGCACCGAACTCGCTGCTCCCGCAGAGACCACTTGTGGCAACGCCCGAATGCGCTCCAGCGCTTGCTCGGTGAAATTCCTCATCGTCTTTTCCTGCCGATACCTTGTCTTCGGCAGTTGCAGTTGCGCCACCATCACATTCGCGGGATTGAATCCCGGACTTGAGCGCACGGAAATCAGAAAGCTTCGTACCAATAGTGTTGTGCAGATCAGAACGACCACCGCCAGCGCAATCTCCGCGCCCACGAGGATTCTCCGCAACCGAGCTCCTCGCCCGCTTTCCGATGCCTGTCCCGACGATTCCTTGAGCGGGGTATTCAGGTCGGCCCGGGAACCTTCAAATGCGGGCGCGAGGCCAAACACCAGGCCGCACAGCAAAGCAATTCCAAGCGTGAACCCCAGGGTCGTAAAGTCCAGGTTCACCTCTCCATAGTTCACCAAATATCCGCGAACGTGATCCGGAATCGCGGAGTGAATCCACTTCATCCCCCAAGCGCCGAAAAGCGTCCCGGCCACTCCGCCAAAGAAAAACAATAGCAGCGATTCGCATAAGACTTGCCTCGTCAAACGGCCTTTCGTTGCCCCAAGTGCGCGCCGCACCGCAAATTCTTTCACCCGCCGCGTCGCTCGAACCAGCATCAAATTCGCCACGTTGGCGCATGCAATCAGCAGAATCAGAGCCACAATCCAAAAGCAGATCATCACTTGGGTCGTGCCTTCATTTTTCCCGATCTCTTCGATCATCGAACTGACTTGCGACGTCGCATTGGTGTTTGTCTGCGGATACTCTTTTTCCAGTCGCGCGAAAATCGCTTCACTCTCCGCCGCGGCTTTCGTCTGTGTGATTCCGGGCTTTAGTCTGCCAAACGCCGAAAACCACGAACTGTTCCTGTCCGCAGTTTCCTTATCGTTCAGCGCCATCGGCGTCCATAGGTTGGCGATTCCCATCAGCGGAAACTGAAATGTTCCCGGCATCACGCCGATCACCGTATACGTTTCATCGTCAATCTTGATGGTTCGTCCGACAATTCTCGGGTCGCTTGCAAACCGGCTCTGCCACAGCCCTTGCCCCAACACCGCTACGTGGCCTCCGCCGGGCTTATCCTCTTCAGCCGTGAATGTCCGCCCCAGGATTGGCTTGGCGCCCAGCGTTTCGAAATAATTCCAGCTCACTCTTCCGCCCTCGACAAACGCCGGTGGCCCGTCGCCTGTGAGATTGAAGTTCCAGCCGGCCCACGCCGCGGTCTGCTCAAAAGAAGTATTGAGATGCTGAAAGTCCAGAAAGTCTGCCGTGGACGTGACGCTGTTGTTCGTCCAGCCTTTCTTCTTGTCGTGCGACAGAAAAACCATCAGCTTTTCTGCCTGCGGATAGGGCAGTGGCTTGATCAACCAGGCATCCACGTAGCTGAATATCGCCGTGTTCGTGCCGATTCCAAGAGCCAGCGTCAGAATGGCAGCCGCTGTAAAACCGGGAGACTTTCGCAGCATTCTCAGCCCGAAGTGCAAGTCTTGCAGCAATGCCTCGAAGAAATGTGTTCCCGAAACTTCGCGGCATTCCTCTTTGAATCGTTGGTAACCACCAAACTCAATGCGCGCTCGCCGTTCCGCTTCCGCTTTACTCACTCCGGTGCGCTCCAGGTCCGCCGCCCGTTCCTCGATATGCGCGCGAAGTTCCTCCTCCATTTCACGTTCCACCTTGGAACGATGGAAAAGACTGGAAACGAACGTACGAAAGGAAGCCAGAAAACTCACACTTCCTCCGGCCGCGCCTTCAACGCGGAGCCGATCGCTGCAGCCAGGCGGTTCCATCCATCCTCTTCTTCCCGCAAACGCCTGCGCCCGCCTGCCGTCAATTCGTAGAACTTCGCGCGCCGGTTGTTGTCGGAGACTCCCCACCTCGCTTTCAGCAGTCCTTGGCGCACCAGCCGGTACAGCGCGGGATACAATGCGCCCTGTTCGACCAGCAGCGCGCCTCGCGAAATCTGTTCGATCCGCAACAACACGCCATACCCGTGCAGCGGCCCGAGCGAAACCGCCTTCAATATCAACAAGTCAAGTGTGCCGGGAAGAATCTGGGCTTGGTTGCCCACGCGCCCTCCTAAGACAGTTAGGAATATACATCTCCTTCTCCTAACCTGTCAAGGAAAGCAGGCTCGCGCGCGCCTGTCACAGTCATGACGGCATGTACTCTGAGCGCGTCGTCGAAAGGTGCCCGCATGCATTCTGCAAATCAGCAAAAGAACAGCTCGCTGATCGAACTTCAGCGCTTCGGGCGAACTCCGAATCTAAGTCGTATGGTCAAAAATCTCGACCGCATTGCAAAGGCTTCGTTTCCGGTGTCGTAGTTCCTCGCACAGCTGCTTTCTGAAACCTCAGAAGCATCTACAATCCGGGTGCGACGATCAAGTTTAAGCAGACTCTGGAATGATGTGGGCTCGCATGCTTGCTTGCATCACCGGAACCGTAGACCGGGAACTTCTATTTACGAACGAATATCTGGCCGCAGAGAACCGCATCCTGAGAGCCCAAATCAAATGCAGATTGCTGTTATCCGATGCCGAAAAAGCTACTTTGGCTGAGATCGCGCACCGGCCGGGACGGAAAGCCTTGGAAGAATTGGCGGCTGGCATCGGAGAGCTTTGCTTGAGACGCCGAAGACGTGAGGGAGACCCTATCCATGACTGGTAAGGTTCAGGAGCAGTTTAGTGGAGCTTCTGATTGTTTAGCCGCGGAAGGAAACGTGCAATTGTCCGCTTGGGGCGAGAGCGATATGATGAAGCAAGAGGGTTGTAATGAGGACCGAGCGAATTGAGATTACCCCGACGATTATGTTGGAGAGGCCCGTCATCCGGGGGACGCCAATCATGGTGGAGTTAATCCTCCGCAAGCTCGCCGAGGGCACGAGCGAGGGCGAACTGCCGGAAGACTATCCGCACCTCACAACAGAGGACATCCGGGCGGCGGTGGCCTACGGCGCGGCCAGCGTAGCCCACGAGGAAGTGGTGCTACTGCCCGACGCGCCGATTCCTGGCAAAGCCTGAAGCATGAACTTCCTGGCCGACGAAAGCTGCGCCGGGCCTCATAGCCGCAGGGAAATTCGACCTTTTCGAGACACTTGGTAAAATGAGGGGCCTATGCAGACTTCCCCAGTCGGCGAACTGGATTCAGACCAACCGAAGGAGGCTTCGGGCGCCGCAACGCCCGTCACGAGACCATCTTCGGTAGCACGACCCGATCCGCCAGCTCTGACCCTTGAGTCTCCCGAGCTATACATCAACCGCGAACTCAGCTTATTGGAATTCCAGAAAAGGGTCTTGGAGCAGGCACAGGACCTGGAGAATCCTCTCCTGGAGAGAGTAAAGTTCCTATCTATCGTCAGCTCCAATTTGGATGAGTTCTTCATGGTGAGAGTCGCTGGTCTGCAAGGGCAGGCGGCGAGCGGTGCTCAAGAAACCAGCGTTGATGGCCTGCCTGCGGCGATCCAATTGCAACTCATTCGCCATGAGGTCCGGCGACTGGTTGAAGAGATCCAGGATCTATTACGCGAAACGCTCCTGCCGGCCCTTGAACGCGAAGGAATCCGAATCTCAGACATCGCCTCCTTGCCACCAGCGGAACGCTCCGCGATGAACTCGTATTTCCTTCAAAACGTGTTCCCAGTCCTCACGCCGTTGGCATTCGATCCCGGCCGCCCATTCCCCCATATCTCAAGCGGCAGTTTGAATCTAGCCGTGGTCGTAGGAGACAACCAGGGCACGGAAAACTTCGCTCGGGTAAAAGTGCCGGACTCCCTCCCCCGGCTGGTTCCGGTAGTCTCCAGTTCGCGCAAAGGGAAGATCTCCAAAACGTCAAAGCCCGAAAGGACGTTCGTGTGGTTAGAGCAGTTGATCACCGCCAATCTTCAGTTGCTGTTTCCGGGAATGGAAATCCTGGAGGCATACCCGTTCCGGGTAACTCGCGATGCGGAAGTTGCCATTCAGGAACTGGAGAGCGACGACTTATTGGAAAGCGTCGAAGAGGCCGTGAAACAGCGACGGTTTTCCTCCGTCGTCCGTCTGCAGGTGGATACCAACGTGTCCGAGAGAGTTCTGGAGATCCTGGCCAGCAATCTGCCGATCGACAAACAGGATGTGTACCGGATCAGAGGCTCGATCGGCCTCGGACGGCTGATCGAACTGCATGCGCTGGACCGCCCAGACTTGAAGGACAAGCCCTTTTTGCCATCCATTCCCTCGAACCTTGCCGCCGATTCCGACGGAGACGTATTCTCTGCCATTCGCCGCGAAGATCTTCTACTGCATCACCCCTACGAGTCGTTTCAACCGGTTGTGGAATTCCTCCAGGAGGCAGCGCACGACCCACACGTGTTGGCGATCAAGGTGACCTTGTATCGTGTTGGCCGCAACTCGCCGATTGTGGCTGCCCTCCTCGAGGCCGTCGAGCAGGGAAAGCAGGTGTCGGTCCTGGTCGAACTCAAAGCACGGTTCGACGAGGAAAGCAACATTGAGTGGGCGCGAACCCTGGAAGATGCTGGCGTGCACGTCGTCTACGGGTTGGTCGGCATGAAGGTCCATTCCAAGGTCGCCTTGGTAGTCCGCCGCGAGGGCGAAGACATTCGCCGGTACGTGCACCTAGGAACCGGCAACTACAATCCGGCGACCGCACGCGTCTACACCGACTTCGGCTTTTTGACGTGCAATGAACAAATCGCAGATGATGCCACTTACTTTTTTAACGCGCTGACAGGGTATTCCCGAAGAAATGAGCCGCACGAGCTCCTCGTGGCGCCCGTCAATCTAAGGCAGCGGCTCGAAGAATTGATCCTCGGAGAAATTACGCTTCAGAAGAAGGGCGAGCGTGGCCATCTGATCTTCAAAATGAACGCACTGGAAGATCCGCAAATGATCAGGCTGCTCTATCGGGCCTCGCAAGCGGGTGTGAAGGTTGAACTGCTGGTACGGGGACTTTGTTGCTTGCGGCCTTCGGTCAGTGGATTCAGTGACAATATCCGCGTCACGAGTATTGTGGGCCGGTTCTTAGAGCATAGCCGCGTCTACTATTTCCGGAACGGAGGAGCCGAGAAAATTTATCTCGGCAGCGCGGACCTCATGCGGCGCAACTTGAGTCACCGAGTCGAAATCCTATTTCCGGTCGGCAATCCCAAGTTGGTTCATCGCTTGAAGGACATCCTTGACGTTCAGTTGGCCGACGTAAGGAAATCCAACTATCTGCAAAGTGACGGACATTACGTCAGAAGCACCACGAGCGGGCAACCGGATGGAATGGATAGCCAACTCCGATTTCTCACCCAGGAACGTGCACCTCTCAAAGTTGCCAAGGGCTTGGCGGTCTTGTCCCGCAAGCGTCGAGTCGCGGATCGGCGAGCCCACGAGCGGACAAAGACTTGATTCTCGACATCCGCGAGTGATCTGCCGCCTGCCGACTCGCAATACCTGGCGAAACATATCCGGAGCTCGCCACTGTGCCCTCTGCGCGCAATTCCACGGTCTCGGAGTACTTGTACTGTGATGCCGGATTTGGAGCCACTGCCTTCATTATTTCTGGATGCTGCAACCTCAACTGGACAAAATGAGGATTGTTTCGGGCGAGATGTTCACGACGGATGGCCTTGAGAGCCGGCTCCGAGATGCAGTCGTCGAAGCGCGTAGCCAGATCTTTGGACTTGCGCAGGTTTGTGCCTAGGCGCGGGTCTGAACTGAGTCTGGCCGCTAATAATCGACGACTCGGGAGTTAAGTCGAAAAGGACGTTTACCGACACCGGTTTTTGCTGCGCGGTGCCCAGGGTCTCCAGGTTGCCGTGAATCTCCGGAATGGCGAATTCTCTCTTGTCCCAGATACTGCTCCTCAGGGCTATGATCAGTGCTGGAGAACTGTGGTTGCGCATGCGCAAAACGACCAATCTCGATGACATCAGCATATTCGTTGCCGTCGCGGAGGCGGGAACATTTAGCGCCGCGGCCACCAATCTCACGCTCCCTGCTTCGACGATAAGCAGGTCGCTGACCCGCCTCGAAAAACACCTGGATTTGTTGCTTGTTCATCGGAGTCAGCGAGGGCTTGCACTTACTGACGCCGGCAAGGAATATCTAATATCTTGTAAAAGAGCGCTGCGGCTCTTGCGCGAAGGACGCGAGCTTCTCGATATACATCGTGCCAGCCCTTCAGGTCTTTTGCATGTCGCCTGCCCCATTACAATGGCGAGGGACCTGATCGCGCCTTTGTTGAGCAAATTCATGGAGGCTTTCCCTGATCTTAGAGTAGAGCTCGAAACGTATTCATCCGGTTTCGACCAGGAACCGAAGGAAGAGATCGACGTTTTCTTCAAGGTTCGCGCTCCCAAAGATTCGTCGCGCCGCGTCCGGTCCTACCCGGGTACCGCTCGCGGCCTGTTCGCGAGCCATAGGTACGTACACAATGCCGCGATGCCTGCCGAACCAGCAGACCTTACTTCGCACCGTTGCATCGGTTCCGGTAGATGGACGCTTTCAAAGGGAGGAAAAACCTTTACGCCCGATGTCGCGCCCCGAGTTGTGACAGACGACCCCCTTGTGCATCGGCAGCTCGTGCTGGACGACGCCGGGATCGCAATTTTGCCTCTGTATATTGCTCTCGACCCCGCCATCGCCAAGCGGCTTGTACCCATTTTGCCTGGATGGCAGCCAAGACCGGTCGTGCCGTGCGCTCTGTACTCCGAGAGCTCTCGTTTGATCCCTAAGGTCAAGGTCTTTTTGGACTTTATCCAAAAATACCTGGGAACCGATCTGGATCCGCGGCTGCGAGGCGCCAGGGCGAGAGATTGCTTTACCGAGCCCACACGAGGCAGTCCCACTCTCGCGAAATGAGTCGATGGGTCTGACCACCGGCCCACGACGGCTTTGCATTCATGCAAAGCTGCTTTGCTTTATCGGGTAGATCCTCGCGTCTCCCAGGACATCTATATTCCTGTGTTTGATCAAAGGCGCCACAAAGAGGGCGCACAAGACAGAGGAGGCAGATATGACCACTGGTTCCACGCAATACACCGAACGTCTGACGCGCAACAACGTCGTGCTACTCCTGGTAGATCACCAGGTCGGCTTGTATACCGGCGTTCGCGACATCGACATCCTTCAACTGAAGCACAACATCGTTGCTCTGACACGATCGTTGCTCGCACTCAAAGTGCCCGTTGTCGTGACCACGACGACGGAGAAAATGTGGGGACCGCTCATTCCCGAACTCGCCGATGCCCTGCACGGCGTACCGACCATTGAACGCACGACGGTCAACGCCTGGGACGATAAACGCGTCGTCGATGCCGTTAAGGCGACTGGGCGAAAGAAACTCATTGTGACGGGCATCTCAACGGACACTTGCCTTGCTTTCCCGGCCATTGCGGCGCTTGCCGATGGTTTCCAGAGTTATGCAGTGATCGACGCCTCCGGCGGGTTCAGTCAAACGCAGGTCGATATGGGAATCTTGCGCATGCAGCAAGCCGGTGTCGTCCCAGTGGGCTATTCCAACGTTCCTATTGAGATTTTGGCTGACAACGCGGCACCGGAAGCCGAGGCAGTCTACGCAGCGCTCAGCATGCCGTTCAGCACTTTGGTCTTTGGTCTCAGGCACTACTACGCGCAGGCCGCATGAAAAGGGGACCGTGCTGTAAACTCGAGATCGTCATGCATCTCATCGCTATGGGCGCATTGTTCGCGCTTCCAAACAGCAGACCGCGCACAATGTTGTCGATTGTGAGCACCATCGTCTTCTCGGGATTGATCCCGGCCAATCCAGGACGGGCACGCCCATTGGTGGGTTTCCACGCGGAACTCGGATCGGTTGCCGTGTGCTTCGCTGAGACGCTGAGAATGCAGCTGGCGAACTCAAGAGAGTTCCTATTCAGGAGATTGGTAAAACCCAGCTGGGACTACGATCGCATTCGAGGCTCAGGGTGAAGAGACGGGGAGACGCCAGAGATTCCGTGAGTTTGAGGCGGAACGGATTTGCCATAGAGTTCACGGAGGTCGGAACACTGAAAGTAGGGGTTGGGGGAACTTTGTTGGGTTAAGGCGCGTAATTACTGGTGTGGGGGAACTATGGGAAGTTTTGGACAGGATTTGATTTTTGCGCTGCGAATGATGCGGAAGAATTTGGGGTTTACGGCGGCGGCGGTGCTTTGCCTGATGTTGGGAATTGGGGCCACTACTGGGATTTTTACGGTCGTGAATGCGGTCTTGTTGCGGCCACTTCCCTACTCGCATCCCGAGCAGTTGGTGCGGGTGTATACCGAGTTTCCTACGTTTCCTAATGGCGGTTTGCCGCGGTTTTGGACCTCGGCGCCGGAATTTTTTGATTTGCGGCGGGATACGCACTCCTGGGCTTCGCTGGATGCTTGGCAGACGGGCGGGACTAATCTGGGCGGGAAGAGTCAGCCGGTGCGCGTTACGGCGGCTGGCGTTAGCGGTCAGTTGTTGGAGACTTTGGGAGTTGCGCCTGTTTCGGGGCGGTTGATTTCGGCGGCGGACGATGTGCTTGGGGCGCCGCTAGTGGCGGACATTTCTTATGGGACTTGGAAAACTGTGTTTGGCGGCGATCCGGAGATTATTGGGCGAGAGACGCGCGTTGACGGGAAGAAGTGCACGATTGTCGGGGTGATGCCGGCGGCGTTTCAATTCCCCCCAGGGGAGAGTGACCCGCCAAAGGTTTGGACGCCGCTGCAGCTTGATCCTGCGAGCAAAAATCGCGGCGGGCATAACTACTACCTGTTGGGGCGGCTGAAACCGGGGGTGTCTCCGGCTGCGGCGCAGGGAGAGTTGGCGGCGCTGGTGCAGGCTTATGGGGAGCATAAGTCGCCCGATACACACAGTTTCGATCCGAAGAATCACACCATTGTTAGCTATCCGTTGCACGCCGAAGTGGTCTCCAGTGTACGGCCGGCACTGCTCGTATTGCTCGGAGCGGTGGCGTTTGTTTTGTTAATCGCTAGCGTCAATGTGGCGAATTTGTTGCTGGCGCGGGCGGAGGCTCGGCGCAGAGAGATCGCGATCCGCGAGGCTCTGGGGGCGGGGCTGGGGCGGTTGGCGCGGCAGTTTGTTACCGAGGGAGTTTTGCTGGCGCTGTGCGGGGCGATTTTAGGCTTGGGATTGGCTTATGGCGGGGTGCGGTTGGTGCAGTTGACGAATGCTGGAGGGATTCCACGAGCCGACGAGATTGTTATGGACTGGCGGGTGTTGGTTTTCACTTTAGGGACTAGCTTAATTACTGGGGCGATTTTTGGATTGGCTCCGTTGGTGCCATTGTTGGTCAGCGGAATTTCTGGGTCGTTGAAAGATGCGGCGGGCAGCACGACGGCTGCAGGCGGGGCGCAAATGTTTCGGCGTGCGCTGGTCGTCGGTGAGTTGGCGATGGCTTTGGTTTTGCTGATTGGTTGCGGGTTGATGTTGCGAGCGTTTTGGAAGTTACAGGAAGTGCATACCGGGATGGCGCCCGACAACGTGATCACCATGCGGGTGTCTCTGCCTAGCGGAACGTATACGGATAACAAGAAGATTGCAGGATTTTGGGAGCGGTTTGAGGAGCAAATTACCAGCTTGCCGGGGATGCAATCCGCGGCGCTGGTTTACGGGATGCCGCCCATGCGGGCTCCAAATATGAATGATACGGACTTCGAGGGATTCGTTAAGCGCGAAGGTGGGCCGATTGAGAATGTGGATTTCGATCAGGTGGTGACTAAAGATTATTTCTCGACGATGGGGATTCGGTTGATGGAAGGGCGGCTGTTTGATGATCGCGATACAGCAGCGGGGACGCCGGTGGTGATCGTCAACAACACGATGGCTCGGACGTTTTGGCCGAATCAAAGCGCGATTGGGAAACATGTGCGGCCGAATAGCGGATCGAAGGATCCCTGGAGCACCGTAGTGGGCGTGGTGGACGACGTCAAGAACGCCGGATTGGATCGACCCGCGGGTACGGAACTGTATTTGCCGTACGGGCAGGCGGAGAATTTTGGGTTGACCGATATGTATGTGGTGATGCGAGGGAAGTCGGGGGATCCGCGAAATCTGGTGGGGACGGTGCGGGAGCGATTGAAGGTGATGGATGCGTCGCTACCGCTGTCGGATGTGCGGATGATGGATGACGTAATGGAGCGGGCCCAGGCACGGCCGCGATTTTTGACTCTACTGTTGAGCTTGTTTTCGGTTACAGCGCTGGCGATTGCTACTGTGGGGATTTATGGCGTGGTGTCGTATTCGGTGGCGCGGCGCACCAAGGAGTTTGGGTTGCGCATGGTGTTGGGCGCGCAGGGCGGCGATGTGCTGGCATTAGTGATGAAGCAGGGCGCCCTGATGGTGTTGATCGGTCTGACGGCAGGTCTGATAACAGCGTTGTTGTTAACCCGATTGATGGCCAGCTTGTTGTTCGCCATTGCGCCAACCGACGCGGCCACGTTCGCCAGCGTAACAGCGGTGCTGGCTGTGGTAGCGTTGGCGGCGTGTTATATCCCGGCGCGACGCGCGACGCGCGTGGATCCCATGCAGACGTTGCGTTACGAGTGAGGCGCCTTCTTTGTGGACTCACGAGCGGCGGGCTGAAGCCCGGCGCCTGCATAACGAATGCGCCTACCATCAGGACAGCGGCACTTTCCCGCGAAGTTCCCAAAGCACCAGCCAGGATGTCCCCAACATTACTTCCGTCCGTCTTCCGCGCCACGGCATACTTCACGCAGTCAGCCGAGCGGAACCAATCGGAGGACCGTCTCCGGTTCAGCTCCGATTAGGAGAACCCGCGGCCTCTGCCGTGACCGTCGGGCAGCCAGAGGTAACTGATGGTAATCTAACGGCACCGATCGCCACCCTTGGCGCCTTAAGTAATCGTCGGGAACTCTTATCGCACCCTAAATGCGCCCAGATCTGTCAGGCTTCCTTCCGAATATTCTTTGTTGTTGTCCATTTGCAGAGCCACACGCCTCGAACTGACCCTGGTCAAGGTGCTAAGTCTGGGCTATAACCGTCCACCATGTCCACAAAGTCCGACACCTCCGCCATGTCTTTCCCGACAAACCGGATGGTATGCGAATCCACTCGCTGCACCGATCTCAGATAACTGAGCATCTGGGCCGGCGTATAATTTTTGAAGCTGATCTCGAGCGTCACCGGCGTCCTGACCGTATACGGCTTGAAATCGTGCAGGCGCTCCAGCGCCGACTTGACGCCCGCCGCGATTCTTTCGCACGATGCTTCCGGAGTCAGCGTCTCCGCGGAATGAAAGCTCAAGCTCTTTTTCGTCTCCGCCGTTTCTATGCTTCCCAGCTTTGACTTCAGTTCCTCCACGGCAGCGTCATCTCCCGACGCGAAAATCACCGGCACCCCCAGCGCACCTGCAAACGCCGCGTTGAACTCCCCTTCCGTGACCGCATTTCCGTTCAGCGCCACGCGCGTAAAGTGCGCGCTCGAAAACGTATGCGCTCGTACGCCCCGTGGGTTCGTTGTCGACGCGTGATAACCGATGAAAAGTGCCGCGTCAAAGCTCGCATCGACGCCCGCCATCATGCTCCCATGTCGCGGCCAGGAACGGATGATGTGAACATCTTTCGGAAACTCCTCGATCAGCAGATTCTCGCCATTTCCATGCGAATCGCTCACCACGATCTCCGTTGCCCCAGACTCCTTGGCCGACCGCACCGCCGCCAGCGTTTCCTTCGTCATGAATTGCCGGAAGCGCTCGTATTCGAATCCAGTTGGTCCGAGCTGGTCGGCAGTCACCACCCCAGCCACGCCTTCCATATCCACGGAAATGTAAATCTTCAACTTCTTCGCCGTCGGCGCGGAGGTCTGCGGCTTCGCCGTGGAATTTAAGAACCAGGAAACGGCAAGCATAAGGAACAAACGGCCAGCACGACGCGAAACACTCATGGGAGCACCTCTCAAAACTGGAAAATCAGGATGTCAGCGGACAGGAGTCTATCAGCTTCGCGCCGCCGAGGGAAAAGTGCACCATTGGTAAGGAAGGGCTACTGAAGCGTTGCATTCCCATTTTCTTTGAAGCAGGAAAGCAGTATGGGCGCCACTATCGCCGGTCCGCGTAGCAAGAGTAGTAGCAGGGAAGGCAGAGCAGGAGAGGCTGAACGCAGCGGTTTGGGAACCCACGTGCCCTGTTTGCTATAGAGACGAAGTTGGCTCCGGTGCGGTTATTCCTGTCGTATTGCAGTCAGCGGATCGATTTCGGATGCGCGTCTTGCCGGAACATAGCTGGCAACAAGTGCCACCATACCCAACAGAACCGCGACGGCCAAATACACCACGGGATCGTTCGGCTGCACGTGGAATAGCATGTTCGTAAGCAATCGTGTGCCGGCAACCGCAGCGCCCAAACCTAAAGCTAGACCGAGACCTGCGAGCGCCAGCCCCTGGCTGAGGACCAGCCGAAGCACGGAACCTGTGCTGGCGCCTAAGGCGATCCTCACGCCGATCTCGTTCGATCGTTGGCCCACAGCGTAAGCCATTACGCCATAGACGCCAGCCAAAGCAAGACATAGCGCCAGGCCCGCGAAGACTCCGAACAACAGAGTGCGAAACCGGGGAACAGCCACATTCTCCGAAACCATGGCTTCCATAGTCGTGAACTTCATCGGGACGTCCGGTGACCTCTCGCGCGCGAGCCGCCGCAATGTTTCCGCAAGCGCGCTTGGGTCGCCTGCGGTCCGCACGACGAAGCTCAAAGTCGATCCATTGAACCCATGCTGCAGATACGGCATGTAGCACTCCGGCATCGGTTCCCGCTCCGGGCCCCGTTGCCTCACGTCACCAACGACACCAATGATCTCCATGCCGTTCGACGAATCGAAGGAACAGAAGATGGTCCTGCCGAGCGGGTCCTGACTGGGAAACGATTGTCGGACGAGCGCTTCATTCACCACCGCAACGAAGGGTCTGTCCGACGTGTCGTTGTCGCTGAAGTCGCGTCCGCTCTTCAGCGGAATTCCCAGCGCCGCGAACGTGCCAGGCGCCTCAACGGAAAGCACCACGCTAGGCGCACGACTCCAATCCGGTTGCGCTGGCAACTGATCGATAAAATACACTCCTGTGGAATCGGCGTATCCGGGTGGGTCCATCGTTGCGCCGGCTGCCAACACGCCGGGTAGCGTGGCAATTTGGGAGAGCATATCGCGGAAGAATTGGCGCGCGCGCGGGATGGCCGCCGCTAGGGGCCCAGGCTCCGTCGCCCGCATGACCAGCACGTTTTTGGGCCGAAAACCCAAAGCCACATTGTGCAAGGCCACAAAGCTTTTGATCAGCAGACCTGCCCCCGAGAGAAGCACCACGGCCAGTGCGATCTCGGCTACCACCAGCCCTCCACGAAGGCGGACCATCCCGCCGGCACCCACTAGGCGCGTTGCTCCCTGCTTCAGCGCATCGCTCAAGTCGACTCTTGAGGCATGGAGCGCAGGAACTAGGCCGAATAGCAGGCTCGTGATCATCGAAGTGCCAAGAGTGAATGCCAGTACCCATCGATCAAGACCGGTTTCGGTAAGCCGGGGCACCTCGGCAGGAGCCAGCGCTACGAGCGCCTTCGATCCTCCATACGCAAACAGAAGCCCCAAGGCCCCGGCGACGAACGCCAGGAGCAAGCTTTCCGTGACCAATTGCCTTACGATTCGACCCTGGCTCGCTCCGATTGCAGCGCGCACCGCGACTTCGCGGGTCCGCGCTGTCGCCTTGCCGAGCAGCAGCGTCGCGGTATTTGCACACGCTATCAGAAGCAAGACTGTCACGGCGCCCAATAGGAGGTAAAGCATGGCGCGAACGTTGCTCACCATTTCGTCGCGCAGCCTTGTGACAGCAACGCTCTCGCCCCTGTTGGTTTCCGGAAACTGCCGCTCCAAACGTCGAGCGATAGCAGTCATCTCGGTTTGCCCCCGTTTGAGCGGCACGCTAGCTTTGAGGCGCCCGACGGCTAAGAAATTTCGCCCTCCACGCGATCCGGGTGGTCCAGCCGCCGACACCCAAATGTCCGTGTTGTTGGGAAACCGGAAACCCGACGGGAGCACTCCAACAATCGGTCTGGGCTCAGGGAAGCCCACTGTCTGCTCCAGTGCGTGAGGGTCGCCGCCGAAATGGCTCTGCCAATACGTGTAGCTGATCATCGCGGCTCCGCCAGCACCCCGCTTCATTTCTTCAACCGTGAAGGAGCGGCCGATCAACGGCTCAACGGCAAAGACGCGGAAGAACTCGGGACTCACGCCGGTGACGAGGGCGTACTCGGCTGTGGAGCCCCGGATCACCGCGGTTTCACGCGAGGAGTAGTAGGCCATTGCCTCGAAGGAAGAACTCTGGTCGTGCCAATCCTGAAAGTCGGGGATCGAGACTGGCTGTGAGAGCGCAGTGGAGGCTTCACGCGTGGTCGAAAAGTCGGAGAGAGTCACAATTCGATCCGGATCGCGATACGACAGCGGTTTCAGAAGCACAGCGTTCACGACGCTGAAGACTGCCGTATTGGCGCCAATGCCCAGCGCCATAATCAAAACGGCGAACGCGGCAAAGCCTGGACTCCGACGCAGATTGCGACCGGCGTACCGGAGATCACGTAAGACCTCACCGATGTAGTTCACTCGTCGCATATCGCGGCATTCCTCCCTGCTTTTGGCAATTCCTCCCATCGCACGCGAGGCGGCGTAGCGCGCTTCCTCCGGCGTGAGGCCCGTATTAAGTCCCTCTCTAATCTGGCGTTCCAAGTGATACTGGAGTTCCTCGTCGAGTTCCTGATCAACGCGCTTTCTTAGGAATACGGAGCGAAGGGCTAGGCGGAACTGTGTGAGCCGGCGCGACATCTCATGCTTCCTTTAAACTGTGCGCACGACAGCCGAAATAGCCGCTGAGAGCCGCTCCCAGTTGGCGGCTTCTTCGGTGAGGGCCTTGCGACCAGCTCGCGTGAGCGAGTAGTACTTGGCGCGGCGGTTGGTCTCCGATGTCTTCCACTCGGCCTTGATCCAGCCCTGCTGCTCCAGCTTGTGCAATGCAGGGTAAAGCGCGCTCTGTCCAACCTGCAAGACGTCGCTGGACATCTGCCGAATTCGATGGGCGATCGCCCAACCGTGCATCGGCTCGAGGGCGACGATTCTCAAGATGAGCAGGTCCAAGGTGCCCTGCACGAGATCCTTCGGCTTGGTCATGACGCTTACCTCAGTTACTGACAACAGTATGCCCGAAGAAGTCGCGAATGCGCAAGAGCAACGAAGGTCGCCTTTTGCCTGTAGAGATCGTGGGTAAAACAGAAGTTTGGACCGAAATCGCTCAACTCCAGGATCGTCGGCAACCCTTACCTAATCGCGTTACGTCAGAGTTGCGCGTCACTCGGGAAGAACCTGCCCCCTGCGGGAACGTCTGAGACAGGTCGAATTCAGGGAACGTTAGAGACCCAAGCCGCGTATTTAGTCGATGAACGTGTGGCTGAAGTGCCGCCGCATCACGCGGTGTGCGCTCAGCCGCTTTTCAGCAGCTACGACGCAATAGACTCCCCGAAGCGGCAGCGCAAAGCGGCATTGGCAGCGCGCGGGGAAGAAACAGGCAGCCAGGGCGACGCCCTCCGAATCTGGCGCGAAGTGCTGGGCGATTGTTTTCTGTTGTCGTAATTGAAAAGTTCAGGGACAGCCCTACGGTGCTCCGCCCGCCGCGTTGCCCGGCCATCATGCACCAGAAGAAATCCGCCATGCTGCGCGATCCGGGCCGTCGCATCCGTTGATGGGAGCAGCCCCCTTGTACGGCCAGAACCTTGGCCGATAGCAGGCAATTAGGATTGGAAAGAGTTTGATTTATTCACCGCGCAAAATGATCGCGGGGTCCACTGCCATAGCGCTGCGAGTCGGTACGTAACTTGCGGCAAAAGCGGTCATGGCCGACACCAGGCCAACCGTCGCCAAGGTGATCGGATCGGTTGGGGTTACACCAAACAGAAGCGTTGATAAGAACCGGCCAAGAATCATTGCTCCCGCCATCCCAATTACTTCTGCAACCAGGACCACCAGCAACGATTCCTTCATTACAAGCTTAAATATGCTCATTCGTTCAGCACCCAGGGCAGTACGAACAGCAATCTCTCGGGTGCGCTGGCCAACGGAAAGGGAAAGAGCGCCATATATCCCGATCAACGCCAGTAGGAGAGCTACGCCGGCGAGGGTACCCAGAAAGACGGAAAAGAAGCGCGTGGATCCCAAGTCATCTGACACGAAGGAGGTCATCGCCCGAACCTTTGGTACGGGCTGGTTCTTATCTACAGCTCTGATCTGGTCGCGGATGACAGGTATGAACGAATTCACTGGAGGTCTGACGCGAATCATTGCGGATGCAAATGGCGTAACCTCCCGACCAAAGGGGAAGTAGATCTCGGGAGCAATGGAAGTCTGCCGATTGCCATCTCTGAAATCTTTGAAGACTCCAACAACGGTGTAGGCCTGATGCGAATCCAGTGAAATGCGCTTTCCCAACGCGGTCTCGTTGCCCCAGAAGGACCTCGCTAGCATTTCATTGACTATCACCCCGTCGGACTTCGCCAAGTTGTCGTTGTCCGTGAAATCACGCCCTTCCCTCAAAGTGAGCCCCAGGGTATGCGAGAATGCCGAACTCACATATCGCAACCACCCCACCGCTTTGTTGGCGGAGCTCGGGGAACTGATCATCCCGACGAAAATTTCATCGCCAAAAGGCAACGGA
>Ga0210388_10001148_pt1 | contig 20967 bp, 16 predicted proteins | sample IncBWC19OmetaG_FD_155485 | JGI IMG/M metagenome (GOLD analysis project Ga0210388, IMG submission 155485) | Forest soil microbial communities from Barre Woods Harvard Forest LTER site, Petersham, Massachusetts, United States - Inc-BW-C-19-O ... | reverse complement strand
TTCTTCGCCGCTGAGGCGGACGTAGCGGTCGCCTTGCAGTTCGATCATGATGGGCTGAGCCGGCGACGGAAAGCGGAAGGGCTCGGATACGGCTGCGGACGGGGATTGCAGGAAGATGATGGGAGACTGAGGTCCGGCGGAATATAGGCTGGAGAGATAGTCGGAATAGAACGGGTCGGAGAATCCGGCGGGATAGAAAGCGGCGCGCGAGTGGCCGCTGCGACCGAAGCCATTCCCACTGAAGCCATGAAAAGAAAATCCGGCGCGCTGGGCGCTGATGCAAGGAGTGACGGCGGCGAGCAGCGCGATGATAAAAAGATTCCGCATTTAATTCCCCTGCGGCAGTTGTGGGAGTTGAAAGTTGACGCCGCGATCGTCGTTTTGTTTTTGGGTCGAGGAAAGATCTAGGTCGGCCAGCTGGACGTGGCGCGGATGTCCGGGGGTGAGATCGAAAAGAGTGGCGCCGACGATGGCGTAGTTTCCGACTTCGAGTTTGTGGCCGTCTTTGAAGACGAGCAGAGTTTGGACGGGCGGAGGCGCGGGAGGATCCGAGTCCTGATTCTGAGCGGGGCGAGGCGCGGGCGTGTAGTGGACGGGCGGAATGTAGGAGTCGGCGCCCGATCCGCGGCGATCGAAAACGGTGGGGCCGCCTTGATCATCGTCGTCACTGTCGCGCGAATCGGCGTCAGGGTTTTGATCGTTGCTCTGATCGGTGGCTTCTGCGGCGTAGGGTACGAGGACGGGGTAGAGTGCGACTGCGTCGTTGTGGTGGCGGTGGTGATGGTCGTCTGCGGTGGACTTGCTGGAGGTCGAGGTCGAGAAGGTGACGTGGGTGTTCGTGGTGGGCTGCTTGGTCCCGACGGTGCCGGTGAAGGGGGCGACGTTGACTGGGTGGCCGCCGACTACGGGGGAAGTGGGTGGGGCTCCGTTGCTCTGCGCCTGGGCGTGCGCGACGAAGAGCAGCAGGCTGAACACCGCGACGGCCGCGGGAATCGAGTGCCGCACGGAAACATGATACTCCGAGGCGGGCGGGCATGGAAGGGCTGGGGGGATGCTTCGATTGCGCCGCGAGAATCGCTTCGCGCCCTCCTGGCTGCGGTCGGTATGACAAGGTCAAAGTCCCCACTTCTCGCGCATAGGGCGCGCGAGAAGTGGGGAACCCGGGGCGACCAGCGACTGCAACTTACGGGCTCGCTTTGCTCGCGGGGCGGACGAATGCGTCCGCCGCTACATGATTTGGGGCGGGCCCTTGGGGCGGGGATTTCGGGATTGGCGTTCGCGCTGGCGGGATTGGGGGCGGATATAATTCTGCTGACCGGGGCGCGTTCTGTTGACATCTGCGGGCGTCTACGAACATCTATAGGCACTCATGAAATCGCCGATTCGATTTGCGATGCTGGGGCTGGTGTTGGTGATTGTGACCATGCTGTCGGCGTTGACGGCGATGCGGTTTGCGATTCATGGGCAGGAAGTGGCGGTGCCTCCGCTGGTGGGGCTGGCTCCGGCGGAAGCGGAGCGGGCGGTGGGCGGACTGGGATTGCAGATATCGATTGAGCGGCAGTATTACAGTCCGCAGATTCCCGAGGGGAGAATCATGTCGCAGCTACCGCTGCCGGGGACCAAGGTGCGGCGCGGGTGGCAGGTACGGGTGGCGCAGAGTCTGGGGCCGACGCGGGTGGCGATTCCGAATGTGACGGGGGAAAGCGAACACGCGGCGGAGTTGAACATCCGGCGGCGGGGGCTGGATGTGGCGTCGATGGCGGAGGTGCAGGAGGCGGGGATTCCGATGGACCAGGTGCTGGCGCAGAGTCCTCCGGCGAACGCGACGCAGGTGCTGGCGCCGAAGATTAGTTTGCTGGTGTCGGCGGCGGCCGAGCCGCAGGCGTTTGTGATGCCGAGTTTTATTGGGCAGCCGCTGGGCACGGCGAGCCGGACGCTGCAGGATTCGGGATTTCGGTTGGGGAATGTGAGTGTGGCGGCGCCGGTGAGTGCGCCCGTGGATGCGACACAGAATCCGGTTGCGACGCCGAGTGCGGCGCCGGTTGCGACGCCGGTTGTTCCGGTGGTGCCGGCGGGGCCTCCGCCGCAACCTTCGCCGGCGAGCATTATTGTGTCGCAGTCGCCGGGGGCGGGGCAGAAAGTTGTGGGGGGTACGGTGATTAGTTTCGAGGTGCGGTAGGGCGAAATCTTTGGCACGGATTTCGCGGATTCCACGGATCTTAGGACCTCGGATTAAGTTCGGCAAAAAGGGTGACCACAGGGAACACAGGGTGGCACAGGGGACCTCAAATCCTTTTCAGGATGGCGGCGAAGAAGCCGTCGCAGGGGTGGATGCCGGGGATGGTGCGGAGGTAGGGGCCGCGGGTGAGTGAGGCGGGGTCGGGCCAGGTGAGTTCTCCGGCGGCTTGCAGAGATTCGAGTTCGGTGCGGCAGTCGAGCAGGCGGAAGCCGGGATTTTCTGACAGGGCGTGCTCGATGACATCTTCGTTTTCTTCTTTTTCCAGCGAACAAGTGGAGTAGATGAGGCGTCCGGCGGGAGCGACTTGCGCCAGGGCGGAGCGCAGGATTGCGTGCTGGCGGGCTTGTAGTTGGGTGAGATCGGCGGGAGTGAGACGCCACTTTATTTCGGGATTGCGGGCGAGAGTTCCGGTGCCGGAGCAGGGGACGTCGGCGAGGACGCGGTGGAAGGGATGGGAAGTGGGGAGATGTTGGGCGTCGGCGGCGACAATGCGGATGCGGGCGGCGGAGTGGGGATCATGCTGGAGCAGGAGTTTCTGCAGCAGGCGGGCGCGGTGGGGATGAAGTTCGACGGCGGTGATGGCGGAGTTGGGATTGTGGTCGGCGAGGGCGAGAGTCTTGCCGCCGGGGGCGGCGCAGCAGTCGAGAATGTTTTGTCCGTGGCCGACTAGGGCGGCGACGAGTTGGGAGGCTTCGTCCTGGATGACGAAATCGGTGGTGCGGGATTGAGTGATGTCTCCGGATTGGACGCGGCGGGCGGAAGAAAGCAGAGCGCCGGGAGCGAGGGTGATTCCTTGTGCGGCGAGGTTGGATTCGTCGATGGGGGCGCGCAGGCGGATTGTGGTCTGGGGGATGGACTGATTGTGTTCGCAGATTTTGCGGGTGGCGGCGGGGCCGTATTCATGCGTCCAGCGTTGGATGAGCCAGATGGGATGGGCGAAGGCGTGGGCCAGGGACTCGGGGTCGTTTTCAGATGAGGGCTCGCGGGGTGGGGCGGTGGAAAGTTTGCGGAGGACGGCATTCACGAAGGGGGCGGCGGAACGTTTGCGGGCGCGCTTTACGAGTTCGACACTTTCGTGGAGGGCGGCGCGTCGCGGGACGCGATCGAGCCAGCGGAATTGGTAGAGGGCGAGACGAAGGGCGAGGAGAATTTCGAGATCGAGTTTGGCGAGTGGCTGCGAGGAGGCTTGGGAGATTTCATCGTCGAGGCGGGAACGCCAGCGGAGAACACCCATGACGAGTTCGGTTGCGAGGGCGTGGTCGGGCGTGGAGAGAGATTCGTGGGCGGGAGAGTGCAGGAGTTCGGCGGCATAGGCGACGTCGCGCTCGACGCGGAGCAGGATGTCGAAAGCGGCGGCGCGGGCGGGGGAGACGGGCACCTTCAGATTGTAGGCGCTGGACGGGGCAAAATCTTGACCTCAGAGGACATGGAGGTCAGCCCAGCTTTTCGCCGGCATTCGGGCGGTAGCCGCGGATGAAGTCTGCGGCGGGGGTGCGTTTTTTTCCTTCGAGCTGGATTTCCAGTAGGTCGAGGGATGTGTCTTGGCCGCAGCCGACTTGAAGGCGATCGGCGGTGCTGTGGAGTTCGGCGGGGGAAATCGGGGCGGGAGTTGGGCGGGCTTGCAGGATCTGGAGATTTTTGCCGCGGAATTTTGTGTAGACGCCGGGCCAGGGTTGGAAGCCGCGAATGCGGTTGTAGATTTCGGCGGCGGTGTTGGAGAAGTCGATGAGGCCGTCTTCTTTTTTCAGGATTGGGGCGAGGCTCGACTGGGAATTATCTTGGCGGCGCGGATGAACGGTGCCGGCTTGCATGGCGCGCAGAGTTTCAACGACGAGGTCGGAGCCGATGGCAGCGAGTGGCGGCGCGATGGTTTCGGAAGTGGCGTCGGGTGCGATGAGGAGTTCGCGTTGGAGGAGGATGTCGCCGGTGTCGAGGCCGGCGTCGATGCGCATGGTGGTAACGCCGGTGACGGTTTCACCGTTGGCGATGGCCCACTGGATGGGGGCTGCGCCGCGATATTTCGGGAGCAGCGAGGCGTGCAGGTTGATGTTGCCGAGCGGCGGGAGATCGAGCATCCACTGGGGAACGATGCGACCGTAGCCGACGATGATGATGGCGTCGGGCTGGAGGGCGGTGAGTTGAGCACGGAATTCGTCGTTGGTCTTGATGCGGTCGGGCTGGGTGATGGGGAGGTTCATCTTCAGAGCGGATTGTTTGACTGGGGATTGAACGAGCTCGAGGCCGCGGCCTTTGGGGCGGTCAGGCTGCGTGACCACGAGATGGATGCGGAAGCCGGCGGCAACCAGCGCTTCCAGCGTGGGGACGGCGAAGCGCGGCGTGCCGCAGAAGATGAGATCTAACATTGAGTGATTGTGTAATTTAGTGATTGAGTCATTGAAAAACGTTCATGCGCGTCGGCGAAGAACAGCCCGATTCGAGCGCGAGAGTGGTGGCATCCCTACGGGATTCGCGCCTTCTACTCGGTCTTCCCGGCACTACCGTGCCGGGCTGTCACGTTCCGCCGCTTCGCGGCTAGATCTTTACCATTCTCCGGCTTTTATCAGTTTGCGGATTTTGCGTTTCATCAGGTCGCGTTTCAGGGCGCTGATGTGGCTGATGTAGAGTTTGCCGTTCAGGTGATCGGTTTCGTGGAGGAAGGCGCGGGCGAGAAGATCCTCTCCGGTTTTTTCGAAGACCTTGCCGTGAACGTCCTGGGCGCGGATGGTGACTTTGTTGGGGCGGCTCACGTTCTCGCGGAAATCGGGGATGCTGAGGCAGCCTTCGCTCTGGCTGTGGCGGCCTTCGGCGTGAATAATTTCCGGATTAATGAGAACGAGTTTCGCCTTGGCATCCTCTTTGAAGGTGACGTCGACGACCGCAATGCGGCGGCTGATGCCGATTTGCGGGGCGGCCAGGCCGACGCCGTGGGCGGCGTACATCGACTCGAACATGTCTTCGGTGAGCTTCTTGAGTTCTTCGTCGAAGACCGTCACGGCTTCGGCGGGCTTCTCGAGAACGGGGTTGCCGAACTTTACGATGGGATAGATCATGTCGTTCTTGTTAGAGCGTTCCCCTGGGGCTAAAGCCCGAGTCTTTCCTTGGATCGTATGGCGCGCCTAAAGGCGCGCCCTTTCAAATCGCCAGTAGCGCCTTTCAAAGTCGCTAGTAGCGCTGTTCAAAGCTGCCTTCGCACACCTTTCTAAATCGCTTTCCAGCCCCTTCACAGCCGTCTTATCGCAATAGCTAGTAGTCCTTGAGTTGCTGGCAGTAGCCGCGGAAATTTCTTACGGTTTCGGTCATGGAGTCGCCGCCGAATTTCTCCAGGGCACAGCGGGCTAGCGTGAGAGCGACCATGGATTCGGCCGCGACTCCGGCCGCAGGCACGACGCAGACGTCGGAACGTTCGTAGGCGGCTTTGACGGGTTCACGGCTGGCGAAATCGACGGACTGCAAGGGGCGGCGCAGGGTGGAAATCGGTTTGAGATAACCGCGTACGCGAATCTCTTCTCCGTTGGAGACTCCTCCTTCGATTCCTCCGGCGTTGTTACGGGTGCGGGAGAACGCGGTGAAACCGCCGGTACCGGTGTAACCGATTTCGTCGTGAACCGTGGAGCCGGGAGCGTAGGCGGCGGTGACGCCGGCGCCGATCTCGACTGCTTTGACCGCTTGCAGCGACATGACGGCGGCGGCGAGGAGGGCGTCGAGGCGCTCATCCCATTGGGCGTAGGTGCCGAGGCCGGGAGGAACACTGTGAGCGACGACTTCAAAGACTCCGCCGAGCGAATCTCCGGTGCGAAGGACTTTGTCGACTTCGTCTTTCATGCGCTGCTCGGCGTCCGGGTCGGCGCAGTTGAGGAGAACTTCTTCGCGGCCGTAGAGATCGCGGATTTTTTCCCAGGGAACGGGATCGAAGAGAGTGACGCTGCCGGTGGTGATGACGTGACTGAGGATTTCGATGCCAAGCTCACGCAGGAAAAGTTTGGCGATCGCGCCCAGCGAGACGCGAGCGGCGGATTCGCGAGCGGAGGCGCGCTCGAGCACGTAACGGGCGTCAGAGAAATTGTATTTGAGGGCTCCAGCGAGATCGGCGTGACCGGGGCGAGGCGACGCCACGCGTTTGTGCTTGGCGGGATCGCCGTCGCCGACGGGGAGCGATTCCTGCCAGTTTTTCCAGTCGCGATTTTCGAGTTGAACGGAAATGGGTGAGCCGATGGTCATGCCATGGCGGACACCGGAGAGGATGTGGGCGGTGTCGCGCTCGATCTTCATGCGTCCGCCGCGGCCGTAGCCTTGCTGGCGGCGCCAGAGTTCGCGGTCGAGGAAGGCCTGGTCAATTTTCAGTCCAGCGGGCACGCCGGAAAGAAAGGCGACGAGAGCTTCGCCGTGGGACTCTCCTGCTGTGAAATAGCGCAGCATAAACGCTCGATTGTACCTGATGGGAGGCGGAGACTGTGGGGTGGGCAGCGGCAGGAAGAGCTTTTAACCGCGGAGGACGCGGAGAAACTTCCGGGAGATCGCGGAGAAGGGCATTTACCACTAAGGAAACGGAGGATCACGAAGGAGGATTTTTCTTCTGCGGGGCATTTTGGGGCCCACTTGGTGCCGCAAAACGTTACAATAAATGGGCCTTCAGGCCTGAGGTCCAGGGTTGAAGCCGCAAGTCGCGCTCCGCATCGTCAACATTTCTGGCCACTCGTGGTAGGGCAGTCTGTGCGAAAGCATTTCGGATTTCTCAGCTGCTGTTCGTGTGTTCATAACTTTAAGAGATGTTACAAGGAGGAAACTGTGTGCCCCGCCGCGCCGGAACAGCAAGATCAAACTTTCGAAGATAAGATTCAGTGCGTGGTGGCACACGACCATGTCCTGCTGCGGCAAGGGCTGCGGCGTTTGCTCGAGGATGAGTCCGACATGGTGGTCGTGGCCGAGGCGGGAAATGCGGTGGAAGCATTGGAGCGGGTGTTCGAGCATCGTCCGGAAGTGGTGATTGCCGATGCGGGCATTTTTGGTTGTGGGGCGGAGGAGGCGGAGCGGCTGATTTTGCAGGAGTCTCCGAAGAGCAAAGTGCTGTTCCTGGCGATGGCCGAAGGGGCGCACGCTGCGCGGGAAACGGAACAGGATGGAACCAGCTGCACGGTGCGGCAGACCTCGGCGGAAGAGCTGGTGGAGATGGTGCGGTTGGCGCATGCGAGCGGCGCTGCCGTGCGGGAGATGCCGGGGAATGGCGGCGCGTGGCGCACCGAGGAGATGCTTCCGCGGAAACGAGTTTTGACGGCGCGAGAGCGCGAAGTGCTGAAGTTGCTGGCCGAGGGCAAGACGGTGCGGTCGGCGGCGGGCGTTCTGGGGCTCAGCGTGAAGACGGTGGACGCGCATAAGTTCAACCTGATGCGCAAGCTGGGGATTCATAACAAGGCTGAGCTGGTGATGTGGGCGATTCAGAAGAGAGTGGTGAAGCTGCCGGTGAATTTCTAGGACGCGTTTCCTGCGTGTGAGGCGGCCTTAGGGGTCGCTCTTCCAAAATTAGAGAGACTCATATCGCAGCGCCGGACCCGCTGCGCCCCAAAAATCTTACTTTCGTTCTCTGGTTGCGATGGCGGCGAGGTCGGCCAGGGTGGTGACGGTCAGGTCGGGCTTGGCTTCGGCGGCTTTGACGGCGCCGACGCCGGGGCGGGCGGAGGGACGGTTCACCCATACTGTCGCGAGGCCGAGAGCCTGGGCGGGGATTACATCGTGGTAGATGCTTTGACCTACGTGCAGTACGCGGTGGGCGGGAGCGTTGATGCGGCTGAGGGCGAGCTCGAAAAGTTTCAGCGACGGTTTGTAGGCCTGGGCTTGCTGGGCGGTGATGACTTCGTCGAAGTCGACGCCGAGTTGGGGGCGAGTTCCGGCGAAGAGATCGTCGTCCACGTTGGAGAGAATGGCGAGGCGGAAGCGGGACTTGAGTTGGCGCAGGGCGATGGTGGTGTCAGGCCAGGGCTTCCAGGTGGGCAGAGAGTCAGGGAGTGAGCGAGCCTCGGCGGCGGTGGGGGTGAATCCGAGTTCGACGCCGAACTGGCGGACGACCGACTCGAGGACCTGGCGATAGGGGCGGAATGCACCGTGTTCGAAGCGCTGCTCGAAATCTCCGTAGAGCTTGAGGAGCGTGGCGTCATCGATGTCTTTTCCGTGGGCGGCGAGGACGCGATGGATGGCGGGAAGAAGGCCGGATTCCCAATCGATCAGCGTGCCGTAGCAGTCAAAGGTGAGGATTTCGAAGCGGGTGAAGTCGAGCATGGCGTCTGCGGCCACTTTACCGGAAGGTTGTGAGGTGGGGCAATGCGGGGGCAAAGGCTTTCACCACTAAGGACACTAAGGTTCACGAAGGGAAAACTTTTAGCGGCTGGGCTCTGGGGTGGGGACGGCGGGGGAATCTTGGGCGGCTAGTTCGGCTTCGGCGTCTGCGATCGCGGAATCTTCGGCGGGAGCGGGTTTTTTGGGAGCGAGAAATTTTTCGGTGTTGAGCAGGGGGCGGCCGAGGGAAGCGTTGTAGCTGGTCCAGGGACTATCCATGGCGGATTCGCGCTCGAACATGGCGCGCATGGCTTCCATCTTGGAGTCGAGGTCGTCGAGGTAGTGGAGCATGAGCGCCTCGGGGAACATGGGCAGCTTGGGCGAACCGAAATCGTACTGGCCGTGATGGCTGATGATGAGGTGTTCGATCATGATCTTGAGCTCGTCAGGGAAGCCGGGCTGGAGAGCGAGCTTGGCCTGCAGCATTTCGAGTTCGATAATCATGTGGCCGAGCAGCTGGCCTTTGGTTGTATATGAAAAAGAACGGTTGTAGGTGAGTTCGTGAATCTTGCCGATGTCGTGCAGGAATGCGCCGGTCAGGAGCAGGTCGCGATTGATCTGCGGATAGTTGGTGCACATCAGGTCGCAGGATCGGAACAGAGAGACGACGTGATCGAGCAGGCCGCCGATGTAGGCGTGGTGCAGGGTCTTGGCCGCGGGAGCATTGCGGTAGGCGGCGGCGATTTCGGGATCGGCCATGAAGGACTGCACCAGGGTCTTAAGGTGAGGGTTCTGAAAAGTGACGATGAAGCCGGCCAGAGTCTGCCAGAGATCGTCGACGTTCTTGGTGGTCTTGGGCAGGTAGTCGGCGAAGTCGATTTCGGATTCGCCCAGCTTGCGCAGCTTGTGGATAGTGAGCTGGAAGCGATTTTTGTATTTGTTGACGAGGCCTTTGATTTTCAGGAAGTCGTCCTGCTCGAAGGCCTCGAGGACTTCTTCGACGTTGTCCCACATTTTGGCTTCGAGCTGGCCGCTGCGGTCGCCGAGCGTGAGGGCGAGGTAGGGCTCACCGGTTTTCTTGGGCTTGATCTGCTTGCCGACCACGACAAAGCTTGAAGTGATGACCTTGTTTTCGTGGCGCGCGCAATCGCCGATGTAGAAATCTTTCATGGGCCGTGGTGTCTGAGTATACGCGCGCGGGTGAAAGTTTAGAGGAAGCCCAGTTTCTTGTGTTTCTTTTTGCCGAGTTTCTTGGCGTCGGATTCCTTGGCCGCGGCGGTCTCAATGGGCACCGTCTGGTTGGGGCTGGCGCCGCTGTCGACGAAGCCATCCATAAGCTTGATGTAGGCTTCCTCGCGCAATTTGGTGAGGTAGGCGCGGAGAGCGGGCTGCAGCTTTTCGTAGTAGAGAGCGTCCTGAATTCTGGGAAGAGCGTCCTTCAACGGAGGAATGCCGGCCATCTGGTGGTCGACAACTTTGAGGATGACAAATCCCTGTTTGGTCTGGGTCACTTTGGTGACCTCGCCGGGCTTCATGGCGAAGGTCTCATCCTCAAGTTGCTTGGCGAGCTGGCCGCGCTTGAAGATGCCGAGTTCACCGCCGTCGGCGGCGGAAGGGCCGTCAGAATTTTTCTTGGCGACTTCTTCAAAAGAGGCGCCGTTATTAATCTGTTTCAAAAGGTCGTTGGCTTTGGCCTCGGCGGCACTCAGGGCGGCGGCCTGGGCAGCGGGGTCGACCGCAGGAGCGGGCGTGTTGGGGTCGGTGGTAGCCGGGGCCGGCTGCGCGACGACTTTAGGGGCGACCAGAATTTCGCTCAGGCGGATGGCTTCGGGCTGTTCCATTTCGGCCTTGTGGGCGTCGTAGAAGGCCTGTTCATCTTCTTTGCTGACGGTTAAGTGGCTGCCGACTTCTTCGCCAATCACTTTCTGAGTGACCAGCTGGTTGCGCATGTTCTGCTTGAAATCTTCCCAGGAGACGCCCTGCTTGGTGGCTTCTTTTTCGAGGTCCTCGAGAGTGTCGAGCTTCATGTCCTTGCGCATCTTATCGAGCTGCTTGATGAGCTCGGTATCGCCGGTGATGCCCAGGTCTTTGCCTTTATCGAGAAGAAGCTGCTGGTCGATGAGATCGCGGAGGACGTCCTTTTCACGCTGGGCGTAGAGCTTGTCGGCGTTATTGGGATCCTGCTGCTTGACCTCGTCGCGGAGCTGATCCTTGCTGCGCGTGTACTCGGACCGGGTGACGATCTGGTTGTTGACGCGGGCGATGATTTCTTCGACGACTTGTCCGGCAGCGAAAACTGGAAGGCATGCCGAAGCGAAAAGGACCAGGCAAATTTTCTTCATAAAGGTTCGTGAGGCCGCCACGCTTCCTGGGCTTGCGGGCAAAAGGGTGGGCTCGGGCCGATGAAACATTTTACTCCTTTCGGAGCGAAGGCGGCAGAAGCAAAGCTTTTAACCGCCGAGCACGCCCCGGAGATCGCCTCCTGATTGGACGCCGCGGGTGGCAGGCGAGTTGGCTGACGAGCGGGCTGCTGATTTAAGGACCGATGGCAAACCTCAGGCGCTAAAGCGCGGTTGATTTTGCGGTACTTAATGGCTCGACTGAAGTCGTGCCCTTTCAAAACCTTCCCGCGGCGGATTCAGCGGCCTGTCAAGCGTCCCGACTAGATCAAGCTTGCCGGATCAACTTTGGCGGATCAGGGCGAGGGCGGTGCGGTCGTCGTGCATGGGGCATCCGGCGGTGAATTCGCTGACGCTGTTCAGAATGGAGGTGCAGAGTTCGTTGGCGGTGGTGGACGGGGCAGTTTGAAGAAAGGGCTTGACGCGGTTCAGGCCGAATTCCTCGGTCGATTTGCCATGCTGGCCGTCGCATTCGATGACTCCGCGGGAAACCAGGACGAGAGCGGCGCCCTTCTCCAGACCAATGGTTGGGGCATCGCCGGTGGCGTGGGAGAACAGTCCCAGAGGCAGGCCGGTCGAGCTGATTTCGGCGATGCCGCGGCTGTCGCGGAGGAGTCCGGGGGTGTGTCCGGCATTGGTATAGCAGAGGGTGCCGAATATCTCGTGGTAACAGCCGATGAATGCTGGACAGGAGCGAACGCCCTTGCAGGAATCGATGAGGCCACGATTGATCTTGAGGCTGAGTTCGGTCATGGCGTTGGACTCGTTGATGTCGGAGCGGGAGAAGAGTTCGGCGCCTGAGTTACGGAAGATTTCCTGCGCGGTGATGAGGACGCTGCGATTTTCTTCCCGGCGGCCGGCCAGGTCGAGGAGACCGAACAGAACACGCTCAGGGCTGACGCGGATGGAGTCATAGAAATCTCCGGCCATGCGTTTGCCGGCGAAGACGGCGGCGATGTCGGCGCCCTGAATACGGGGAAAAACCGTAGGGACGGGTTCGACCGTCGAGACGGGAGTAGCGGCGCGGGAGCGGAAGAGTGAGCGCATGCAAGGCTGGCCCAGAGCCGAAACTAGCACAGGAATGGGCGGGGAGCAAACTGTGCCGAGCGGCAGCGGTGGCTCAATTTGGATTTCTTTGCGGAGTCGAAGATTTTCTCCGCTTAGGTTCGGGTACAGGAAGTCGAAAGAGCAACAGCCATAAACGCAGAGGGCACGGAGGACTTGCGAAGGTCGCAGAGAAATTCACGTTGGCAGGCTCCGACGAAATCTGGACGGGGGATCGGGCGAGCCGCCTATTCGCCGTATTTGTCGGCGAGGTACTTCGCGAGGTCGGATTCGAACTGGCCGTAGTCGGAGTGGATGGTGGCGCGGAGGGCGGCTTCAGTGGAACTGCCTTGGCTGATGCGTTGCAGGATGCGCTGGACGTCGCTCATGCCGTAGGAATCGTTGATATAGGAAACGGCGGCGAGGGATTCAGCGTAGGCGACGTAGGCCTGCACGCCGGAAAAGTTCTGGAAGCTACCCTCAAGAGCGTTCAGCGGGATTTCCTGTTGCGTCTTGAAGAGACGCGAGAGCTGGTGTCCATCGCCGGCAAGGCTTTTGGGTTCGAGGAACTGGGCGATGCCTTCGTGCAGCCAGGGCGGGCAGCGGCCGCCGGAAAGTGCGGTGATGAAAGAGTGCGCCAGTTCGTGTTTCAGAACCCGCGCGAGATCGGGCGTCATGGAGCTGAGGCCGCTGACCGGGATGCGCAGCTTGCCGTCGTTGATGGCCCCGGCCCAGGTGGGGGCGCGGGTAACGTCAAAGAAAGCCTGCTCGGTGTAGAGAGTTACAAGAACGCTGTCACGAGGAGGGCTGCCGAGGCTGCTCGAAAGGTCGTCGTAATCGGATTCGAGCGCGGCCACGATTTGCGAGCGCAGCGTCTCGGAAGTTTGTTTGCCTTCGTAGTGGAGAACGAAGTGGCTGCTCTCGTGTTGCGAGAAGTCGGTCTCCACATTTTCTTCGCGCTGGGCCTTGGCCAGAAATTGCTGGACGGTGGAATCGGGGCGCAACTCAAGCGATCGCTTCCAGGAGGCGACCGCCTCCTTCGTGTGGTCGGAGGCGAACTGGGCGTAGCCGAGCATGGTGTAAGCGTCGGGTGATTCCGGGGCGGAGCGGACGGCGCGCTGGGCGTAAGGCAGCGCCTGGGCGGCGTTTCCGGTGCGCACCAGGAGCGCGGCGTAGTAGATCAGGATGGTGGAATTCTCCGGCTGGAAGCGAAGCGCGCTCTCATAATAACGCCGGGCCTGGGCGATGTTGCCGTGTTCGAATTCGAATTTGCCGGCGATAAAATCCGCGGTCGCGCTGAGTTCGGCGTTGCCTTTGGCTTCGAGGCTGGAGAGAACGTCGGAGTCGACTTTGCCTTCTTTGATGATCTTGCCGACGAGATCGCCTTCATTCACCAGACTGTCGGAAGGCGTAAAGGCGGGCAGCTCGCCGACTTTGGTGCCCGCGGATGAGGAGTGGGCGGGCATGCCGCCGGCATCAACGTGATCGACGGAGGACTTGGGAATGGCGTAGGTGTCTTCGCCGATGTCGTATTCGAGGTGATTGCCTTTTTCGCGAACGCTATCGGCCAGGATGGTGCGGCCATTCTTCAGGTGGATGGTGTCGGCGTGGACGGCGACGGCCAGGCCTAGAAAAGAGAGGCCTATAAAGAGGATGATGACACGTAGACGCATTCAGGCGCATTCTAGCAACAGGGGGCGGGCGTTCCACGTGACGAAGGTACTACTCAAAATGAGGGGCTTAAGGATCGCGGCGGCGATCGCGGTTGCGCTTTGCGCCGGGGCGGCTGCGGCGGAGAATGCGTCGGAGAAGCCGGCGGAGGCACTCTATCTGCAGCTGGGGCAGATCGGGCTGGATCCGGCGCGCGTGTACAAGGTGCGGGGAGCGTCGCTGGAACGATCGTCGATCCACATCACGCTGGAGGACGGGACGATCGGCTTCACCAAAGACGTGATGGGGCGGATTACGGGAGCGTTCTTCGAGGGTGACGGCGAAGTTCTGATCGCGCCTCCGAATGATGTGGAACGAAGATCGATGGGGCTGTTCACCGGGATGGCGATCCTGGAGGAACATTTCGCTACCGCGTATTTTCGATTCAACGATGATGCGGCGGCGGAGCTGCGTCCGGATTTGCGGGCGCCGGAAAACCCGCAGGAGTTTATCGACCGCTGGGGCCCGAGCGCACAGAATCTGGCGGAGAACGACGCCATGCGCCTGCTGCTGAGCTTCAGCCCGATGCTTCCGGGGAAAGGCGATGCGGCTGGTTCGGAAAAAGTCGAGCGGACGATGCGCGCTGGGGACCGATTCTTTCACGCACGATTTCAGGGAACGAAGCAGGGCGTGTTCGATGCACTGTTCGACTCGATGGCGGTGGAACAGATTGAAGTGGGGCAAGCCAAGCCGGCGCCGAACGGACTGACGTACTACGACGTGTGGGCTTCATTTGCGCCGGTCGTGGCGGGGAGCGGCCGGCCAGGCGCGCCGGGGGTGGGCAGTGTTCGGCCTCGGGAGGACTGGGTCGCGGTCCGAAGATATGAAATCGACACTGAAGTGCAGCCGCCGAAGATTCATTCGCGGGCGCACGAGCAGCTTGAAGTGCGCGAGGGCGGACCGCGCGTGTTGCTGTTTGAGCTGTCACGATTTCTGCAGATTGAAAGCGTCAAGCTCGACGGGCAGGATGTGGAGTTCATTCATAATCCGGCGGTCGAAGGGACACAGCTTTCGCGGCGCGGGAATGACGTGGTCGCGGTCATGCTGCCGGAGGCGGCGCGCACCGGGCAGAAGATCGACCTTGAGTTCGTTTATGGCGGCGACGTGCTGGCAGAAGCCGGACGGGGACTGCTCTACGTGGGCGCACGAGGAACGTGGTATCCGAACCGAGGGATGGCGATGGCGGATTTCGACCTGAACTTCAGCTATCCGGAAGGCTGGACGCTGCTGGCGACGGGAAAATCAGCGCCGGCACCGGCGGCGGTAGTTGCTGCCGCGAAGGCGAAGGGAGAACAGACTGGTCGCTGGGTTTCAGAACGGCCGATTCCGCTGGCGGGGTTCAACCTGGGCAAATACAGAATGGCCACGGCGCAGGCGGGGAACGTAACCGTGGAAACTTATGCGACGCAGGCGGTGGAGCGGGATTTTCCGAGCGGGCGGGCGCAGGTGATTGAGCCAGACCCGTCGACTCCAGCACCGCGCGGGCCGCAAGTGATTATGCCGTCGATTCCTTCGCCGGCGCGGCACGAAGGCACGGTAGGAGAATCGGCGGCACGGGCGATTCAGTATTATGCCGACCGGTTTGGTCCATTTCCTTACAGCCGGCTGGCGCTGACGCAGATGCCGGGGCGCGACAGCCAAGGGTGGCCGGGACTGGTGTTTCTTTCGTCGTACGCGTTTCTTGACCGGCAAGAACGCGAGCAGCTGCATCTGGATTCGTTTCACATCCTGATGCAGCAGATTCTTCCGGCACACGAGACGGCACATCAGTGGTGGGGAGACTTGATTCCGTGGACCACCTACCGGGATCAGTGGTACTCCGAGGGGCTGGCGAACTATTGCGCGCTGATGATGATGCAGGAGAAAGATCCGGCGGGGTTTCGGGAGATCATGGATCGCTACCGAAGCGATCTGACGGAGAAGAATCAGAATGGTGTAGCGCCAATGGATGCGGGTCCGGTGACGCTGGGCGGGCGGCTGTTGTCGTCGCATTTTCCGGGGGGGTATGAAGCCATCAGTTATGGGCGAGGGACGTGGCTGTTTCATATGCTTCGCAGCATGCTGAAAGATGCTGCCTTGAAAGACGCGGGCGCGGATGCGGCACACAAGGGGCAGAGCGGAACCGAGGAGCCGTTTGTGCGGGCGCTGCGCAGGTTGCGGCAGAAGTATGAGGGTAGATCGATCACGACGCGCGAACTGATGGACGTGTTTGCCGAAGATCTTCCGCCGGAGCTGCGTTTTGAGGGCAAGAAATCTCTGGACTGGTTTTTGGATGGATGGATTAACGGTACCGCGGTGCCGAAGCTGGAACTGAAGACGGTAAAGTTCACTCCGAAGGGCGCGGGGCTGGTGGTGAGTGGGACGATTCTGCAGAAGGATGCGCCGCCGGATCTGGTGACCTCGGTTCCGATCTATGGGTTGATTGGGGCGAAGCAGCCGGTGCTGTTGGGGCGGGTTTTTGCGGACGGCGAGGAGTCGGCATTCCATGTGGCGGCTCCGGCGGGCACGCACAAGATTGTGCTGGACCCGAACGAGACGATCCTGACGAATCCGAAATAGGTCGGTTGGCGCGTCGGCCACGATGCGCGGTGCCGAATTGGTCGCCCGTTCTGGGTTGCCATTCCCGAAACGGACAAGCTGAAAGCATTCTGTGCGCGAGTTGGCGGGGATGAATTCTCTAACTGGTTGCATTTCCGTCGCCGCACCCATGAGCCGATCGTAGCCCGGTGTGGCAATCGAGCTGCAATGGGGACGTTGGGCCGTGAGGATTTATGGATATGCAGCGGGAGATGCTGGAGGCGACGGAGTGGTATCAAACGCCAGTAGAACCGGCCGCCGGAGCGGAGACGATTCTGTTTGTCGAGGACGAGGCATTTGTGCGCGACGTGACGCGTGAAGTTCTGCGCGCTGCAGGATACAAAGTTTTGGCGGCACAGAACGCGGTGGATGCGGTGCGTGAATACGAGCAATGCTGCGGAAGTACGGACCTGTTGCTGACTGACGTTGTGCTGCCGGGAGACAGCGGACGGGTGCTGGCGGGGAAACTGCGGAAGTCGAATCCGGAACTGAAGATTCTGTTCGTGAGCGGGTACGCGGAGCAGATGGGGTTGCGCGACGGGAGCGACGAGGAATGTCTGGCGAAACCGTTCTCCACGGGTGCGCTGCTGCGGCGAGTGCGACGGGTTTTGGATGGCGAGGGTCCGGTGAAGGCGGGGGAGGACGAGATCAAGCGCGCCGGCGGGAGCGTGTAGCCTGCATGATCTGGGCGGGGATTTGGGTGAGGGGAAGGACGCGAGTCAGGGCGCCAATCTCGGCGCAGGAACGCGGCATGCCGTAGACAGTGCAACTGGCTTCGTCCTGGCCGATGGTGAGGCCGCCCTGGCGATGGATGGCCATCATGCCTTCGGCGCCGTCGGCGCCCATTCCGGTAAGGATGATTCCCATGGCGAGGTTGCGGAAGGCTGAGGCGACCGACTTCATCATGATGTCGACCGAAGGCATGTGCAGACAATTCTCGGGATGAGTGTCGAGATGAATGGAAGCGCGCGACTCGGAGGTGCGGTCCACCGTCATGTGCATGCCGGCGGGAGCGATGTAGACGACGCCGGGCTGAAGGATGTCACGGTGAACGGCTTCGCGCACGCTCACCGAACAGAGGCCGTTCAGCCGGTGTGCGAAGGGTCCGGTGAAACCGGCGGGCATGTGTTGAACGATCAGCAAAGGCACTGAGAGGTCGTGGGGTAGAAGCGGAAGAATTTCCTGCAACGCTTTTGGGCCACCGGTGGAAGAACCCAGGGCAATGATGGCGGGGGTGGGGAACGCGGCGTTTCGTGGCTCGCGCTGGGCGGGTCGTGAAGGCTTCTTAAGAGACGCGGCGACAGGTACGGATCTGCGGGTGGCGGCGGCTCGAATCTTGGTCACAAGATCCGGACGGATATGGAGGATATCGAGCGAGGCGGAAGAAAGCTGTTTGGGGATGTAATCGTCCGCGCCCGTGTCGAGGCATTGGACGCGGTCTTCCACGCGCGTACGCTGGGTCAGCACCAGCACTGGAAGGCTCGGCCGTTTCAACCGCAGCTGGCGCAACACGCTCACGCCATCCAGCTTCGGGAGGTTCAGGTCGAGAATTACCACATCGTACTCGGTCTCGCTGGCGGCGGCGCGAGCCTGCTCACCGTCGGCGAAAACATCGACTGAATAGTTCTCGCCTTCCAAACCCTGGCGAACGAACTTGGCTAACGCTTCGTCATCTTCCGCGATAAGGATTCGCATAAACTAAACCGTCCTTAATGCCAACAGTTTTAGTTTAGTGAGAGATGACTCAAGCGCGGCGGAAACCGCATCCGCACAAAGGTCTGCAGATGCAGGAATGGTGCGCTGTTTCAAAGCGGGAACCCCGCGCATTCGGCAAACCGGCTTACATTTGCACCATTGGGCGCGAACCTCAGCGGCCAATTCCTTGCCTCTGATCGACCAGAGATAATTTCACGCAGGAAAATCCTCGAGTGGAGCAAGGATCTTGCAGCTGGGCAGCCCATCGATACGATCGATCGTAAAGTCACTGGCGGTGCCCGGCGGAATTCTGCTGTTGGGCGTCGCCGGACTGTTATATTCCGGCTGGCTCACGCTGGCCCTGCCTGCCCTGAGCTTCCTTTATTACTGTGCGCTGGTCGGTGGAATGCTGCTGGCCTGGAGATTTCACTCCAGCCGCACTTTCTTTGCGCTGCTCGTATTGTTCCTGGCCCAGCAGGCGATCGCGCTCTTTGGCGGCGGGCATGCCGTTCCTGGCACGCCTGGTGCGACAGCCCTGGAGGCTGTGGCAGTGCTGGTGCCGCTTAACTTCATTCTGATTGCGGCGATGCAGGAGCGTGGTTTCACCGTTTCGGCGACCGCGCCGATTGGACTGTTCCTGTTCGTGCAGTCCGTGATTGTGTCCGTACTCTGCCGCGCAGCAGAAGCATCGCAGGCGCTGCCGGCTCGCGCTCATCATGTGGCGACCACGATTGCTGTGCCCGGCTACGGGATGCTTGCGTTCGCCACAGCCGGAACCTTCCTGCTGGTCCGGTATCTCTTCACCCGCAAACCGGTCGACAGTGCGCTGCTGTGGTCGCTGTCAGCCTATTTCCTGTCGCTGCGCTTTACCGGGTCGGCGCGCACTTCAACCGTTTACGCTGCCACCGCGGCGTGCATGCTGGCGGTATCGATCATCGAGAACTCCTACCTGCTGGCCTATCATGACGAACTTACGACTCTGCCTTCGCGCCGCGCCTTCAACGATGCACTTTTGCGGTTACAGGATCCTTATTCCATCGCAGCTGTCGACATCGATCACTTCAAGCGCTTCAATGACACTTATGGACACGACACTGGCGACCAGGTTCTACGCCTGGTGGCGATGAGTCTGTCGCGCGTGACCGGGGGAGGCCAGGCCTATCGTTGCGGCGGAGAAGAGTTCGCGATTCTTTTTCCGGGCAAAACAACGGCGGACGCAGTGGAACACTTGGAGCGGCTGCGCGCTGCCATCGAGGCGGCGGAATTCCGCATGCGAACCGGCGACCGGCGACGCGTACCGCGTGGACCGGATCGGCGCAACCAGCGTCCCCGGTCTCGCGCCCGAAAGGGAGACGTGATCCGCCAACTGGCGAAGGAAACGTCCCCAGCTCCGCTTTCAGTGACCGTAAGCATGGGCGTCGCGACTTCCAGCAAGGAAAATCCACACGCCGATCTGGTGCTGCAAGCGGCCGACAAGGCGCTGTACCGCGCCAAGGCCAACGGCAGGAATCGCGTGGAAACCGCCTCCGCTCGGCGGCGAACTCGCGAACAGTCGGCTGGAATCGCTTGAGCGCGTTCAAGCCAGGACGCGTGAAATCAGAGATAAATCCGAGAAGGAGAGCGCCAGCGGGAACGTGCGGCCCGAACCGTCATCCGTAGGACGGGAAGTTTGACGGTCCGGACCTGTACGTTTTCGCAAGCACCGCAGGCCGTGCGGTCAGCCCGCGGCTGTGGGTGGGATTGGGCGTTTCCGGCCGGTGCCAGCGCAGGCAGAGCATTTTAAGCGGATAAACGCCACGCCTTCGGACTTACCGTTCAAGTCCACCGGCTTCGCGACATATCCAGTGCCGCCGCAGTTCGGGCAGTCGTCCGGACTCAAAACCTCTCCCCCCTCAGTGTTGCTGGCATTCTGACCGACTTGGGCGGGAAATTCTCGGAAGAGTGTTTTGCGTTACGAATCACGAACAAAATCCGGCAGGCAACCGCCAACCGCGGGACTTCGATGCTGGCAGCGGACTGAAGGTCGGGGAGTTTCTCAGGCCGAACACTTCAAGGGACGGCGATGACTTCAGGATCACTGGTAGTAGTGGCGCTCATGCTTGCCTCCTGCGTGGCGTCGCTGGGGAATCGCGATAACACAAAGCTTACGACCACCGCCTTGGATGTGGGAGTGTTGCTTCCCAGCGCGACGCTGCCAATCGGCACCAGCACGTTTGCCTCAGGAAAATACGTGGCCACACAACGCCGCGGGATTTCGTAAGCGACCGCAATGAAACGGGGAGCGACCCGCAATTCCTCTTTACCGTCGTTCTGGAAATGGCTTGTTATGTCTACCCTGTCGCCGGCTTTCCAGCCGAGATCGTTCAGATCGTCAGGATTAATCAGCACCACGCGCCGGCCGTGAAAGATGCCGCGATACCGATCATCAAGGCCGTAAATTGTGGTGTTGTACTGATCGTGAGAGCGCAGGGTCGTCATCAGGAACTGGCCGGGTGCAAGAGAAATCGGGTCGACCAGCGAGACGGTGAAGTTTGCTTTGCCGGTCTTCGTCTTGTAGTCGTCATCCCGCGCCGGGTTGGGCAGGTAGAATCCGCCTCTGCTTCGAACCTGCTGGTTCATGTTTTCGCAGCCGGGCACAACTTGAGCGATGAGGTCCCGTATGCGATCGTAGTCCTCGACCAGGTGCATCCAGTTTGTCTTTGTGCGTGTTCCGAGAGTCGCGACGGCGAGGCAGGCTACGATCATCGGCTCGCTCAACAGCTGGTCCGAGGGTGGCTCCAGATTTCCGCGCGAGGAGTGAACGATGCCCATCGAATTTTCCACGCTGACGAATTGCGGACCACCCGCTTGAACATCATGATCTGTGCGGCCGAGACAGGGCAGAATCAGCGCTTGCTTTCCGGTGATGACATGCGCCCGGTTCAGTTTGGTCGATACATGCACCGTGAGATTGCAGCAAGACAGAGCCTCGGCAGTGAATTCTGTGTCGGGCGTGGCCGAGAGAAAATTCCCGCCCATGGCGAAGAAGGCTTTCAC
>Ga0210388_10001147_pt1 | contig 20987 bp, 13 predicted proteins | sample IncBWC19OmetaG_FD_155485 | JGI IMG/M metagenome (GOLD analysis project Ga0210388, IMG submission 155485) | Forest soil microbial communities from Barre Woods Harvard Forest LTER site, Petersham, Massachusetts, United States - Inc-BW-C-19-O ... | reverse complement strand
CCCCAACAGCATTGCGTTTGGTGTCAACGAGAGAGGGCAAGCCGTGGGTCTAGCTCAAACTACAACGTCAGATCCGAATGGGGAAGATTTTTGCGGCCTCAAGGCACTTGGGCTTCCCTCGACTGGCACAACATGTCTACCTTCACTTTGGGAATACGGCGTGATGGTTCCGCTGCCGACATTGGGAGGCAACAACGGCACGGCCTACCAAGTCAACCGTCGAGGCGATGTCGTCGGATTCGCCGAGAATACCACGCCGGACCCGAGCTGTCCGGCTCCCCAAAAGTTCCAGTTTGAGCCTGCCATCTGGCAACAGGGCAAGATCCAGCAACTCCCCACATTCACTGGGGACCTGGAGGGAGTTGCCGAAGCGATCAACGACGACGGCCAAGTTGTCGGCGCATCGGGTACATGCTCCACCTTCAATACGAATAACTTGATCAGTCTCCAGCCTCTGCATGCCTTGCTTTGGGAAACAGGCACGGTGACCGACCTCGGCAACCTGGGCGGAACGGCAAAGGGGTTCGGAAATCTCGCATTCAACATCAATAACCAAGGCCAGGTGATTGGCATTTCAGGCCTGCGCGGTGACATGAACTTTCATGGCTTTCTGTGGACCAAGGCGACCGGCATGCAGGACCTCGGAACGCTTCCGGGAGATGCTAATAGCACCGCTATCGGCATTAACGACAGCGGCGACGTGGTTGGAACGTCGCTGGACGCAAACTTCAACGCACGCGCGTATCTCCGGCAGAACGGCGTGATGACCGACCTTAACACGCTGATTCCCGCCAACTCCCCCCTCTCTCTGTTGGTTGGATGTTCCATCAATTCCAGCGGGCAGATTGTGGGCGTCGCCGTCACTAGCGCCGGCGTCGCTCATGGCTATCTGGCGACGCCGATCGCCGGCTCTGGCGCGAACAATGGCACAAACGCCGTTGTAGCGCCGCTCAGTCTGACCACCAGTCAAACCTCCGTGGTGCTGGATGCCAGTGGCTCGACCAGTGCGTCGGGAAACCTGCGGTATCTGTTCGAAGTGGTGCCGGGGGGCAAATTGCCGGCTCTATTGCAGTCGCCGAACGATCCCAAGGTGACGGTCGACTTTGTGAGTGGAGCTGGGTTGTACCTGATTCAGCTAACCGTGACTGACGTGACCGGCGCTACTTCGAAGAGTCCTGTGATTATGCTGAATTACCAGCCGTCGGGGACAACCTCAGCGAGTCACTAACTGATCTGGGACTTAGTGGCCGCTGCAACGACCGGGGGCTTCATTTGCCGGGACGCAGAATACCGCATTCCGATCCGGCCAGCCCCCATATGTTTTTCGTAGAGCCATCCACTGGTACGGTGTTGTTGGCAAACCACCGAAATGAATCCCAAACGAGACTGGAAGAAGACTGCTAGCGCGAGGAAATCATTCCGCGGGGCCGCATCTACATCGCCCCGCGCGTCTCACATTTGGCACCGCATGGCGCCTTTCCATATAAAGGAATGTCATTGTCTTCACATTCGTTAGAGCTAACATCAGAAGAAAGGGTAGACCGTACGCGGAAGAGCAAGTTCAGTTCCAGGAAGGGAGTGGGGATCGTGGCCGGTGTGTGGTGTCCAAGTGGAGTCCAAATCGTTATCGCGTAAGTCTTGTGTTTTCATAAATGACTGGTAAATTGTTGATCAGAACATCCCCTGAAAAGGATGGCGTCTGCGGTTTGATTCCGTCCCTGGCCCTTTACCCGCATTCGTGTAGATCTCTGTGGTGCGGTGAAACTGGCTGTGTGGAGTCCAAACTCGTCGCGGCTGCGTTCGTGTTAGCTATGGTAGCCGTGGGGACCATGCGGTGTGGCTCTATGCGATGGTACCCGTGTTTACGATTTTCTTGTTGTCTCGCGACCGAGCACACGACGTTTCTATATATCGTCTCTACGGTACCCATTGTCACTCGATTGTGATCTTCGATCGTTCATCACCCTGTCGATGTTTCGATCAGAGATCGATCACCGCCCGAGACCAGCTGGCTTCTTGAATTCGGGTGGGCTCATCTGGACGGTTGTCGCCCTGGTATGCCTGCTTAGAAAGAGCAATGCCAGCTGCGGGATATCAGCCCATGGCGGCAGCTGAAGAGTATTTATTCGGTTGAGCCAAGCAAGCCGGCGCGGAATCCATTTGAGCCTGTGCCTCTTCGAGCGAGTTGAAAGGCGCTTACTCGCATAGCAGCATAGCCGCAACCAAAACCGGGCCGACGGGGGCGTCGGCCGCGGACCAGGGGTCCGCCCCACAAATCGTCGCAGGCCGCGAAGATTTTCAGGTCTGGTAGTACAACAGATTTTTCGCGGCGATGCTTTCGTGGTGGGATACGACCGCGATCCTCATTCGATTGCTAATCAATTTAATTCCCGGATTGCCAAAGTCGCATCCACCGACTCCACAGTTTTGATCGCCGGAGAAACTGGCACGGGTAAGAAGCTCATCGCACGCGCTGTTCACAAACGATCCCCAGAAAGGCGCGCCTTCACGGTACTGGCCGATGGGGAACGCCCGACACCCCAAGAACTTGCGCGAGTCGGGGGCAGGCAATCGATCAGTGTTGACGTTCGGGTTTTGGCGGCCAGTGCCGTTATTAAGAAGTTAACCTGAACCAGCAGTGTTATAGCCATGGTGCCGATTGGTCGTCTCGTGCAGACGACATAGTAACTCGGGCAGCCGAAACGCCGAGCTAAGACCCTACAGACCCATAGCCTGGAAAATTGGCAGATAAGTTGCATGAACCCAACAAAGAGCCCGTAGAGTTCGGTACGTGAGGCGGGACGGGATAACTATATGTGGATAGTGAGGATCGCTCTCGAACGTCCCTACACCTTCATCGTCCTTGCCTTGCTGATCCTCATTCTCAGTCCGGTAGTTATTCTAAACACCCCCACCGACATCTTCCCGAATATCAACATTCCGGTGGTGGCCGTCGCCTGGACTTACACGGGTATGAATCCCGAGGAATTGGAGGGGCGGCTCACCACTGTTTATGAAAAGGTGTTGACGACGTTGGTGGACAATATTGAGCACATCGAATCTACAACGGTAAATGGAACGGCGGTGGTTAAAATCTTTCTACAGCCGACGGCGAGTGTCGATCGCGCTAACGCACAGATAACCGCAGCCTCGCAGACCATTTTGCGCCAGTTGCCTCCGGGGACGTTACCGCCGTTAATTGTTAATTACACGGCCTCCAGTGTGCCGGTTCTCCAGCTCGCCCTTTCCGGTCCGGGACTTAGCGAGGCAGACCTGAATGATCTGGCATTGAACTTCCTGCGGCCACAACTGGTGACGATTCCTGGCGCTGCCGTGCCCTATCCTTACGGTGGCAAGCAACGGGAAGTGATGGTCAACCTGGATAGCGGACTGCTTCAATCCAAGGGATTATCTCCGCAAGATGTCGTGACCGCGGTCAACACGCAAAATGTCATAGCGCCTTCGGGAACCGCCAAGATCGATCAATTCGAGTACGACGTCGTCACCAACTCCGCGCCGAAGACGGTAGAAGAAATGAATGACTTGCCGGTCAAGGTGGTGGGCAATTCCACGATCTACCTGCGAGACGTCTCCCACGTGAGCAACGGTTTCATTCCGCAGACCAACATCGTTCGTCAAGATGGCCACCGCGGCGTGCTCGAGACGGTCATCAAGGCGGGAGATTCGTCCACGCTCAGCGTGGTCCAAGGCATTCGCGACCTGCTACCCCGCGTTGAGCAAACGCTGCCTCCGCAACTTAAAATTCAACCGTTAGCGGACCAGTCCGTTTTCGTTCGCGCCGCCATCAGTGGTGTTGTTCGCGAAGCCTGCATCGCGGCCGTGCTCACGGCATTGATGATTCTGATCTTCCTGGGAAGCTGGCGGAGCACCGTGATCATTGGCGTCTCTATTCCGCTGGCGATCTTGAGCTCCGTAATTGTCCTCGGCTTGCTGCATGAAACCATCAATTTGATGACGCTCGGCGGTTTGGCTCTGGCCGTTGGCATCCTGGTGGACGACGCCACTGTAACCATCGAAAATATCTCGCGCCACCTGGAAGAAGGCCAGGCGCTGCATGAGGGCATTTTGGAAGGCGCGGCGCAGATTGCCGTGCCCGCCATGGTATCTACTCTTTGCATCTGCATCGTGTTTCTGCCCATGTTCGCGTTGGGAGGCGTGGCGCACTATCTGTTTCAGCCGCTGGCCGAAGCGGTGATCTTCGCTATGCTCGCGTCCTACATCCTGTCGCGAACTTTAGTTCCAACGCTCGCCATGTACCTCCTAAAAGCGCCGGAGACAAACGCGAGAGCATCGAGAAATCCATTCACGCGGGCACAGCAAGCGTTCGACCGTGGTTTTGAAAGTTTTCGGTCAACCTATCGGCGGCTGTTAACAAGTCTGGTTGGCAAGAGGCTGCTTTTTGTACCCATTTTTCTTCTGGTTTGTTTTGCGGCTGCCGCGCTCATCCCGTGGCTCGGCCAGGACTTCTTCCCGAACACCGACAGCGGCCAATTCATTCTTCACGTTCGGGCCAAGACCGGAACGCGGATCGAAGACACGGCCATGCTGTGCGACTTGATCGAACGCTCCATCCGGCGCAAGATTCCCCGGGCGGAAGTGAATACTATTACCGACAATATCGGCCTGCCTTACAGCCAGCTGAATTACATGTACAACACCTCCGGAACCATAGGCGCGGCTGATGCCGACATACTGGTCTCGCTGAACGAGAAACACCACCCCACGCCCGGCTACGTCCGCGATTTGCGAAAAACGTTGCAGCCGGAATTCCCGGGCACCAGCTTCTACTTCTTACCGGCGGACATGACCACCCAAATTTTGAATTTTGGACTCCCTGCTCCGGTGGATGTCCAGATCGAAGGCCAGGATCTTCAGGCCAATCGCGAAGTGGCTGACACCGTACTGAGCCAGCTTCGCCATGTCGCCGGTCTGACCGATCTGCGCATTCAACAGCCGTTTGACTATCCCCGATTCAACGTCGCCGTGGATCGAACCAAGGCCGCCCAAGGCGGCTACACCGACAGCGGCATCACCAGCAGCCTTCTGACCGCATTGAGCGGAAGTTTTCAGGTCGCGCCGACCTTTTTCCTGAACTGGAAGAACGGCGTGCAATACGAGATGATTTCCCAGAATCCGCAGTACCGTATCCAGTCTCTGCAGGATGTCGGCAACATACCCATCAGTTCGCCGACGATGATTCAACCGGAAATCCTCTCCGACGTCGCCTCCATCAGCCGCGGCAGTGAGATGGAAGTTCTCTCTCATTACAACATCCGCAGGGTAGTGGATATTTTCGGCTCCGTTCAGGATCGCGATCTGGGAGCCGTGGGCCGGGACGTTACCCGGATTGTGGATCAGAACCAGAAGCTGCTGCCACGGGGAAGTTTCTTCCGCATACGCGGGCAGCTTCACACGATGCGCACCTCTTACGAAGGTCTACTGGCCGGACTCGGGTTTGCGATCATTCTGGTCTACTTCCTGATCGTGGTCAATTTCCAGTCCTGGCTGGACCCCTTTATCATCATCACCGCGCTACCGGCCGCGTTAGCCGGCATTATCGTCTTCCTGTTTGCCACCCACACCACTCTCAGCGTGCCCGCTCTTATGGGCGCCATCATGTGCATGGGCGTCGCTACCGCGAACAGTATTCTGGTGGTGGCATTTGCCACCGAGCGCCTCCAAAGCCACGGGGATCCGCTGCAGGCCGCCATCGAAGCCGGTTTCACGCGTTTTCGGCCAGTTCTGATGACCGCCCTCGCCATGATCATCGGCATGATCCCAATGGCTCTTGGTTTGGGCGATGGAGGCGAGGAGAACGCCCCTCTCGGCCGCGCGGTTGTGGGCGGCTTACTTTGCGCCACGGTGGCCACGCTGCTCTTTGTTCCCACGGTGTTTGCATTGCTGCATCCAAGAAGCGGGAATCCGCGAGGCCCGGAAACGGAGGTTCCTAATGCCAGAAACTAAACGTAATCCAAATGCTGCCGTGAGGGTGGTTCTTTTGCTGGGGCTGGTGGCGGCGGTTGCTTTCGGACTTTTCATCTACTCGGGCATCCACGGCCGCGTGGAAGCTGCATCCAACCTGCAACATGAGACGGAACTGGCCGCCATCGAGGAAGTCATGGTAGTGAATCCGAAAACGTCCGCGCCCATTGATGAAGTGGTCTTACCTGGGGCCACGCAGCCTTACATCAACTCTCCAATATACGCACGAACGAACGGGTATCTGGTGAAGTGGTTTTACGACATAGGCGCGAAGGTAAAGCAAGGCGATCTTCTAGCCGTAATTGACACACCGGAACTCGACAAACAACTGCTTCAGGCGAAGGCGGATCTGGAGACCGCCAAATCGAATCTGGCATTGTCCAAGACCACGGCCGAGCGGTGGCAGGGCTTGGTAAAGACCCGTTCTGTTTCCCAGCAGGCCACCGACCAGGCTGTCGACAACCTGAGCGCGACCCAAGCGTCGGTAGATTCGTACGCTGCTAACGTGCGCCGGCTGGAGGACCTGGTGTCATTCGAGAAGGTCTACGCGCCCTTCGATGGAGTGATTACGGTCCGGAATACCGATACCGGCTGGTTGATCAATGCCGGCGCGGGCTCGCCCAGCGCGGAACTGTTTCAACTGGCGCAGACCAGCACTCTTCGCATCTTCGTCGCCGTTCCGGAAGTCTATTCCCGCGCGGCGCGCGTCGGCTCCACGGCAACTCTGACGCTGGATGAATTTCCCAGCGAAACCTTCCACGGAAAAGTTACCCGGACCTCTCAGTCCATCGACACGGCGTCGCGAACCCTGAACACGGAAATCGACGTCGATAATCCCACCGGGCAGTTGCTTCCCGGGGCCTATGTGCATGTTCATCTCAGGTTGCCCACGCAGTCTCGCTCCGTGATCATCCCCGCCAGCACCCTGCTGTTTCGCTCCGAAGGCCTACGCGTCGGTGTAATTCGCAACGGCCAGGCACAGTTGACTCCGATTACGATCGGCGTGGACTATGGCGAGAGCGTACAGGTAGTTTCTGGTTTGACCCCGGCTGACCAGGTGATTAAGAGTCCGCCTGACTCTTTAATTAGCGGGACGCCGGTTCGAATCGCCAACGCTACGACAGGTGCAGCGCCCACGCCGGACACAAAAAAATGATGTATCTTCGCCTATGTCCGGCTCTGGTCCTGCTCGGGCTGCTCGCTGGTTGCATGGTTGGCCCTAAGTACCAGAAGCCCCCGGTTGCGGTGACGCCCGCGTTTAAGGAGCCGCCGCCTGATTCGTTCAAAGAGTCCGATGAATGGAAGAGGTCCCATCCCGATGCAGAGGCCCTGCGCGGGAACTGGTGGGAGATCTTCGGCGACCCGCAGTTGAACGCGCTCGAGCAGCAGGTCACTGTGTCCAACCAGGATTTGAAGATGGCCGAAGCGCGCTTTCGTCAGGCACGCACCATGGTCCGTTATAACCGGGCGTCGGAATTCCCGACCATTTCTGTGGGGCCGAACATTCAGTCCTTGCGCTATTCACCAAATGAACCTTATTTTCCCGCCAACGCCGGCACCAGCGCCAGAGGCGCCTTCACGCTACCGTTCGACCTTTCCTACGAGGTCGACCTGTGGGGCCGGATACGCCGGACTGTCACTTCGGCCGGCGAGGAGGCGCAAGCTACCGCCGCCGATCTCGAGACCGCGGCTCTCAGTCTGCATGCCGAATTGGCAGTGGACTATTTCGAGCTACGCAGCGCCGACGCGCAGCAAAGGTTGCTGGACGCCACCGTGGACCAGTACGCCGATAATGTGAAACTCACATCGGATCTGCTGAACGGGGGCGCCGCGCCCGAGTCCGACCTCATTCAGGCGAAAACGCAATTGGATACCGCGCGCGTCGAGGACACCGATATCGCCGTGATGAGGTCTCAATATGAACACGCCATCGCGATTTTGATTGGCAAACCGCCGGCCGAATTTACTCTCGCGCCATCGCCTCTAAACCTTGAACCGCCGGTTATCCCGGTGGGTGTCCCCTCCCAGCTGCTGGAGCGGCGTCCCGACATTGCCGCCAGCGAGCGGCGTGTCGGAGAGGCCAATGAAGGCATTGGTATCGCGCGCGCGGCCTATTTCCCGAGCCTGGTCTTAAGCGCCACCGGCGGCCTGGAGGGAAACTCGATCACCAATTGGTTCGCCTGGCCGAGCCGATTTTGGGCTGTCGGCCCCTCGCTGTTGCAGACGATTTTTGACGGCGGCCGGCGCCGGGCCACGTCGGAAGGCGCGCTGGCCAATTACGACGCCACCGTCGCCAACTATCGACAGACTACCCTCGTCGCATTTCAGGAAGTGGAAGACAATCTCGCCGCGCTTAGGGTACTGGAGCACGAAGCTGGGCAGCAAAAGGAAGCGGTGGCCGAGGCCCAGCGGGGAGTTAAGATCTTCACCACTCGATACCAACTGGGCGCCGACCCGTACCTGCAGGTTGTTTCCGCCGAGACAATTGAGCTCCAGAACGAGCGGAACGACGTCGATATTCTGCGGCGCCGCATGGATGCCAGCGTTCTCCTGATTAAGGCGTTGGGCGGCGGCTGGGACGTCTCCAAGCTACCTCAGACCAGCTCAATGCACTGAGTGTCGTGGGCCTCCGACTTTTGCTGCAACCACCGGAGTTTCCGCGGGCCCGCGGCGTTCCGAAGGTGATGAAGACGCGGTGCGGAAAGTTGGGGTTGGCTGGCGAAAGCGCCTGCCCCACGTCGGCTCCCAGTGGGGCAGGCGCTTTCGCCTGCCAACCGAACGGTCCCAGCGTCTTCAACGGAGCCAGTGCCCGTTTGGTTCCCGCTACGCCGTTTTCGCGGGCCGAGCTACCAGCTTTCGGATCACCTGCGCGAGTGTATCCGCGGCGAACGGTTTCTCGACGAATTCGAAAACGGTATCGGGTTTGGAGCGTCCGGACAACAGAACAATCGGAATTGCTGGGAACGTTTTTCTTACGGCGTTCGCAAAGCTTAGTCCATCGCCTTTCGGCATCTGAAGGTCGGTGACGATGAGATCGATAGCGCCACCAGCTACATTAACCATCTCCAGAGCCTGGTTCCCGCCCTCGGCTTCCAGGGTTTCAAAGAACTCTCGTCGAAGAACCGCATTGATGTACGCCCTAATCTTCGGTTCATCATCAACTACAAGCGAAAGCATGTTCCTCCTGCCGTGCACCCGACCAGCTGTGTTGTGCAATCACATTGCCAAGAGCGGTCTTTATGATTTCATGAGGATAGGAGCGCGCTCCCGACAGCCCATGGACAGGTCGTGTCAAGGGAAAGTCGCCGCGGACGAAGGCCATATTGTTGGCCTGATGAAAACTATCGCAGTTCAGACCGCTCAGAATTGGCCGTTGGCCTGCATCAATCTTCGGAGAGATCTTGAAGGCAGCCATGATGGTTCCTAATTGTGAGCGCGCCACCACGGCGGAGGTTGTGCCGAACAGGCGCAACAGGCTGAGCCGCGCCTGGGGCCGGGTGCGCTGGAAGATAACGGCGATCATCGCGTTCACCGGGGCTTCGGCAATTCTAATTGCCTGTTTGGCGCTCGCTGCTTTGAATGTCGTGGTCCGCCGCGAAAGCGCCAACGTCGTCGAGAAACGAATTCAAATGTTCGTTCAGGCGAGCCGGTCCGTTGCTCCCGCCATTCTGGATCATGCAGGTGCCTGCATGGGGTCACCGATGAGTCTCAAGCCCCTGCTGGCGTACACGGATGAAGCGTTTCCTCGTGCTGAGACCTCTTTAACAATTGAGGGTTCCACAAGTGCCCAGGTTTTGCCGCCCGGGATGGCTATCCGTGCCGTCAAACATCCGGATTGGGTACCGGAAACCGGTTTCGCCGGGCTGGTGGCGGATGGGGGACAGATCGAGATTCGCGATGTCCTGGCGCGAAAGCAGAGCGCGTGCAATCTGACAGTGATCTTTAGCCTTCCACTGGGATCCGAATTAGCGAAGCGGCTGTCTTCGGCGGCTGGCATGGATGTGATCCCAATGTCGCCCCGGCAGTTCCGTGTGCATCCCAGCCAACGAGTACTCAGAACCATACGAGACAACTTCATTCCTGGCCTGTCCCGGCCGGCATCTGTTGTGTTGACCGTGCGCAACTGGGAAACGGGCGCCATGGAGGACTGGGCAGCATATAGCGTTCGACCCAGCTACTCAAGCACGTTCGAAGGTGTGGCGCGTTTGGGCAGCCAAACGGCGAACTGGGTTTGGTTAATGGCGGCGCTTTCACTTACGGTGTTACTCCTGGATGCCGCGGGGGTGTGGATGAGCGTCCGCTTCGGCAGTGCAATCGCTCGAACTGTTGACGACCTGAGCAGCGCGGCGCGCCAGGTCGCTGGTGGTAACTTCGCCTGGAGGACACCACTGCGCAGCAAGGACCAACTGGGGGATCTCAGCTGCAACTTCAATAATATGGCGATGGCCCTGGAACAGCTTCAAAAGGATGAAGCCGACAGGCTAAGGTTAGAGAGCGAACTTCAAATTGCGCGAACCGTTCAGCAGTATTTATACCCGCACGTTGCGCCCGTATTGCGTGGGGCCGCCGTGTCAGGTAGAACCCTGGCTGCTAGAACAATCGGCGGCGACCTGTACGATTTCTTCGATCTCGGCCAGGAACGAATCGGCATCCTTTGCGCGGACGTGAGCGGCAAAGGAATTCCGGCGGCTTTAATGATGGCCAACCTGCAGGCAGTGGCGCGGTCGCACTTCGGCGATAAAATTGACGGCCCAGCCGCGCCGCCCGCCCATTTCGTTGAAATACTCAATCAGCAGCTCGTTGGCCGTTTCGGAGACAATCGCTACGCCACTCTGTTCTGGGCCGAGTTCGACACCGAGACCGGTGTGCTGACCTACGTCAACGCTGGCCATCCGTCGCCCATACTGAAGAACTCGACCGGCGAGACCGAGAGGCTGAATTCAGTTGGTGTTCCTATCGGAATGTTCGCGAATACGCGATATACGGCCACAACGCTCCATATGCGGCCGGGAAGCCGGCTAGTGATCTTTACGGACGGCGTTACCGACGCTGAGAACGCCGCAGGGGAAGATTTCGGGGACGAGCGTTTAATTGAGTATTGCCGCACTATCGTTGCAGGGAAGGATGCAAAGGAAGTGGCCGACAAATTGATGCAAGCCGTCGCAGAATGGTCCGGCGGGAGGGAGCGGTTCGACGACACGACGGTTGTGGTACTCGATGTCGGCCCGTTCCAGGCTACCGCTAGTTTGGATAGCCTCCGCACCGTGAGCGCCAATGGTTTGCCCCCGAGGCTTTCCTCTGGCTAGCATAGTGTGATGTCACCAGGAGACCGGCCGGCAACCTGGAAGCGGAACCTGCGCTCTCGTAAGGATAGGGCAAATTTTGGCCGGCTCGTATCCACCGTTTGCATTGTCTTGCTTTCGTGGCTTTTGGACGATTGCACTCAGCCATCTCTTCATGAACCGGTCGCATTAACTCTTCTGGAAGAGTGGACCACTAAGACTTTCAACGAGGCCCGCGAGCAGGAATTGCAGCAATTCACTCGGGAAACAGGAATCCGGGTCAAGCTGCTTCCATCTCCGGAGTCCGCCCGGGAAAAACTGGCTTTGTGGCAGGAGTTACTGAGGTCAGGTGCTTCAGGACCTGATGTGTACGGCATTGATGTGATCTGGACGCGTATTCTGAACGAAGATTTCATAGATCTCAAGCCATACTTCCCGGACGGGATCTCCGGCACCTTTCCGACGATAAGAGCCAGCTACACAGTGGATAACAAGCTGGTGGCCAGGGCTTATCGCGCCGACATCGGGCTTCTGTTTTATCGCACCGACCTGCTGCGGGAGTATGGATATCGCGAGCCACCAAGGACCTGGGATGAGCTGGAGAGTATGGCTGCCCGGATTCAGGCCGGCGAACGCGCCAAAGGTAACAAAGAGTTTTGGGGTTTTGTGTGGCAAGGGGGCGCTACCGAAGCGTTGACCTGCAACGCGCTGGAATGGCAGGCTTCCGAAGGCGGAGGACGGATCATCGAGAAGGACCAGACCGTCAGCGTGAACAACGAGCATGCCATCCGCGCGTGGCAACGGGCGGCGCGCTGGGTTGGTTCCATCTCACCCCCTGGTGTAAGCGGATATGTAGAAGCGGACGCCCTGAATGTTTGGGTTGCCGGGGCAGCATTCATGCGGAATTGGCCGACGGCCATCGTCGACAGTAAGGCAGCAGGGTCGCCCATCCGAAATAAGTTCGATATAAGCATGCTGCCTGGTGGTAAAGAAGGCCGCATGGGTGCGTTGGGAGGAGCCGGCTTGGCAATTTCCCGAATGTCGGCTCATCCTCGTGAAGCGGTAGAACTGGTCAAGTATCTCAGCCGCAAAGACGTGCAGACCAAGCGGTCACGCGTGCTTTCGGTGCCCCCCACTCTCCCGGAGCTCTACGACCTGCCTGAGGTAGTTGGACCAAATCCTGGTTTTGCCCCGTTGCGTCAGGCATTCCGGACCGGCATAGTATCGCGCCCGTCGAATGTCACCGGCAACAAATATCCAGAGGTCAGCGAGGCTTACAGCCGCGCAGTGCACTCGGTGTTGACTGGCGAGAAGAGTGCACCGAAAGCGGCCGCGGACCTGGAGATTGAATTGATTCGTATAACCGGCTTCAGGAAGGGACCGCCGCAGGCGGATCAGCGCGCCCGTGAATAGAGAGGCGGTAATTCGCCTGGAAGTCGCCATTGGTATGGTGGCGCTCTCGCTGTTGCTGGTACATTGTACTTCCGTTCATGCACCGGTCACCTTAACTTTTGTGGATCAGGAGTGGGGTCCTCCGACGTTCAATGAAGAGCGCGAACTGGAGTTGCGACAGTTCACACACGAAACAGGAATCCAAGTCAAGCTGCTTCCGTCTCCAGAGTCCACTCGGGAACAGCTAGCCTTGTGGCGAGATTTACTCCGGCCAGGCGTCTCGGGTCCTGACGTGTACACCATCGATGTGATTTGGCCGGGTATTCTGAACGAGGATTTCATAGATCTGAAGCCATATTTCGCGAGTGAAATCTCTAAAGACTTTCCGGCGATAACCGCCAGCTACACCGTAGACCACAAGCTGGTGGCGGTGCCGTACAATGCGAATCTCGGCCTTCTTTATTACCGCACCGACCTGCTGCGGGAATATGGATATCGCAATCCACCGGGAACCTGGGATGAGCTGGAGTCTATAGCGGCGCGGATTCAGGCGGGAGAGCGAGCCAAAGTCAGGAAAGCCAAGAACCAGTTTTGGGGGTTTGTGTGGCAAGGAGCGGCCACCGAAGCGTTAACCTGCAACGCGTTGGAATGGCAGGCGGCCGAAGGCGGCGGACAGGTTATCGAGAAGGATAAAACCATCAGCGTGAACAACCCGGACGCCATCCGGGCGTGGCAACGGGCAGCGCGCTGGATTGGTTCGATCTCGCCTCCGAGTGTAGTTGGGTATAAAGAGTGGGACTCGCTCAATGTATGGCTGGCGGGCGACGCAGCGTTCATGCGGAATTGGACCTTAGGCTTAAGCTATGCCGAAACCCAAGAGGCAGGATCGCCAATACGCAATAAGTTTGATGTAAGCCTGCTGCCCGCGGGGAAGGCAGGCCGGGTAAGCACGTTTGGAGGAACTGGCTTGGCAATTTCCCGATTCTCGACTCATCCCCGTGAATCCGTTCAGCTAGTCCGGTATCTCGTCAGCAGAGACGTGCAGATAAGGCGGTCTCGATTGCTTTCGGAGGCGCCCGTTCGGCCGGAACTCTACGAACTGCGCGAAGTCCTTGAACCGAATCCCCGTTTTGCGATATTGAACCAGGTGTTCCGCACTGGTATCGTTTCGCGTCCTTCGAACATTACCGGCAAGAACTACGAGGAAGTGTCCAGCGCCTACATGCAAGCAATACACTCCGTGCTCACGGGCGAAAGGAGCGCACCGGAATCGGCGAAAGCACTGGAGAATGAGTTGGTTCGTATCACCGGCTTCAAGCAGGGTCCGCCTGCGGGGGGATCAGGACGCCCCTGAATAGGAATCGGGAACGGTTATTACCTCTGCCTGAGCGGGAGATCAGCGAAAGGAACAACCGATGCAGCGTCACCCTGCGACGGAACTCGGGCGTTTGGTAAAACGCGTTGAAGAGAAAACTCTTCATCCCGCTCGACTCAACATCGGTTCCCGCCTGATCCTGTGCTTCGTATTCATAATCCTGGTGATGCTCGGCGCCGATGCTGTTGTTCTTTGGCAATTCCACCTGGTCAATGCTCAGGCAGAGCGCCTGAACGGTATAGACCAGCAGCTGGTAACTTTATTGCGCGTTCATACCAGCCTCTTAGAGTTCTACGCCGGGTTGGAAGCACTGGCGCAGACCGAGGACGCCGCCCTACTGGTAAAGGAAGCTGGGGCCCTTCGCACAGCTGCCCTAAATGACGTACAGCACGCAGTGAGCTCCGTCAGTTTGCTGCCGTCCGATTTCCAGCGAGATCCGAACCTGCTGCCTACGCTTCACGTTATTCAGAGCTCGCTGACATCGCAACTGGAGACTATCATCAAACTGGCCACCTCCGGCGACTGGCGGGCGGTACGACTGCGCCTGTCGAACCAAGTACGGCCGCTGGAATCCCTGACCTCGTCGCTGGTCGAAAAAGTTGACCACGACGCCACTGAACAACGGGCCGAAACCGTGCTGAACTCCGGGCGCGTGCAGCGTTTGGTTTTCGTGATCGTGCCCACCACTGCAGTCTTCGCGTTGCTGATCGCAGCTACTCTCGGTCTGGCCATTACGCGCAGCATCACGCAGCCGCTGGCCGGCTTGGTGGAAGGCTCCAAGGCATTGGCGCGCGGCGAGTTTCAGCATCAAGTGACCATCCAGGGGGAAGACGAACTCGCTCACCTGGGACAAGTGTTCAACGACACAGCCCGGCGCTTGCGGGATCTCTATGCGGTTTTACAAAGCAGCGAAGATCGGCTGCGGCTGGTCATTGACACAATTCCGGCGCAGGTCTGGAGCACCGCGCCCGACGGCTCCGTTGATTTCATCAATCGACGTTGGCTGGAATCAACAGGTTTATCCGCGGAGACTACGGTTGGCTGGAATTGGAGCTCCGCGGTCCACCCCGATGACCTAACGAAATTTGTCGACGCGTTGCACCGGGCCCTGGCGGCCGGGGAACCAATGGAAAGTGAAGCGCGGCTGCGGCAAGCCGATGGGAAATATCGCTGGTTTCTCATCCGCAACGTGCCGCTGCGCGATGAATTAGGAAACATCGTTAACTGGTATGGAACCAGTATCGATATCGAAGATCGAAAGCAGGCCGAAGATGCGTTGCGGCAGGCGCAGGCGGATCTGGCACACGTAAACCGGGTGAACACTATGGGGGAGTTGACTGCCTCTATAGCGCATGAAGTCAACCAACCTCTGGCGGCCGTGGTAGCTAGCGGTTACGCCTGCCTGCGCTTTCTTTCGGCACAACCGCCCAGCTTGGCCAAGGCGCAGGAGGCCGTCGAGAGCATCGTTCGCGACGGCACGGCGGCCGGAGAAGTGGTGCGGCGCATCCGTGCGCTTTTCAAGCGGGCGGCCATTGAGAAAGTCAAGCTAGACTTGAACGAGGTCATTCGCGAAGTGCTCAGCCTGCTGCGTGGCGAAACAGAGAGAAGGCTCGTTATCGTGGAGACGGACCTGGGAAAAGACATAGCTCCCGTGATGGGCGATCGCGTACAGTTGCAGCAACTGCTGCTTAACCTGCTGCTGAACGGGATCGAGGCCATGGATCCGGTCCTGGACCGTTCTAAAAAGCTCTTCATTCGCTCCAAACGCGACGGTCCAGAAACCGTCCTGGTCGAGATTCAGGATTGCGGCGTCGGCTTGAAGGATTCTGAGAAAGTCTTCGAAGCCTTTGTCACGACCAAGGAGAACGGCATGGGCATGGGTTTGGCGATCTGCCGCTCGATTGTGGAAGCGCACAACGGCCGTCTTTGGGCCACATCCGGAGAGGGACCCGGTGCAACTTTCTGCTTTACGCTTCCGGTTAAGTTGAGTGCCGAGTCGTGAACCCGGACGCCCCGATCGTTTTCGTGGTGGATGACGACTTTCGCGTGCGCGAGGCTCTATGCCGACTCATTTCGTCGACTGGACTTCGGGTGTCCGCATTTAGTTCGGCAGTAGAATTCCTGGAATCCGAAAAGCCCGACGCCCCCGCCTGTCTGATTCTGGACCTGCAACTTCCAGGCTTTAGCGGCCTTGAACTCCAACAGGAGTTGGCAGCGGGAGATGCGCCGCCAATCGTTTTCGTTACAGCTCATGGTGACGTCCCATCTTCGGTTCGCGCCATGAAGGCCGGGGCCATTGAGTTCCTGCCGAAACCGTTCAACGAGCAGGAGTTACTCCAGGCTATTGACGCCGCAATTACCCTTGATCGAGAAGCGCGGCGAAAGAGATCCGAGCTGGCGGAGTTACAGCAGCATTACAATCTGCTCACGCCTCGCGAGCGGGAGGTTCTTTCCTTCGTGGTGGCCGGCTTCGCGAACAAACAGACCGCCGGCGACCTGGGCATCGCCGAGAACACCATCGGGGTTCATCGGGGACAGATCATGCGAAAGATGGGCGCGCGCTCTCTGGCGGAACTTATCAGAATGGCCGACAAACTTGGAATCGCCCCCACCAGTACCGAGGCCTAAAGAAACATGGAATAGGCAACGTCCTACCTTCGCCTTATGATCGAAGCTGGAGATGGTAGGCGGTAAAAAACATGTCGTAGTGGGAGTGGATGACGATTTTCGGGTTCGAGAGTCCGTAGAACGCCTAGTAGAATCAGCCGGTTATGCACATCTGGTGTTCTCGTCCGCGGAGGAGTTCCTGCAATCCGGGACTCTTGCGATAGCGAATTGTCTAATCACGGACGTCCGGATGCAAGGAATGAACGGCATCGAATTGCAGCGGCGCGTAAGACTCGATCGCCCGGAGTTACCCGTTATCTTCATTTCAGCCCACCAGGACGAGGAAGCCCGACAGCGGGCCTTGGACGAGGGTGCAACTACGTTTCTATACAAGCCTTTCGACGGCGCGGAGTTGCTGAGAACGATCGAAGCCGCTTTGAAGGACGCTCGTGAGGATTAAAAAGGAGTTCAGATCGGTTCCGAAGGAGGTAACTATGGCCACTGCAAATTTAATTGGGTCCAGCCCGAAATGGTTCGAGATCGAGGACACCAAGCCGGCGAACCACAACCGCGAGCGCCGCGACGAAAGCCTACCGAGGATAATCGGCAACAGCGCCGCGCTCAATGGAGCGCTCCGTCTGGTGCGCATGGTCGCCCCCACTGACACCACCGTGCTGATCCAAGGGGAAACAGGAACCGGCAAAGAGCTGATCGCGGAAGCTATTCACAAAGGCAGCCAGCGATCGAGTGGCCCTTTTGTGAAGGTGAATTGCGCCGCCATTCCTGCAGGTTTACTGGAAAGTGAGCTGTTCGGTCACGAGCGCGGCGCCTACACTGGTGCAGTCACGCGCGGTATCGGACGGTTTGAGCGGGCCAATCGCGGTACCTTATTCCTGGACGAAATCGGCGACCTGCCGCTGGAGCTGCAGCCTAAGCTGCTACGTGTGATACAGGAAAGGCAGTTCGAGCGTTTAGGCAGCACTGCGTCGATTCATACGGATGTGCGTGTTATCTGCGCCACACATCGGAATCTCGTAGAGCTGGTCAACGAACGTCAATTTCGCGCCGATCTCTACTATCGGCTCAGCGTGTTCCCCATTGAATTGCCGCCTCTGCGTAAGCGCCCCGAAGATATCGCATCGTTAGTTCACCACTTCGTAAGGGATTACGCGAATCGCATGGGCAAGCCGATTACATCCATTGCAGAAGAATTCATGATGGGTCTGGAGCGTTATTCCTGGCCAGGCAACATCCGGGAATTGCAAAATTTCATTGAGCGATCGGTAATTCTCGCGGACGATGCTGTGCTGAATGGCTCGCTGCCGGAACTCCCGCGCACGTCCGAGTTATCCGCGGCGGTCACATTGGACGAGGCGTCGCGTTTGCACATTCTCGAGACTCTCCACGAAACGGGCGGGGTGGTGGGCGGGCCGAACGGTGCTGCCAGCCGACTGGGCATGAAGCGGACGACGTTACTCTCCAAGATGAAACGGCTGGGAGTTGGTCCCGATCAAGGCTCGCCAGGGCTCGCGCGAGCAACAACGTCCCTGGGGTGAGCTATCGCCCGGGGGCCAGACTCAGAAGCGGTATGTAAAACCGACATTCGCGCCGATGGGCCCGGCGTGGTAGGGCAAACTCTTGAAGAATGTTCCTGGCTCGAAGCCGGCAAAGTTGAATGCAATGATGGTGTGTCGCGCGGGAGCCCACCGAATCTCGAGATCTCCTTGATTGCCGAGATAGCGGGCTTGGCTGGCGCCGGCTGCATCAATCAAGACTCCACTTCCAAAAGCATATATCCCGTCCTCCGTTGATTCTCTCCAATACCAATTCCAGGCAAAGGCCCCCGTGACGTTCGTTTTCAGCTGGAATTGAACGGCCGGATGCAAATCGATCAGGTTCTGAGGCCCCAGGAAAGGCACTAACGCGGGGCTGAAGTAAGCGCCACGAGGGAAAAGGGGATTGAAGGTTCCGAGAGCCTGATTCGCCGGATTGCCGTCGCCGCTGTACGCGTCCGCCCGCAACAAGGGTCGAGGATGAAAGCGTAGTCGATCAAAAGTGAATCCAGTTTCCGTGGACACGCTCCAGGCGCGAATCGAGGATCCCCCGAAACTTCCCCACTGATAGTTGGGTTCCCAGTTGTAGTCCAAGCCCTTTCCTATTGGGCGGAAAAGTCTGGTTCCGACGGTGTGCCGCAGCTCATCGGCAGTGCCTCTGTTGTAGGCGACTGACTTCGTGTCCAGTCCTATGTAATAAAAGTCGGCCTGCCCGCGGCTGACGATCGGAGCCGGAACCGTCAGATAGCCGCCCCACGCGCTTTGCGCATGATTCGGTACGTCGTCAAAGAAACCCGTATTATTTTCGACTGGCTTTAGCGCGAATAGATCCAACCTCACGTGCGCACTTTCGGCGATCATGCGAACTCCGTCGAAACTCAGCTTCACGTTGGGACCTTCATTATTGTCAAACAAGCGGCCCGAGCCCAGCACTACTTCCTGGCGTCCCACACGCAGGCTTATCCCGTGTGGGCTGCTGACGTGAGGACCGATCTCTACGAAGACTTGATGCGCGTCGCCGCGGTCTTCGTCGATATTGGGTCGTGGGCCACCATTTCTCCCGTCTTCGAAGTCAAACTCGAATTCGGAAAATAGCCGGAAGTACCTGCCGGCGTGGAAATCGAAATGGGGCATCACCCGATTCATGACGTATCCATTCTGGTCTTGAGGTCCGGCGCCAAACATCCAGTTGTCGAAGTACTCGTATTGAATACGGTATTCGAATCCAAGCGAAAGGTACACTTGCGGGTTGTCGCCGAGTGGAATGTACTTGAGCGGATCGAAGAAGTCCGTGCGCTTCGAAGAGTCTGAGAGAAAACTCCAATTCTGCTCGGCGGGAAGCGGATTCAACGCCGGCCGCTCGGCGTCCGGGGCCGGACCGGGCGGCTGAGGGTCTGGCGTCTGCGCCCTTGCGGGCAATAGCGAGAGCGCGATGACCAGCGCGATCAACCCAAGTTGAAAACGGCCGCTGAACTCACAAAACATCAAGGAACTCTAGGCACAGCGCGATGCAGGTTATGAGCAAGTGCGGACTCTTGAATGTGCAGGACCTCGCCGGAATCTGCTGGGCACAGAGTAATGCGAATGGATTTAGCGGCCGGCTGGTTGCTCTTCGCGGCAACGCTGCGGATCGGGATCAAGACATTGGTCTCCGGATAATATGCCGCGGCGCTACGGCGGGCAATCGCGTAAGGGACGATGGCAAAGCGGGGCGCCTTGCGCACCTCGCCTTCAAAGTGACTGTATATGTCCACGATCTGACCGGCCCGGAGGTTTCTTGCCTCCATATCCAGCGGATTCAGGAAGAGAACCCGGCGGCCATTAAAGACGCCTCGATAGCGGTCATTCACTCCATAGATGGTGGAATTGAATTGGTCGTGGCTGCGAATGGTTGTCAAAAGAAACTCGTCGGGCTTGAGATTGTGCTTCGGGATTGGGCAGACGCTTAACATTGCTTTACCGGAGCTCGTTTTGAAGACACGGTGCTTGGCTGCATTCGGCAGATAGAAGAATTTCTCCTCGGCGAGCCGCGCGTTGAAATTCTCGAAACCTGGAATCACCCTCGAAATCGCATCCCGGATCAAGTTGTAATCCGCCGCGAAGCCAAGCCAATTTGTTGTGGTTCGAGATCCTAAAGTAGCTTTCGCCAGGTTCGCAATGATTGCTACATCACTCATGAGATCCGGCGAAGCGGGTGGAAAGAAGCCTTGCGAGGGATTGATAATGCCCATGGAATCTTCGATGGTGAGGAACTGCTTCCCAGTGGCCTGAATGTCCTCCTCAGTCCGCCCCAGACAGGGCAGGATCAAGGCTCGCTCTCCGGTGATCAGGTGAGAGCGATTTAGCTTCGTCGAGACGTGAACGGTAAGCTTGCAGCGCTGCATGGCGTGCGCGCTGTACACCGTGTCAGGAACATTCGAAAGGAAATTGCCGCTGATCGCGAAGAATACCTTGACTTCGCCTTCGAACATTGCGTTCAGAGTCTCGACCGTGTCGTACCCTGATTTCCGGGGCGGTTCAAAGTTGAACTCTTTCCCCAGGGCGTCCAGAAAAGCTTTGGGCGGGCGCTCCCAGATACCCATGGTGCGGTCACCCTGGACATTGGAGTGGCCACGCACACATACGGTGCCTGCGCCGGGACGCCCCATTTGCCCGCCAACCAGCAGCAGATTCACGATCATCGCAACATTGTCCACGCCGTTGCGGTGCTGTGTCAGGCCCAGGCACCACGCGCATATGGTCTTCTTGGATGCCGCGTACATATCGGCGGCGACG
>Ga0210388_10001146_pt1 | contig 20994 bp, 19 predicted proteins | sample IncBWC19OmetaG_FD_155485 | JGI IMG/M metagenome (GOLD analysis project Ga0210388, IMG submission 155485) | Forest soil microbial communities from Barre Woods Harvard Forest LTER site, Petersham, Massachusetts, United States - Inc-BW-C-19-O ... | reverse complement strand
TCAATCTGGTCAGATGATTTTTCTACAACACCATAATTAATATCCACTGTTCCGTCAGCCGGATTTGGAACCGGTGTAACGGACATCTTTTCAGCATCGAAGTAACCCAGCTGCGATAATTCCCTTTGTGTACGTATTACATCAGAACGCCTGAAAAGGTCACCCGGTTGTGTACGTATCTGGCGCATTACAATTTTATCGTTGGTCTTATCATTACCAGTTACAGTCACATTATTTACAGTAGCCTGGTTGCCCTCGTAAATATGTATTTCCATATCTATAGTATCGTTATGCACATTCACTTCAACAGGAGTTACCTGGAAGAATAAATAACCATTATCCATATATAATGAAGTAACATCATTACCATTAGGGTTCATAGTTAAACGTTCGTTCAGTAAAGAAGCATCATACACATCGCCTTTATTTATAGCCAATACTGCCGATAACTGCGCTGAACTATACTTGGAATTTCCCACCCATGTTATACTTCCAAAATGGTATTGCTTTCCTTCCGCAATAGTAATTTCAATATTAATACGCTCAGGGTTTACCTTGTAAATAGTATCCTTAAGTATACGTGCATCCCTATATCCCTTGCTGTTATATTTAGCAATAATCTTCTCTTTATCATCAGCGTAATCATCAGCTACTAATTTAGAACTATGGAATATGCTATACCATCTTTTACGCTTGGTTTCGCTCATAGCCCTTCTCAATTGACCTTCTGTAAGAGCAGTATTGCCATGGAAAAATATATCTTGTATTTTAACTTTTGCACCACGCCTTACATCAATAAACAGTATAACAGAATTAGCAAGACTTGAATCAGCTCTTTCTGTAATAACAACACTAGCATTCAGAAACCCCTTACCTTTAAGATGTTCCATTATAGTTTGTTTCACATCTGCAAGTAAATAGTCAGTAACCACTTTACCCCTGACTAGTTTTATCTTGTCCCTTAAATCACTTGCTTCACCTTTGGAAACACCTATAAATGTAAACTTAGAAAGACGTGGACGCTCAACTACAGATATATTAAGATATATTTTGTCACCCACTACTTTTGTTTCAAATACCTGTACATCTTCAAAAAGCCCTTGCTTCCATATATTCTTAATAGCATCAACTGTCTTTTGGCCCGGTATCTGAATCTTATCGCCAATGGTTAAACCCGAAATAAGTATTAACACATTTTTATCCATGTGGTCAGCGCCGGTAACGGTAACATCGCCAATAATATATTCCTTAGGAGAGTTTAGATCGGTTGTATTAGTATCACCCCCAACCTTTACCTGTGCCGAGGTAATAAAAGAAGCACATACAAAAAGAGCAAGAGCGAATATCTTATACGTATTTTTCATCATTATATCGTTACATTACTTAACTGTTCACTTGTCTTTCCAAAGCGTCTTTCCCTTTTCTGATAATCAGCAATTGCCTGGTAAAAATCGGGTTTTCTGAAATCAGGCCATAATTTATCGGTAAAATAAAGCTCTGCATATGCTATCTGCCATAAAAGAAAATTGCTGATCCTGTGCTCTCCGCTTGTGCGAATAAGTAACTCCGGATCGGGAATAGAACCTGTACAAAGGCTCTGATTAAATATTTCCTCATCAATATTATCTGCAGAAATACTTCCTTTTTCAACTTCTTTCGCTATCCTTTTTACAGCATTAATAATTTCCCACTTCGAACTGTAGCTTAATGCAAGCACCAATGTCATCCGCTTATTCTTTGATGTTTTTTCAATAGCACGCATTAGCTCTTTATAACAAAGCGAAGGAAGACTCTTCAAGTCGCCTATGGCTTGCAATGCTATATCGTTCTCCATTAATGTTTTTATCTCCTTATTTATTGTTAACACCAGCAATTCCATTAGCCCGCTTACTTCATCCTTTGGCCTGTTCCAATTCTCAGTAGAGAAAGCATACATTGTCAGGTACTTTACCCCTATCTCCGCTGCTGCTTCGATAGTTTCCCGTACAGACTTCACACCATTGGTGTGCCCAAATATCCGGTTCTTCCCCTTTTGTTTAGCCCAGCGTCCGTTACCATCCATTATAACGGCAACGTGTTTGGGAATACGGTTTTTATCTATTTCAATATCAGTCATTAAAAGCTATCTATGGCTTTATATAAGCGTGCAAAAGTACAAAAGCAAACTACAAAAACACCTTTTTATTGTTAAAAAAGGCTAAATACCACCACATATATTAGAAAATCATTGATTCCAGCCTATTAGACTAAAATTCCTGCAGGCGTTTGGCAATATTCCATCTGAATGAAACTGAAAACGTTTTATCGTCGTTAGTGTATTGCGCCTGCACACTTTGTTCATTACGAATAATAGCAGTAGCATCAATGAACATATTATGTGCCAGCTTATAGGTTGCAGTAAAGCTTAAATAAAGTATTGTTGTCTTTGCCCCTTGCCCTATAAAATTATTGTAATCCTGTACCCTGGTTGTATTACTAAGCATAATATTACTGCCGTAATTTAAACCAAGAATATCTAACCCCGTCTGATCATAAAACAGCTTCCCTGTAAAAGACCATTTGTAATATGGCTGAAACCTGAGTATGCCAATAGTTTCATAAAAATTAGCTCCCAATGGATCAGCCAGGGGCTGCTGGTAGTTGGTGTAATTTGCGTAATAAGAATAATTGGTGCTTTTAGAGAATGAATACGTAGCATAAGTATACGGAGGCACGAAATTCTCTTCCAGTTGTCCGTCCAGATTATGAATGCCGAATATATCAACCCATTTTACGCCAATTTGCCCGCCTTGTTTGTTTCCCCACCATCCGTTCCCTGCTTTTATTTCATCCAGATTAAACTCATCAAGTATCACACTTCCATATAAAGAGAAATGATTGAGCAGATTCCATTTAAGACTAAACCCTATGTGGTCCTTATCAGGCGCACCCATTCCATTTTCAACTGCTTTATAAAATATAATAGGGTTAAGATAACTTGGGTCAAATCCCCTGTTATGCACAGAATCGGTATTACCAAAGGTTATGCATTCAAAAAAACTCAGATTAAGTTTCTTAGAAACATTATACGATAAATAGTGAAGGGCCATATATTTATGAGGATACGCCACATCACCCTGTGGTGCCGGAGCTGGTGATGGAGTTAGAATTATATCTGCTGTCATTTGAGCAAAAACATTTATGTAGTCGAATTTCCACACCTTGGTATCTATCTTCCAGTACAAATAATTGCTTGAGAAATCAGATAAAAAAAGTGAACGGTACCCATCGCCAATAAAATTCTTACCCTGGCCAAACTGTGTGCTAATGTGCTTGGTAAAATTAAAGTCAATATACCCCTCAAATGAGTAAAAATCATATCCATTTGTTTTGAAAGGTTTCCAGAAGCCTTCGCCGGGAACAGCGCTTGTAGCACCTACATAATTACTTACATACTGAGGAAAGGCCGCCTGATTATCGGTCAGCATAGTATAAAAACTAACCCTTTTGTCAATGGTTCCTTCGATTTCGCCACCCCTTGTATTTATATAGGTACTTTGACTAATGGCCTTACCTAACCCTGGTGCATCATTATCTTTTCCGTATGAAAACTCTATAACGGGATTCACCTGCATCTGAAAGTCTGGTTTATTTACTTCATAAAATGCGTTCTTCTTTTTATATAGGTTCCAGATAAAACTGCGTTTGCTGTTACCTGAATCTTTCACATTGCTCCATTCCCAATTATCATCACGCAAGTATTGTAGGTTTTGCTTATCAACTTTGGAAAAACGTATGGTGGAATCTTTAGATAGGGAATCTGCCAAGGCAGCTATCTCTTTCCTTGAATAAGGCTTTACTGAAGTAAATATTTTACCTGAATACCCCTTAATATCAAGCCTGTCTATCAAACTATTGTAATCATTATCTAGGGGCGCATATATATTTTGTGCCAATGATAGTGATGAATAAAAAAGAATGATAATGGTAAAGTGTCTTTTCATGTTTTATTGATTTATAAGCAAATCCTGTCTTTATTGGTCGTATTATTTCACAGGTTTTAAGACCATAGTACCATTCCATACAAATTCATCCCTCCCCTCAAGTATCAATTTCTCAGTATTAATATAGTTGATATTAAATGTATCAGATTGTTGGTTAGCACCTAATGTAATTACACTAAGCATTTCTCCCCCATTACTTGACTTACTTCTAATTGTATCCTTTTGAGGAGTGACACCAATTACTATTTTCTTGCTGTCATTACTAAGATACCATTTTCCGTGAAGGGTGTATGGTTTTCCCATAACAATGACAGATTCCTCTATGGAGCTGTCTATATTAAATTGAATAGTTTCTTTCAATTGGTCCTTAATATTAGCCTTAATAACTTTTTGAATCATATTCATTTTGACACTATCTTTTATAGTATCAAGTACCGCACGATACTTAGCCAGTTGCTTATCCATAGCTTTGCCATAGGCTGTATCCACAGCCCATTTTCTTTCAATCATTTTATCAACTGGCTGAGTATTTGAACAAGCATATATAAATATAACTGTGCAAATTGCTGCAATAAAAGATATTACGAGTTTTATCTTCACGTTATTCTATAAAGCTCATTTGCTCCACTTCCTTGTACACCATTTTAATACCGGCTTCTAGGCTTATCTTGTGTTTCCAGCCAAGGTTATGCAGTTTGCTTACATCAAGCAATTTGCGCGGGGTACCATCAGGTTTCGATGCATCGAATTTCAACTCACCTTTATATTCTGCCGTTTTCATTATAAGCAGGGCAAGGTCTTTTATAGAGATATCAGTACCGGTGCCAATATTCACAAGTTCAGCTTCGTTGTACTTTTCCATAAGGAAAAGGCTTGCATCAGCTAAATCATCTACGTGCAAAAATTCACGCATTGGCGAACCTGAACCCCAAATTTCTACAGTTGGTTTTCCATCCACCTTTGCAGAATGAAACTTGCGAAGCAAGGCAGGTAATACGTGAGAATTATTTAAATCGTAGTTATCATTAGGCCCATACAAGTTAGTAGGCATTACCGATATAAAATTGCAGCCATATTGCAGCCTGTATGATTCACACAATTTTATTCCTGCAATTTTAGCAATGGCATAAGGCTCATTGGTATATTCCAATAAGCCTGTAAGCAAATATGATTCTTTAAGCGGCTGTGGAGCCATTTTAGGATAGATGCATGATGAACCAAGAAAGAGCAGCTTCTTTACTTTATTCAAGTATGCAGCATGAATAATGTTAGCCTCAATTAAAAGGTTCTCGTATAAAAAATCAGCGCGATAGGTATTGTTAGCATAAATACCTCCAACCCTGGCTGCAGCAAGAAAAACATAATCAGGTTTATATTCAGCAAAAAAATCGTGAACGTTTTGCTGATTTCTCAGATCAAGTTCCTGAGAGCTTTTGGTGATAATATTTTCATATCCCAGTTGCTTCAGCCTGCGGACAATAGCAGAACCCACCATCCCTCGATGGCCAGCAACATATATTTTAGCTTTCTTCTCCATGAAGCTTTAATCTGTTACTCGTTAAACTTCAATATTTCGTGACCGCCTTCCAGCAGGTATTTATCTTTTTCGAAAAGCTTAAGGTCAGATGCGACCATTTCTTTCACTAAATCTTCAATAGTATATTTAGGTTTCCAGCCGAACTTCTTAAAGGCTTTGCTGGCATCACCCACCAACAGGTCAACCTCGGTTGGGCGGAAATAACGGGCGTCAATTTCAACCAATACTGCTCCGTTAGCTTTATTTATTCCTTTTTCATCAACTCCCTTTCCTTTCCATTCCAGTGATATTCCTACTTCAGCAAATGCAAGTTCTACAAACCTTCTTACTGAAATTTTCTTTCCTGTAGCCAACACATAATCGTCCGAAATATCTTGTTGCATCATCATCCACATTCCCTCTACGTAGTCCTTAGCATGACCCCAATCCCTCTCGGCATCAAGATTACCCAAGAATATATTTTGCTGTAGTCCCAGTTTTATTTTAGCTGCTGCACGTGTAATCTTCCTGGTTACAAAGGTCTCACCCCGTATTGGACTTTCATGGTTAAATAATATGCCGTTGCAGGCATACATATTATAAGCCTCACGATAGTTTTTAGTGATCCAGTATGCATATAGTTTTGCTACACCATAAGGGCTACGCGGATAAAAAGGAGTGGTTTCGCGTTGCGGTATTTCCTGCACATATCCATATAATTCTGAAGTAGAGGCCTGGTAGAACTTTGTTTTTTGTTCCATCTTCAAAATACGGATGGCTTCAAGTAAACGCAATGTACCTATAGCATCGGCATTAGCAGTATACTCAGGTGTTTCAAACGAAACCCTTACATGCGACTGGGCAGCAAGGTTATAAATTTCATCAGGCTGTACTTCTTGTGCTATACGTATTAGGTTAGTAGAATCAGTAAGATCGCCATAGTGAAGGAAGAAATTAGTTTTGCCTTCGTGTACATCTTTATAAAGGTGGTCAATACGGTGAGTATTGAACATTGAGCTTCTGCGTTTAATACCGTGAACTATATAACCTTTCTTTAATAAAGATTCAGCTAAATACGCTCCATCTTGTCCGGTTACACCTGTAATAAGGGCACTTTTTGCCATAGTTTATGAAATTGTAACTGCAATAATACTCAGAATTAGTGAAATGTACTAGCCTTAAGGTCAGGAAGTGACTAAGAAATAGGGGTTCAGAAGGTTCTCCTTATTGTATGTTAATGGGGTATTGGTATCTGCCCTTAATACCTTTTTACCTATTTCTTCAGCTATAATATGGCCTGCGCCTGTATCCCATTCCATAGTTGGGGCATAACGCGGATATGCATCAGCTTTGCCTTCGGCCACAAGGCAGAATTTAATAGAACTCCCAGCGGAAACCAATTGAACCTGTCCGTGCTTCTCCTTTTCCTTAGCTACAAATGCTTCCGTTTCGGGTGACATATGTGAACGGCTGGCAACTATTGTATAGTCTCGCTTAGCCTGAGCTAATGGCAGCTTTTCAGCTACTTTCATAAATTCTTCCTTATTCTTAGGCAAAGCTTTATTAGCTGCATTTAATATTCTGTACGCTCCCTGGCCTTTTATACCCACATAAAGCATTTGGTGCACTGGCAGGTATATAATACCAAATACCGGTAAGCCATCTGTAATCAAAGCTACGTTAACAGTAAATTCTCCATTGCGTTTCACAAATTCCTTGGTTCCATCTAAAGGATCTACCAACCAAAACGACTTCCATGACTTTCTTTCTGAAAAAGGCACTTCTGCCATTTCTTCGCTCAATATCTGTTTACATTCCGTTGCAGTAAGCCCTTTACTTAAAACATCATTTGAAACTTTGTCAGCCTGGGTAAGTGGTGAATGATCTTCTTTATATTCAACTTCAAAAGGCTGAGCATACACTTGCATAATGGCTTTCCCTGCCTCTATACTAAGGCGAATAGCCTCAATTAACGTTCTTTCAGAAACAGGGCTATTCATTATTCTTATGCGTGATGGAAAACAGGAAGAAGTAAATTGTAAAATTTATGGTAAAGAAAGTAGAGTACAATATCCCATAAGGTTATTGAGATAAGCATATATGAAATCACCTTTTGTTTATCCTGAAAAAAACGAACCGCTAAAAAAGTACCAATGGGAATAGATAATATAAATGGTGTAAAGAAGGCTATTCCTGCAAGCCCCCACCTGTCTTTCACTTTGTGCACGAATTTACTGTCCAGTATACTTTTCCGTTTCTTCTTCTTTGATGGGAAATATTTTTCCTGAAATACATACCAGTGCTCAATTACCCATTCACTAATATTAGCAAACACAATGCTACCTGTAATGCCACCGGCTGTGGTTATTGTAACCGCTTTAAAAAATGGGAACTTGGCAAAAACTGCCGCCGGAACTCCCCCAAACCCAAATTTAACAGTACTCAGAACGTAGATACCTGATACCTGCCACACATCATGCCAACTCATATACCCCCTAGTTATTGTACTAATTTACTAATTCTAAATCAGATATTTAATAGAAATAGATTAAATACTCCCTTCTTACTTCAAAGGTAAAAATATTTAAGTCGAAAAAAAAGCGAAAGGGTGTTTTTTTATTTCGAGAGTGCAGTTCTTTTTTTAAACTGCAATTCTTTTAACCACTTTACAGGACCAGGCAAATTGTTTTTCCTGAGCTGCAAAAAATGGACCTCCTTAGAACCGAAGCCTTTGTAAAATCTTGCAAGGTCCTTATCCTGTGAGCCTTCAAAGTCAAAAACCAGGTTCCGCTGAACATTCTCTTCAATGTAACGGTTAATCAATAATGTCATGGCGTGGGTGTCGTAGCCTTTATCGTTAACACCAGAAAAAAGGAAAATAGCCCGCTTATTACTTTCCAGAAAAAATGCTCCTGCGCACAGTTCACGTTCTTTGTTAAACACTCCCCACACTTGTCCCATATCTTTCTTCACACATGCCTGCATAAGCCTATTTAGTATGGTATATTGGGCATTACTATATGCATACTTCTTGCCTCGGTTTGCTTTATATAAAGCAATTATCTTTTGCGGTGCTACTCCTTTTGAAACTGTGAGAGAAGAAGCAATAGCTTTCTTAAGATTTCTCTTAGTCTGTGTGGAATAATTCGCAAAAATATTATCGTAAGGCCTTATCATATCAATCAGGTGAGTAACGCCTTCGCCTGTTTCAAATGAAGCATCACTTACTCTATTAAATGTATTCAGGTTTACCTCTATGTATTTATATTTAGCCGGTATATGTGCTATAAAGCTTTTTACATTTTCGGTATTTATTCCTGTTGTACTAAATAGCCCCAGCATTTGTATAAATGGTGGCGTATAGGTATAACGGAAGCCATACTTTTCCCCTCTTGGGAGCGGCATCACACATTTGTAATCATCTTCTACTATTGCGTCCCATTTTTTGCAGACAATATCAAGGTACCAGGAATATCCGTAAATCATTCCGTTAACAGAACTGCGTATGCACGAATCCCATTTCGCCTTATCTATATCGCTATATGTAACGAACCTTATCATTTATTCCGTAAAAATAACAAGTTAAGTTTTAAAGATACCCCTTTCATTAAGAACGGTTGCAATAACCTTATTATTTTAGGTTACGCAAAATACCTCAGTATATACTCGCTACCCAAGCATAACATTAATTCCTTTAGTTTTGCAGGGAACAATAAGATGATAAAAAGCCTTCTTCGTTACGCAAAAAATTTCAGCATCTCCCTGTTATTTACAGGTGAGAGAAAAATTGTGCTGAAAGATTTCAGAAGATTCTCATTAGGCCGAAAAGTAATAAACAACCAGGTAATCAATCCATGGTCCGATAAAACATATAATGAAGAAGAACGCTCAGAAGCCTTAACCAAAGCGGTTAACTGGCTGCTGCATTCTCAAAATTCAATGAGCGATGATGGCTTTGGCTCATATCATATCATCAATAAATGGACCACTTCATACGTTGAAACATCGGGCTATATAATTCCTACTCTACTAAAATACGCTAAGAAAGAACAGAAAAATGATATCATTAAAAAACTAATTGCCTCGGGCGATTGGCTGGTATCTATTCAAAAGCCTAGTGGTGGATGGCAGGGTGAGTGCATAGCCGATAACCGCCCTGAAGTGGTATTTAATACTGGGCAAGTCATACGAGGTCTGCTAGACATTTACCTATATACAAACGATAAAAAGTATCTTGAATCTGCAACCAGATCGTGCGACTGGTTATGCTCTATACAGGAAAACGAAGGATATTGGAAGAAGTTTGCCTTTAGGGGCGTACCTAGGGTTTATGACAGCTATGTTGATGCACCATTGCTGCAGACATATAAGATCACTAAAAACGAACTTTACAAAGAAAAGGCACGCAAGAACCTTCACTGGATTATTGATAACAAGCAATTGGAAAACGGATGGTTTGAAGATTGTGACAATACCATAAAGAGAAATGACCGGCCCATACTGCATACCATTTCATATACAATTGACGGTTTACTCGATTGCGGATTATTACTGAATGATAAGAGAATAATAGATGCTGCGACAAAAAGTGCGGACAAATTATTTGAACTTTTCAGTAAGAACAAATATCTGAACGGGCGTTATGATAGAAACTGGGAAGGTTCAGAAAGTATTATTTGCACTGGCAGTGCACAGATTGCCATTATCTGGATAAAACTATTTAAGCTCACCAAAAACATTCAGTACCTGAATGCAGCTATGAAGATGAATGATATTTTAATCCTTATTCAAGACAGAAGTGTGAAAGAGTCACTAAATACACTTGGAGCAATGCCGGGTTCATATCCTATTTGGGGAAGATATGAGCCTTTCAGTTTTCCTAATTGGGCCACCAAATACTTCGCCGATTCACTTTTACTGGAAAAAGAATGTTTGAAAGAAGCTCTTGAATTAAGCAAATGAAAATAGGTTTAACTACATATAGCTTTGATAATAAAGATTTCCGTGAGCAGCTCAGTTCCATGCTTAAAAACGGTATAAAGCCTGATTACATTCTTCTGCATTACGGGGGAAAGTTTAAATACAATAAAGGATTTAACTTTCTTAGAAAGACTTTAAAACAACAGAGATTTAAAAGCCTCCCATTTCTATTATCGTATAAGAAAAATAAACCCTCTGCTCCTGCTAAGTTTAAACTGAGCGAGAGTGACTCTAAAGAAGTTGACAATTATATTTCCTTAGCTAATATTATAAATGCCAAGGGCATTAACGCCCCTTATACCATTAATAAAATAAGGTCATTGGGAGTCACAATGATTGCCTGCAATGGCGGTAGACTCCATTCTGATGTATTGAACATTTCAACTGCTGTTTTCCTGAATGTGCATGCATCTAAATTACCTATGTATCGTGGCATGAATAATGTGGAGTGGGCATTATGGGAACACAATGAAATTTATGGTACCATTCATAAAATTTCAATTGGGATAGATGAAGGAGATATTCTTTACCAGGAAAAAATAGATACTTCCAATATTGAACTAAAAACCATTTCAGACTATCGCCAGTATTGTTTCTTTAAGAGCAATGAAATGATGGGAATGGCGATTAAAGATTATTTTGATAAGAAATTATCCTTCACTAAGCAAGATGCTCCAAGAGCGCCCATCGCCCAATATTATATAATGCACCCTATATTAAAAGAGTATTTGCAAAAAAGGCTGGCTCAGAAATAACTATTCGCTCGCTTCTTTAAGTATATTCTCAAAATAAGCCCTCCAGCCCTTCCATTGCCTGGTCTCGCTTAGGTTATCATTATGCCAAATGACAATGAATTCACCCTTGCACTTCCTCACTATACTGATCAGCTCCTTTGTGATTTTCGTAGCATCTTCAACCGAAAGATTTAAATAATCCTTCATTGTACCATCCATTACTGCACTGGAATGCACTTTAATCTGTAACACATTATCCGCTTGCAAGTCGTAAAATAAAAAAGGGGTGCATATACCTGCCCTAAATCCCGGTACACCGGCAAAAATCATTGTATAGTCATCCGTAATGCCAAGTTCAGCAAGGCAGCGATATGTTTCAGGTAATCGTAATCGTAAAAAATGCTGGCGCGAACTGGTGATTTTTGTAGAAATAACACGTTCCACTTTCTTCATTTCTCCCGAAACAATTTCCGGATTGCTTTCCGATTGATAAGAAGGATGAATACCTATTTCGGAAAATACATTAAGCTTCTTAGCAAGTCTTTTAAACGCAATGCTATCCGGAGAAATATTTTTGTCGTTACTCCCACGTTTCCCTGCAAGGAAGAAGTAAATAGGATGCAACTTATACTTTTCAAAAAGGCTTTCCTGATAATCAAAAGTATCGTAAGGGTCCTTTTTCAAATGCAGCAATACCGCAATTTTCTCGGCCACTACATTAAATTGAAACTTGGAAATTGCTTTAAGAAAAGAGCCCATGGTAAGTGTAAAATCCCTTCCTAAATGGGCATATGCAATATCAATGTCAACTGTCGGAATAAACGAATAGGTATTTTCCCTAAAGGCAATTTCCGGGTATGCTTTCAACAATACAGATTTTAATTTCTCTGCCCAAAGATTGACGATTGGTACATTTAGAAAATGATTCTTAAAAGCTAAGCTTGAACCATGGTGGAACCGGTTGTGTTTATCAGTTTCGTAAGGCAAATACTCTTCATAGCGACTTACCATATAAAACGCAGCAGCAAATAAATCGAATGGTAAAGAGCCGTCTGGAGTCTGGTAAAATATCTTCAGCCCATCCCAATCGCTCACAGTTATATTTTGCAAATGAATGCCACTGGCAAAAAGCAAATCAGTTGAATGAATAAAAATTTCTTTATCAGTTATAATTCCTTCTGAATAATTTAATCGAGGGCCGGAATAGGCATTAAACTCTGTAATGTCAGTCGTTATCTTATAGGACGTAGTAATTAACGACTCGAAAAAAAGAGAAAAAATATATTTAACCCGTGATGTAAGTTTGGGCGTGTAAATTAGAAGATATGCGCTCATGCCTTAAAATTACGGATGATCTCCTTGCATATAAACTCCGCCGCTTTGCCATCACCAAATATAGGCGCATAGGTAAATTCCTTCTTTTCACTAAGCTTTTTGTACGCCTCGTTTATTAGCTTGGAATCTGCATTGGCAAGGATTGAATTCCCACATTCCACAACTTCAACCCATTCCGTTTCTGACCTTAATACTATGCATGGTTTATGTAAAAAGAATGCTTCTTTCTGCACGCCGCCTGAGTCTGTAAACACTATGCGACAATGTTTTTCAAGGCTTATCATTTCGAGGAAAGAAGCAGGAGGAATTATATGGAACAGCTTATTCTCTTTTAATTCTTGTACAATATTTTTGCCATGTCCCTGCTCCAGCATTTTCGATGTGCGTGGATGTGCAGGGAATACAACATCGATCTTATTATTCTTGCTGATATCATTCAGGGTGCTCAAAATACCGTGCAGCCTATCTGGGTTATCTGTGTTGTTATCACGGTGGATAGTAAGAAGTATATATTCCTTCCCTTTCAGTCCTAGCCTGTCTATAATAGTTGTGTTCTTCTCAGCTATTTCAGAAAAGTACAATGTATTATCGAACATTACATCTCCGCAATGGTATATACCCGGGTGGTCAAGCTTAAATGGTGCCTTGTAATGTGGATTAAATCCTTCCTTCACCAGATTATTATATCCGGTTTTAGTAGGACTAAAAAGCAATGTAGAGCAATGGTCACAACCAATGCGATTGATTTCTTCAGGCATTGATTTATTGAATGAACGCAAACCAGCTTCAATATGCACAACAGGTATATGTATCTTAACTGCAGCTACTGCAGCAGCTAATGTAGAATTTGTATCGCCATATACAACAAGACAATGGGGCTTTTCCTTTAATAATACCTCTTCTATCTTTTCCAGCATAGAAGCTGTTTGCTTACCATGTGAACCAGAACCTACATTGAGGTTATAATCAGGTGAAGGAATACCCATTTCTCTGAAAAACACTTCCGACATATTATCATCGTAATGCTGCCCTGTATGCAAAATCACTTCCTTAATATCCTTTGAAAAATACTGTTTTATGGCTCTGCTTATAGCAGCAGATTTAATTATCTGTGGCCTTGCTCCAATTACTGTTAGAATTTTGATCATACGTTCTATAAAAGTCCTTCGTCAGCAAAACTATAATACCCCGTATCTGATATAATAAGGTGGTCAAGTATACTTATATCTAACAGTTGACCCGCCTGTTTTATTTTCTGTGTCAACGATTTATCTTCATTACTAGGAGTAAGATTACCCGATGGATGGTTATGGCATAGCACCATACTGCAAGCAAAATGGTCGAGTGCGCTTTTAAATATAAGCCTTGTATCGGCTACCGTTCCTGTAATACCCCCCTGACTTATCTTTTGCGCAGCAATGATTTTATTGGCCCTGTTCAAAAACATTACCCAGAATTCTTCGCTTCGCAAATCAGCCAAGTGGTGGAAGTATTCATATACATCTTTACTGCCTCCAATCTTTTCTTTCTCCTTTACTTCAGCTACTCTTCTTCGTTTTGCCAATTCAAGAGCTGCTACAATAGTTATAGCCTTAGCCTCCCCTATTCCTTTGAACCGCTTGAGGTCAGTCACTGATAACTTGCCTAATTCATTAAGGTTATTACTAGCGCTTTTCAATATTGCTTTTGACACATCTACAGCCGATTCGCCGGGTACTCCTGAGCCAATAAGAATGGCAATAAGTTCAGCATCAGATAATACATGGGCGCCTTTATGCAAAAGCTTTTCACGCGGACGATCTTCTTCCGCCCAACTTCTTATGCCTGTAACTTCTTTATATTGGGTATTATCCATTTACAACAAAGATAACAGAGTTATGAATTATGAGTTATGAACTATGAATTAGATTACTAATATTCCTTTATGGCTATATTTGATATATGAGACTGATTATACTCTTTCTACTTTGCATTTGTTTTACTTTTCGCTCATATTGTCAGCAATACAAAGAATATAAAATGCAAATCCATACAAGAGTTTCATGCAACCTTTGTAGATGCCCTATTAACTCAGACCCAGATTCAGCAAACATTTGCTCAAATTTAGATTCTGTTGAAATCTTAGTTTTCAAAGATACTAGTGTAATTATGAAACTTTACACAGACTCAAAGGGTAATTGCAGGGAGTTTTCACTAAAAACTGGAGTTTATCATATTGCATTTGGTAAGCCAGGTTATTTGAGTGACCTATGTCTTTTTGATTTTTTACATATGAAAACAATGCCAGGTGGTGATGAAAGTTGCCATGTTGATATGAAAGAAGATGCATCATTTCAAATTAGAAATGGTGTATTTAAGATTTGTATGGAAATGATACCTTCTCCTACAAAAGGCAAGAAGAAAAAAACATGGAGTCAGAATGGTTCCATATAATAAACCTAATAATAAACCTAAAACTAATCATTAAGTCCTCCCTATCGGGGAGGATTTAGGTGGGGCTCTTAGTTATTCAACATTACCGGCATAACCAGCATCAGTATATCCTCACCATCCTTTTGAGGACTTGGAGTAATAACACCTGCACGGTTAGGGGTTGACATACCAACTTTAATCTCATCAGAGTCTAAGTTGGTAAGCATATCAAGCAAGAACCTTGAGTTGAATCCTATTTCCATATCATCACCAACATACTGGCAGCTAAGGCGCTCATTGGCTTCACTTGAGAAATCAAGGTCCTCGCTGGTGAGTGTAAGTGCATTGCCGGTTATTTTAAGTCTAACCTGGTGGGTAGTTTTATTTGAAAGAATCGATACCCTCTTCAAACAGCTTAAGAAAGCTTCTCTGCCCAATGTTAATTGGTTAGGATTTTCCTTTGGTATTACTGCTTCGTAGTTAGGGTATTTACCATCTATCAGGCGGCATATCAACTGCACATTACCCATACTGAATGAGGCATTTGTCTTATTATATTGAATGGTAACCTTACCGTCTTTATAACCCAAAACATTCTTTAAAAGGGTCAATGGTTTCTTTGCAATAATTACTGAATTCTCAATAGTTACACCACTAACCGGCTTAATGAACTTAACCAGCTTGTGTGCATCGGTTGCAACGAATGTTACATCCTTCATGGAAAAGTTGCAATACACACCTGACATTACCGGGCGAAGGTCGTCGTTAGCAACAGCAAATATGGTTTTGTTGATGGCCGATACAAGCATGGTTGCATCGACTTCCAATGTATTAGGCGATTCAAGGGCAATCATTTTAGGGAACTCTTCCCCATCATGACCGGCAATTTTGTACTTGCCTGATTCGGAATTGATCTCAATGCTGAACTTTGTGGTATCAACAATAAATGTCAACGGCTGATCAGCAAAATTTTTCAACATTTCTATCAAAAGCTTTGCAGGTATGGTAATCTCACCTGCATCTTTTGAATCTACTGTAAGTGTAGTCTTAATGGTAGTCTCAAGGTCAGAAGCATATAAGTTAAGTTCACCTTTGTTAAGCTTGAACAAAAAATCATCCAGTATTGGCAATGCATTATTTGCATTCAGCACTCCGCTAATAAGTTGCAGTTCTTTCAAAAGACTGTTACTCGATACAACAAATTTCATCATATTCTATTTGTATTATTCTAAGGGGAACAAATGTATACAGGCAGAACCGTATAACCCTATATTACAATAGAGTATTTATTCACTACTTTTCAACATTTTAGGCTACTGGTGGAGAAAATACCTCACCGGCATCATCATTTTACCAAAAACAAAGTATTGTACTATGGCAAAATCCTTACCATTGATAAGGGCATACATCCTGTCAGGGTCATATTTATAGTCCTTCCCATATTTAATAACCACATTATCAGGTGCGGGTTTCAGGAAAAGCTTCACATCATGTGTAATTCCTGCCGTATCCTGCACGCTTATCTCTGTAATTGGTATGGAATGTAAAATCGAATCTTTTAATGGGGTATTAATAGTCACCTCCCAGGATATACTTTGGCAATAGGTTAAATACTGCTTAACAGCAGTGGTATCGAAGTTGTTAACTGGCTGGTTAGTAACTGGATTGGTTAAGACAAAATGATTCTTTCTCACCACATTTATCTGAAAACTGGAATCAGGCTGCTGAGGGTAAACTACCCTAACAACCTTAATCTGGTTAGGATAATATCGGAATATAGTACGGTCGCGCCAATCCTCTTCAGGAATTAAGAAGCGGCTTGTAAGATACCCATCGAAACCAGGTATATACATTATATAAGGCTGGCTATAGTTCTTATCGCTCCTTGAATTGATAAGCAACATATAGGTACCCAAGTGATCAGCGGTCTCACCACCAACATAATAAGATTTGATCTTATCATCCCCTTTAAATATCTCAACCTTTATCGCTCCTGTAGCTAGATCCTTTATTACACTGTTCCAGCTACTTTGGTCAACAAGATTTTTCACCGCCACCATTTTCATAGTGTAAAGCAGGTTATTGATCACATCCTCTCGGGCCACATATTTGCCATTCACCATCCATACTGCCGCACTGGCACGGGTAAGCGTAACGCTCTTATTATTTTTGGCAGTCATTATAATCTTAGAAATGGAAGTAGTATCCTGCACAGCAAACTCGTTATCCTTTTCATTAAGGGTGCTGAAACCATTACGGAAAAAGAGGAAATAAACTGAAATCAGGAAGAGTATCAGTAATAAAATAAGTCCGCCGCGGTTCTTTTTCATAATTCAATTAGTTATTAAACCTAAAGTGCATTACATCACCATCCTGAACTACATATTCTTTACCTTGTATCATAAGCTTGCCTGCTTCTCTGCATGCTTGTTCCGAGCCAAAGCTGACAAAGTCTTTATAGCTTATTACCTCCGCCTTAATGAATCCTTTTTCAAAATCGGTATGAATAACACCGGCTGCCTGCGGAGCCCTTGCGCCAGTTAAAATGGTCCACGCCCTTACCTCTACTTCACCAGCAGTAAAATAAGTAGAAAGGTTAAGTAGTTTGTATGCCGCTTTAATAAGCTTGTTTACACCCGGTTCATTAAGACCCATTTCATCTAAAAAGGCCTTACGGTCTTCAAAGCTTTCCAGTTGGGCAATCTCTGCTTCTATTCCTGCATCTATAATAATTACTTCCGCGTTCTCGTCCTTAACCGCAGCTTTTACTGCATCGGTATATTTATTACCCTTCAAAGATGACTGGTCAACATTACATACATAAAGCACTGGCTTGATGGTAAGAAGGTGCAAGTCCTTTATGTGCTCCTTATCTTCATCAGAAATCACAACTGTACGAGCCGATTTCTGTTCCGACAAGCACTTATGGTAAATGCTTAATACTTCAAACTCTTTCTTGGCTTCCTTATCAGTGCCTGTCTTTGCTGCCCTGGCACTCTTTTGCAAAACCTTTTCAACTGTCTCTAAATCCTTAAGCTGGAGTTCAATATCTATAATCTCCTTATCTCTAATTGGATTAATAGAGCCTTCTACGTGAATGATATTAGAATCATCGAAACAACGTAACACGTGCAAAATAGCATCTGTCTCACGAATGTTGGCAAGGAACTGGTTTCCCAATCCTTCACCTTTGCTGGCACCTTTCACAAGTCCTGCAATATCCACTATTTCAACCGTAGCGGGTACTACTTTATTCGGCTTAACCAAGGTTTCAAGTTGGGTTAGGCGTTCATCGGGAACATTTATCACTCCAAGGTTTGGCTCAATAGTGCAAAAAGGAAAATTGGCTGCTGCCGCTTTTGCATTCGACAGACAGTTAAACAAGGTGGATTTACCTACATTGGGTAATCCTACTATTCCGCATTTTAAACTCACTTCATTATATTTTCGACAAAAATAGACACTTATAGCAAAGAAGAGGTAAAAAAGTGAAGCCATTTAGTAAATGGTAGAAAGCAATTAGTTATCGGTGGTTTTATTGCCAAATCGCAGTATGGAAAAAAGGGGCACAATAAGTTTTCAACATTCCCTTCTTCTTTTCAACAAACAGAACGGCATTGCCCTAAAGAAAATTACTTTTAGACTTTCATAAAAAAACAGCCAAAAATGTCGTCAACAGCAGAACTCAAAAAGGTGTGCTCTCAGGTGCGCCGTGATATAATACGTATGACCGCAGCAGTGCAATCGGGCCATCCCGGTGGTTCACTTGGCTGCACAGAATATTTCGTTGCTATGTATTACGAAATATTGCGCCTTGACCCAACTGCATTTAAAATGGATGGTATAGGAGAAGATATTTTCTTCCTCTCCAATGGGCATATTTCTCCGGTTTGGTATAGTGTGCTTGCACATAGAGGCTTTTTCCCGGTAAAAGAATTAGCGACCTTTCGCAGGATAAATACAAGATTACAGGGCCACCCTACTACTGCAGAACACTTACCGGGCGTCCGTATTGCATCGGGCTCATTGGGTCAGGGACTTTCTGCTGCTATAGGTGCGGCACTTGCAAAGAAGTTAAATAAAGACAATCATTTTGTATATAGCTTGCATGGTGATGGCGAGTTACAGGAAGGACAGATTTGGGAAGCAGCCATGTTTGCAGCGGGCAAAAAAGTTGACAATCTTATTTCTACTATCGATTGTAACAACGCACAGATTGATGGCACGGTTACCGATGTAATGCCATTAGGTGATCTTAAAGCCAAATGGACAGCCTTCGGATGGGATGTTCTAGAAATGGACGGACATAATATTGAAGAAGTTATTGCAACCATGAAAAAGGCTCAACAGCATTGTGGTAAAGGAAAGCCTGTTATGATACTAATGAATACACAAATGGGTATGGGTGTTGACTTTATGGTGGGCAGCTACAAATGGCATGGCAGTGCAACCAATCCTGAACAAACAGAAAAAGCGCTTGCACAATTGGAACAAACACTGGGAGATTACTAAGAAGTGAAGAAACTCCTATACATATTTATTGCTGCCTCGTTATTCTTTTCCGTTTCGGCAAAAGCACAGACGGTGCGTATACTATTTATTTTCGATGGCTCATTCAGCATGTTCGATACATGGCAGAAAAGCCCAAAAATAGATCTGGCAAAACGCATTTTAGTTGAGCTGGTAGATAGCCTTAGAAATGTACCAAACCTGCAAATGGCATTGCGTACATTGGGTGCTGATTATTCTCTTTACCCTCATCGCAATTGTGAGGACACACGCCTTGTAGTTCCATTCTCCGATAATAATTCTTTGCAAATTCAACATGCTATAAAGGAAATTTCTCCTAAAGGAACTACACCTATTGCATATACATTGGGTAAATGTGCCGACGATTTTGGGCCATGTAATAACTGCCGCAATGTAATTATTCTTATTACCGATGGTATTGAAGAATGTGACGGCGACCCATGTGTTGCAGCCCGCGAACTAGCTAAGAAGGGTATTACTGTAAAGCCATTCATTATAGGAATTGGCAGGGAAAATTTCAGCGATACATACAATTGTGTAGGTAAATTCTTCGATGTAAAACAGGAATCTGATTTCAGAACTGTATTACGTGTAGTTATTTCTCAGGCGCTGAATAATACTACCGCACAAGTTAACCTGCTCGACACACAAGGCAAGCCAACCGAAACCGATGTTGCGATGACCTTTTACGACCAGGAAAGCGGAAGAAGGCTATATAACTTTATGCATACTATTAATGACAGCGGCAATCCTGATACTATTTCTCTTGACCCAAATACCACTTACCATTTGGTAGTGCATACTATTCCGGAAGTGGACAAAAGTAATGTTACCATTACACCGGGCATTCACAATATAATTGCTATAAAAGCCCCGCAAGGATTTTTACATTTGGTAATGGATGGCAATAATGAATACAAATCTTTGCAGGCTATCATTAGGAAGAACGATGATATGCAAACATTGAATGTACAGGGAGTTGAATCGACCGAGAAATATATTACCGGTAAATACGATCTTGAGATACTTACCCTGCCTAGAATGTATGTTAGAGGAGTGAAGGTTTCACAAAGCACAACTACTACTGTTACAGTACCACAGGCTGGTGTGGTTACCATAGTAAAACCAGCTTCCGGGCCAATAAGTATTTACTCAGAAAATGGAGGAAAAATGGAATGGGTTTGCAACCTTGATATTAATCCTACCCAGCATACAGTGGTTATGCAGCCTGGTTTCTACCATGCCATATACAGAGTGCTCAGCATAAAATCGACCATATATACTATAGATAAAGTATTTGAAGTTAAGCCCGCAGTAAACACAACCGTTGAACTTGAATAATTTAAAGCCATGAATAAATATACCTACACCGAAAAGAAAGATACCCGCTCAGGATTTGGAGCAGGATTATTGGAACTGGGAAAAACTAACCCTAAGGTGGTAGCGCTTTGTGCCGACCTTACAGGCTCCCTTAAAATGGATGCCTTTGCCAAGGAATTTCCTG
>Ga0210388_10001145_pt1 | contig 21001 bp, 21 predicted proteins | sample IncBWC19OmetaG_FD_155485 | JGI IMG/M metagenome (GOLD analysis project Ga0210388, IMG submission 155485) | Forest soil microbial communities from Barre Woods Harvard Forest LTER site, Petersham, Massachusetts, United States - Inc-BW-C-19-O ... | reverse complement strand
AAAATATACGCCCGACACGGCTACGACCACCAGCAGCACGAGTCCTGTCATCACCAGCGTGAGTTTTGTTCGCAGCCGCAGCTGCATGGCGGGTTCCTACTCTGCCTCGGCGCGTTCTCCGCCGTATTCTTTCAGCTTATTGTGGAGTGTCTTGAGACTGATGGCTAGCAGTTCGGCCGCGCGCGTTTTATTGTTTCCCGTCGCGTTCAGCGTCTGCAAAATGAGTTCGCGCTCCATCGCGTCCACCGTTGTCCCCACCGGGAACTTGATCGACGACAAATCGCTTGGGCTTTTCGCCGACGTTTTGCCAAATTCTCCTGGAAGGGATGACCGGGTGATCAGCTCTTTATCGCTCATGATCGCGGCGCGCTCAAGGACGTTTCGCAGTTCGCGAATATTTCCTGGCCAGGTATGGCTCATGAAAATATCCAGCACTTCGGCGCCGATGCCGCGCACGTGCTTTCCGTGCTTTGCGTTGACGTCGCGCAGAATGTGTTCCACCAGTAGCGGAATGTCATCCTTATGCTCGCGCAGTGGCGGCAGATTAATGTGGAAGACATTCAGCCGGAAGTAGAGGTCCTGGCGCAACTCCCCGCTCGACACAGCCTTTTCCGGATCTTTGTTTGTCGCCGCGAGGACGCGCACATCCACGGGCGTCTCGCTCTTGCTTCCCAGTCGCCGCACTTTGCGGTCTTCCAGCACGCGCAGGAGTTTCGCTTGTGTCGGCGCGGGCATCTCGCCGATCTCGTCCAGCAGAAGTGTGCCAGCATCCGCGAGTTCGAAGCAGCCGATGCGCCGCTCGGCCGCACCCGTGAACGCTCCTCGCTCGTGGCCGAAAATTTCGCTTTCCATCAACGACTCGGGAATCGCGGAACAGTTGATCGGCACAAATGGCCCGTTGGCTCGAGGCGAGAGCTTATGGATCGTCCGCGCGACGATCTCTTTTCCAGAACCGGTCTCTCCTGTGATCAACACGGACGCCGAACTTGGCGCAGCCATCTCCACAATGCGCATCACTTCTTGCATCGGCTTCGAAGCGCCGACTAGCTCGCCCAGTCGCCCCGCTTCGCGCAATTGTCGTTGCAACACAACAAGCTGGCGCGCGTCGCGTGCTTTGCTCAGAGCCCGGTCGAGCAAAGCTCGTAACACGGGTCCCTTTAGCGGTTTTTCGATGTACCAGAACGCTCCGGACTCGATAGCCGCCACAGCACGCTCTTCGCTGCCTTTGCCTGTGATGATCACGGCGGGAACGTCCAGCAACTCCGGTCCGAGCTGTTTGAGTAAATCCAGCCCATTCATTCCCGGCAACTCGACGTCCGCGATCAATGTATCCGGCTGATAGCTTCCGAATTTCGCGAGTGCCTCTTCAGCGGTCGCCACTCCAAGCACATCAAAGCCCCATCTTTGGAGCAGTTGTTCGTAACCTTTGCGCGCATTGTCCTCATCCTCGACAATCAGCACGCGGTCCTTGCGCTCGAGCGGCTCCATCGCACGCACCACACTTCTCGACTCATCCCCCATGCAGTCACGCCTCTCCCACGCGGAAAGTCTTATTTTCGCTGTTTCTGGTGCAGGCTGGACCCTTCGACTGTAACAAGCTCACGCCACGCTTGCCAAGCATACCTTACTCTCATGCGGGAGTTGCGGCGCTCCAAATCTTCAAACAAGATCGCAAAAAAACGCAGAGCCGGCGCAGCCTCCGCGCTGCGCCGGCTCATCCCCGGAGTCGACAAATCCTTGATTTAGATCTGGCCCAAATTTCAGCCTTGTCCTTCGGTCGCGCCCGCTTTCAAGTGTTAAGCAAGGACGGCTACCTGATCTACTCCTTCACCAAATAAAGCGCCCGCTCCAGTTCCAATTCCAGCTTCACGCCCTTCTGCAAATCCAACTCGCGGCCTCTTCCTGACTCCACCAGATACGCTGTGATTGCTCCCAGCGCCGCGCCCTCTGCGGCTTCCTTTTTGTCCTTGTCTTTGACGCCTTTCACTGCGCCCAGCGCAGCACCCGCAGCTGCCGCTTGCGCCGCGTCTTCTTGCGTGCTGCTTCGCCCCTCGATCAACCCTTCTTGACCGGGCTTGTTCTTTACACTGTGTTCGCCCGGAACGCTTACAACTTCCGCGACGATCGGCAAGCGTCCGAACTTCGTATGAATTTCATCGAATGTCAGCCAAATTCGCGCGCGCCCCGTCGTGCCCGCTGACTCCACGTGACTCACATGCCCTTCGATTTCCGCTCCGGACGGCAAGTAAATCCCACTTCCAGCTTCCAACGGCTCCAGCGTTTTCACCTTGAATTTTGCTCGCTCCGCCGTGCCCTTCGTGCCCAGATTATCTTCCAGCGACACCAGAAACTTCGTCCCCGGCGCAACGCCGTAAGTCTCCAGCGGCAACCCGTGCCGCTTGCCGTCCGCAACCTTGGCCGCCTGGTCCTCAGGCGAATCGATCTTGTCCGCGGACACAATAGGTCTCTCTACTGACGGTTGAGGAACCTGATCCCGTGAAGTCACCTGTGCGCCGCGCAGCCTACCGGAGCAGAGAACCGCAATCAGAATTCCCATCCCCGTTGAAAATCTCCCCGAATTTCTTGCCTGCATGATTGCCTCCAAGACCTGCTCTTGGCCAATTCAACATGCAGGCCTAGCGCCATTACCATTTTTTTCAATGTGTGAGTAAGTGGCTGCAAAGGCAGCCAGTTGAAGGTGGGGCGCAGCAAACTCTGTCGAAATGTCGGTAGCCTGTCAGGAAGATGCGCCACCACACTGCATGGTAGCGCCGACAGTGCCGCGATAAGCATCAGGGCGTCAGTAGCGTCGAATTAGAACTCTATTTGGAAAGGAACCGGCGAATCCGCCGCAAAACTTGTGAGTACATGGCAGGCGTCACTCGCCCGGTCTGGGTATTTTGCTGGCTTGGGTGGTACACCCCGAAGAGCCGCGCGCCTCCGCCGGGCAGTTCCGTCTCGGCGCCATGCGCAAAACGAAACGCTGCTCTCGATGTGATCAGGCCGCGCTGCTTCAGAATTTCGAGGTAGGCATCCCAGGCGATTTTTCCAAGCGCCAGTACCGCGCGAGGCTGCAGAATTTCCAACTCACGCACCAAGTAACCTCGACAATTTACGATTTCCGATGGAAGCGGCTTGTTTGCGGGAGGCGCGCAGCGAATCGTCGCCGCGATGTAAGCATTCTTCAACTGAAGACCATCGTCGCGTTGTACCGATGTGGGCTGATTCGCGAAACCGGTTTTGTGCAGCGCTGCATAAAGAAAATCCCCGGACCGGTCTCCTGTGAAAACGCGTCCCGTCCGATTGGCACCGTGCGCCGCAGGCGCAAGACCCAGAATCAGCAACGAGGCCTCTGGATCGCCGAATCCTGGCACAGGCCTGCCCCAATACATCCAATCGCGAAATGCCCGACGCTTCTCGCGCGCCACTTTTTCGCGGTACTCGACCAGGCGTGGGCACTTCCGGCAAACCAAAATTTCGTCATCCAGAACTTTGAGTAGCGCGCTTTTTTCAGCCATGGTTGAAAGTAAGCAGTTGAAAAAAAGTTGCTATGGGAGTTTGCGAGCCATCATGCGGTTCAGCTCATTATAGGGAACAGTCACTAGCGTCAGCGAATCGTAAGACCCATGCGCAAGCCAATCTTTCGCCACGCGCTGAAACGCTCCCATGGCCGCGCGCATTGCCGAAGATCCGGCGCTCACACGTGCCACTCCCATCTTTTCTAACTCGTCGAGTGAAGGACAGCCCGGTGAAGCTAAAATATTCAGAGGCGCGCCCAGCGTTTTCACGAGTTTTGCGATGATTTCGCCATCGCACAGTCCCGGCACGAACAAGCAATCCGCTCCCGCGTCACGATACGCGCGCAGCCGCTCAACCGTCCTCTCAAATCGAGTGGCCTCCGGACCAATCGGCATCAAATAAATATCCGTTCGCGCGTTGATCACCAGCGGCACGCCCAGCGCCGCTGAAGTCTCGCGAATCGCGCGAATTTTCTTCGCCTGCATCCCTAGCTCCACATGCGAACTCTCATCGTCTCCCGTGACGTCCTCGAAGTTGAGTCCCACTGCGCCCGCAGCAATCATTGCTCTCGTGAAGTCAGCAATTTCTTCTGGAGTTTTTCCATACCCGGACTCCAGGTCGGCAGTGACCGGAACGCGCACCGCCCGCGTAATCCTTGCCACAGCGTCCAACATTTCGCCACGAGAAATGCGCTGCCCATCGGGATACCCAAGCGAGAACGCCATGGCCGCGCTGCTCGTTGCGATGGCGGGGTGGCCGACTTCCTCCAGAATTCGTGCGCTAACCACGTCCCACGCATTTGGCAACGCCAAAATTCGTGGTCCATGATGCAGTTTCCTGAGCTTCTCTGCCTTTTCGGCTTGCGCCTTAACATCCATCGTAGTTCTCCTGCCTGAACGGTTCGCCGAACCCGGCTTTATTTCTCTCTCAAATAATCAGCCAGCACGACTGCCTCGTTGTGTTCCTCATCCTTTGCACCAAAGAGCAAAGTGAGCGTCCCGTGCTCCTTCGCCATTTTCTTCAGTTCCGCAATCAATTCTTTGTTTTTCCCGAGTTCACTCCGATATTTCTTCTGAAATTCACTCCACTTCTCGGGCTTATGTCCGAACCATTTTCGCAGCGCGTCGCTCGGAGCCACATCCTTCATCCAGACATCCAGCCGCGCCGCCTCTTTTTTCATCCCCCGAGGCCACAATCGATCCACCAGCACACGCCATCCGTCTTCCTTCGCCGGCTTTTCATAAACGCGCTTAATTTTAATCATCGTTGCTCTCGAATCCATTCTCACCCCACAAGGCTCTGCTTCGCAGACTCTAGCTCACTGCAAAAGCGCCAGCACCTCATCGTGAATCTTTCCGTTTGTGCTCACCATATTTCCGCTGTAGATCGAGCGTTTTCCATTCACGTCCGTCGCCCGTCCTCCCGCCTCTTCCACAATAAGTGCCAGCGGAGCTAAATCCCAGGCCTTCGAATGCAAATCCAGCGCCGCCTCTATCGAGCCTTCCGCCACCAGCATGTGCTGCCAAAATCCTCCAAGCGAGCGCCCGTGCCGCGCGGCGTCCAGAAGCCTCCGCATCTTTTCAATTTTCTCTCGATTCTTGTTCGGGCCAGTCCCGCCGGTGAATGCCATACCGGCATTCAATCGCTCTACCTTCGAAACACGAATTCTTTTTCCATTACGGTAGGCGCCTTCGCCGCGGTATGCCCACCAGCGCACGCCCAACGCCGGCGCGCTAGCCATCCCCGCAACAATTTCACCATCGCGCTCGATTCCCAAGAGCGTCCCAAATGTCGCGATACCCCGCGAAAACTCCTCAGTCCCATCGATTGGATCAATAATCAATCGAGCTCGCCCTGTCGTGGCAGGCCCCTTGGCATTCTCGCCGCCCATCTCTTCTCCCAAGACATCCATAACTAACCCGCTCGCGGCCACTTTGGCCCGTGCCATTTCTTCCACGCCGCGGTCAGCCTGGGTCACCGCAGAGCCGTCGTCTTTTTTGTCGATGCGAATATCGTCGGTGCGAAAATACCGGATCGCAATCGCATCAGCTTCTCTGGCAAGCTCTTCCAGCAATACTCCATATTCTTCTCTGTATCCCATTCCTTCTCCCGGATGTCAGCAATTTCGATTCACGCCATGTCCCGATTGATCTCGGATTCCGACTTTTGACATTAAACTGACTTCTTCCGCTCTCCAATTGACACTACTACCTTCCGCCTCTAGCATACAAAGCAATGGCCATAAGCGCCCAAGCCGATAGTGGTACCGTCCTCGACCGCATCCTGCAAGCGCGCCGTCTTGAGGTTGACCACCGCAAACGCGTCCTTCCGGAGACAGCACTGCGCTATGGCGTCAACGCAGCGACCCCGCTGCGCGATTTTCCTTCTGCGCTCACGCGCGACTCACTAAATATTATCGCAGAGCTGAAGCCCGCCTCTCCCTCAAAAGGGATTCTCCGCGATCCTTTCCATCCCGTCGAGTTAGCCCAATCTTTGGAAGGGGCTGGCGCTGCCGTGCTATCCGTCCTTACCGAAGGAGAATTCTTTCGTGGCTCCCTGAAGAATCTGCGTGACGCGCGCAATGCCGTGAAGCTGCCTGCCTTTCGCAAGGATTTTATTTTCGATACCTGGCAAGTCTGGGAAACCCGCGCCAATGACGCGGATAGTTTCTTGCTGATTGTCGCCGCTCTCAGTGACGAGCTCCTTCGCGATCTAATCGCTCTCGGCCGCCAGTTGAAAATGGAACCGCTCGTAGAAGTTCACACCGCCGGGGAGCTTGACCGGGCACTCGCCGCCGAAGCCCGCATCATCGGCGTGAATAATCGCGATCTGAAAACTCTCGAACTCCGCGTCGAAACTTCCTTCGAGCTGATCGAGCGCATTCCAGATAGCTGCATCGCCGTCAGCGAATCTGGTCTCCGCACCCACGACGATCTCGTCAGGCTCCGAAGCGCAGGCTTCGACGCTTTTCTTATCGGTGAAAGTCTTATGCTTTCGCCGGATCCCGCCGCGGCTCTGGCAAGTTTTCTGGGCCGGGCTGAGCTGCCGGTCTAACCACGCCATGATCCTCGTCAAGATTTGCGGCATTACCAATTGGCCGGACGCCAAAGCCGCCTGCGATGCTGGCGCCGACATGCTTGGCTTCAATTTCTACGAGAAAAGCCTGCGCCGCGTTTCCACCGTCGAAGCCGCTACTATGCGCGGCAAGCTTCCTTCCGGTGTGCAAGCCATCGGGCTTTTCGTGAACGCCAAGCCATCTGAGATCAATTCGCTCCACGCATTTGTGCGTTTCACTGCTGCACAACTTCACGGTGACGAGACTCCTTCGATCGTTTCCGAAGTCACGCGCACCGTTCCCGTGATCAAAGCCTTTCGCGTGGCCGCGGATTTTCCGCTCTCGACACTCGATAAATATCACGACGCTTTTGCGTTCCTGCTGGATGGTTCTCGGGCCGGCCAATTTGGCGGCACAGGTGCCAGCACTGATTGGAATGTCGCCCGGCGCGCTGTTGCAGCCCACCGTATCATGTTGGCAGGCGGTCTCACTCCGGAGAACGTCGGCGCCGCGATTCGCAGCGTGCGTCCTTACGCTGTCGACGTTGCCAGCGGCGTTGAATCCAAGCCCGGAAAAAAGGACCACGCCCGGGTGAAGGAATTTATTGATGAGGTCCGCCGTACCGAAGCGCAATTGAACGCCCCACAAACAGGACAACCCGCGCCATGAGTTCGATTCTTCAATCTGCCACATTCGCTCCGGGACGTTTCGGTCCCTACGGTGGGCGCTACGTGCCCGAAACACTGATGGTCCCGCTCTTTGAACTTGAGCGTGCCTATGAAGCCGCGAAAACCGACCCAAAGTTTCAGTCCGAGTTCGCCGATCTGCTTAAAAATTTCGCGGGCCGCCCAACGCCTCTGCAATTTGCTTCGCGTCTCACCTCGCATCTAGGTGGGCCACGCATTTACATCAAGCGTGAAGATTTGCTCCATACCGGCGCGCATAAAATCAACAATGCCTTAGGGCAGGGTTTGCTCGCCGTAAGAATGGGCAAGCCGCGCATCATTGCGGAAACTGGCGCTGGCCAGCACGGCGTCGCTTCCGCCACTGTCGCCGCGCATCTCGGCCTCGAATGTGTCGTCTATATGGGCACGGAAGACATGGCGCGCCAGGCGCTCAACGTTTCGCGCATGCGCATGCTAGGCGCGCAAGTCATCGGTGTTGATTCCGGCAGCCGCACCTTAAAAGACGCCATCAACGAAGCCATGCGCGACTGGGTTACTACCGTCCGACACACGCACTATCTTCTCGGCTCCGTTCTCGGCGCGCATCCCTATCCTACGATGGTCCGCGATTTTCAGTCCGTCATCGGCCGCGAAGCCCGCGAGCAAATTCTCGCCGCCGAAAAACGCCTGCCCACGCATCTTTTCGCCTGTGTTGGCGGCGGTTCGAATGCCATCGGCCTCTTCCACCAATTTTTGCGCGATCCCTCCGTAAAAATGGTCGGCATAGAAGCCGGAGGTCGTGGCGGCCAGCTTGGCGAACACGCCGCGCGCTTAGCGGCTCATCAAGGCTTCACCGGCGCGCGTCCCGGCGTTCTGCAAGGCACGTACACCTACATCTTGCAAACCGAAGACGGCCAGATCGCCACCACGCATTCCATCTCCGCTGGCCTCGACTATCCCGCCATCGGTCCCGAGCACGCCTGGCTCGCCGACGAAGGCCGCGCCGAATATGCCGCCGTCTCCGATACCGCCGCGCTCGAAGCCGCGCGTCTCCTCTCGCGCACAGAAGGCATCATTCCCGCCCTAGAATCCGCCCACGCCATCGCCGGCCTAATCGAGCGCCTCCCGCGTCTCTCTTCTGACGACCTAGTCATCCTCAACATCTCCGGCCGCGGCGACAAAGACATGGACACCTATACCCGCCTGCTCGGTCCCAAATGATAGCGATTCTCTTTCCTCGTAGGGGCACGGCATGCCGTGCCCGCGTTTGCCCAGGCGTCCTCCAGTGTTCGCGTTCCCGACTTTCTCCCTATTTCTGCTAATCTTTCTGCGATTCCTAAATGACTGGTACTCCTGCCAACTCGACTCGTATCTCCCGCCGCTTCTCCGCACTCCGCGAATCCGGCGAACTGGGCATCGTCGCCTACATCACCGCAGGCGACCCGACGCTTTCCGCCACGCACAAATTTGTTCTTGCATTGGCCGACGCCGGCGCCGACGTCATCGAACTAGGCATCCCCTTCAGCGATCCGCTCGCCGACGGCCCCACGATTCAACGCGCTTCCGAGCGCGCGCTCAAAGCACACACGACGCTCGCACAGGTCATCGATCTAGTCCGCGAGATCCGCAAATCCAGTGAAGTTCCCATTGTCCTGTTCGGCTATTACAATCCCGTCCTGCAAATGGGCTTGGAAAAATTCGCAAGCGCTGCCGCAAGCGCTGGCGCCGACGGCGTCCTAATCACCGATCTCACTCCGGAAGAATCGGACGACTATCGCGGTATTCTCGCCGCGCATCATCTCGACACGATTTTCCTAGGCGCTCCCACATCCACCGACGAGCGCCTTACTAAAATCGCCGCCGTCTCTTCCGGTTTTCTCTACCTAATTTCACGCACTGGCGTAACCGGTGCGAAAGACGCTCTCCCCGACGATCTCCCGGCCCTTCTGCGACGCGCTCGCAGAGTCACTCAACTACCACTCGCCGTCGGCTTCGGCATCTCACTCCCAGGCCACGTCTCGGTTCTCGGCGGCCTAGCCGATGCCGCCGTAGTCGGCTCCGCCTTAGTCTCCGAGATCGAAAACGCCACAGCCGCAAATCCCACAGCCGCCAACATTGACGCCGCGGCCGCCGCCCTAGCCGCTCGCAGCCGCTCACTAAAAGAAGCCGCCCGCCACGGCCTCTCCCGACGCGAGGTAGCTCCATGAACCTTTCCGACTGGCGCCGCCGCATCGACGAAATCGACAAAAAGCTCGTCGAACTCTTAAACGAGCGCTCGCACTGCGCTCTGGAAATCGGCAAACTAAAACAAGCGGCCAACATCCCGCTCTACCAACCCGACCGCGAAAACGAAGTCCTGGCCAACGCCGAACGCGCGAATCCCGGCCCGCTAACAGACGCCGCAATCCGCCGTCTCTTCGAACGTATCATCGACGAAGCCCGCGCCGCCGAACGCAACGCCATGCACCAAGACGGCAAGCAGAACAAAGGCGGGAATGAATGACCAGCTTCGCCAGTAAAGCACTTGTAGTGGCCGGTCTTTAGACCGGCTCTTTAGCTTTTGAAATTGCATCTTTGCCGCGCGGAAGCGCCGCAATCGAAAGGGAATCAGGACTAACCATGGTCATCGTAATGCAAGAAGGCGCCAGCGACGCGCAAATCCAGCACGTTATCGATCGCCTGGTCGCCTCAGGCTTCAACGTTCACCGCTCCACCGGCGAATCGCACACCGTTCTCGGCGCCGTCGGTGTCCATCGCGATTTCGATCATCGCGATTTCGAGCTTCTCGAAGGCGTGCGCGAAGTCATGCGCATCACGCAGCCGTTCAAGTTGGCCAGCCGCCAATTCAAGCCCGAAGGCACCATCGTCGATCTTGGCCGCGGAGTGAAAATCGGCGGCAATGAAGTGGTCGTTGCCGCCGGTCCATGCTCGGTTGAATCCCGCGAGCAAATCCTTTCCATCGCCGAAAGCGTCGCCAAAGCCGGAGCAAAAATCCTCCGTGCAGGCGCTTTCAAGCCGCGCACTTCGCCCTACGCTTTCCAAGGTATGGGCGAAGCCGGCCTCAAGCTCATGCGCGAAGCCGCCGACAAATTCGGCCTCTTCACCATCAGCGAAGTGATGGACGCGTCGCAAATCCAGATGATGCTCGGCTACGTCGACATTTTTCAGGTAGGCGCGCGCAACATGCAGAACTATTTTCTCCTCCGCGCCCTCGGCGAAGTCCGCAAACCCGTTCTTCTCAAGCGCGGAATGTCCGCCACCATGGAAGAGCTCCTCATGAGCGCCGAATACATCCTCGCCGGCGGCAACTACAACGTCGTTCTCTGCGAACGTGGCATCCGCACGTTCGAAACCTACACCCGCAACACACTCGACATTGCCGCCATCCCCGTCATTAAAAAACTTTCGCACCTGCCGATGCTAGCCGATCCCTCGCACGGCACCGGCCGCCGCGACAAAGTTCCGCCCATGGCCCGCGCCGCCGTCGCAGCAGGCGCCGATGGTTTGCTAATCGAAGTTCACAACGATCCCGACCACGCCCTCTCTGACGGCGCGCAATCTCTCCACCCCGACACCTTCACCCAACTCATGGCCGAGCTCCGCATCATCGCCCCAGCCATTGGCCGCCGCATGGCCTGAAGGCTCAAAATTATGGCAGCGACCTCTATAATTCGGTTGGATTCGTGGCACAGACTTCAGTCTGTGCTTCCTTCCGCTTCTACGCTCGCTTGGCCCAGCTCCTCCGCCGCTCGAGGGGCACTTTTTCCATGACTTCCCACCTCATCAACCGCGTCACCATTCTCGGTACCGGCTTAATCGGTGGCTCCTTCGCACTAGCCCTGCGCAAATACACGGTCGATATTCGCATCACGGGTTGGGACCGCCTCGAAGTCGTTCGCGAAGCCCAATCGAGCGGTGTGATTGATGTCTCTGCTTCGGGCGAACTTGCTCCCGCCCTCGAAAACGCCGATCTCGTTTACATCGCGCTCCCCATCGGCGCCACGCTCGATCTTCTCCCGGAAGTCGCGCGCCTCGCTGCTCCCAACACTCTCGTCACCGACGCCTGCAGCACCAAGCTTCGCATCATCGAATCAGCCGTCGATCATTTCGCCGACGATGCCACCCAACTTTTTCTCGGTGGACATCCTATGGCTGGCAGGGAACTCTCCGGCCTCGCTCACGCCGACGCCGACCTCTTCCGCAACAACACTTACGCGCTCATCGGCGCCACGTCCGAGCAACACGACCCGCGCGCATCCGCCTTCGTAAAAATTCTGGAAAAAATCGGCGCCCGCCCACTCTGGCTCGGCGCTCAGCAACACGACTATGCCGTCGGCCTAGCCTCTCATCTCCCCCAACTAGCCGCCGTAGCCCTCGCCTCGTTCCTCTACGATCATCTCGACGAAAACGGCCTGCCCATCACACTTGCAGGCCCCGGCCTCCGCGATTCTCTCCGCCTGGCCGGCAGCCCTTACTCCACCTGGCGCGATATCGTCCTAACCAACAAAGAAGTCCTGTCCGCCGCCCTCGACCTCTTCGCCCGCCGTCTCGACGACCTCCGCGAACGCTTAGCCTCTCGCGACCTCGAAGCCGACTTCGACGCCGCCAACGAACTCTACAAACTCCTCCGCTCCCTGTAGGGGCACGGCACGCCGTGCCCGTCTTTCTTTTCCGGGCCAGCATCGCGCTATCGAATTTTCCGCGCTCCTCCTACCACGCCCCTTCCTTCCTCCCCACCCACCAAACAATTCCAACTCCAAGCGTCTGCTGTTCCTTGCTCAACACCCCCGTCTTATCCGTAAAAAAAGACGGCTGATTCGAAAAATCCCGCCGCCACTCATACCGCATTAAAAATCCATCCGAAAGTTTGTAATCAAAACTGACGGTAGTTTCCTTCAAAGCCTGCGTAATCCCGCTGAACAGGCCGCCGCGATCCGACATGTACTCCGCCCTTCCAGCCACAGCTAACTTTGGCGAGAACTGATACTTCGCATAGCCCGCTCCGCCGATGACATGTGAGGGAGAGGACGACTGTCCCAAAGCAGTATTCGTATTCTGCCACTCGCGTTCGATCACATAGTCGCCTTCCAAAGCAAACGTCAGCTTCGGCTTAGCCTGCCAGTTCACATAGCTATCAAAAATGTCCAGTTTTCCATTCGGCGCTGGCGTAATGGCCTGGAATGTCAGCCCCGGCTGCACGGGTATCGGTCCGCTCGACGACACCACAACGCGATCGGGATGCTCCTGACCAAGGTAGTAGTTCACATTCCACGTAATGTTTTTATTCGGCGTCGCTGTGAATCCGAACAGTTCATCCTTATATCCGTTAGTGGCTTCCGCCTGGTTCGTACCATTCACCAGCCAATAGTTCAACGTCAGCTTGTCGTTTACTTTGTATGCGGCCCGCACGCCCATGTGATAAAACGGCAGATAATCGAACCAGTACGATCGCGAATAATTCATCTGGTCTTTTGTGTAGTTTCCTTCGATTCCGATCGAGCTGCCGAATTTGCCGACATCCACGGTCAGCCCATTTCCAATCGGCACCACATACGTTCCATAAGCCTGATATATATTTTGATAAATCGGAGGCCTTGGTTCGTTCGCTGGATTTCCCTGCAAAGTGTCGGTGGCTTGCCCGTATTGCAAGTCCAGGCGCAGTCCAAACGGCCGTCCCGCGTCCACATCCGGAGCGCGCTCGAACACCAAATCCGCCTGATTCAAACTAATATTGTTGCTGAGTACGTCGTACGCCCGCAGCGCGTTCACGCGCCCCACGGGGTCGTTGAAGTTGTACTCGTAATATTCATCCACCGCGAAATTCAGTGTCGCTCCGTGCAGATAGTCCAGAATTCCCCAATCCGCGGCGTTTATCTTTTCCTTAGGTGCTTCGAGAGCTGCGCTCTGAGCAGGCGCTACAGCCAGTGAAGGGGTTGTTGTTCCCACACTGGCAGCGCCCCCAGTTGGGGGTGAAGTCGTCCCTGGATATGTGTTAGCCGCTGGCACACTACCAACAACAAAGGCGGTTCTCTCAACTCTTTCGGTCGAAGCAGTCCGCTGTTGTTTTAGCTCACTCTCCAATTCCGTCACGCGCGTCAGCAGGTTCTGCACGACCTCGCGCAACTGTTTCACCTCCTCCGCCGATGCTGGCACCGCGCTGTTCGCCTGCGCGCGGACTTGTGGACACCATGCCAACAGCGCGAGACACGCCGCTGCCGCATAACGCATTAGTGATGGTCGAGTCGGAGTTTTTAATTTAGCGTTCTGGCAGGTCACGATGTTGCCGATCAGCTCTTGACTGTTGCCCAAGGCATACATGCACATAAGGAAGGCTTCTTTCCCGGTTGGCACCAGCAACTCCAACCGCGTTCTTGCCCCCGGGTTTTAGCATGAATTGCCTTAGTTTTTCGTTAAAGTCGCACTTCTCGCACGAACTTCGAGTAAGCCTCGGTAACTTTGCACTGTTCGCCCGCGTAACTATCTGCAAGCAGGCACGCCAGTCTCAATCATGCTGTTCAGATGGAGCGTAGTCATGTCCGAACTTCAAAGCACCCGCTCAGCCCCTTTGACACATTCCATCGCTGCGCAGCCTGCAACGAATCCTTTTCCCTGGTGGCTACAAGCGATCGTGCTCTTAGGCGCTCTTCTAATGGCCGCAGGCGCGCTCATAGCTCTGTTAAATCCCTCGATGCTTGTCTCTCCCCACGACGAGATCAACGCCGCCGTTCACGTCTACGCGGGCTACCTCTTCTCGCGCAACGCGGCGCTTGCCACTTTGCTTGTAATTTCAATGATCGTCCGTGCTCGGGGAATCCTAAACATTCTGGTTTTGCTGACAGCCTTCATCCAATTGCTGGACGCCGCCGTGGACTGCATGGAAGCCCGATGGGTCATCGTGCCTGGAGTCGTTGTCTTTGGTCTGCTGCTCTTGTTGGCGTCCGCACGCCTCGCTGGTCATCCGTTCTGGCGGAAAGAGGCTTGGAGCCAAGCCCACTAGTAAGCCTTACACCCCAGCGCCCGGGCACACTACGGCCCAGCTAATCCTCACATCTCAATTTTCCCTGCTATTTCAGATTGATCTTTGCGCTCAGTGGCAATTCTTGCGACGATCCGCCCACCATAAACGTATAGCCACCGGGCACCAATTTCCACCCGTCCGCAGCCTCATCGTAAATCGACAAGTATTTCGCATCCACGCTCACGCTAACTTCCTTGCTCTCGCCCGCTTTCAACCAAACCTTGCTCCAACCCACCAATCGCTTCGGTGGTTCGTCTGCGCTGGCAGGCAGCGCTGCATACACTTCCGTAATTTCCGCTCCGTCACGCTTTCCAGTATTTTTCACAGTGAAGGTCACGGTCGTTTCTTTTCCAGGCGTAACTTTCAACCCGGAATAAGCAAACGTTGTGTACGACAACCCATGCCCGAACGGAAAGAGCACCGGTTTTTTCTCCGCGTCATACCACTTATAACCAACCTTCAATCCCTCGTCATAGTGCATCGTAAACGTTGGCTTCGGTTCGCCGGTTTTCATCACCGCTGCTTCACCCGTCTGTCCCGGCCCAGGCTGCGTCAACTGTGGATGCGGCAAATCCGCCTCGCTTTTCGGAAACGTCATGGGTAGCTTTCCGCTGGGATTCCTGTTGCCTAACAAAATGTTCACCACCGCGTCCGCACCCTTGCTGCCCGCGTACCATGCTTCGAGAACTGCTCCCACTCTATTGAGCCACGGCATGGTTATTGCCGTGCCGGTCTCCAGCACTACGATCGTTTTTGGATTCGCAGCCGCCACGGCCTCAATGATGTCGTCCTGCTTCACCGGCAGCGAAAGGTTCGCCAAATCCATTCCTTCGCTTTCCCACTGATACGCGAACACAATCGCTACGTCCGAATTCTTCGCCAGTTCAGCCGCGCTCGCAGGATTCGCGCCAGAATCGAATTGTACCTTCGCCCAAGGAAGCCTCGTTTGCAAAACTTGTACTGGCGATGGGGGAAACCACACTTGCGCCTGCCATCCTGCTGGCGGCCTTCCCGGCGCATCGACTTGCGCGGAACCGCCGCCCGACATCATGCCCTCATTCGCGTGGGGCCCAATCACTGCGACCGACATAGTGGCCTGACCGCTCAGTGGTAGCAGTCCATCGGCGTTTTTCAGCAGCACCGCGCTCTGTTCCTCAACTCTTTGCGCTGCCGCCAAGTTTCCTTCGATATCCGGCACGCCTTTTTGCATCGGAAAATCCACAATGCCGGTTGCAAACTCTGACCGCAGCACGCGCCTTACGTGCTCATCGAGCTCTGCCATCGAAACCTTGCCAGCTTCTACCGCCGCCTTCAACTTCGCTCCAAAAAATTCATCGAGTGGCTCCTCGTTGTCCATACCTGCTGCCGATGCCTTAATCGTGCTGTGCGTTCCGCCCCAATCCGAAACCACGAATCCCTTGAATCCCCACTCCTTTTTCAAAACATCGGTCAGCAAATATTTATTCTCGCAAGCAAAAACCCCGTTCACCGCGTTGTACGAACACATCACCGCGCCCGGATCCGCAATCCCCACGCCAATCTCAAACGCTAGTAAATCGCTCTCTCGCATTGCACGCTTGCTGATGATCGAGTCCACTTCATTCCGGCCGGCTTCCTGATCGTTCACCGCGTAGTGCTTGATATCGCCAATCACGTGCTGCGCCTGCTCGCACTTCATCAAATTTCCCACCAGCGTTCCTGCCAAAATCGGATCCTCGCCCAAATATTCAAACGTTCTCCCGTTCCTCGGTTCGCGCGTGATGTTTACCCCGCCGCCCAAAGTCATGTTGTATCCCTGAGCGCGCAGATCCTTGCCGATCACTGTCCCGAACGCGCACGCCGCCTCAGGGTCCCAACTTGCCGCCGCTCCAAGGTTGGAAGGCATCGCCGTCGAATATCTCCCATTATCTGCGCTGTTCCTCACGCCGTATGCTGCGTCGCTCATCTGAATGAACGGAATCCCCAACCGCGGCACTCCCAGCACAAATCCTGCGCCGCCGTTTCCAAGCTCGGGCTCGGGGTGCTGGACTTCCCGCGGCCAGCCGGGCATCCCCATTCCATGTAACAAATCGATCTTCTCGTCGAGAGTCAATTCCTTCAAAACCATGGCCGCACGCTCGTCGGGCGAAAGGCTCGCGTTCATCCACGGATGGTTCCGATCTTCCTTTACCGGCTGCCCAGGCATTCGGTGCTGGGCAAATACAGTTGTAGCCAGCCCCAAAATCGTCACCACGCAAGCGGCGAGCACACTAAATCCAATCGCTGCGGAGGCTCTGCTCCGCAAACGCCCCAACTCATTCATTTTCATTAGGACCATCCCTCGACCATGAAATAAATGCCACTATAATATCGATATTTCTGATTAAAGCCACAACCAAAGCGCTCTCCTTGTACGGGCGCGACACAAGCAGCTTGAGTTCACCCTGACCTTGCGACCAGTTGACCGGGCCTTGCACCTTGCTATAATTATCCCAAGTAATTTTCCGAGATTTGGAGTGCGGCAGCTCTGCTGCCGCTTTTTCATTTTAGGGCCCTCACTGGGGCCTTTCGGATCAGCACTTGCGCCAGTATCCGCTAGTCTTGATTTTGATCGACTTACGCAAGCCTAAGCTCTTTAGAATCCGCAGTTCCAAAAATGTGCTCGTAACCCCTTTAAAATGCGCAGTTTCAAAACAAAGCACTTAAAATCCTTTGGAATGTGCAGTTCCGAAAAAAACCGGGGGGAGGAGGTCTTATTGTCAACCAGCGCCCCTCGCCCCGCAGCAACTCGTCCTATTTGCAGCCTGCTACTTCTTTTGCGCCCTGACTTCCATCTTGCAGTACACTGCCTGCTTCGCCCAGGAGCCCTCTGGGACAAGCGCATCGCCAGTGGCACAGGCTTCAGCCTGTGCGCTTTTCCAAGATACTAGTGGACCATCGCCATGGATAAACGGATCTCCAGCGCCGACGCCGCCATCGCCAATCTCACCGATGGCGCCACCATTCTCATGGGCGGCTTCGGCCTATGCGGTATCCCAGAGCACCTGATCGCCGCGGTCCGCCGCAAAGGCACCAAGAACCTCACCATCGTCAGCAACAACGCCGGCATCGACGACTTCGGCATCGGCGTCCTCCTGCAAAATCGCCAAGTCAAAAAAATGGTTTCCACCTACGTCGGTGAAAACAAACTCTTTGAGCAGCTAGTGCTAAGCGGCGAACTCCAGGTGGAACTGAATCCGCAAGGTACCCTGGCAGAACGTCTCCGCGCTGGCGGCGCAGGCATCCCCGCTTTCTATACGCCAACGGGCGTCGGCACCATGGTAGCCGAAGGCAAAGAAACCCGCGACTTCGAGGGCCGCCAGTTCGTCCTCGAACGCGCCATCCGCGGCAACTTCGCGTTCATCAAAGCCTGGAAGGGTGATCGCTGGGGCAATCTCATCTACCGAAAGACCGCGCGCAACTTCAATCCCATGATGGCCACCGCCGCCGACTATGTGGTGGCCGAAGTCGAACAATTTGTCGAACTCGGTGAACTCGATCCTGACAATGTGCATACGCCCGGGATTTATGTGAACGCCCTCTTCCAGGGACATAAGCACGAGAAGCGGATCGAACGCCGCTCCACGCGCAAGCTCTGAATTTGCAGTGGCGGGTCTTTAGACCCATGAATTTACCCTTTGTTTTGCCGTTTTACTGTAAACAGTCGACTGTGAGCTTTTATGCCCCTGACTGACGAACAAAAACGCGAACGCATCGCCCGCCGCATCGCTCTAGAACTGCGCGATGGCTACTACGTCAATCTCGGCATCGGCATGCCGACGGCGATCGCCAATTATGTGCCAAAAGGCATGGACGTAATTCTGCAATCGGAAAATGGCATGCTTGGTGTCGGCCCGTACCCGCTGGAGTCCGAAATCGATCCAGATCTCATCAATGCCGGAAAAGAAACTGTCACCGAGCTGCCGGGCACATCGTATTTTTCTTCCGCCGATTCTTTCGCCATGATCCGCGGAGGCCACGTTGATCTAACGGTCCTCGGCGCGCTACAGGTCGACGAACAGGGAACTCTCGCCAATTGGGCCATTCCCGGCAAAATGCTCAAAGGCATGGGCGGCGCGATGGACCTTGTCGCCGGAGCAAAGCGCGTCTTCATCGCCATGGAGCATGCCACGCGCGACAACAAACCGAAAATCCTGAAAAAATGTACACTCCCGCTCACCGGCGTCGAAGTGGTCGATCATATCGTCACCGAACTGGCCTTTATCGACGTCACTCCCGAAGGCCTAATCCTCCGCGAACTAGCCCCGGACACCACGGTCGAGCAAGTCCAATCTCTAACCGAAGCCAAATTGTGGATTCCCGTGGCAGGTCCCAAAACAATGCCGGTCTGATACGAAGGACACACACGTCTCCGTGCCCTCTGCGCTTTCTGCGAACTCTGTGTAAATGTTTTCTCTACGAACTGCTGAGGTGCCGCGCCGTACTGAACGAATAATGAAGCGCAGAAATGATGCTGAAAAAGGTCACGCCATAAACCAGCAAGTGGATGATCTGCGCAAGATGGAAATCCGGATACGCCGCTGAAAAAACGATGGTGAACACCAGGATGATTTGAAAAGCGGTCGTCAGCTTGCCAAAAATGCTAGGCGGAAACGGGCGATATCCAGAGATAAGTAAAATCACTACGGCCACCACAAGAATCAGTATGTCGCGGCTGAAAACGATGATCGTTAGCCACCAGGCGATCTGCTTCTTGAACGCCAGAATAATAAAAGAAGACGAAAGCAGCAGTTTATCTGCGATGGGATCGAGATAAGCCCCGAGAGATGACCGCTGATTCAGGCTGCGCGCGAGCAAGCCGTCGATTCCGTCGGAAAGACCCGCGATAACGAGCACCAGCAAAGCCCACTTATACCGCTCATAGGAAATAAGAATGAGGAAGAACGGCAGGAAGCCCAGGCGCAGCAAAGTGATTTGATTGGGAACCGTCCATATGCGGCCTTTCATTGCAATTCAGGATAGCGCAGTTCAGGCAGCCGGTGTCATGCGAAATGCGTCACGCAAATCATGCCTCACGAAATTTAACTGAAGAATTTTGTCACGCGAATTGCGAGAGGTATTCGGTAAGCGAACGGCCGATCTTGCGCGCGAAAAGCTCATTCATCGAAGGGATGGACCCGCTCGGTTCATCCAGAGACACGCGTTCGACGCGGTTCATGGGGAAAAAAATCGTCGGGAAACCAATACGTTCGCCGTCGGGCTCATTGATCTGGCGAATAAAATGATCGAACGAATTCAGGTCGATACCGCGAAGCGTCACGCCGGAAGGATTAATATCCAGCAGCTCGCCCCAAACTTTCTCCTTGGGCGTGTGTAAACTCACGACGACGATGGAATGTGGATCCACGGGTTGAGCTTTGTGCCGCGAGTAGAGTAACCCACTTTTTCCTGCCGCGGGAGACGATTGTGTTGACTCTCCCGGCAAAGGGTCACGGTAGTGCTTAATCATCAGTGCGAAACTGGCAATAACCACCAATCCCGCGAGCCATCCCATCGCGAAAGCTCTCCGGCGTTCATTGGGGCTTGTCGGCTGACGGTCGGCAAAGAGTTTTCCTAACACGAACCCGGCCAGCAATCCGCCTCCGTGTGCATAGTTATCGATGCCCATACCCATAAACCCGATGGCAAACAGAATCACGACGGAACTAATCAATCTCGATCGCAGGTCGCGCATATATGAGCCGCCGCGTTTTGTGGTGACAGCCAGCATTACGCCCACGAGCCCGAGTATCGCGCCGCTCGCGCCCAGTGAAAAATTGCCAAAATACGCGCTCACAAGGAAGCCGAAAGCGCCAGTGAACACATAGATGAAAAGATATCGCGCAGAGCCGTATAGTTCCTCGATAGCCGGCCCGAGCTGCATCAAGGCCATCATATTGAATCCGATGTGAAGCAGGCCGCCGTGTAAAAACATCGCGGTGACGACCCTCCACCATTCATTCATGTAGAAAATTGAGAAAGGGAAGCTCGCTCCAAGACGGTACTGCGTTGGGCCGCTCAGCCCCCACAGAATGCTCAGACCACCACCGCGTCCCGTAGCGGCCAGCGCCATCCAGCTGACGCCCAGCATTACGACGTTCGCGATTAAAAGCACAGTCGTCACGGGAGCTTCATGTTCGCCGAAGATTCCCGAAAACTTCTTGCTAAAGGCCGCGAGAGAAAAGCGCAGGCTCGTGCCGCAGACGTGGCATCTCGTGGCGCTGATGCCGACGAGCGAGCCGCACGCCGGACAAATCTGCGGACGCGGCTGATTGTTTCCGCCCCCGCCAAAAAGTCCGCGAAAGCCGCTTTTCCAGCGCTCTAATCGCCGCTGCCACTCATACGAAAGCGCCAATTCTCCTCCTTGCGAGCCACGCACCGCGTTCCTATAATACAGAATTCGCAGCTTTTTACCGTGAACGAGGAGCTGTGGGCGCCACCATGGACAAATTCGAAGAATTCGGCCGCCGCATCGATGAGGAGGTTTCACGCTTGAAAAAGATCAACAATTTCGAGGACTTTGGGAAGCGCGTCGACGAAGAACTAGCGCGGGTGAAGAGTTTTGTGAAAGAAGAAGTCGCGCCGGAAACGGAGAAGCGGACCGCGCAGTTCCTCCGCGAAGTGTCGGAAAAACTCAGTGAAGCCGCGGGCTGGATCGAGTCGCGCAATTCCGCGCGCACCGAAAAAGATTCGCAGCAGCCGCCATCGCAAACATGATGCGAGCCA
>Ga0210388_10001144_pt1 | contig 21018 bp, 17 predicted proteins | sample IncBWC19OmetaG_FD_155485 | JGI IMG/M metagenome (GOLD analysis project Ga0210388, IMG submission 155485) | Forest soil microbial communities from Barre Woods Harvard Forest LTER site, Petersham, Massachusetts, United States - Inc-BW-C-19-O ... | reverse complement strand
GTCAAGACCGGCACCGGTCGCCGTCACCGTACAGGCGCAGCCCGCCGTGGAGGCAAAACCGAATTATTTAAAAAACCCGGATCCAGTTTATCCCGAACTGGCGCGCCGGCGGCATCAGGAGGGTCTGGTTTTGCTGGACGTGACCGTGACAACCCGGGGACACGTCGCGCAAATCAAATTAAAAAAATCCTCGGGCTTTGCCCTGCTGGATGACGCCGCGCTTCAAGCGGTAAGCAATTGGGAATTTGAGCCGGCGCGGCTGGGTCCGCTGGCGCTGGAATCGGAGATCACCGTGCCGGTGCGTTTTGAATTAAGACGGTAGGCAAAGTCTTGCCCGCACAAGATGTTCAATTGATCCATTTTTTGGAAAAGCTTTCAACAAAATCTGGAAAAAGCTTTTTTGCTCCTGGCTTTTTTGTATCGTATCGGCAGTTGCTCTTTGAAAGGGCGGTTAATACCGCCAGCAAACACAATTAAATGTCAGGGAACCCGGTGTGAATCCGGGACGGTTGCGCCACTGTAACGGCTACAAATTCCAATGCCACTGGTCGAAAGGCCGGGAAGGCGGAATGAGGTTTGAAGCCGAAGTCAGGATACCGGTTTGATTGTGCTCGTCCGTTCCGGGCGTCCCGGAACACTTCTCCGCAAAGAGAAAGATGAGGCCAGTCCGTCCAAAACTGTTTTCTGGGCGGCTCGTCGAATTTCCTCCATTCCTCGTTTGCGAAGTCTGGAGGTTTTTTATTTTCAAAACCTCCCGCTTCGCGCTGGTCTCTCAACTAAAAACCGTCCCGTGGATTTCATCCATGGGACAAAATTGAAAGATCAGCATAATGAAAAAAGTTCGTTTCGCGCTGGCATTGGCCGGCTGGTTTCTCGTCTCCAAATCACCCGCCATTTCATTCAGTGACATCCAGTTATGGACCGGTTCCGGCACCAACCAGGCCGCGCTCGTCATCGAATGGAGCGTGCCGCAATCTCTGACCAATTCCATCGTGCCCGTGCCCGTTGCGGACAAGGCGCTCGTATGGGGCTACCGTTTCAACGGCACCGCCAACGGCACGCAGATGCTCGACGCCGTTCTCGCAACCGATCCAAAGCTGTATGTCGTCGAGAGCAATGCCCCCGGCACATTGATCGAAGGCATCGGCTACAATCTGAACGCCAACGGTGTCATCGGCATCACGGACGGCACCAACCTCAATTACATCACGGATGGCATTCTGACGAATGCGAGCGCGGCCATTGACTCCGCCTACGCCATCAACAGCGGTGACCTGTATTGGGGCGGCTCCAGCGGGCCGAGGTGGGAGTTGTGGAATGAAACCAATGACACGGGCGGATTTTTCTATTCGCCCAATCGCGGCACGAATGCGTACTGGAAGGCAACCTCCACGAATTTCGCCGTCGGTTATCAGGGCCAGTGGCAATTCGCGCAGAGTGGATTGGATGGCCTGCAATTGACGAATGGCTCCTGGATCGGATTCTCCGTGGCCGCCGGTGAATACGAAGCATCTACGAACTCGGTATTTCACACGCATAAACGTGCGCCGGTTTCACCCGATGGCACTTACGTGGCCTACGTCGTCAACACAAATGACTTCGCCAGCCAACTCGTCAGCACCAACAATATCTATACAACGTCACCCTACAATAATCCGTTGGCCGTTTTGGGTCCGCCGACGCTTCTGTTCTACGATATTTATGAATCCCGGCTTACCAATGAAATCACCAAGGTGGTTGAGCCGGAGTATTGGACCATGCCCGACAAGGCAACTCCCGTCATCTGTGAGATCAGCCCGAGTACTTCCCTCACCTCCACCAGCGGCTTTGTCACCATCAAAATGCCGTCGCCGATTTACCACAATCCCAACAACCCCTACGGCCGGGACTTCATCGTCTTCGGTAATTCGTTTTATGTGGCCACCGGCGGCCCGACTGCCAACAATTTTGCGAATATGAATGTCGTTCCGATTGCCGGTCTCTCCGGAACATACGGGCATGCCACCACCGTTGCCGTCAGCCAGGACGGCACCAATTGGTTCACCTATCCTTACGTGCCGGTTCTTCTGCCAAGCGACTCCTATCAATGGGACGATTACAACCACTTGTGGAAAGGTGAACTGACGTCTGAAACCAAGCCGGTTAACCCGCTGCTTTATTTCACGAACACGGTGGTTTCCAATGTGGTGGACCAATATGTCGGTGCGACTGGCGGCACAAGTTACAGCCTGCAGCCGTCCGGCTTGCCGTGGATTCAATACGTTCGGGTTTACGCCGGCACAAATGTGATCGACACAAATTTGACGGACTACACCGTGATCGACGCCATCGGCACCGTTCATCCGGTTGTCGTCGGCGACGCACTTTCCATCACGCCGTCCAACTTGGTTTCCGGGGTCACCAATCTGGTGTTTCAAAACCCGGCCAACCTGAATCAAACCTTGATCTCGCTCAATTTTGATTCCGTCAGCAATGTCACGCGGATCAGCACCACGAGCCTCCACGAGTTTTCCGCCTTCGCGCCGGCCATCGGCAATGTCTCCAGCGCGTATCAACTGCAGGCGCGTCCGCTGGGGGGTGCGACCAATACCGCGCTCCTGGCGGACATTGGCTTGTCCGTCGGTCAAAATTATTCCGGCGACGGCGGCGATTTGCGCGTTTATCAATGGAACAGCACGAACTGGATTTCGCAACCGTTCACGTATAATCCGGTGAATACGCAGGTGCTCGTCCCGGGGGTGACGAACTTCACTGCGTTTACCGTTTCCCAAATCGTGCCGCCGAATTTGAGCGTGCAAAGTGTCACGAATGGCTTCGCGTTCCAATTCACGCCCGTGGCGAATTGCCCGCAGGTTTTGGAACGCTCGACCGACCTCGTGAACTGGACGCCGCTGTGTACCAACACGCCAGTTGGCACCCGGCCCGTCACTTGGCAGGATACCAATGCCCCGGCCGGCCAGGCGTTTTACCGTGTGCTGTCAATCGTTCCGTGAACACAACGGGAAATATCAAACCACTCCGTGCGTGCCGCTCTTGGCCAGACACACGACGGCGCGCACGGAGTGACGCGCCCTGCTTTTAGGGCATTTTAAAATAAGATGTATCCGCACGATTTCCCTCACCCTAACCCTCTCCCGCTGGGAGAGGGAACAGCCATGTTTGCCTTTCTTTTATGGAGCACGGTATGCTCCAATCCAGCCGCTCGTTTTTGTTTAAAGCAGGGAGCGTTTCTCCCTCTCCCAGCGGGAGAGGGCCGGGGTGAGGGAGAAAATTATCGGGAACCAACGACTACAACTTATCTTAAACAGCTCTAGCGTCTCTTAACACGAATACGTCAATGTCATTGTGAAATGCAATATGAACTCATCACCACAACGCATCGTGTGTCTGTCGGCGGAAATCGCCGACTGGCTCTGGCGATTGGGTGCGTGGGATCAGGTGGCGGGGGTGACGGGTTTTTTCAGCGCACCGGCGGATGCGCCGTACCGTCCGCGGGTCAGCGGTTTCAGCACCGCGAATTTTGCCGAAATCATCCGGTTGCAGCCCGATCTCGTCATCACCTTTTCCGACGTGCAGGCTGAACTTGCCGCCGGATTGGTGAAGCGGGGTTTGAACGTGCTGGCCACAAACCAACGCACCTTGGCCGAGACGGAAACCACCCTGGCCCTCGTCGCGCGCATCGTGGACCGCGACGCGGCGGCGGCAAAATTGTTGGCGGAATTCCGGCAGCGGCTGGTCCCGGTGAAAACCGGCCGGCCCCGGCCACGGGTGTATTTTGAGGAATGGGATGAACCGTGCATCACCGGCATCGCGTGGGTTGGTGAAATGATCGAGCGTGCCGGCGGCGAGGACATTTTTGCCGGATTGCGCTCGTGTCGTTCAGCCTCGGAACGCGTGGTCACCCCGGATCAGATCCGGCAGGCATGGCCGGAAATCATCTTTGCATCATGGTGCGGCAAACCGGTTCATACAGAGTCTTTTGCCGGGCGGGAAGGCTGGTCGGATGTGCCCGCCGTGCAGGCGGGCCGTATCTTCGAAATTCCCGGGGAGGAAATCCTCCAACCCGGTTTTCACCTCGTGCACGGATTTGAGCGCATGAAAGAGGCGATTGAGAAATGGAGGCCGGTCACATGAAACCCCGCGCCTTCACCTTGATCGAACTGCTGGTCGTCATCGCCATCATCGCGATCCTGGCGGCGATGTTGTTGCCCGTCTTGTCATTGGCCAAGGCCAGGGCCAAAAGCATTCAATGCCTGGGCAATTCACGCCAGATGATTGTGGCCGCCCACGTTTATACGGGCGACAATGATGACTCTTATCCCATCGCCCAATACTTTGACGATGACACGGGCAGTGCTTATTGCTGGGATTTGAGCGTGATTTATGATGACGACGGCAACAGCACCGTCCAGCCGGGCATATTGTGGGAGGCGCAGGGCAATTCCCAGGTCCAGCAATGCCCTTCATTTGATGGCAGCGCGGACTGGGACGATAATCCCTATACCGGCTACAATTACAACACCAGCTATATCGGTCACGGCCAGGGTGAGGACATCGAGACGCCGGCCAAAAGTTCCGCCGTCCAGCATCCGGCCAAGACGGTGATTTTTGGCGACGGCCAATATGTGGCGGGCGCGGACAAATTCATGCGCGCGCCTTTTCCAAATCCCGCTGACGCCAGTTTTCTCGGGCGTTATGCGGGGACACAGGGGTTTCGCCACCGCAATCGTACCAACGCCGCTTTCGGCGACGGTCACGCCGAATCCTTGCGCAATTGCTGCACAAATTATTCGGAAAGCACTCCCCTTGCGCCCGGCACCGGTTTCCTTTCCATTGACAATTCTATATATGATTTGGAATGAGTTCGATGCCACTTCGCAATGACAAGCCGCCGACAGTTTTCAGCAATTCACCGCTGGCTGCGGTTGGCCTGACTTTGTTATTTTAAACGGCGTCGGCTTTGATGAGGACCAAACTTTTAATCACGGCATTGATCCTGGTACGTGTCCTGGCCGCCACCAGCCAGTCTCAATCCACCAATCCCCCGACGATGCTTCCTCCCGTCACGGTGATCGGCCAGGCCGTGCCGGATTCGCTCACTTCTCCTTCGGCTGACACGGCGGCGGAACAAAACAGGCAAATCCCCGGCGGCTTCACGGTCAAGACGGCGGACGAGATGAAAAAAGGCCGCACATCCAATTTTCAGGATTTGCTTCAGGGCGTGCCGGGACTGTTCATGCAGAGTGAAAACGGCGTGGAGATTTCCAAGGTTTCCATCCGCGGTTCGGGCATTGAATCCGACGATGAACCGCTGGGCGTGGAATTTTTGCTGGATGGCATCAGCTTCGACCAGGGCGACGGCGAGACGATCATCGAGGACTTTGACGTCAGCACGCTGAAATACGCAGAGGTATATCGCGGCGCGACCGCTTTCAAATACGGTTCGCTGACGATGGGCGGGGCGATCAACCTGGTCCCGTTCACGGGTTACGATACGCCGGCATATCAACTACAAGCCGAAGGCGGCAGCTACGGTTTCATCCGCGGCGAGGCGAGCGTTGCCGGCGTGGACAGTAATCTGGATTATTATGCGTCGCTTTCCGGACGTTACCGCGATGGTTACCGCTCGCACAGCCGGGAGAACACCGAGCTGCTGTTCGCCGACATCGGAGACAAAATCAGTGACCATTTGGAAAACCGCTTTTACCTGACGGCGGACCAGGAAAACCGCCAGTTGCCGGGCGGATTGACGCAAGCCCAGATGCAAGCCGGCCCACAACAGGCCGACCCGCTCGCGGCTCCGCAGGATTACAGCAAGCAATGGTATTATGTGCGGCTCGCCGACAAAATCAGTTACGAACGGGACGGGCACGAACTGGACGCCTCGATCTACTGGTGGCATCGCGAGCTGCTGGAGAAGGGTTTTTATGCTCCGGACGATTACGAACAGGGCATCCAGAACTATCATGCGAACGACGGCGGCATCAATTTGAATTCCGTCACGCATAGCCTGCTGTTCGGACGACAGAACATTCTCACCATTGGAGCGAGCCCGGCTTTTGAAACCGAGCAGGATCACAATTATGCAAATATTGGGGGTGCCGAAGGCGACACCATCGCCAAGGATTTGGAACTGTCGGTCAATGTGCCCGTATATCTGGAGAACCAGCATTACCTTACAGAAAAACTGTCGCTGCTGACGGGACTGCAGGCCATTTATGTGCTGCGCCATTTTTACGATTACTTCAACAACACCTCCGACGGCGACCAGTCCCACCTGAATAATTATTTCGGTTTGAATCCCAAGATCGGCCTGCTTTACGAATTAAACGACGACAGCCAGGCCTTCATCAATTTCAGCCGCACCTTTCAGCCGCCTTCCTTCGACAATATGGTCACTTTTGACGACGGCCCCGGCGTGAGCCTGACTTACACGCCGCTGCAACCCCAACATGCGTGGACCATTGAAACCGGCACGCGCGGCAAGTACGGACGTTTCGATTGGGACCTGGCGCTTTACCATTCGTGGGTAAAGAACGAATTGCAGGACTTGTTTGATGACCTGGGACAGGACCGGGGCGATGTCAATGTTGCCCGTTCCTCACATGAGGGAATTGAAGCGGGCCTTGGCATCGAACTCTGGAATTCAAAAAAAGCAAAAGACGAAACCGGGCAAAGTGTGGCGTTGAACCAGAGCTACACACTTAATAATTTTCATTTCGTTAACGATCCGGTGTATGGCAACAACCGGCTCGCCGCGATTCCCGTCCACGTTTACGAGGCGGAATTGATGTATGAAACGCCCTGCGGCTTTTACGCCGGGCCGAATGTGCAATGCAACCTCTCGCGCTACCCGGTGGACCAGGCCAACACCCTTTACGCCGGGACTTACGCGCTGCTGGGATTCAAGATGGGCTACGCCGGCAACTGGGGTAAATCCCGATTTTCCGTCTTCGTCGAGGCGAAAAACCTGACGGATGAAAAATACGCCGCCTCTGTTGACCCGATTGGAGATGCCGACGCCGGTTCGCAGTTGTTTCATCCCGGCGACGGGCGCTCCTTTTACGGTGGCGTGACGTGGAGTTGGTAAGTAGTTGAGTTTGTTTGTTTCTATCCGGCATGCCGCCGGCCAATCTTTGAAAAATTTGCCAGCTGGTTGCCCATTCAAAAAATGACTAAAAATTAATAAGCAGCCACCGGCACCCTTCGCTATCCTTTGGCCGCCGATGTTCCGCACCCTGAAACATTTATCTACCGCGTTGGTTTTGTTTTATTTCCTCGCCGCATTGGCCTTTGCCGGCCCGCCATATCTCACTGATGATCCGGACCCGGTGGACACGGGTCATTGGGAAGCCATCGTGAACAGCCAGATGGACTACAATCTGCATACCTTGAACCTCGACGCGCCGGCGCTCGATTTGAATTACGGCGCGTTTCCCGATACCCAGCTTCATCTTGGAGCGGCGATGACAACCCTTGCGCCGCAGCATGGCCCGACTGAAACCGGCTTCGGCGACCTGGAACTCGGAGTGAAATACCGTTTTGTTCGCGAAACTAATTGGTGGCCGGAATTGGCAATTTATCCAGCCATCGAGCTGCCGACCGGCGATGCTTCCCGCGGGCTGGGCAATGGACGCGTCTGGTTTCGCATGCCGCTCTGGTTGGAAAAGAATTTCGGAGATTGGACGACTTATGGCGGTGCTGGCGTAATCGTGAACACCGCGCCAGGCGAACGGGATTATGCCTTCGGCGGCTGCATGTTGCAGCGCAACCTTGGCAAACGTTTCACCCTCGGTGGAGAAATCTTCGCACAGGGCCGTGCGGACGCGATTTACCGCGGATATGTCGCCATGAACCTCGGCGGCACGATCATGTTCACGGAACACATCAGCCTCATCGGCAGCGCCGGCCACACTGTCTCAGGTGGTCAGCACACCCTTGGCTATCTCGGTCTCGACTTCACCTGGTGAATTTCTATTTTCTAATGATTCAGATAAACGTTCAACCTAAGCTCATTAAACAACTTTTTGTCATCACAATCCTGATTTCAGCAATTCTTCCGGCGCTGGCGGATGATGACGACAATTCAACCAACGCCGTCAAACGCCCGATCGAGGAAGTGTTCATGACCGACCTGGTCTATCCGCAGGCCAAGGGTGAATGCGAATTTGAGCTGTCCTCGATATATCAAAACAACCGCGCCGCCGACACCTTCACGATGCCCGTGTCCGTCGAATACGGCCTGTCCGACCGCTGGCAGGTCGAGGCGGAGTGGGATTCTTTCATCAATAGCCATCCGCGCGACGGTGGCACCGCCAACGGTATTGGCGACCTCGAACTCGGTACACAATACAGTTTCATGAACATCGCGGGCTCGCAATTCCACATTGCACCGCGCTTCACCGTCGGCATCCCGCTGGGCGACGTAAACCGGGGCTTGAGTGAAGGCTTCATGGAATATGAACCGGCCGTCATCATTGCCCGCGATTTTCCGAACTTGCACCGCACCCAGCTATTTACCGAAATCGGGGTGAATTTTGTCCAGCGCGTGAAAACTCCCGCCGACGAAGATGATGCCGACCCCGCAGCGCACGAACTGGATATAGGCGCGGGATTTTTCACGCCGTTCGAGCACGGCGCAGTCAGCCTGGAATTTAACTGCGTCAACAACACATGGAATCATCACGGGCAGGAAAACCAGCTGACCATCACTCCCGGGGCCATCTTGAAAATACCCGGCGGCGGTGAATTCGGCCTGGGCATCCCTATCGGCCTCAACCGCCAATCCGACCGCTACGACGTGATCGCTCACATCATCTGGGAATTTTAAACAACGGCGGCTTTCAGTTGCGGGAAAAACTGGATTTCACGTGCAAAACTTTCCGGCGAATCCGAGGCGTGAACCATGTTGAACAAAAACTGGTCATCCCCCGGCTGCTGAAACTTTAACCGGAATGGGGCATTCGCCTCGTTTGCGCCCGCCCAAAAATCACCGCGGATCGTCCCCGCCTCGGCCTGCCAGGGACGCGTTGCGCCGTTGAGCTTGCGGACGCGCTGGATGGCGTCCGCGCCGCGCAAATGAAAAACCTTAACCGGTCCGTGCGCCATGTAGCGCGAAGTGCCTTCAAGGCACGGCGGACGGCTGCCAATGGCTGGAAAGTAAAATTCCTTCCACCGTCCGACGGGAAGATTTTCATGATCACCCAAAATACATTCCGCGACGACCGTCAAACCAAGCCCGCGGATCCGCTGCTCGACTTCGCCGTCGAGTTTGCGCCAAAATGTATCCGGCTTGAGAATGGCCAGTGTATCTTGAATAGTGTTGTCCGCCATAACGCCGCATATAATGGCGGGCGGCAGCAACATTTCAACGGATTTTTCTTTGTTTATCCATACCTCCCCTCCGGTTAAATTCACGCCATGAAGGAACCGAAAATCCGCCTGCTCCCCTGCCCGCGCTCACTAAAAGTGTTTCGCGGCACGTTGACGCTTCCGGATAAAAATCCGCTGTCGGTGTTAAAGGTGGTTTGCAATCGCACCGCGCCGGCGCAGCCAGAGGGTTATACGCTGGCCGTTTCCAAAAACGGAATTGAAATCAGTGTACGCGACCACAGCGGCCTGCGACCGGCGGCGGCGACGCTCCGGCAGCTCGTTCGCGAATACGGGCGCAAAATCCCTTTCTTGAAAATCCGCGATTGGCCGGATTTCCCGCGGCGGGGCGTAATGCTCGATATTTCGCGTGGTCGCGTGCCCAACCTGGAAACCTTGCTCGACCTGGTCGAAAAACTGGCGGATTTCAAGATCAATGAATTCCAGATCTATACCGAACACACCTTTGCCTACAAAAAATACCGCCGGATCTGGCAAAGTTGGGGCGCGCTCACCGCGAAAGAGATCAAATTTCTCGACGTACGCTGCCGCGAACTGGGAATTGATCTGGTTCCGAACCAGAATTCCTTCGGCCACCTCCGCTATTTTCTTGAAGATCCGAAACTTAAAAAACTCGGCGAACTTTCGAAGCCATTTCTTGCCGAAACTGGCGACTTTCTCCGCCGTCCGACCACGCTCGCACCCCGACATCCCGGCACGCTGCCGTTTGTACGGGGACTTTATGACGAATTGCTGCCGAACTTTTCGAGCAAATTTTTCAATATCGGTGGCGATGAGACCTGGGACCTGGGCAAGGGCCGGAGCAAAAAGATTTGTGAGCGCATCGGCAAAGGCCGCGTGTATCTGGATTTCATCAAAAAATTGCACCTCGAAGTAGCTGCCCGCAACCGGACGATGATGTTTTGGGGCGATATCGTATTGAAGCAACCGGCGCTTATTCGTGAATTGCCGCGGGATATTATTGCGTTGAACTGGGGATATGAAGCCGATCACCCGTTTGCCAGGGAAGCCGCGCAATTTCGGAAGGCTAAAATCAAATTCTACGTCTGTCCCGGCACCTCCACCTGGCAGACGTTGCTGGGCCGGCACGAAAATGCTTTTGCCAACCTGCGGGCCGCTGCAAAAATCGGTAAAAAATTCGGCGCCGCCGGTTATCTCAATACCGAATGGGGCGACGGCGGCCATCCGCAGCCGCTGGCCGTGAGCTGGCCGCTCTTCGCCGCCGGCGCGGCGCTGGCGTGGAATGCGGATGCCCTGGATGAAAAGGTCCTGGCCGGGGTATTGAATCGAGATGTGTTCGAAGACGGCACGGGAACCATCGCGCAAGCGGGAATCAAACTCGGCTTCGCCCACCAAAAACTCGGCGTGAAGGCGATGAATGAGACGCCCCTTGGCACGGTCATCGCGGCCCCCAAGCCGGCGGATCAGGAATTATTCTGCCGCCACGGCCTGAAATGGTTCGCCAAAATTCCTGCGAACAAAATCAAAGCGGCGCTGGCGGAGATTGAAAAACAGCGGTCCAAATTGAATTCGGTTACGGCAACACGTCAACCCTCGCAAAATACAATCTTGGTCCATGAACTTGACCTGGCGGCGCGCATGGCGGCGCAATCATGCAAATTCATGTTGTGGCAGCAGGTCGTGACCGCGGGAAAAAAATCCGAGGCGCATAAGCTCGCTCAAAGGGGTATCCGGGAATTGCAGCAGTTGGAAAAGGACTTCAACGCATATTGGCCGGTGCGCAACCATGGAACGACCGGACATTGCTCGCCATTTTTGCGCTGGCGGATTGAGGATTACAAACGCGGCAGGTGGAGTTGAAGAATTGACTTCATTTGCTTTTCACGTCCCAGGCATCGCGCAGGCCGTCACCTAAAAAATTCAAGGCGAGCAGCGTCGTCACCAGCACGGCACTGGGAAAAACCAGCAGCCACCAATAAATGCGGATGGGGTTTATTTGCGAAACACCTTCGTAAATAAGCGTGCCCCAGCTCGCCATCGGCGGCTCCACGCCGAGACCAAGGTAGCTCAGAAACGATTCGTAGAGGATGATCGCGGGCATCGTGAGCGTGACGTAGGTGATGGCGACGCCGAAGATGTTCGGGATGATGTGGTGAAAAATGATCCTCCCCGCGCCCGCACCGAGCGTGCGGCTGGCTTCCACAAACGCACGTGAACGCAGCGACAAAACCTGGCCACGAATGATACGAGCCATGGTCAGCCATGAAATCGCGCCCAATCCGACGAACAGCAAAGTAACCCGCAACGCGCCGGCGGCATTTGGTGATTCATGTATAAAATGTGATTCCTTGAGCATTTCTCCCAACGTGGAAATCAGCACGATGACAAAAATGACGGACGGCAGGGAATACAACACGTCCACGATGCGCATCAATACTGAATCCACGCGCCCGCCGATATAACCGGCGACCGCACCCCAAAGCACGCCGATGATCAAACTGACGACCGCCCCGACGACGCCGACCAGCAATGAGATTTGCGCGCCGTAAAGTGTGCGGGAAAAAACGTCGCGACCATGGACGTCCGTGCCGAACCAATGCTGCGCGGACGGCGGCGCAAACTGTTTTTCCGAAAGCTGGTCGGGCGCGTGAACTTTCGCGAAGCCGCTGCCGGAAATCTTTAATACCACCGGCCAGAGGCAGATCGCCGCGAGCAACAAGATCAGAAACCACGCGCCGAACACCGCCGGACGGTTCTTTTTGAACCGCCGCCATGCGCGCTGTCCGGGTGATTGGTGCAATTGTTCACTCATATTTCACACGTGGATCAAGCAAGGTATACGCAAAGTCCACTGCGAGGTTCAGGCCGACCAGCAGGATCGCGTAGAGCAGTGAAAGACCGACGACAACGGTGTAGTCGCGATTGAGCGAGCTGTTGATCAGCGAGACGCCGATGCCGGGTATCTGGAAAAAGTTTTCAATTATGAATGAGCCGGTCAGCAAATCGGCCAGCATCGGACCGGAATAGGAAACGACCGGCAAAAGCGCGATGCGAAAGGCGTGCTTGAACAGCAGCGTCGTCTCCCCCAGCCCCTTGGCGCGTGCCGCGGTGATGAATTCCGATTGCGCGGCGGCAATCATGCTGTCCCGGAATATGCGCGAAACCTTCCCGGCAAAATACAACCCGAGCGCGATGACCGGCAAAACCATGTGCCACGGCGATTCCCACAAAGCCACGGGAAACAGTTTTATCTTCATCGCGAATACGAGCATCAACAACGGCGCGAGCACAAAATTCGGGATACAAACTGCAAGCACCGAAAAAAATCCACCGATGTAATCCTGCCACTGTCCCCGCCGTGCGGCGGTAAGAAAACCAACCGGAAGGCCCACCGCCATTGCAAAGCAAAATGCCAGTCCGCCGAGTGTCGCTGAAACCGGCAATCCTTGCGCGATGATGTCATTTACGGTGAAGTTGCGATATTTGAGCGAAACACCGAAGTCGCCATGCGTGAGGTCTCCCAGCCAGCGGCCATATTGTTTCCAGATCGGCTCGTCGAGGTGGTATTTGGCCTTGATGTTACGTTCGATCTCCGGCGAGGCCGGAGCACGGTCGCTATCAAACGGCCCGCCGGGTGCAAGATGTACGAGCGCAAACGCCAGCGCGCTGATGACGAGCAGCAGCGGCACGGCGTAAAATAGGCGACGCAGGAAATACATCAGGACTTCGGTTTGATCCGGTAAATATTTTGCAACGGATGCTCGTCGAGCACGTTTTCCCAGATACCAGCGACCTTGTTCGTGTCGAAATAATTAATGCCGGTATAGATGTAAAGCGGGATGATCGGCAGTTCGTCGCGGATCAGCATGCTTTCGGCGTCCTGAAAAATCTTTTCACGTTTCGCGACGTCCGTCTGTTCGTTCGCTTGCCGGATGAGGTCGTCATAATGGGCGTTGCCCCACCCCGTTTCGTTATTGCCGTCGCCGGTGACGAACATCCCCAGATAGGTATTGGCATCATTGTAATCGCCGATCCAGCCGGCACGTGAGACATCGAACTCCAACCGTGCCCACATGCCCCAAAAAACCTGCGTCTCAACCTTGCGGATATCCACCTGCAGGCCGAGTTCATCGTGCCACATCTGCTGGATTTCCACGCCGATGTTCTCGTGCAACGTGGATGAACTGTCCACCAAATATTCGAACCGCGGAAAACCTTTACCGTCCGGAAAACCGGCCTCCGCCAGAAGTTTGCGCGCCAGCTGCGGATCATAACCGAGGCCCTCGGGCGAAGTGTAATTGCGTGTACCCGGCGGAACAATGTGCGACGTGGCCTGTTGATTGGCGCGGGCGATTTTTTTCACGATCCGCTCCTTGTCGATCGCCAGCGCCAGCGCCTTGCGGACACGCGGATCGTTGAATGGCTTGCGCGTCACATTGATGCGAATGAAATAAGTTCCAAGATAATTGAACGCATGAAAATCCGGCCGCTTCAGCAGTACATCCATCAATTCGGACGGTATCAGATTTTTATCCCATACCACATCCACCTGCCCGCGCTCGTACAGATTCAAAGCCGTCGTCGCCATGCCGACCGGCAGGATGTCAATGATGTCCGAACGCGTGTTCAGGGCGTCCCAATAGTTCGGATTCTTTTTCAGGCGGATCTTGTCATTGAGCCGCCATGATTGGAGTTCATATGCGCCGCTGACCGGTACGGGCTTTTGCATCAACCACCGGTCGCCGTATTTTTCGATGGCTTGGCGGGGCACCACGGCCAGCGTCTGAAACGCGCAGAGGTCGAGAAAAAAGGCTGTGGGCGAATGCAACTCGGCGCGGACCGTGAATTTGTCCGGCGCACTTACGCCGACCAGCGCGGCGTTCGTGATCTTGCCCGTGTTAAACTCCTCCCCGTTTTTTAAATAGTATAACTGTCCCGCGTAACGGCAGGCCGTCTTCGGGTCAAGCGCCCGGATCCAGGAATAGACCACGTCGGCGGAGGTGATCGGTTCGCCCGTGGACCACAGCAGGTTTGTACGCAGATGGAAGGTGTAGATTTTCCCATCCGGCGAAATCTCCCAGCTCGACGCCAGCGCGGGCTCGGCGTGCGCATCCACCGCATTGAATCGCGTCAGCCCCTCGAACACCCCCAGCACGATGCGCGCGTCCGCCTGCGCCACGATCACGGCGGGATCCAGCGATTCCGGCTCGACATTGTTGATAATCACCAGGTCGGCGGGCGGCTCATGATGACCGCAGCCAAAAAGTACGGCGACCAGCGGCAGTAAAAAAAGAAAACGCGCCCGTCGGAATTTCCGGCGGACGCGTTCGTTGAAAACCATGTTTTATTTTGTTCCGTTGGTCGAAACCGCCGCCCCGGAGATACCGGCGGGAAGCGTCGGAACCGGCTGCGTGGCAGTTGCCGCCGGCGCAGCTTGCGATACCGGTTGCTGGGTTGGTGCCGGTGCCGGAGCGGCCATGCCGCGTTCATCCACCTTCTTCGTCCAAGACGACGCATCACCCTTGTTGTTTAACGAATCCTGAACCACAGCCAACACAAGGCAGAAGAGCAGGAACAACACCGTCGCCCACTTGGTGACCTTGGTAAGTACGTTGCCGGAGCCGGCTCCAAAGAGCGCGTCCGCCGCACCGGAGCCGAACGCGAGTCCCGCACCCGCATCCTTTTTGGGCAACTGGATCAAAACGAGAAAAATCAAGACCACGCAATTGGCGATCAAGGCAAATGTCAAAATACCTGCTAGAAAACTCATAACGATATAATATTAAATGGAATTTTTGATGATGTCAGTAAAACTCCGCGCTTCCAAACTGGCGCCACCGACAAGCGCGCCGTCCACGTCCGTCTGGCCCATCAATTCCTTGGCGTTGTTCGGTTTAACGCTGCCGCCATATTGAATGCGGACCTTTTTCGCGGTCGCCTCGTCAAACATCGAGACAAGTGTTTTGCGGATGAAAGCATGGGCGTCTTGCGCCTGCTGGGTGGTCGCGGTCTTGCCGGTACCGATCGCCCAGACCGGCTCGTAAGCAACGATGGTTTCAACCATCTGGTCTTTCGTCAAACCGGCGAGACTGCCGCGCGTCTGGGTTTCCAGGACTTTTTCCATCAGTTTACCTTCGCGTTCCGCCAGTGTTTCGCCGATGCAAACGATTGGCTTTAAGCTCGCCGCGTGGGCTGCGGCCGCCTTCTTCGCGATCAGCCCGTCGGTTTCCTTTTGATACTGGCGGCGTTCGCTGTGGCCCAGGATGACGTAACGCACTGAAAATTCCTTCAACATGCCCGCGCAGATTTCGCCGGTGAACGCGCCAAAATTGTTCTCGCTCATGTTCTGCGCGCCCAGCCGGATGTTTTTGGAATCCAGGATGGACTTCGAGAGTTCACTCAACGCCGTGAACGGCGGGCACACCACAATGTCCACTTCCTTCACGCTCGTGAGGTCGCGCTTGAGATCCTCCACCAGGGCCAAAGCCTCGGCGACGGTCTTGTTCATCTTCCAGTTACCGGCAATGATCAGTTTTCTTTCTTTGTTCATTTAAATTTTTTGTTGAACCGTTAACTGTTCAACCATTAAGCCATTTCATTTATCACTTAGCGCCGCCACACCGGGCAGCACCTTGCCTTCGAGAAATTCCAGCGATGCGCCGCCACCGGTTGAGGTGTGCGTCACTTTCTTGTCCGCACCGAATTTTTTCGCCGCCGTGGCCGTATCGCCACCGCCGACCACCGTTGTCGCCCCGGCCGCAGTCGCGGCGATAATCGCATCCGCCATCGCTTTGGTGGCCTTTTCAAAAGCCGGAAATTCGAACACACCGGGAGGCCCGTTCCAGACGATGGTCTTGGCGCGGGCGATGGCCTCCGTGAAAATCTTGGATGATTCCGGACCGGCGTCGAGCCCTTCCCAACCGGCGGGAATACCGCTTTGCAACGTTGCGCTGCCGACTTTCGCATCCGGGCCGTATTTATCGCCTATGACCCAATCCACCGGCAGGTGAATCTTTTTGCCGTTCGCTTTTGCCTTGGCGATCAAATCAGGAACGATTTTCGCGCCTTCAGCATCGAAGAGCGAATTACCGATGTTCATGTTGTCTTGAACCTTGCGGAAAGTGTAAGCCATGCCGCCGCCGATGATGATTTCGTCGGCCTTGTCGAGCAGGTTGTTGATGAGCTGGATCTTGTCGGAAACCTTCGAGCCGCCCAGGATCGCGAGCAGCGGACGTTTTGGATGGTCGAGCACCGCCCCGAACGCATCGAGTTCCTTCTTCATCAGATAACCGCAGGCGCGCTGCGGCAATTGCACGCCGGTCATCGAGCTATGGTCGCGATGCGCCGTGCCGAATGCGTCGTTGATATAAACGTCGCCGAGCTTGGTGAGGCTCGCGCGGAAGGCCTTCACTTTTTCGGGGTCGGCCTTCAACTTCGTGCCGTCCTCGAGTTTCACCTTGCCCTCTTCCTCGATGTGGAAGCGCAGGTTTTCCAGCAGGATCACGTCGCCGGGCTTCGCCTTTGCGCAGGCGGCTTCGACTTCCGCACCGACACAGTCGTTCAAGAACTGCACCGGCTTGCCGAGCAGCTTTTGGAGCGCATCGGCAACGGGCTTCAAGGAAAACTTCTCGATCCGCTTGCCATCCGGACGACCCAGATGGCTCATCAAAACCACGGAGCCGCCCTTTTCGAGTGCATACTTGATCGTCGGCAGCGCCGCCTCAATGCGTTTGGTGTTGGTGATCGCGCCCGTCACCTTGTCCTGCGGGACGTTGAAATCCACACGGATGAGCGCGCGTTTGCCCTGCAAATTCAGGTCTTCGATGAAAAGTTTGGCCATAAAATGAAAATTGCGTTTGCATTGCAAACACGAGAGGAAAGTTTAACAGAGAACGCCCGCCAGTAAAGTGAATTCAAATTCCATGGGAGGTTATCCAGACCATTTTTGTTTTTAATCCACTTCCGGTCGGGCAACATGGCCATGTGTTTCACGTCCGTCAAATTTCCTCGCTCGACCTGCCGGAACTCGCGCCGTACCGCACGCTGCGCCGCGCCGCCGAACATGAGACGCAGGGCATCTTTGTGGCCGAGGGCGACAAGGTGGTGCGCCGCCTTTTGGAAAGCCACTTCGGCGTCGTCTCGGTTTTGTTGCCGGAAAATCGGGTCGCCGAATTTGAACCGCTTCTAAAATCCCGGCCCGAGAAGGAAATCCCCGTTTTTGCCGTCACCAAAAAATCCGTGCTCGAGGAGCTCGTCGGCTTTGATCTGTACCAAGGCGTGCTGGCGGTTGGAAAAATTCCCGGGATCGTCACGTTGGAAAAAATCCTGGCGGCAGGCCCGGGGCCAAAACTCTTTGCCGCCGTGGAAGGTTTGACCAGCGCGGAGAATACCGGGTTGCTCGTACGCAACTGTGCCGCTTTTGGCGCACAAGGGCTGATCATCGGCGAGACGAGCAGCAGCCCGTTCTTGCGCCGCGCCGTCAGGAATTCGATGGGCACGATCTTTCAATTGCCGGTGGTCCATTCAAAAAACCTCATCACCGACTTGGATAAACTCCGCGCGAATGGAGTTCACATCATCGCGGCACATCCGCATACGGATAAAAAAAACCTGTCGCAAACGGATTTCAAAAAAGATTGTTGCATCGTTTTCGGCAGCGAAGGCAGCGGGCTTTCAAAATCAGTTTTCGCAGCCTGCGATGAAGCCGTGGCGATTCTCATGGCGGACGGCGTGGATTCGTTGAATGTGGGAGCGGCGGCGGCAGTGTTTCTCTACGAGGCGCAACGGCAGCGCGGTCATTAGCGCATTTTTAAAAAACCATGTCCGAGCTAGTTGCCATGCTATCTCCCTCCCCATGAACGCAGTCAGCGGCTCGGATCGTTTTCGCGAATGTAAAAATGTACAACTGCTGTTCCTTCTCTCCCGCATGCGGGATCAGGATGAGGGGGAAGGCGGCGCTCATTTCACATTGTGCGGACCTAAAACTTGGATGACCACTTTCCCCTCACCCCGGCCCTCTCCCTTTGGGAGAGGGAGAAACGCTCCCATCGTCAGACGAAAACCAGTGGCTGGATTGGAGCATACCGTGCTCAATAAAAGAAAGGCAAACATGGCTGTTCCCTCGCCCAGCGGGAGAGGGTTAGGGTGAGGGAGAGCGCAATACCACGAATAAACGGCCACAGTATTTATCAAAATGCTCTACGGCCCGCCGTTGTGGCAGTCCGTGCAGGCGCCGTCATAATCGCCGCCGGGGTGGAGGAATTTTTGGCCCGCGGGCGCCAGCTTGTCCAATTCATCGCCCGCGCCTTGCGCCAGGATCGTGTGGCACGCATTGCAGTCGTTCGCCTTGATCGTCAGCTTTCTGTCCTCGGTCTTGTGCGAGCCGTCATGGCAGCGGAAACAGCCGGGCCAGATCATATGCCCCACGTTGTCGGGATAGCTCGCCCAGCTCGCCTTCATCTCCGGGAAAAAGTTTTCGGAATAAATCTGTTGCACGGTGGCGATGGCGTCCTTCACACGCGCGTCGTTCGGATAACGCTGGTTTAACATCGCGGCGATGTTGGTTTGCGCCTGGTCGTCGTTCGTGTAATTCCGCGTGAGCACAAACATCGCGTTGGTCTTGATCCAGGGCATGTCAGGATCGATCTTCTTCAGCGCCATCGCCTGGTTCACCGCGCGCTCCGGCGATAGATAGCGGTGCGCCGGACGGTTATGACAATCCATGCAATCCATCGTGCGCATTTCCATTTTGGCCACGTCGTTCGTGAAATTCTTCGTTTTGAAGATGGTGACCGTGCCTTTCGCATCCGTCACGCGCACCCACGGGATGTTCTGCCGCGTTTCATCGGCGACCCAGGCCCCCTTGACCTGCTTGGCGGCGACATATTCAACCTTATTGCCGGGGAGATTATGCCAGTGAATGCCGCCGACCGGGCCGCGCGTCGGATCGCTGCCGCCGACCTTCAAAAGCAGGCGGATCGAGTAAGGCGTGTTCGTTGCATCGCTCTGGAAATAAGTAAACGTGCGGTCGAGATTGCCGACGAACTGCTGCGGCCAATGACATTCCTCGCAGGTCTCGCGCGCCGGGCGCAGGTTTTTGATCGGTGTCAGGATCGGCGTTGGATATTTGTTGAAGGCGACCGCGTAAAGCTGGTACGTACCGGAAATCTTCGATTTCACGAACCACGACACCCCGGGCCCCACGTGACATTGCACACACGCCACGCGCGCGTGCGGCCCATGGTCGTGCGTCACTTTTTCCGGCTTCATCACCTTGTGGCAGGTCTCGCCGCAGAAAGTGACCGACTCCGTGAAATTAAACGCGTTGTAAGAACCGATCGCCGTCAGCAGCAAAAAAACCACGCTGCCGGAAATGAAAGTGATCAACATGCGGCGGTCGCGCGGACGGTTCAAATCGATCTGCAACGACGCCGGTCCGGTACCCTTGGCGCGACGCCGGCGTTCCCACCAGGCACCAAAGAACATCAGCGCGATGCCGCCGATCAAAAATCCCGGCACCCCCATGTACGTGAGCAGACTGACGTAGGGATTCGCAAAATGCGAGATCGCGTCCAGGACGAACAACAACAGGAATGCGAACAGCGCGCCCAGTCCCACGACCATGCCGATGAAGCTGATCCAGTTACGGAACACCGACGGCGTGCGTTTTTCGGAATCGTTTTTCATCGGACAAATTTTCTCTAAAACCGCCGGCGGCGACCTCGCCGCCGGCGTCAACCCAACGTTTCAAACCAATCGAAGGAAAACTATTTCTTGAGCGTGTGGACGTAGGCCACCAGCGCCTTGATCTCGTCGTCGGACAACGCGTCGAACGTCTTCATCAGCGTCTTGCCGTCATCGGACTTCAGGCCTTCCTTCAGGGCCTTGAACGCGGCGTCATCCTTGATGGCGGCCTGCACCGTGGCGTCGGTAAAATCTTTGCAGCCGAGCTTCGTGCCCATCTTCGTGTCGCCCTTGCCTTCGGCCCCATGGCATTTGGCGCAGTTGGCGTCCCAGTTGTCTTTGGCTTCCGCGCCCCGGGCGGCGAACCCGGTCGCAAGACCAAACATGGCGATGAGGAGGATTGTTTTTTTCATATATTATTTCTGGTTGATTCGTTGTGGCGCTTCATGCGCCGGTTACAGGAAGAATTTCGTCAAATTAGGAAAATCTCACCAACCCTCCTTTGCCAATTGCTGGGCATTCTTTGGTTGGTCAGGGTGAATCACCCGATTCCAAAAAATCGCAAATTTTGTAATTGTTACATTCCGCAGGCGGGCTAGACTCCGCTTGCATGAAAAAAGTTCTCGTTGTGTTGGCCGTCCTGGTCGTTTTTATCATCATTGCTATCGCCATGGCCGGCGGCAGCTACAACCGCCTCGTCGCACTTTCTCAAGGTGTGGACAGCCAATGGGCACAGGTACAGAATGTTTATCAACGCCGCGCCGACCTCATCCCCAACCTCGTTTCAACCGTTTCCGGCGCCGCCAATTTTGAGAAATCCACCCTGACCGACGTGGTTCAGGCCCGCGCGTCGGTTGGCCAGGTGAAAATCAATGCCAATTCCGCCCCGACCGACCCCGCCCAGCTCGCGGCCTTTGAATCCGCCCAGGGCCAGCTCGGCTCCGCCTTGTCCCGCCTGCTCGTCGTCTCCGAGCGGTATCCGGA
>Ga0210388_10001143_pt1 | contig 21046 bp, 17 predicted proteins | sample IncBWC19OmetaG_FD_155485 | JGI IMG/M metagenome (GOLD analysis project Ga0210388, IMG submission 155485) | Forest soil microbial communities from Barre Woods Harvard Forest LTER site, Petersham, Massachusetts, United States - Inc-BW-C-19-O ... | reverse complement strand
GCCCTGGTGCCGGGCGCCACGGCCAAAGCGGCCAACGAGGCAAGAGATATCCAGGACGTGATTGACGCCCAGAAGGGTGGCTTCACTCTCCAGCCCTGGGACTGGGACTTCTACTCCGAACAGGTCCGCAAGGCGAAGTACGATTTGAACGACGCGGAGGTCAAGCCGTACTTCGAATTGAACAACGTGCTCGAAAACGGCGTGTTCTACGCGGCCAATCAGCTCTACGGAATCACATTCAAAGAACGAAAGGACATCCCGGTCTACCACCCGGATGTGCGGGTCTTCGAAGTCTCGGAGGCAGACGGCAAGCCGCTGGCAATTTTTTATTGCGACTACTTCAAGCGCGACAACAAAAATGGTGGCGCGTGGATGAGCAACTTCGTCGGTCAGTCAAAGCTTCTGGGCACCCTGCCGGTGGTCTTCAATGTCGCCAACCTTCCGAAGCCGGCGCCAGGAGAGCCGGCGCTCATCAGCTTTACCGATGTCACGACCATGTTCCACGAGTTTGGCCATGCCCTGAATGGTATGTTCGCGAACACGGTATATCCGGACCTGTCGGGCACTGCAACTGCTCGGGACTTCGTGGAGTTTCCCTCACAATTCAACGAGCACTGGGCTCTCTATCCCGCTGTCTTCACGCATTATGCCAAGCATTACAACACAGGCGTGTCCATGCCGGCCGAGTTGGTAGCCAAGATCAAGAAAGCCGCGAACTTCAACCAGGGATACAAGCTCACGGAGCTCGTCGCCGCTGCGGAGCTCGATATGCAGTGGCACACACTGCCCGCCAGCGCAGCCGTGGAGCAGCCGGATGCGTTCGAGAAACAGGCACTGGAGAAAACTCATCTGCTGCTCAGCGCCGTGCCACCCCGCTACCGCTCCAGCTATTTCAGCCATATTTGGGACAGCGGTTACTCTGCTGGCTACTACGCCTATCTGTGGTCGGAGATGCTCGATGACGACGCGTACCAATGGTTTGAAGAGCACGGCGGTCTGACGCGCGCCAATGGCGACCGCTTCCGGCAGATGGTGCTGTCGCGCGGCAACACGGAGGACTTGGCAAAGATGTATGCGGCCTGGCGCGGCAAAGAACCAAGCGTCGAGCCAATGATGAAGTACCGCGGTTTGCAGGAGTCCGGGCACTAAAACGCCGAACCTGCAAAGGCGATGGAAAGCGCCGCCCAACGCAGCGGAGGAACGCACATGAAAGCCGCCGTCTATCGCGGATACGGCCCCAGGACGTCGTTGTCCAAACCGAGGAAGTCGAAAAGCCCGTTCCCAAGGAGAACGAAGTTTTGATAGAAGTTCGTAAGGCTTCCGTCAATCCACTGGACGGGGCCTTATTGAAAGGCCGCCCGTACATTGCTCGCATAATGACCGGCCTGCGCAAACCAAGAATCACACGACTCGGCGTTGATGTGGCCGGCCAGGTCGAAGCCGCTGGCAGGAACGTAATGCAGTTTAAACCAGGCGACGAGGTGTTCGGCTCGTGTATCCGTGACCCGCAAGCTTCGGGTGTCAAAGTCTGGGATTACCAGGACTTAGTGCAATCGTTAGAAATAATTTATTGTTGGTAAAATAGTCACATCGAGTTTCTGCTTCGAGAACTCACTCTTTGTATCCCAAAGAAGGGTTTTTTGCTCGATCCCATTTCCAAGCGAGTCGTCCACGTACTCAGTCGGGGTTTTGTCGATGATCTTCCCGGAAGCATCGTAGTTAATTTGGCCCGTTTGTCGGCATTTTTCGTCGAAGGCATAGGTGCACGGAGGCAGCAGATTTCAGGGTGGCCACCATAGATCCCGCAGGAAAATTCCTTTTCGTAACGGACCTTACGAGTGGTCGAATTTTTGCCTATCAAATCAACCAATCGAGTGGCGCGCTCACAGCCGCTGCCGGCTCGCCTTTTCCTGTTCCTTCCGGTGGTCAACCCTCAATTGCGGTGACCGACGGTGCTGGCAAGTTTTTGTATGCCACCCTCATCTCAGGTGGGATCGCGGCTTTTACCGTCGATAGCGTGACTGGAGCGCTAATCAACGTACCAGGTTCGCCCTTTACCACCAGTAACGAACCCAATTCCATCGCTGTGTCCCCAACGGGAAAATATCTGTATGTTGCCAATTTCACGGACGGTTCAGTCGACGGGTTTGCAATAGATACAAGCAGTGGTGCTTTAAGCATCGTGGGTGGATCTCCGTTCAGCACCGCGCCTTCACCCTCCAACTTGGCCGTCGATCCGTCGGGGGACTTTCTCTACGTGTCGATCTCCCCAAGTAGCACGATTTATGGCTTTAGGGTTGATCCCTCCTCCGGCACCTTGTCCGCGCTCGATGGATCGCCGTTCCCGTCCGTACAATCCCCCTCTAACCTGATGACACTGAAGATTCCTTAACCGTAGTTGTTTTAATTTTCGGGTAATAACCGCGTTTCTTAAGTCCTGATAAACGCCGAAACGGTACAAGTCAAAATTGGGCCAAAACCGCTTCGCCGGTAATGCAAATCAGGACCTACTCTATTATCTCCACGCCTGCCTAAAGCAAACCACGGCCATCAGGACACATAACGCAGCAAAGGCGTAGAAAACCACTGTTCCTCTCGAAGTCGAAACCTGTCCTGAGTAGATGAACATGGCGGCAAAAAGTAGCGCAAACACTCCCAATATCCATAAGGCAGTACGGCTGGTGTTGGCCTTGGCACCCTTGGAGCCGTCTGGGTAAATCACTTCCTCGCTCTGAGGGTCATACAGTGCAAGGCCGTGTTTGCGGGCCAAACCCTGGACCAGTTGATGCACGTGCGTTGCTTTGGACCACACACAGGTCATGATGACGTGACTGGGTGAATAGTCCAGTTTGCAACTCCAAGGACAGTAGTCGTGGTCGTCGATTTTTCCCTCGGGAATTGTGTCGATTTCGGGGTGTCTCGCGGTCAGCTCGGCATAAAACGCATCGATTGCGGGATGTGGTACGGCACCTCTTGTATCGCCGCCACAGAGGCGGACATACAATTCCGTCGCCTCTTCGTTGCGGATTCGTTTGTGTGGGTACCACACGCCTAAGTCGAAACTCATCGCTTCTGTCCGTGCTAACAGTTTAGGCGCGTAGCAGGCGACAATTGAAACGTTGAATCCAATTGAGACGCGAATGTGGCAAGGTTCTGGTAACGCGGTTGCCGGAAAAGTGGCGGCTAGGCTGCCGCGCTGAATTTCATGCATTGGCTTCAAAGTCCCGAACGCGGTTGCCTTCCATGGATTTCAAGCTTCTGATTACGACTTAGCAGGCAGTAGGATCACATGAAATTCTTAGTGTGATAGGCAGACATCGTTGTCGCCACGGCTGGCTCAAACCGCAGCGACTGCAAGCGTTCCCGTCTCATGCGATCCATTTCACGCTGCAATTCGGCCACATGCCGCGAACCGGTGCGTATCTGGGAAACCGAAATTCCGCCTCCCGCGAAAACCACGAGTGCATCGTGGACGTAGGAGCTCAGTCCCGAGATCGAGGCGAGCATTTGACTGCGGCGCTCGACTGCAGCGGCCATCGAAAGACGCATCTCGGGTTCGCGTTCGAAAACATACCGTACGTGTTCTGTGCCGAACGCCACGTGGCGCGCTTCGTCTCGATGAGCCAGTCGCACGAGCATGGCGGTCACCGGGTCGGGGGCGTGTTCGCCGAGGAATTTCAGCAATGTAAGAAATGTGCCCTCGCCCATCACGCAAAGCAGAAACGTGGCCGTCGTAAAGTCGGGTTCTTCGAGCAACGTCTTGAGAGAAAGCTGCCCGCTGGTCGCCGTGGTGCCCAGACCCGCGCCGCCTGCTTCGGCACGCCGCGTGAAAGCCTCGGCATGACGAGCCTCGTCAACAACTTGCATCGCCAGCACTTCCACAACCTCGCGGTAATGCGGATGGATGCGTGGTATAAAGCGCGCGGGAACGTATAGCGCGGCGAATTCATTTTCGGTGAGGAACGTCATGATTTGCCCCACCGCCGATTCGACTTCGGTGGAAAGCTTGGGAAGTTCGGGCCACGGGATGTCGCGCGCAGCCGACCACTGATTCGCGGTCGCCTGCGAATAGATCGCATTCAGCTCGCGCGCCCACACGTCACGTTTCTGCCGCAACGTAAAGCCAAAGTCGGGTCCGCCCTTTTCGATACGCGCCCCGCGCGGCGCAAGCCCCCAGTTCAGCGCGGCGGTTTCGGAAACATTACCGCGAGAAGTGTGAATCGCGAGAGCGGGTCCGGCGGATTCGATCCGATACGTTCCGGCGACGCCTTGCCTTGATTCGCATCGAAGCCCCTCCTTTCGACACCAAGCCGCAAGCTGGCTTGCGAGGTCTGCGGAATCGCCGCAAACTTCGCACCACTCTCCCGTAGCGAGCTGCGAAAGAACCCTGCGCAACAGAACCGTCGCGCCTTCGTGCAGCGCTAGGTCTTCCAGATCGAGCCGCGATTTGGGGGTGGAGTCGGGCATGGTTCAGGGCTGGGAAACAATTGTCAGCTTCTGGCTGACGACGCGGCGGAGCCGAAAAAATCGAATCGCTCGACGGCTTTTTCCAGTTGTGCGTAACCGCTGGTCCGTGCGGGTAGCCATCTCTTCAATCCTTCCAATTCCATGAAGACACGCACCTCGGGATCCTGGAACGACATTCCAAGCAACGCACCGAGAAACGGCTTCACGCGCTGCTCCGGCAGGTCGGCTCTCGTTGTGAAATTGCAATGGTCGAAGGGCGGTGTGGTGGCGAACACGCGCGTGGCCCCCGGATCGAGGGTCCCTTCATTGATGAATACGGCGTAGTTTGCGTCCAGGACACACGCAGCGTCGGCAGCGCCAGAAGCTAGAGCTTTCGCGGCGTCACGCTCACCGCCGACATGATCGCCGTGCTTGCCGACCATCACGTTGTGGTAGAGCACGCGACAATCGCGTCGTGGATCGAGGCCGGAACCGGCCACCAGCCCCAGGGGAATCAGCGTGGCTTGCGGAGAATCCGACGCGCCGACCGCGAGAGTCTTGCCTTTCAGGTCGGTCAGCTTCGAGAGCGTTGAACTTGCGCGTACGATAATCTTCGTGGTGAGGTCCCGGTCGGAATCGCGCATGGCGATGGCGCGGCAAGCTCCGCGGCTGACGATCTGGCTTTTCACCCAGGCCAGTGGTGAGTTCCACGCAACGTCCACGGCGCCGGAGAGGTTCGCATCGACCTGCGCGTCGTAAGTCGAATAGAGAACGTAATCGATTTCCGCGCCATGTTTCGCGAAGTACGGCTTGAATCCTTCCCAGATCGAAACCACTTTGGGGTCGTAGGCCACTGCGCCAATGCGAAGCGCACGATTTGCAGATGAAGTAGACATGATCTCCCCCTCAGAATCTGTTTTCCCCGCTAGAAGAGCGGCAGCCCGAGACTCGCCTTCCCGATGAAATCTTTAAGAACGTCGCTCGATGGCGCCATGACCGCTGCGGCCTGCGCGTCGCGAAAAATCCTTTCCAGACCGCCACGCCGGCCGAACGCCCATCCACCGCCTAAAGTCATCGCCCGGGAAACAGCGGCCAGACAGGCTTCCGCGGCGACGGCTTTGACTCCAAGCACATCGAGCATCGCTGCGGGATCGGCGGCCAGCACTTTGCGAATTGTTTCCCGCAAGTAAGCTTTTCCGGAATTGACCGCAAGCGTGATCTCGGCAACGAGGAATTGAACACGCGGAATCGATGACAGAGCGGCGCCGGCGGAGTGTTCATATTTGCGCGTTCCCATGCGCCCGACAATCGTTTGATGCGCCGCCTTCGCCAGGCCCATGGAAACCGACGCAACGCCGATTTGGAAATGCGGCAACACAACTTCAAGCATGCTCTGAAACCCGCTGCCTTCTGGCCCCACACGCGCGTCGTCATCGATAACCACATCGGTCAGCGACATCGGCGCGCTGGCATTGCCGGCGAGTCCCAGTCCCTCGAAGGGTCCTTGGGTTCTTAGTCCGGCTGTGTTCTTGGGGATCAAATAGAGGTTGCTCTCGGTGAACGCCGCCGCGCCGGCCTTGCGCGCGGAGACGACGTAGCTGTCGGCCTCCCCAGCGCTGGTGACGAAACTCTTTTCTGCGCTAAGCGTTTTCTTCCCACCGTTTTGGCGCACTTCGCTGACCGGCGCATAAAAATGGCCTCCCGAGCCGGCCTCGCTGAAAGCCAACGTAGTGACATGTTCGCCGTGGGCGCACGCTGGCAGGATTTCCCGTTTAAGGGCGTCGCTGCCTTTGGCGGCGATCACGGCGGTCGCGCAGAAATGCATCAGCGTCACCATAGCCGTCGATGCGCAGCTCTCCGCCTGCTCTTCCAATATCTGCGACATTTCGGCGAGCCCAGCATCCGCTCCCCCGTATTGAGCGGGAATCAGCAACCCGAGCACGCCGGCCTTGCCGAGCGCCTGGATGTTTTCCCGCGGGAAGCGGCGCGACTGGTCGATCAAGTCGGCACTTGCGCGAAGCTTTTCCCGAGATTGCTTTTCATTTTCAGCCAGGATGGCTTGTATGTCCGACATGGACTCTCCTTTGCTCAATCGAACAGTTCGATGAAGATTCGGGGTTCTGAGACTGCGGACTATCGCAGTTCCGTATCGCAGTGCGTGGCAGAAATCGGAAGGCAGCCGCCGGGCGCCCTTATGCGGAGATTCAAGTGAAGCCGGTAGAGCGGCTTGAGGATCGGTGAAGAGTGTTGAAAGAAATCAAGGGAGCACCAGTGCGCCTCCAGCATCCGTGGGCGCGACATCTTGCAGCTTGGAGTATAGGGGGTAAGCGGGTTCCTGCCAAGGTGGAGCCGGCAAGGGTCATTAGGCCGCGCTGTGACCGAGGCCGGTTCCTCAACTGCCACAGGATGCTAGCCATCGTATTCTTGATTAACGCCGCCGCAACCGGACTGCTTACCAGCCATACTTGCTGTGCGAAATGTGAAAATCATTTCTTAGTTTGGCGTTCGAGCTCCTTGACGAGACGTTCCCCGACACTATTGAAACCTGTGAGGAGACCGCCCCACAGGTGCTTGTCACTCCAGAGAATATCCCTAGTGTTTGGGTCAATCACCGTCAGGTACGCGCATCGTGTAGGAGATTGCTTATTGTAGTTCGGCACGGGGTCTTCGGTGATGTGACTGTCGTCAGCGCTGCCGGTCTGGCCACTAGCGAAGATAATGTTGCCGCCTTTGTAGGGGTCGGAGGAGAGAAGAAATATCAGGTCGGCCTTCCTTCTGTCGGCTACGAGTTGGAACTTCCGCCATTTTCTTAGCTGGGCTACCGCATTTTTCCCCACTGCATCGGAGCCGGTTTGATTGTCAAAGTAGACGGACTTCGCCGACAGGATTCGGGGTGATTGGGCCAGTTGTTGCTGCGCAGCCGCAGGAGTTGCGACAAGCAAACTGGTGAGAACAACAGCAACGAATGGATATTCGGAGATTCTCACAGGCACCTCCGAGAGAGGCAGAAAGATGTTACACCTGGCCAGTACGCCCTGCCTCATAACGCTATCGCAAGCGCGCTTCCTCCGAAGAGGATGACCTGAGCACGACACTCTGGCGCGCTTCCGATAAAGCACTGGACTTATCAGAAGGAGTTAGCCAGGTCTGGGTTAGACCCACCCTCCGTCGATGACATAGCTCTGATTCGTAATCGCAGAGCTGTCGTCTGCAGCGAGGAAAAGAACGAGACGGGCCACCTCTTCCGGAAGAATCATTCTCTTCAAAGCCTGACTGGCCAGAACTTCGGCCTGGTAGGTTTCCGTAAACCAGAGGTGCTTTTGCCGTGCGGTAAGAATGGCGCCCGGCATAACACAATTCACTCGAATGCCGTTCGCGCCCAGTTCATGAGCAAGCGTGCGCGTCATCCCAACGATCGCAGCTTTCGCCGTAACGTACACGGGGATTCCTATCGAGGGGATTATCCATCCGATAGAACTCATATTAATGATGGAACCTCTGCTAACCTTTTTCATCGATGGAATCACCGCCTGAGCAAGAAAGAATTGGTGTTTGAGGTTTTCTGCCATCGTTTTGTCCCAGAAGTCTGAGGTGACTTCTTCGACTCTATGGCGCGTGTCGTTGGCCGCATTGTTGACCAGCACATCCACGGTCTTGCAACGTTCGAGAATCTTTTGCATCGTGGCCTGTATCGCACCGACATCAGTTAGGTCGCAGTGATAGTAGACCGGCGCCGAAAAACCAGACGATTGGATTCGACTAATAAGTGCCTCCGCTGCGGTATCCTGAATGTCCAGGAAAGCCACCCGAGCCTGCTGCATGGCGAATGCCTCCACGATTGCCTCGCCAATGCCGCTGGCCCCACCGCTCACGACAATCAGGCGGCCCGTCAGGCTTGGGTAGATTGCCAACCTGCCTGTGTTGTCCATAGGTTGTCCCTTCCTCTCGCCCGTTCTGAAGCAGACCAGGAAGTCCGGATTTGTACGAACAGCACCTTGCATCACGAGCTGCACATACATTGCTTGTACAGTTGAGGAAAAGTGGCTGGCAATTTGTCCGACGGCGCACCATCTCCGCATCGGACACATCCAGCTACAGGCGAGCCGCCTGATAATCGGCCTGTCTTGCAAAATCTTAGCACTCCGTGAAGCAAATTCGCGTGAACCTGGGGCTTCTTTTCATCAACTCCTTACCAACGTTAGAGCTTTATTGGGCGCGCGTTCGTACTGAGCTGTGAGGATAGGCAGGGAGCTCTGCGCGCGTTCGACGTAATCTCGGGCGCGACGACGGTGCGGGATCATGACAGGTTGAACCCTTCGCGTTTCAAGCATGAGGCGCATCGCTTCGGCAAGAAATTTGGCGTACGCTATCACGTGCACAGAATCCGGACGAGAACCGATAGAGTTTATTTTAGCGAATCGAGAAGTTGTAGCTCTCGATTCGCGATCTCGCGAGGGAGTGGGGCGTAACCCAGCGCGGAGCACTGCTTTTGGCCCGAGGTCAGCACCCATTGAAGAAGTTCGAGAAAGGCAGATTTCTTGTCACCGCTCGCTAGTTCCCGCGGGAACAGCCACCAAGTGAACGTCGCGATCGGGTAGGCGTCTCTTCCCGGGGCATTTGTGATCGACACGCGAAAATCGGAGGTCATGGCCCCAGCAACGCCTTCAGCCGCAGCGGTGACGCTCGGAAGACCAGCCTCGACGAACTGGCCTGCGGCGTTTCGCAGGGTTCCGAAACTCAGCTGGCGCCTCAGCGCATAAACGAGTTCAACGTATCCGATGGAGTTTGGCGTCTGTTGAACCATAGCCGCAACGCCCTCATTTCCTTCTGCGCCCACCCCCACCGGCCATTTAGCGACTGTGCCCGCGCCGACTGTGGCCTTCCACTCAGGACTCACCTTGGATAGATAGTCAGTCCACACAAAGGTTGTGCCGCTGCCATCAGAACGGTGAATGACTACAATGTCGCTCTCCGCCAACGGTACGTTCCGATTTGACTCCCGAATTCTCGGATCATTCCACTTCTTGATCGTCCCCAAGTAAATTCCGGCAAGAGTTTCTGCCGTGAAGTTAAGGTTGCGCTCAGGGCCTTGCAAATTATAGATGGGAACGACCGCACCTAATACCGAGGCAAAATGCAGGAACGTTGTTTTCGATTGGGACATCCTTTCGTCCGATAGAGGCACGTCCGAGGCGGCGAAGTCCACTTTGCCATCCATCAGCAATCTAAGACCGGCCTCAGATCCCACTGCGCCGTAGTTGATATGCGCGTTCGGATGACGTTGCTGAAAGGACTCGAACCATTTTTGGTAAAGTGGAGCCGGAAAAGTCGCTCCTGCACCGTTTAGAGTCATCTCTCGGATACTGTCCGTGACGTGCGACGCGGACACCTTTTCGCTTTTCCGTTCGAGAGCTCCAACCAGTTTTGTCACGAGGTGGTCAGCGAGGTCTTGCGTGATCGCTCCGCTCCCGAACTTACTGGGAGTTACGAGGTACGACCACATGGGCTCATTATCCTTCCCAACGACTTCCACGGAAAGGAAGCCGTGAAAGATCGGTTGACGCGCATTTGAAGGAACACGAGGATCGTTAGAAACGTAGCCTGCTACCCAGATACTGCCGTTCCCCTTGATGATCGCGTCGGCTTCGGTCGCCGACGTGACCACCTCGAGTCTTCGACTCTTGCTGAGTTGCTTGATCATCCTGTCGCGGAGTTTAGTTGACCCTTCTTCCTGGCCAAACGGTTCTACATAGACCTTTTTGACCTGCCACAGCGTTTCCGCAGTTTGCGCCTCGGTACTACGCGAACCCGCGAACAGCAGAATCCCTGTCGCCATAAAACTGCAGAGCACTTTCAAAAGAGAACTACCGGTTACAGGCTGCGTGTGCAACATGGAAAGGAATTGGCTACTCCTTGCGATTGGCTTTCACTCAGTACCGACCACGAGTTGGAGCGGTTTTTGCTGGTCCCGTTCAATGCTCCGAGGCAGCAAGGATGGTAGCATTTAATCTGGCGCGGTCGAGCTGATCCACGGGCGCCGTCTCGGTCGTTGCACGTTCGACTGACGGTCAGATAGCGGCTGTTTTCATCGTTTTGTAACCTCATTCGGATTATCCTTTTTGGTTTCTCGTCTAGACGTCGTCGGTCGGAATTGAATCGCTTCGGCGGAAACGGTCAATGCGAAACCTCTTTTTTCGAATCGCTCCTGCGGCCTGTTTGTTGTTTGCAGCTCTCCCTGTGAACCTTTGCGCGCAGCAATCCCCAGACGCCCAAGACACACCTACAGCAAACGCTGCGGAGTTCTCACTAGAGCCCGATTCGCCGCTTACCATGTTTCGTCATCCCGAGACCGATCGAATTTGGATTTCTGGGCAGGCGAATTTCATTTCTCAGTGGCACCCCGCGTTTCACTCTCCCTACGCAGGTCCCAATAGCTTGTCTGCCGAAGCTCAGGACGCCACGTCTCGTGTATTGACTCTGTTCACTGGCATCCGATTCACCGGAGCAACGGAACTGATCTGTGATGTTCAAGAAACAGGTGGCAACGGAATTGGCGCAGCGCTTGGTGTCGCCGGCTTTCCCAATTTGGATGTGGTTCGAAATCCTACCCTCAGCAAGGCACCGTACGTAGCGCGCCTCATGTGGCACCAGATCATCGCCCTGGGGCACAAAAGAGTCTTGGTTGATCGGACGCCTTTCTCGCTCTTCTCCCAGCTTCCGGAACGCCGGCTGGAACTCCGCTTCGGCAAATTCAGCCTGGCCGACTTCTTCGATCTTAATAACTATGGCACCGACAGCAACTTTCAGTTCATGAACTGGACCGTAGACAACAACGGAGCCTACGACTATGCAGCGGATACGCGTGGCTTCACTTTCGCCGCGATGTTCGAGTATCACGATCGGCGTTGGGCCGTTCGTTTTGCTGAGGCGCTGATGCCCAAGGTGGCCAATGGTATCCACCTCGACGCGGATCTGAGTCGAGCTCGATCGGAAAACGTCGAATTTGAACTGCACGGGTCGATTCTTCCACATCGGGCGGGGGTACTCCGGCTCCTCAGTTTCGTGAATCACGCCAATATGGGTAGCTATAGCGTGGCCGTCGACAACTTTCTCGCTGGGCTGACGTCAACTCCGCAAATCACGGCCCATCCACTCCAGACCACGATCAAGTATGGTTTTGGACTCAACTTTGAACAGCCGCTGAACAGTTGGATGGGAGTCTTTGGACGGTGGGGCTGGAACGAAGGCCAGCACGAGTCCTATGCCTATACCGAAGATGACGAAACGTTTCTAGTTGGCTTGGGCGGCACTGGTGGAGCGTGGCACAGAAAATTTGACCGTGTAGGATTCGCGTTTGTCTCAAACGGAATCTCCCGCGATCACCAGGAGTACCTAGCCCTCGGAGGGGTTGGTTTTTTGCTCGGAGATGGACACCTCAATTACGGTCGGGAAAATATCGAGGAAATTTACTACACAGTCCACCTTTGGCACGGCATCTATCCCTCCCTTGGGTTGCAACACGTCAACAATCCTGGCTACAACCGCGATCGCGGGCCCGTCCTGGTGCCCAGTCTGCGCCTGCATGTCGAATTCTAGCAACGACCGAGATGCGAAAACGCGCGCACACATGAACCAAGAACCGAACCATGGAGACAGCAGGTAACCGGATAATCACCCAAAGGGGAGTACGTAGTCGCGTGCTCCCCAATCGCCTTCCTCCAGGCAACCGCTCTCGCCGGACAGATTCGCACCAGGCTCTTAATGATTTTCCCCTGATAGGACGGGAAGACTTGAACCGACAGGTCGTCGACGAAACTGATGCTGCCACCGGTCTCCTTCTCAACCGGAAACAAGTAACTTCCCACTGGTTCGATCTTGATGGAGTTCAATTGGCCCGCTGACAGATCCGCGGTTCCGTCGGCCAGGGACGTACTGGAATTTGCACCTGATCTTTCAGGCGTATTCGCATGGGTCACCCGGCCATGACTGCGGCCAGATTCCAGGAGTCCCGTTGCGACCACGATCGCCGCCGTCACGAGCATCGCAACAACTCTCTTGCTGGTGTAAGGCGGGTATTTCATCGTTTTCGTTCGACCGCCACGTTTCGAGAGTTCAGCTTGGAGGGCAGCCGCAATTGCCGCAACTTGCTAGCCCTCGCGGGTCTCTGCCCTTACTTTGGTAGTTGCAGTACTGGCTATTCTGGGAGGCACAAGAGGGAAAGAGAACCCTATCTTTGAGACTCTCGGACTATCTTTTGGCCGCTCGCGCCTATCTTTCGTCCGATGGGAGATTGTCCTTCAGTCCCTTCACCTATACTGGAGGCGATCAACTCACAGCGATGCTACTTATCCTAGCGGACCTTGTGCTATGGACTTTTCATCGATCTATTCGGACGGCAATCGCAAGCGATTTCTAGTCGCTGCCGCGATTTTGATCGTTGCGATCGCGGTCGTCGATTGGCAGACAAAGCCCTTCATTTCCATCGGGTTTCTCTATTTGTTTCCGATTCTCTTGGTCGCTGGTTTTCTTCCACGCTGGCAGATGGCTTTGGTTGCCCTGGTCTGTGCGGTTCTGCAGGAACTCTTTAGCGAACTCCCGTCCAATGAGGCGATCACGCGCCTCTTGATGGCCTCGGCGGGATTTGTCGGAACCGGCCTCTTTGTGTCCGAAATCATTCGGAACCGCCAGATGGCGATGAATCACCTCGCAGAAGTAGAAATGCAGATAGGACTCCGTAAGGAAATCGAAGAGCAGTTGCAAGTTTTGGTCGAGAGCAGCCCCGTCGCCATTGTGACGATTGACGCGGCCGGTGTCATTCTCCTCGCCAATGAAGCCAGCCAGACGCTCTTGGCACCGGATGATGCTCTTCTTGTCGGTCAGCCAATACGCGAATTTCTTCCGGCTTTGCAGGCTGCCGTGCAAACGCAGAGATCGCAGCGGTTTCGCACGGAGCTTCGGTGCCGGGGAAAGCGCAAGAATGGAGAGGTCTTCATCGCCGCAGTGTGGTTCTCCACCTACGCGACTGTTCGGGGACCCCGCTTGGCTGCGATTATCGTTGATCTTTCCGAAGATCTAAGGGACCGCGAAGACTTGAGTCTGGATCATCTCTTGAAGAACACGAAAATTCTTGTCAGCGCGATCGCGCACGAAATTCGGAATCTGTCCGGCGCCGTCCTCGTCGTGCACAAAAATCTCTCTCGGCTCCCAGGTCTGCAGAGCAACGAAGATTTTCGCGCACTGGGAACACTGATCGACGGTCTCGGAAAACTTTCCGCAATGGAATTGAGGCCGGCAGTGGATCAGCATTTGAATGCCATCGAACTGTCTAGTGTCCTGGACGAGTTGCGTGTTCTACTGGAACCGACTTACCGGGAGGGTGGGATTGCCGTCGTCTGGCGTTTGCATGACGATCTGCCATTGGTCATCGCAGACCGATACGGATTGGCGCAGGTCTTTCTCAATTTATCGCTGAACAGTCACCGGGCTATGGAGACCACGGACAAGAAGCAGTTGACGATCAGCAGTTCAGTGGAAGCCGACGCCGTGGTCATTCGTTTCGAAGATACGGGGGTGGGAGTCGCTTCGCCCGAGGGTCTGTTTAGACCTTTTCAGCAGGGTGCGGATGCCACCGGACTAGGGTTGTATGTTTCTCGGGCCATTCTACGCAGCTTTGGTGGCGAGCTCGCCTTTGAATCGCGAACCGAAGGCTGTTGCTTTGCGGTCAACTTGACTAGAGTAGAAAACAAACAAGAATCTTCCGATGGGTAAGACCGACCAGAAAAGCATCCGTTTGCTGCTGATTGATGACCACGCGCTCTTCCGTGAAAGTGTCGCCCGCCTCCTGCAGTCTGAACCAGGCTTCGAAGTGATCGCCCATTGCGGTTCCGGTGCCGAGGCCCTGCAGATCATAAAGTCGTCCAACGAAATCGACATTGTGCTATTAGACCTCGATCTCGGCCAGGAGAGGGGAGCGGACCTTCTCGACCATCTTCGAGCCCGGCACTTCGAGGGAAAAGTCCTGCTCGTGACCGCCGACGTGAACGAGGCGGAAATCCCCAGTTTAATCCGAAAAGGAATTTCGGGCGTCTTCATGAAACACGGGTCTCCTGCGCTGCTGGTTCAGGGCATCCGCGAGACGATGGATGGGAAAGCTCTGTTTGGACAGGATCTGCTTCGCAGGGCATTGGAAAAAACAGAGTTGCCCAGTGCGGAACAACGTCGCTCGAAGCTAACCGAGCGCGAGAGGCAGGTGCTCTCTGCCGTCTTTGAAGGGCTGGCAAACAAGCAAATCGCCGATCGATTGCAGATTTCGGAGACCGCAGTCAAAGCCTCACTACAGCAGCTCTTCGCCAAGACCGGCGTCAGAACGCGAAGTCAGTTGGTCCGTGTGGCGCTGGAGCAATACCGGGACCAACTCTAGTTGCACTCCAGGTCCTGGCACCGAATCAAAAATCCCAGTCATGATGGACCAAATGGCTTCGACGCCGGCGACCCTGCGGAGGTCGCGAAGCGCTTTCACCTTTGTGACACTGCTCTCGCTAAGCGGTGAGTTTGCTGTTCGGAGTGCGCAACTTAGTCCGCGCTGGCGTTCCCGAACGGGTCGCCATGGATGTCTCCGGCCACAAAACCACGGTCGTGTTCGATCGCTAGAAGATGATCGTGACCTCAAAGAGGCGGCTCTGAAACTCAGCAAATACCTTCCGGCTGAGTTTGGGCATAGGTCGGGCATAAGGAGCACCGGGACGGCAAACGCGCCTGCAGCGGTCCGGAGCCAACTTGTATTTGGAGAAGGAGAAAAGATTGGCCGAGAGACCTGGACTTCGAACCAGTTTTTTTGAATCCATTGCCCCAGCTACCGGATTGACTAACTAACCCCTCGCTCATATTGGATTTACTCTGCTATTTCCTCTTCTTTTTTGACGGTATTTTGTAGCCTATGTGGCCCAAGTAACGGAGCTGGAATATCGAAGCCTAAGCCGGCATGCGCCGCTTGCTCTTTGAGCCACTCCGTATCGTCAAGCAGCTCCTCCGCGTAAACGCGGTCCATGCTCTTATCCGCGTGGGCAAACCAGAAATTCCGTACCAGCGGATCAGTACCCGCCTTAATCAACTGGCTCTTGCGGAATCAGCTTCATAGTCATAGTTCCGCTAAAATAGCGGAGCTACGCCTGTGAGTCAGTAACCGCCTGCAGATTAGACGGAACCCACCTAAGTCAAACTATGCCGGTTCAACGAGATAGTTGGCTGGGAGACCTGGACTCGAACCACGATAGCCAGATTCAGAGTCTGGATAAAATTTAGCATAGCGTTGATTCTTTTAGCCTTTTCTTGTGTCGTAGTATCTGGTTTTGGCTGCTGTTTGGCGGGTTTTGTTCCCTAGATGTTTCCACGTTTTGAGGTGACCCCGTAATGTGTCACAAAAACGTTGGGCACACGCGGATTTTCATTCAGCCTTTTTTGCATCTCAAAGTTCTACAGCGCCGAAGCTTTACTGCCGCTCAAGCCACGTACCAAAGTCAGTCCGAACACGACAACGCCAGTGTTGGAAGGCAACGTGAAACTCCTTGCCATTTTCTTTTCGTTGAGAGCAAAGGAATAGCCGTAGAGGTGAAAGGTCCGATCGTCCCTCTCGCCGCTGCCAGTGAGACGATACGGCGTGACGAATACATCAGACTCGCCGCTGAAATTCTCTGGTGTGTACCAATCGCTGAGGCTCTGAGAAAAGTCGGTAGACGTACCGTCGGAATAGGTCACCCTAAAAACCTGCGACTCTTGATCGCCATTCACGCCTATCGCCAGCATCTTCAGGCCATCGAATCTTCCTGCCGGTAGCGAAATGGTTCGGCTAGTAACTGCGTCCGGCGCATTGGCCGGACCCAGCGAAAAGGTGACCCTGTCCCAAGCGATTGTCTCCTTCAACAGGTTCGCCGGAAACGCACTACCTACGCGATCGATGCTTTCCTCCGATGGGAATGCCGTTCTTTCTGTATAGATTCCCGTGGCGTTGTAATCTGCCAAGAGGTCGACGGTGCGGCTCCGGGGCAGTGGCTTAGGCAGATTCGGCTTTTCGATTACCAGCTGAGCCGGTGCAGGTTTCAAATCAGCTTTCGACACCCTCTGCAACGTAAGCGTTTCCAGTGGCGTTCGTCTCCCCGGTGAGAAGGCGAGAGCTGAGGCTACAAGAACGGCTGCAACGCTTCCCCAGAACAACCGCTTTCCCCAACGCGCCGGGGATTCTTTACCAGCGATTGGCGCTTGCCACGGAATCGCAGCCCGCAAGCCTGGCTGCCCAGAACTGATTTCTCTCTTCAGCCGTTGCAAATCAGTGTGAATTTCAGCCGCGAACTGATACCTGAATTTCCGATCTTTCTCCAGCATTTTCAGGATGATTTCTTCGAGCCTGGAAGGAACCTCCGGATTTACGCGTGACGGAGCTTCTGGCGCGCGATGCAGAATTGCCTCACGCACCACCTCGGGATCCTCGCCGCGAAAAGGCAAAACTCCCGTGGCCATTTGATAAAGCGCCACGCCAAAGGAAAACAGGTCCGCGCGTGCATCCAGCTCTTCGCCGCGCACCTGCTCCGGAGACATGTAGGCCGGAGTCCCCATCGCCTTGCCCATCAAGGTGATGCCCCCTATGCCGGTCTGTGCCGGCGCCGCCGGGAGATACGCGTGATCAGAGGATCCCATCACGGTCAATTTTGCCAGGCCAAAATCCAGAACTTTGGCGGTTCCTCGCTTTGTGACGAATACGTTGGCCGGCTTGATGTCCCGATGAATGATGCCCTCGGCATGAGCTGCGCTGAGAGCGTCCGCAATTTCAATGGCCAACTCCAGTGTCTCCTGCAGAGGCAGCGGTTTGCCGGAAATGCGGCGCTCGAGTGTCTGCCCGTCCAGAAATTCCATGGCAATGAATCGTTGGCCTTCTCCCCCATCGAGAGGCATCTCGCCAATATCATAGATTGTGCAGATGTTCGGGTGATTCAGCGCGGAGGCGGCTTGCGCCTCGCGTCGAAACCGCTCTAGCGCAGCCTCGTCGTCCGCCCTGTCCGCGGGAAGAAATTTCAAGGCGACAGCTCGATTCAGCCGCGTGTCTCTCGCTTTGTAGACCACTCCCATGCCGCCCCCTCCCAGCATCTCGATCACCTGGTAGGGTGAAGCGGTCCGTCCACTCACGTTTTCGCTTGGGGAGATCACCTCGGGGGGCGAGGCCGTCGCGGCTGCCGCATCCTCGAATTGCACAGGGACCAAAAAGCGGTAACCCCGCCTTGCCAGTGTTTCAATGAACCGGGGTTCTTCGGCGGAGTCGCCCAGCACCTGCCGCAATCGATTCATGGCCGCGCTTATGCTGTGCTCGAATTCGACAATCGTGTCGTTTGGCCAAAGGCACTTTCGAAGTTCCTCCCGTGTCACCACCTGGCCCGTATGTTCGAGCAACTGCTTTAGAATCCGAAACGGCTGGTCCGGCAGCCGGATGGTCTTGCCTCCCTCGGCGCGGAGCTCACCCGAGCGAAGGTCGACCCGAAAGCCTGTGAAGCTAGCCGCAACCGAAAATTTGGGGGACGCCTGCATACTTGGCCTCGGGTTCTTCTCTAGTCTACGTTCCATCCCTACATATGGTTCCACACTCTACTTGACTTAGACTTCCACTGCCCTAAATCGTCTGCCACGATCCTTCCATTCGCACTCAGCTCCTCGCCCAAACAAGTCGTAACTCATTGAGTTTGCTCGACATCTGCCAGTGACCCGGAAATGACCAGGGTATGAGCCTCGTCGCATTGAGCCGTTCGCCTGCCTGAACGACAGTCGCCCGTAGGACGCAAAACCGCGTCGCGGAGGGTGACCTTGCCATTTGATTTTCTCGCATCCCTTGTCTCGGTGCGGAGTTCCACTTCGGCGCGACCACAGGCTAGGCACGAACCCTCGGCTCGGGCCCGGGTCGACAAGCTAGCCAGGAAGTCTCGGCTCGCGCTCCAGTTTCTCGTCATCGCCGCTATTTTGTCCATTGCGCCTGCGTTCGCGAGCCCCGCACCGGGCAGCCCGTCTCCGCTCCCGGCGGTAGGAGAAACGACCGTGAATCGCACGGCTGCAAAGCTTGATGCCAGGTTCATCCTTAGGGTTTACAACTACGCTCGTCTCGACCCGGTTTCCATGGCCCTCTCAGAGAAAGTGGCTTCCGCCATCTATGCAGACGTCGGCATAGAGCTAGTCTGGATGGACTGCTCCGTGTCGAGACCGCCGTCTCGCGCATCTCCCGCCTGTCAATCACGTATGGGACCGATCGACCTCGTACTGAGGATTCTTCCCCGTCACATGGCCGTCAAGCTGGCGACTCGCGATGAGCCCTTGGGTTCCGCTCAGACATGCACCGAAAGCGAGCCGGCCTGCGAGGTGAACGTCTTCTATCACCGAGTCGACGAGCTGGCCGCCAAGGGATATCGCGCCGACCGAGTCTTGGGATACGTAATCGCCCACGAAGTGGCGCACGTTCTTCTCGGCCCTCGCCATTCGGAAGAAGGGATCCTACGCGGGGAATGGACCCGCGACTATTTAGAACGTATCTCTTGGGGTCTAGCCCTCGATTTCACCAAAGACCAGTCCCGCCAGCTTCGCAATGCGGTTCTCCGCCGAATGGGGCAGTCTGTTCCCGACGACCCGACGCGAGCTAATTTGGTCGCCCCATGACCGGGGCAGGTCGCTCCGGCCCTGTGGCAAGACTCCCTAGCCAGCTAGCTTCTTTGCAGGCGGGTTATTCGGGGCTTCTGTGTCTTGGCTGGAATTGTTTGGGTGGGACGGAACTAGGCGGGGCAGAGTTCGAGACTGGTTTGCTAAATTTAGCGTTGTCAATTGGAACGTTTTGTTGCACGTTTTCTATCTGGAAGATCGTCATGCTGCCTGGTTGAGATAACGTTACGCGAAAAGGAATCTTCAGGTGGTCGACCTCTCGGTAGTCGGCGTAGTCGATTTCCGTCGGATTTAAACCGAGAGGGGACTCGGCGTAGCGAACTACGCGCAGAAGCAAACCGGATTGCTCATCGAAATAGAGCTTGGCGGCGGGCTGATCTTCGTGGATACCGTACAAGACATAAGCTAAGCGGCCGGCGATGATTTCCGGATATTCGATGCGTAGCTCCCGATAATACTGTCGTATGTGCAAGGGAAACTGCAGGTCGGCGTCCATGCGGGCGGCTTCCAAATCAGCGCCTTGAATATCTCGCGCTGCATTTCCGGGAAGCGTAAACCAGCCAGATTCGCCATCGAAGACGGTCGAACTATCGCCATCTGAAAGATGACGGACGATCGCCTGTTTTTCGGGCGTTTCCGTGAAGATCTCGACGCTCACGGGGCGTCCGCCTTGAAAGGTCGCGGTGCCTTTTTCGATCCGCCCGGTGATGGCCCTAATGGAGGAGGCCCCTCCGAGAGCGTTGACGTAGTTTTCGAGTAGCTGAGAAATTGTGGGCAGATGAGTGGGAAGTTTTGGCGATTCGGGATCGGCAGCGTTCGAGGCGCGCGGCAATTCCCAGTCGACGGCGGGAGTCGAAATGGGGTCGCGGGCGCCGCGATGGCAGGAGTAACAGGTCACGTCGCGTTGGCCTTCGAAATTGTTTTTGTTTAGGGCAAACATCATACGCATCATGCTGCGGGCGGTTCGCTTTGGCTTCTTGTCATCTTTTTCGAAGTGTTCGTCGACGTGACAAAAATTGCACTCCACTCCGAGCGATGAGGAGATAAATTCCATCGCCGGAATCAATTGCGCGGCTGGCGCGCCCTTGAGCACTTCAATGTTTTTGAAGACGTCTTCGGCCCTTTTTTTAGAGCCGCCCGCGGAAGCAGTCTGAACGGTTGAACCAGGGGGGGATGCTTCGTTGATGGCCGTTTTGATCGTTGCCGTTAGCGCTTCGGCTTCTGCCGTTTTTCCCTGCTTCCGGTACAAATTAATCAGAGTGCGAACAGCGGGAAGATACAAGGGGTCGAGCCTGACGGCGCGTTCCAGGTGTGCTATCGCACGGCCCGTATCGCCTGCCTGAATGTAAGGCGGGGCGGCACTCCCTTCCGTAACTGGTGAATCGGGGTCAAGTTGCAGAGATTTTTCAAACGCACCTTCGGCATCCTTCGTTTGCTTACCTACGAGTAGAGCATCGCCAAGCCATTTGAAAAAGTCGCTGTCGTTCGTGAATTGCTGCTGAACTTCCGTAAGGGCGCGATAGCCCTCCATGAGGAAAGATGGAGACTGGCGCTGCATCCCGACATCGATGTAGGCGATGCCCAGGTTCCGGCGCTGTAGATCTGGGATCGGTTCGCGCCATGCAGTGATGCCAGTGTTGGGTGGAAGATCATGCTGTGGCACGGGACGCCGCTGGATTCTGTGATCGGTGAAAACACTATGGCCTCCGTCCTGCGCATTCCGCCGTGGCATGTGACAGCTTAGACAGTCGCTATCTTTGGCCGGATGAGGCACGGAAAAATTCGCCGTATGGCAAGCAAGGCACCGCGTCCGGTAGTACTCCACGGGCTGGAGTGGCTTGCTGTGAGGATCGTGGCACGTGCCGCACCAAAGCCGGCCGCCGCTATTGCGCGCGCAAGCGCTGAGGGCAAGCTG
>Ga0210388_10001142_pt1 | contig 21053 bp, 19 predicted proteins | sample IncBWC19OmetaG_FD_155485 | JGI IMG/M metagenome (GOLD analysis project Ga0210388, IMG submission 155485) | Forest soil microbial communities from Barre Woods Harvard Forest LTER site, Petersham, Massachusetts, United States - Inc-BW-C-19-O ... | reverse complement strand
CAATACGTCATGGGCACCACCGACGAAGACTATCCACATCGCGATATCCATGACGTATTGGACGGAGCGTAAGCGAACGACGGCACGATAGGAGGCGCGGCGGCGATCGCGCTCTTCACCAGTGTAGCGCTTGAGCTCCTCGTCTTCGAGCGATTGATTGGCGAAGAAAAAGACGTTTCTGATGTTGGTAAGGACATCGACCACGCGGCCGGTGACAGCCGCCCTGGCCTCATTGTTTGCGATGGCGCGACGGGTGCATTCACGACCGACGAATAGGCTAACTGTGAAGTACACGGCTATCGCAGCAAAGGCTGCGGCGGAGAACAAGGGACTCGCGATATAGAAGTACGCTGCGACAAAGACGAAGAAGCACGCCCCGGGAATGAAGTCGAACACTGTCATGTCAAAGAGCGCGAGCACCTGGTCGGGTAGGAGCACTGTCCGATGCGCGATCTTTCCTGAAAGCGTGTTCTCGAAATAGGCACTCGAGAGCCGTTGCGCGTACGCGAAGACTTCCTCCTTAATTCGAACCAACATGGGAGAGCGAGTATGGTAAGAGCTGAACCACATGCCGGCGTCCGTCACGAAGCGGGCGACGACCAGGGCGGCGAACAGCATGAACGGACCGAGCAGCGTGCTCGCTTCAGCCGTAGGATCGCGCATTGCCAGGACGGTGTCCGTCAGACGTTTCGTGGCATAGGCAATCGAGGCGAACACCGCGCGGCCAAGGACTGAGAAGACCAGGAGTCCAATGCAGCCCCATAGAAACTGCCGGAAAAAGTGCAGCGCGAACGGCAATAGGCGATTGGGCAAGGTCGAGGCATTCATACTAGACGTCGACAGCAGCGTAGGACGCACAGTTCCAATGTACTCCTAATATATAGAGGAGGCCCCAAGCGTCTCCGTTGGCAGGGCTGTTCGGGCGTCCTGGCCTCGTCCGGCACCGGCGAGTCAAAGGCGTGGCACACTGCGCGAGAACGTGGCGGAGTTAACTCAAAGAGAAGACCATGAAATTTGCGCTAATGGGGATTGGACTGACAACAACGCTGGCGATTGTGTGCCAAGGCGCCGCGCTCGCCGCGGGACCCGACGTCGTGATCGGCGACATCGAGGATCTCTCCGGCGTGTATTCGGACAACGGCACAGGCGCCGTTGAGGCCGCCAAGATGGCCATCGCAGACTCCGGCGGCACCGTGCTCGGCAGGAACATTGTGTATCTATACGCGGACCACCAGAACAAGGCTGATGTGGCCGCCTCGAAGGCCCGAGAATGGGCGGACCAGCGCGGTCTCAATATGTTGTTGGGAGGAGCGAACACCGCCGCTGCCATCGCAATGGCCAAAATCATTGCGGCAAAGCAGGTGCCATACTTCGTTGTAGGGTCGGGCGGCGCATCGCTGACGAACGAGGACTGCACCGCCTACACCGTGCACTACGTCTACAACACCACGGCGCTCGCGAACGGTACCGCCGCCACGATCGTGAGGAACGGCGGCAAGTCCTGGTTTTACCTCACCGCCGACTACGCCTTCGGCGCGCAGCTGCAGGGCGCTGCCTCCAAGGTGGTCGAGGCCAACGGCGGCAAGAATGTCGGCGCCGTGCGGGTGCCGCTGCAGACCTCGGACTTTTCCTCGTTCGTGCTGCAGGCGCAATCCTCCGGCGCGCAGGTGCTTGGGTTGGCAAACGCCGGCACTGACTTCACCAACGCTTTGAAGTCTGCCAACGAATTCGGTATCACCCAGACGATGAAGCCGGCGGGTTTGCTGGTCTTCTTGAATGACATCCACGGGCTTGGCCTAAGGGTCGCGCAAGGACTTTATCTGACCACTCCATGGTACTGGGACCTCAATGCTGAAACTCGGGCGTTCGGCAAGCGCTACTTCGACAAGATGAAAAAGCAGCCGACAATGATCCAGGCAGGGGCGTACTCCGCGACGATGAGCTACCTGAATGCCGTCAAAGCCGCCGGTACCACGGACGGGGACAAGGTGATGGCGGAATTGAAGAAGACAAAGATCAACGACATGTTCACCAAAGGCGGCTACATCCGCGCCGACGGCTTGATGATCCATGACATGTACGTGATGCAGGTCAAGTCCCCGCAGGAGTCCAAATACGAGTGGGACTACTACAAGGTGGTCAAGGTCATGAAGGGCGAGGAAGCCTTCGGCCCGATAACCGGGCTTTGTCCGCTCGCCCTTAAGTAATCAGGGCCCACGCGTTGACGCGATGTGCGAATACAGGCCTATTGACCGAGAAGGGAGAGCGCGCGGCGCGCCGGCGCGCTCGAGATCTGCATCAACCCTTCGAGCGGGTGGGCGATGTCCTCGATCAGGAAAATCGCGCCGGCGACTGATAGCGCGCAGACGAAGAGCGTCGCGATGACGGTCCGGTTGTTGGCGCTGAGCAGGCCGAAACCGGCAAACAGGATGGCGAGCCAGAACACCAGCACAACCAGGAATGGCGTCGGGATCGCGGCGTACCCCGGATCGATCATCATCCAGCGCGTTTGCGTCAAGTTGCGGCTGAGGGCCAGGGCCTCCGATTGAAGCAAGCGCTGCACGTCGTTTTTTGGCGCCAGTTGTCGAATCCGATGCTGAAATTGCTCCACGCCTGCGAGCCTATCCATAGCGTCCCCTTTGGCCACACCTGCAACTCCCTGGGAATAAAACAGTTCCACAGCTGACGCATATGTGCGGTGCAGGAGTTCGCGGACTTCTTTTGTCTCCTGGCCATAATCGGCGAGCGTGCGATCGATCAGGACGACCGTGGCCGCCGTCTGTGTGAACTCGTCGTCGAGACGGTCGAAAGAGACTTTCGCCGAAGCGATCAAGAGCCCGAGGACAAGAGCCGCGAGCGTCGCGAGCAGACCCGCCCCCAGCTTGACGGATACCGGCCGGTTTTCGTTCATGTGATGGTCCGGCAGGGAAGAACGAATTGACAAGCCGACCATCCCGGCGCCAAAGACGCACACAAACACGATCGAAGACACAATCAATGCACTCATGATTGATACCTGTGGTTAACTTAGCCTCCGACCGCGCGCTCCTCGCGATGGGCGCGGAAACGCCACCAGACGTAAAGCCAGCCGAGCGCAATTGCTGGATACATCAGCCAACTTGCCTCGGTGCCCAGCACGCCACCCGTTAGCCAGGCGGGCCCTTGGAATGTGACATCCAGCAGCCGCCCTTCGGGGACTTGCTCCCCATTGGGCGTCCCGATGATAAAAAACTGCATGTAGTCGAAGGCCGCGTGAAATCCGGCAGCAAACCACAGAGTCCCGGTGCGAAGCACGGAGTAGCAAGTGAAGAGGCTCAAGGACATCAAGGAAATTACATCCCAAATGTTCTCGCCAGGCTTGTAGAAGTAGTGATCGGCGGTGAAGAGTAGCGCGATGACAATCGACGCCGGCCAGAAGCCGATACTCCGCCATAGCGTTTGCAAGAAATATCCGCGATACATCGATTCTTCAGCCACACCAACAATGATGTTCGCACCAAACCAACCGAGTGCCGAAGCGATCAATGTTTGTCCATCGAGCGCAATACCATGCACTTGCATCCCGCCCAGAAGATACATGCCTGCTGCAACGACGCCGGTCATCGCAAGGCCCATCAGGGCGCCTTCGGCAGTATTTGCCCCAAAGGCCTGACGAACAGGAAGGCCGTAGCTGTCCACGCGCCGGCGTTCGTAGCGCGCGAGCAAGGCCGTCGTAATCAGCGCTATGAGGAAGATCGCAAACTCACTGAGCGCCAGACTGGATGCGCTGAGCACGTCCCTAAGGTTCAGCAACGCCGCCGTACGGAAGATGAGCGGGGTGAACAGGGGTGGGAGCACATACGCTGCAATTGCCCAATAGATCACGGCTCGCCAGATGAACCGTAGCTTTCTATCGGACCCGACAAAGAGGCGCCGCAGTCTCTCCATGGCGCATTCTCGCAGATTCCACGGTTTTGCTCGTGCAAGCTTCGATTAGGCTTGCTTTATTTCGCTCCGTCCATTCTCGGCATCTTTCTGCCCACTCGCGAGGCGCACCGGAGCGCGACGCAAGCCGAATTTGAGCGTCGATGACCGCGGCAACGGCATCGCGAATATTCACCTCGCCATAGGCAGCGAAGAAGTCAGCCAGTCGCCGCCCCTGGAGTTCAGGGTCGATGTCTTCACCAATATCAAGCCACAGCCAAGCCGCATATCCCACGTCGTCTAGGCGCGTACCCGCATGCGCCGCGTCAAAATCGATAAACGCGGTCGGCTGGCCGTCAATGAACACGCAATTGCAAGGGCTCGCATCTCCGTGACAAATGACCTCGCTACCACACCTGAAATCGCAAGTCGTGGTTGCGTCGTGCATCGCCCGCAGCAAGCGCGCCGCAGACGACAACTGCGCACCTGAAAAATTTCCGAGATTGTCGGGAACGAATCCAGGTATGAATGAAAGAATCTCGCGATTTGCTGAATCGACTCCAAGGAATCGAGGAGCACCTACAAACCCGGTCGATTCGAGATGCGTCAGCAGTTGATGAACGAATGGCGAATTTGACTTGAGTGGACGGCGAACACTGTCCCCAACTCGAACCACACCGGATGTGGTTCGCCCCCCTGCCAGCGCTACTTCTTCCGCGGCCATAGTGCATTCTCGCACATCATTTCCGACTTGCAGACCGAGGGGGGCGGGATTGCCTGCGGAGCGGATGCAGCGGAAAATGACAATGCGCGGTCGTTCTAGCTAACAACATCGCCACCGCCCGCATCTTCGCCATTGGGCTTTGGGGTAATCCGGTGGGGCCGCATCGAGCGCATACTCAGCGTAAGGCGAATCTGCTGGAGTTGGCGGTTGTGGCAACGCTGGCCGATGTTCTCTCCATGCTTGGGCGGAGAATGATCATGTTGCATCGCAGTGCTCGCGTGAGTCTCATTGCTGCGCTGATGGCATGTCTTTTTGGAAGCGTGAGCTACGCAGCCGACGTGCCCACGGGCGATCAGCTGACTCAGCTACTGGCTCCGATCGCGCTCTATCCCGACACACTGCTTGCGCAAATATGTGCGGCTTCGACCGACCCGCAGCAGATTATCGACGCAAACAACTGGCTGAAACAGAACACGAACTTGCAGGGCACAGCGCTGACCGACGCCGCGCAGACGAAAGGATTCGATCCAGCCTTCATCTCGCTCGTGAGCTTTCCGGCGGTGCTTGACATGATGGCGATCAACGTTGATGACTACGCTGCGTTGGGAGCAGCATTTAAAGCGGACCAGAAATCTGTGATGGCGGCGATTCAGGCCTTGCGCCAGCAGGCGTATGCCTCCGGCGCACTGGATACCAACCAGTATCAGAAAGTTTCTGTCGAACAGCAAAATGGCGCCCAAGTCGTGGTGGTGCAGCCGGTGAATCCCCAGGTCGTTTACGTTCCGGTGTATCAGCCGCAGCAGGTGTTCGTGAGTGCTCCCAGTCAGAGCGATGTGGTGGCGGCATCGCTGCTGAGTTTCGGAGTGGGAGTTGCAATCGGGGCATTGATTAACAACAACCAGCCGTATGGATGGGGAGCTTGGGGATGGGGTTGGGGCGGCGGCGGAATGTACTACCAGCGCAATGTGTTTGTCGTAAACAATTACTACAGAAGCCCGTATCCCCCCTACCGGCCGCATCCGCCGATATACCGACCCGGTTACCCGGGTTACGGCAGGCCGCCTCCGAATTGGAATCAGCGCCCGGGCTATCGTCCGCCGCCGCCTGGATACCGTCCGCCGCGTCCACCCAGTAACGGCGGAGGCTACAGGCCACCCGCGAATGGAGGTGGGAGCCGGCCACCCGGAAATGCGGGAGGCACCCGGCCCCCCGCGAATGGAGGTGGGAGCCGGCCACCCGGAAATGCGGGAGGCACCCGGCCACCCGCGAATGGAGGTGGGAGCCGGCCACCCGGAAATGCGGGAGGCACCCGGCCGCCCGCGAATGGAGGTGGGAGCCGGCCACCCGCCAATGGCGGTAGTACAAGACCGGCGCCAAAGAATCCCTACGCTGGATTCCCGCAAGGCGGCAATCGACAACCGGCGCAGCGACCCGCCTCGCCTCAACAATCGACGGGTGCTAGGCCTAGCGGATTTGGCGGTAACGGCAGCGGCGCTGCAGAGCGTGCGGCGAGCAATCGCGGCAGAGCCAGCGCCGGCGGCCAGGGCGCGAGGGGAAAACAGCGATGAAACCTCGTAACGTTGAGGGATTGTCTGGATCAATCCTTGCAGTGCTGCTGATCTTTGCCGGGCCCTACGCGCGCGCGCAGGATGCGGCAGTAAAGACATTTCCTACGTACCGAGCTGCGGCGGCAGCATTTATCGCGGCGGTGGAAGCAAATGATGACGCTGCGCTAAAGGAAATACTGGGAGCGCAAGAGAAGGATCTACTATCGTCCGGAGACGCCACGCAAGACGAAAATGAGCGACTGGCGTTCCTGAAGCACTATCGCCAGGCGCATACCTTTATTCGCCAGACACCCGATAGCGTGATCTTGACCGTCGGGTCAACCGCATGGCCCTTGCCATTTCCGATTGTTCGTGCTGACGGCGTATGGCAATTTGATGCCGCCGAAGGAGCGAAGGAGCTGGTGTACCGGCGGATCGGACAAAATGAGTTGGACGCGATCAGAGTCTGTCGCGCTTTGCACGCGGCACAGAAAACTTACGCCGCAACTGCGCATGATGGCAATCCTGCCGGCACATATGCCCAGCGTTTTAGGAGTGAACCTGGTACGCAAGGTGGTCTTTATTGGGAGGTGAAAGAAGGTGAGCCGGAAAGTCCGACGGGTAGTCTCGTCGCCGAAGCGACCAGCGAAGGCTATGGTGCGGCGAAACAGGGCGGCAAGCCGACTCCGTTTCATGGTTATTACTATCGAATGCTAAAAGCGCAGGGCGCGAATGTCGTCGGCGGAGCGAAAGACTATATTAAGGACGGCAGGATGACGGGGGGCTTTGCGTTCGTTGCCTATCCGGCTGAATACGGGGCGAGCGGCGTGATGACTTTTCTTGTTGGCCCTCGCGGTGCGATCTACCAGAAAGATTTGGGCCAGACGACGACTGAGATCGCCAAGGGCCTAACGGCTTTCGATCCCGACAAGACTTGGAAGCTAGTTCGCTGAGGCCGCAGCAGCAACCGGTACCCATGCCCGGAACAAGGCCTCTTAAGTCTCGTGTAGCGCATGCGCCACGTTGGACCGCGCGGCGCGGATGGCGGGGAAAAGTCCACCCAACAACCCCAGCGCGCACGCAAGCAATACCGCAATCATCACCAACGAAGGCGTGATGCTCAACGAATAGACCAGCTGCGAGTCCCATAGCGCGCCGCCCAAGGTGCTGATCGTTATGCCATTAAACGCCGCGTAGGCTATGACGACGCCGGCGGCCGCGCCGATCAGCGCCAGCAAGAGCGCTTCGATCAGTACCGCAGCCGCGACCGCAGTCGAACCAAAGCCAATCGCGCGCAGCGTCGCGATCTCAACCGTGCGCGCCGCGACCGCGGAGTGCATCGAATTGAGCGCGCCGAACAGCGCACCCAACGCCATGATCGAGCCAATTGCGCAGGCCACAATTCGCAGCATGCGATTGACTGAACTAGACGCGGTTGCCAAGTACTCAGGTTCAGTGCGGACATCAACAAGTAGCGTCGAATCTTGAACCAACGCGCCTTTGAGATTCGCAATCGAGTCGTCGGACTCCAGCATGACCGATACGCTGTTGAAGGCCTCCAGTTTGTAAGCCGACATCACCGTCTGTGCATCGGCGATGACTTCGGATTCCCGCGAACCGTTACCGCCCGCAAAGGTACCCACCACTGTCCAATCACCGTCCTGAAGGCGGACTTGGTCGCCGATTTCCAGTCCCGCAAATTGCCCACGGGCCGCGGCACCAACCAGCAATTCCTGATTGCCGGCGCGAAACATCCTTCCCGAAACGAGTTTGAGCTCCGGGCGCATGACGAAATACTGCTCGCCGACGCCGCGCAATGTGGCATTGACGTCTGAAAGATCCTTTTTGCGCGCGACGGGCGCGACCAGTATCACTTCGGCCGAAACGATCGGTCGGTCACGCTCATCGTGCCTAATCCCCGAGGAGTTCATCACTGCGGCGACATTCTCCCGAGAAAGACTGCTATCGTATTCGGTAGTTGCGCCACGGCCGAGGACGATCGCACGATCGGAACTCGCGTCGCCTTTCACCGTTGCCCCAAAGCCCAAGGACATGGCCAGCACCGAAATGAGGACGGCGACAACCCCCGCGACGCCAATAACGATCACAAGGGAGTTTCCAAGCCGCTGCGGCACGCTGCGCAAATTCATCGCAGCGACGGCGAGGATTTGCCTGAGGAGACTCATACGCTCACCGTTTGCCCAGTGAGGCGGCCACGGACATGCGCGAAAGGCGCAGCGCCGGCAGCGCCGCGCCCAGCAACGCGAGGAGTCCCGCGCACAACAACGCGGTCATGACAACAGCCGGGGACACCACAATGGCGCCGATACCCTCCTTCGCCAGCGGTGCCACCAGATGCGCGAGCGCCAGCCCAAGCGCGGCGGCCGGTATATATAAGAGCAACGCCTCGCCAGCGGCGAGGCTAAGGACACCGACATCCGTGTAGCCGAGTGCCTTGAGGACCGCGAATTCCGGTATCCGCTCATGAAGCGACTGCCGCAACGTGTTGCCGGTGAGAAAGGCCAGCGTGAATATCACCGCGGCCATGATTGCATCGGTAAAGAACTCTACATCGCCCATCTGTTTCGCTTGAAATTGAGCCCGTTCCTGATCGGAGCGTGTACGCGTCTCGTGAGAAGAATTCGCAAAAATGCGATCGATGGCTGCCGCCGTAGCGACCGCCTTGGTCGGATCTGCGATGCGTAAGAAAAAAGCTTCCGCCGTGCCGCGATTCTCTACGCGGTACTCATCAAGATACGCGTAGTTAATGATCGCAAAATAGGCGAGGCCGGGGTCCTTGATGGCGTCGAAGCTGCCGACAATCTTAAATGCCCAGACAGAGGTGCCGTCGGTCTTAAGCGTCCGAGACCGAAGGCTGACCGTATCACCGACCTTCCAGCCGTAATACTCAAGCAATGGGGTAGTCGCGAGCATGCCTGGACGGGTTTCCCTCATTGCGTCGAGATTCTCCTTCGTAACGCTGAAGAATGGCCGCAGCCGAAAGAAAAGCTCAGGTTGGGTAGCAATCGCGCCAATCGTATTTTTGGCGGCTGGTTCCCGATAAGTGCCCATGAAGTATGCCCTTGGCCCCACTTCTATGACACCCGGGATGCTCCGAATGGTTGCCATCGCCGAGATTGGCATCTGACCACCGCCACGAACGCGTGTATTGGTTACGAGGAGATCGCGATGCGCATCCGCTATGGCCTTCGCAAATCCCGCATTGACGCCGTCGAGCAGCCCGAGCAACAGAAACGCGATGGCGATGCACAGGGTGGTAAGTACCGTCCGAGCAGGACGTCGCCAGAGCCCCGCCCAAACCAACGGCAGGTACTTCATGTTGAGTCCCACGGCAGTGGTGCCAAATACTTAGCTACAGCGCAATCCACGCGCACTTATATCATTCCGCTGGCCGGGCTTTTGTGAGCGGATTCGATTAACCGTGCGGATGGCCGAGTTGCGGCTGGACATACCCTGGGGCTGGCGATGCACCCTACCCCTTGTAAGCAAGAAATTCTCCGCCTTTACGGATCCGGCAATGGGAAGCCAAGAACATTTGCAGTGTAGGTTTCCACGACTTCGCTGAAAGGCGTGCCGTCCGGCAGGGTCAACACCGCCCGATGCTCCAACAGCTTCGCCGGCATGGGTGGGGGGGTTGCGTCATTTTTGCGACTGCTGGCGTTCATCTCCCATCCCTCGGGCAGCGGCAGCCAAAGCAGATTCGAAGACAGCGTGTGGCGCCGGAAGTGGAGCGCCTGTACCACCCTGCCGAACGGCGTATCGGTGGTATCCAGCACTTTGTTCATCTCGGGCGTCAAACGGCCCGGCACGTACCAATTATCAGCCTCGGACAGCACAGCCGTCCCGCACAGCAGTTTCACCCGTCGATAACGCACCAGTTCCGTTGCCGTGACGCCGAGCTCCCGACGCTGCTCGAGCGATACCGGTTTGTCTACATCCGGGATTCGTTCAGCCACAATTCTTGGGGCTGGTGCCAGATGATGCACGTCGCACCAATGCTCGAGAGTCAGGGTCGCACTGTTACTGGCGAGCAACTCGGCATTCAATGTCTCAAGCAACGCCAGCGCCTCGACGCGCGCAACAAAACTTCCCGACCAATCGCGTGATTGCGCCGCGGAGTCGTCCGCCCCAGCCATCAACGACCACAGCAGCAAAACACTGCATGTGCATAGGGCTTTGCGAACACCCGCCATCATTGTTGTTTCTTTGTTGGCATAAAGTCATTCGGCAAGATCTTCGGGTGGCGTCGCGAAATTGTCACTAGACGTCCAAACCAATCGATCGCATGAGTTCGATGCCATTACTTTTGGTAACCACACCCGCCTGCAATTTGAAATCAAACTTGAGCTTCCCATCCACCAGCTCGTCTTGAAAATGCACATTCTTGACCGCGCCCGGCTCGAGTCCGGCAATATCCGTCAACGCAAGATCGTGAGTGCTGATCAAGCCGATTGCGCCCTTCTTGATCAGCGCCCTGATGAGACCTTGCGCCCCGATCCGCCGGTCCGTGGAATTGGTACCCTGTAGCAATTCGTCCAGCAGAAACAGCAGCGGCAGCTTGTCAAGCTCGAACAACTTGCGCAGGCGCGTGATTTCGGCATAGAAACGAGAGCTGCCCTCGTGAAGCGAATCGTTGATACGAATACTTGCGCCGATTTGCAGCGGCGTGAGTTGCAGAGCCTTGGCACGCACCGGTGCCCCCGCCATTGCGAGCACAGTATTGATTCCAACGGTGCGCAACAGCGTGCTCTTGCCGGACATGTTCGAGCCGCTGACCAGCAGCACGCGTGTCTCTCCGCAGATGTCGACATCGTTGCATACGCGTGCGGCGGCAGGGATGAGCGGATGACCCAAACCCGTCGCCTTGAATGCCGGCGGACCGTCGAGGAACTGGGGAAATGGGTCTGCACACTGCTCGTAGGCGTATTGAGCGAGCGAAACCAGCGCTTCGAACTCGCCTAGCACCTCGAGCCAAGAGCGGATCACCGTGCCATGGGCGCTGCGCCACCGCTCGGCGGCAAGCGCGGTTTGCAGCGGGTACATAAACAGCAGCAGAAACGGCGCCAAGATGGGATTGCGGCGCGCCTCGACAAAATTCACGATGGTCGCCAGTTTGGAGAGCGCGACACCTGCCCCGAGACCACCCGAGGACAGCTTGAGTTGCAGCGAGTGCAGCGGCCCGGCATCGAAGCGCTGCGCTTCGGTGAGATTCAACAATACCGACAGCCCCTTGAGGTCCTCGAAGGCAGTTTCGACGGTGGTGACGGCCGCATGGATCGGTTTTCTCAAAAAACCCATCAAGCCAACCTCAATCATGATTACGAGGAGTACCGGGAATGCGACCCCCCAGACCGCCCAAACGCCAATCGCGGCGATCGCGAGCCCAGCGATCAGCGGAGCACACCAGCGGATCCATACTTGATCGAGCAGATTCGGTGCGCGCGCCCAAGCATCGAGCGTCGCGGGATGCAATTCAATCTTCAAGGTATCGCCATCGATCGCCATGGATTCGCGAAACTCAAAGCGACCGCGAAGATCGGCAATGCCGGCGTGCCGTGCGCGAATCGTTTCGATGGCCGCCGGCGCGAGCAGCCACTGAGCTAGGATGGTTTCGCCCATTTTAGTTCGAGCGGCGCACAGCAGTTCGTACAAGCTATCTTTGCCGAACAGGTCTAAATCGTCTCCATAAATGTGATCTTGAACGTCGAAGCGTGCCGTCCCCTTCCCGCTCCATTGGTCGCGGAGACGCTCGAGGCCCGCGCGATAGTACTGTACGGCCCGCTGAGCGTGAGTGCGAAGGCGACGGATGCGTTGGTGATAGATGAGTACGGCGATGAAGGCAAGGACGGGAGCGCCCAGCCACCAGCGCGGTATTGAGCTTGGGCCAAAGCACAGCCAAGCAATGATCAAAAATGAGGCACCGATGGCGAGCCGAATTCTCTCAATTCGTGCGTCAAGGACATCATACCGTGCGAGACGAGCTTCGCGTTCAACCAGCCGCTGCGAATATAGCTCTGTTGGTGACATGGAAAATAGTTTGGCACATTTCTCGCGGATTTGGACTTGACGCGCGAATCCCGTCAAGTGCGCAACCGGGCTCACTTTGCCGGCGAATCGATTGATCAGGTGCGGGTTACGCCTATCTTTCTGAAGGAGGCGAAAATCCGAAGAAGGGAATGATGCCTATGACGAAAAGTATATGACCAGAGAAAGCGTCCTCGCGGCCGCTGTCAACCGGTGACTGGAATTCTGAAGTTTGACTGCTATTTTCCCAACTTCGCTTTTTCTGCCATAAGCGCCAGGATTTTCGATCCCGCGTACGCGTCGGCCGGCGGATCCTGGTTCGCCAAGACCACGACGGTGTACTGCGAATCGAGTAGCAGGTACAGATGCGTGCTGACGCCGGGGAATCCCCCACCGTGACCTACAACGGTGCGGCCATACATGTCTTCGATGTCCAACCCGTAGCCGTATTTCACGCCCGGGGGGTTACCACGCGGCTTGGTCATTTCCGCAAATGTTTTTCTGCTCACCAGTTTTCCGACTCGCAGCGCGTCGGCGAATCGCACCAGGTCATCGGCAGTTGAGATCGCGCCTCCCGCGGGACTACCAATGTCATGTTCGGCCTCGTGCCAATCAGAGGCCGGGCCATGTTCGGTTTGCTTGGTGTAAGGCGTCACCAGGGTCGCGGTGGCGTGGGGAATGTTATTCGGATCGCTGTTCCTCATCCCGGCCGCGGCGAAGATGTGCTTGCGTATATAGCTGGGGTAGTCTTCGCCGGACACCGTCTCCACGATTGCTCCCGCGAGGGCCAGCCCGGCGTTGCTGTACGCCCAATTGGTACCGGGCGCGAACTGTGGTTCGTCCTTGTCGTAAAGTGGCATGAATTCCGCCGCGCGTTCCACGCCCCTCTTCATCATGTCCGGCGTGCGTTTGCCGAGAAAGTCGCCCATGCCCGCGGTATGCGACAGCAGCATACCCACGGTCACGTGGTCGCGCACAGCTCTGTTTGGATATTCAGGAAAGAATTTACCCACCGTGTCGTCAAAAGACATTTTCCCTTGATCAACCAGCTGACCTACCGACACAGCGGTGAACATTTTGCCCATTGACCCGAGCGTGAACTGAGTAGAGCCGGTGATAGGCGTCTTCCGGTCGCGGTCGGCATATCCGCCACTGGCACCAGCGATTATTCGTGTGCCACGCGCGACTGTGACGATTCCGGAGAACAGTCCGGTCCGCGACACCTTCCTCACCGTACTTTCTACTTCGCTCGCGATGGCCGCATCGCTTAAGTCTGTCGGCATAGCTGACTCGATAGGCGCTGAGGGGTGAAGGCCGGTTCGATCCAACTTGCCGGCGTCGTTTAGGATAAACGTCTGCGTGAACCAAACGCCAGATTTCAAACCCAACGATCTGACTGAGATTGTATTGGGCTCGGAGTTGGTGACCTCTACCGCGCGGAATCCACCGTTGACAGTACAAAGCTCAACGTCACCCTGGGCACGATCCGCTGCTGGGAAGCGCTTCTCTGCCTCCTCGGAGAGATTCGTCGTCAGCCACTTTGTCATCTGCGCAAGATTTGAAGATCGACACAGATCCATCCAATCACCGACTAACTGGCCCGGCTTCGTGGCAGGTAGAACTGGCGTCGCCGCCGAGGATAATTGCGTCAGACCGCATGCTAGCAATGCGGCAGAAAGCACCTTAACAATTCCGCGCACAGCGTGGCGCAATGTTGATTGCGTCCGGTCTATCATAGTCTTCCTGCGGAGTTCTTCCACGTCTTGTCCCCTTCACACTGACGCACCGCATGCCTATCGCTCACGAGCGCATTGTAGCCCATGAACCGCGGCACATTCGCCGCCTACTGCTACTTCGCTTTGTAGACCTCGCGCCCGTCGAGATAGGTCGATAGCACCTGGGTGTTGTGGATGTCGAACGGGTCGATTGCAAAGATGTCGCGGTCTAGCACGATAAAATCCCCGCGCTTGCCCGTCTCCAGGCTGCCGGTGGTGCCCTCCTGCTTGAGCGCGAACGCCGCGTTGATCGTGTACGCATCAACCATGTCTTGCAGGCCAATACTCTGTTCGGGAAGTAGTGGTTCCTGATCATGTCCTCTGGATCGTGTGATGGCGTGCTCCATCGCTTCGAACGCGTCGAAGGTGTCGCCCCAGTCGCTCCCACCGGCGACCAGCGCTCCGGCATCCCGCAGCGAGCGCGCAGGATACAGATAGCGCGCCCGCGCGGTACCGATGTAGGGAAGTGTCCCTTTCACGACGAAATCGTCACGCTCGGCCCAATCTAACTGAAAGTTCGCAATGACCCCGAGCGCCTTGAAGCGCGGGAAGTCAGCGGGCTCGACGAGCTCGAGATGCGCGATTTGGTCGCGGTTGTCCGACGGCCCGTTCACCTTGCGTGAATACGCGAACGCATCGAGTGCGGAGCGGACCGCGCGGTCGCCAATTGCGTGGACGTGAACGGTGAAGCCTGCCGCATCGGCCGCCGCAACGATGCGATTTAGATTGTGCTGCGTGAAATACGACGGCCCGCGATTCTGAGTCGCGCGACCAGTCTCATCGAGGTAGGGTTCGAGCAGCGCCGCCGTCTGCGTCGGGTACTCGATGACACCGTCGGCAAAGATCTTGACGGCGTCGGCACGCAGGAGGTCCGTATCGATTGTCCATTTAGTCCGAAATGCGATGGCTCGCGCGATGAGCGTCTCGGCCGGCGTATGCAGGTTCTCAAGCGTGTACGACGCGCGTACCCGCATGCTCAGTTGGTGCGCGTCATAGAGTCGCTTGTACATCTGCATGAGGTGCTCGTCCACCGAGGCGTCCTGCACGGACGTGATTCCTCTGGCGTGCATGGCGTCAAACGCTCGCTTAAGCTGCGCCGCTTCGAGGTCGAGGTCAGGCTTGGGCATCGCCTTCTCGACGATATCGAACGCCGTATCCTGCAGCGTGCCCGTTGGATTACCCCTGGCGTCACGCTCGATGTGCCCACCAGCAGGGTCTTTGGTTGTAGCGCTGATGTGGGCTGCTCTTAACGCGGCCGAGTTTACCCAAACGGTATGGCCGCCACTGGCGAAGATCACCATTGGCCGGTCGGAGAGGATCGAATCGAGGTCGCCTCGTGTGAGCGAGAGCCCCACCGGGTCTAACCTAATGACTCTGAACCAGCGCTTCAGGTCACCGGGATTCTTCTTGAGGCACGCGGCCACCCGGGCGCGCAGTTCCGTCGCTAAGATCGGAGTATCAACCAGATTGCAGCTGTCGAGATCCCGTGCACCGTCTGCCGGGTGGATGTGAGCGTCAATGATGCCCGGCAGTACAACTCGCCCGCCGAGATCGACGCTTGTCGTACTGGGTCCGACCAAGGCGCTTATGTCCGTGTCCGAACCGACGTTTACTATCGTGTTGCCGCGAACTGCCAAGGCCTCTGCGACACTACGGCTGGAATCCTCCGTGTGAATCTTGCCGTGAAGTAGCACAAGGTCCGCGGGCGGGCCGGCAGCCCAAGCGCCCGCAAATCCGAGCGATACAACCAATGCGACAGCGCCGATGTTCCGTCTACCTAAGCGACGGTTCGGCCATTCTCGGCATCGCGCGTCTCGTGCAATGAGCTTTCGCGGCATAAACAAGTAGCGATCCCCGTCTTCGGGGCCCCTCTTTTTTGCTGAACACGAGCCCGGCGGCCGAAAGGCGATTACAAATCCTTCCTCACTACATGATCGATTTGCATCAGCTCCACCGGCGCTCCGTTTACTTCAATCATGGCAACCAACACACCAGTACTCGGACTGTTAGACGCAACGATCACCTTTTGATCGCGGATTGCCTCCGCCAGATCGTCGACCTCAAAAGCGACGTGCGGAATGGTCTTCACGAGATCTGGATACGGCGCGCCGTCCCAGTATCTTTGCCACTGAATGCCGAATGGATTGTTCTGGTGATCGCTTACCGTTATCTTCAAATGCGGAAGTGGAATCTCGCCATCGAAACTGGCGGTCGTCGGTATCCCGACGTGATTGTACTTCATCATCAAGGCTTGCTCCTGCGTTGCTTCGTGCGCACGACAATCTCGCCGGTTGCGCACCAGGTGCTAAATGGGGGCTTGTTGGACAGACGAGCGTGCTTGGACTGGCGATTCCACCAGTATCCAATGGCGCCTGCGAAGCTAGCGAGCGGCCTTCATAGCGAATCTCCCCGGAGCAGAGGCGAATCTTTGCGTGTCGGTCCTGCCAGATCCGACACCTGCAAAGTTTCTCCTCGCGCAGACCCGATGTCAAATCGGGCTCACCCTTCAGGGGATCTGTCAGAAAAACTCGTTATTGACGAATCCTATTTTCTTCACACCCCGAAGCTGCAGATCCGCCAGCGTTGGATTCAACTTTCCCAATGGCCGCGCACCAGTTGCCAGTGCTCGCCTACTTGCTCCCAGCGAGCGGGAACCCAATGAAGTCCCCGGCGCTCGGGGAGAAAGGTTCCAGAGATCCAGGTATACCGATGACCGTTCCAATCCCAATAGCCTGGAGCCCAAACGTAGCCGTCGTGCGGCGATGGTGCGCGCTCGGCACGTGCCGGCGGGGGCGCCACATCGGCAGTAACGTCGGTTCCAGCGAAAGCCACCGCCGGCAGAATTAGCACGCTGACGGTAAGACACAGCGTCGCCAACGAAACTTTTTGAAGAATCTTCATTTCCCTACTCCTTTTGAGCTCAGTTATTTGGCAAGGGGCCGAGGAGCGTCACTGCTGTACTTCTCGGCCCATCAATGCCCTCAGCGGCATCAAGGGTCCGACAGGGATGTACTCGGTATCCCACAAGTGCTCCTTCGCGAGTGGCAGCGTTTCCATAATGGTTCGTGCCTCGTCCTCGGTCTTCGCGTCAACCAGGAAGATCACGCCTTTGCCATCGCCGCGCGAATACCACTGGCGGATTTTCCCGTTGAGGTAAAGAGTCACGGTTGCTCGAATCTCTGCCGGCATAAACGGCACGAATTGCTGAAAGGTCACGCCCTGCCGGGGAGTCTGAATGACCAAAACTTCGGTGGCTTTAGGTATGGCGCCGCTGGGCACGCCTGGGGCAACCGCGGACTGTGATTGCGCTACGGACGCTGCCGGTAGCAATGCAATGAGAATTGGGATCATGAATTTCATCGGCTTGTCCTCTCGATTCAGTCTGGTACTTGATGCTTCCTGATAAGAGTACGACCGTACTCTTTTGGGACAAAAAATTACTCTTCAGCAAAGCACTTTATGAAAAAGCTCCTCGCCTCCATCAACATCTGCTCACGACTCTGAGGGGACGGGGTCAACCGGGCCGCAGTCAGCACTCCAGCCATACTGGGGAACAACAGCTGAAATTTCGCCACTTTTTCCTCCCGCGTCTGACCAGGAACAAATGGCAATAGCCGCTCACGATACGCTTCTCGCGACGCCTCAATCCGTTTTCGCACCGACAAGGGCTTTCGTGCCAGCTCTGGCCCGAGGGCGGAGAACACACAACCCATTCCTGGCGAATTCGCGTGGCGTGCGCTTAGATAGTGTTCGATGATGGCCCGCAAAGCCTGACCTTCAGGCGCGGCCTTTGCAATTTTCAGCATGCCGCTTCCCATCTCGTCGAATGCGCGTGCCACCGCTTCGACGAACAGATCGTCCTTGCTTTCAAAATGCCGGTAGAAGCCCCCTTTCGTCAGGCCTACCTTCTTCATCACCGTCCCGATGCCGCTGCTGTCACCGCCGTGCTCGCGGAACGAGCGGGCGGCCACGGAAAGAATGTTCTCGTGGTTCTGCGCTTTGTGTTCCGGCGAATACCGCATGATTTGAGAGTACGCCCGTACTCTAATACCTGTCAAGGCCAAAATTGATCCTGATTACTACGTTGACCCTTTTTTTGGCATGCCACGACGCGTCGTGGCGCCTGAGAGCGCTTCCGCTCGACGACCGAAAAATAGGCCACAGCGCCAATGTCTTAGGGGGCCTTCGGGCCCTATGCCACAGCTGACGGTGTGCCGCACGCGTTCGTCAGCGGAAGATTCGCGGCGGCCTCATGCCTTTGATGCGGACGGCGCGGATGCATCGCCTTCGCCTCGCGTTCCCGAGCCCCGTGCCCTGCGATCGACGCGCCGATCGAGGCCGTTTACGACTGCGAGAATCGCCTTGACGCTCATATATCGCAGCGGTTTCGGCGGCATATAGGCGGGCTTGCGGCAAATGAGTTCGTGCCAGGGATTGAAGCGGCCCTGCAGGAGATCTGCGAGCAATGCGCCCATGGTCGTCGCCTGGGCGACGCCGTGACCGTTATAGCCAATGGCGTAGTGATAGGCCGGATTGTCCGGGAGGCGCCCCACCACGGGCATGAAGTTGAGCGTGAAGCCGCACCATCCCGCCCAGGCGTGCGCTACCCTTAGGTCCGCGAGCGCTGGAAAACGTTCGCGGAAGGGACGGATCACGCTCAGCTTGCGCGCATCGCCCTCACCCCCGTGATTGTGCGGGGCGCAGTCGTAGAAATATTGCACGTCCTTCGAGCCGCCAATGATGGTCCTCTGGGCCGTCAAGCGATAGCTCTCCATGCTTTCATGCGCGGTGTAGATGCCCTCGCGTCCCCTCCAGCCGCCGATCGCTTCGAGTTGCGCGTCCGACAGCGGTGCGGTCTCGAAAAGGGTGATGTAGAGCGGGGCGACGCGATCGCCCGGCCGGCCGATCTCGCCGGCATAGGCGTTTGCCGCCATCACAAGCTTCTCGGCATTGACCGAGCCGCCCGCCGTGACCAGGTGTACAGGCTGCGTTTCATCGATGTGCTCGACGGCCGTCTGCTCGTAGATCCGGATGCCGCGCGCGAGCGCAGCCTGGCGCAATCCCATTACGAATTTTCCGGTGTGCAGGGTGCCACCCGCTTCTTCCATGGCACCGCAGGGGAAAGCGCGCGGTATGCCGCGTGAGCGCATTTCGCCCGCTTCGACGAAATGCATCTTCGCGCCTAGGGAGACGGCGGCCTCGGTCGCCTTGCGCAACCGTTTCTCCTGCGCAGGATGCACGACGGCCATGATATTGCCGCTGCGGTTGTAGTCGCAGTCGATGCTGTAGGCTTTCATGATTTCTTCTGCGCTCTCGACACAGAAGTCCGCAAAGCGCGCGAGTTTGCCGGCCCTTTCTCGGCCAAACAGCATGACGGCCGTCGGCAGATCCTTGCAGATGGTGGGAGTCAAGTGGCCGGCATTGCGGCCGCTCGCGCCATAGCCGCAAAAGTCACGTTCGAGCACCACCGCCGCGATACCCCTCTCATGCAACGCAAGAGCGGTGGATAGTCCGGTGTAGCCGCCGCCGACAATGGCGACATCCGCATGGATGTTCGACGACAAGGGCGATTGCAGATCAGCCGGCGGGCTCACATAAGGACTGATGTCGAGAAAGCGCGTGCTCGTATCGTCGATAGGCATAGAACTTCCCCCTCACCCCCGGCGGTCGGACTGCTTATTCTAGAGCACAGTCGCTCGCCTGTACTCGCCGCTCCCGCGATCCCGCCCCTCGCCATCGGGCGCAAGCTACAAATTCAAGTGCAGAAACTGATTGAAAGCGGTCCGCTTGTAGTCGGCGAATTCGTCGCCGTCGACGAATCCACGACGCCTGTAAAGCGAGAGAGCCGGCTCAAAATACCAGCCGCTGCCGGTTTCCAGGCTGAGGCGTTTCATCCCCTTGAGCTTGGCCGCGTCGATAATGTGTTCGAGCAGTGCGGCGGCCACGCCGCGGCGCAGGAACTCGGGATGCGTGCGCATCGATTTGACCTCCCCGACTTGACCGCCGAGATCCTTCAACGCCCCGATTCCCGCGATTTTGTCGGCTTGCCATGCAGCCCACATAGTGACTTCAGGTGCCTTTAGACCTGAAAGGTCGAGCGCGAACACGCCACCCGGAGGAGAGTGCGCATGCATGCCTTCCAGATGTAAACGCACTAGATCGCGCGCTACGTCGCGAGTCAGGTCCTCTCGTCGGATTTCCCACGCAGACACCGGCATGCTTTCCACTGGCGACATCGAGCCTACCCGTCAATCGGATGAACCGGGGTTTCGAGTAGCAGCTGATAGAAGCCCAGATCTCGCCATGCCCCAAATTTAAAGGCGGCGTGCCGAACGGTTCCAGCATGCACAAATCCAAGTTTTTCGTGCAGCGCCACGCTGGCCGAGTTCGTGACATCAATACCCCCGACCATGACGTGAAACTGGTGCTCCTTAGCCGCCTCAATCAACTTTTGCAGGAGCCCTGCGCCAATGCCTTTGCCCCGACGGTCTTTGTGTACGTAGACCGAATGCTCCACCGAATATTTATAGGCCGGCCACGCCCGAAACGTTCCATAGCTTGCAAACCCTAGAAGATGACCTAGAGAGTCGACAGCTCCAATGACTGGAAGCCCGCCGTCCTCCTTGGCTTTGAACCACCCGGCCATGCTTTCACGCGCTCGCGGCTGGTAGTCATAGAGCGCCGTCGAATTGACGATAGCCTCATTGAAGATCTCGAGGATCGCGCCCGCATGGGTCTCGTAACTGCACCTGATGAAATTCAAGCAATTCACCCCTGTCGTTGTGCCCGCTCGATGAATCTTCATATCCTCGATGCACGCGAGGGTTGCGTCGACAAGACCACGATATACCGGGCAACCTTGCGCGATCGATTGCGAAACGCAATGGGTTCATTGAGCTGCATCGCCAGGCAGTCGTTTTCTGAGAGGCGGTATGTCACATTGCCGACCGTCACCTCCACCCTCCCTTCCTGCACCCAGATCTGCTGATGGATACTCACCTCGCGAGCGCCGGTTTCATAAGCCACGCTCGCGCCAGCCGGCCGATCGCCCTCGCCGAT
>Ga0210388_10001141_pt1 | contig 21057 bp, 14 predicted proteins | sample IncBWC19OmetaG_FD_155485 | JGI IMG/M metagenome (GOLD analysis project Ga0210388, IMG submission 155485) | Forest soil microbial communities from Barre Woods Harvard Forest LTER site, Petersham, Massachusetts, United States - Inc-BW-C-19-O ... | reverse complement strand
CCATTGATCTGCACAGTCGAGTCGTTGGCGTTTTACTTTGTGGCGTTTTTGCATTTGCTCCGTTTGCGTTGCGAAGCCAGAGCCAGAGCGCGAGCCGCCCCTGGATGAATCCAAAGCTATCGCCGGATGAACGCGCGGGCCTGCTGCTGAAGCAGATGACGCTCGATGAAAAAATCCAATTGCTCCACGGTTCTTTCGGCGCGGTGCTGCCGCAGTTGGTACCGACGGCTCCTGCGGGCGCTTTGGGTGGTGACGGTTTCGTGCCGGGCATCCCGCGCCTGGGCATTCCGGATTTGAATTTGATCGGCGCCGGGCTGGGCGTAACGGACCTGGGGCATCGCAAGAATGGGCAATCAACTGCCTTGCCATCGTCGCTGGTGGAGACGTCCAGCTGGGATCCGGAGATCGGATATGAAGCGGGGAAAGTAATCGGGGAGGAAGCGCGCGACGAGGGGTTCAATGTGTCGTTAGGTGGCGGAATTGACGTGACGCGCGAACTGCGCAACGGTCGGAATTTTGAGTATCACGGTGAAGATCCGCTGCTCGCGGGGAAAATCGCCGGGCAGGAGCTGCGCGCGATCCAGGACGAGGGCGTGGTGGCAGACATCAAACATTACGCGGTGAACGATCAGGAATCGGGGCGCTTCACGGTGAATTCAAACCTGGACAAGCGCTCGATGCGCGAGATTGATTTGCTGGCGTTCGAGATTGCGATAAAGGATTCAGGCGTGGGCACGGTGATGTGCGCCTACAATCGCGTGAACGACGTTTATTCCTGCGAGAACGATTACCTGCTGAACGAAGTCCTGAAAAAGGATTGGGGATTCAAGGGCTGGGTAATGTCCGACTGGGGCGCGACGCACAGCACCGTGCAGGCCGCGAACGCGGGGCTCGACCAGGAATTTTTTCTGAACCAGTATTTTTCCGCACCGCTGAAGGAGGCGGTGGAAAAGGGCGCAGTGCCAATGGCGCGTCTGGACGAGATGGTGCGCCGCGTGCTGCGCACTTTGTTCGCCGTGGGAGTGATGGACCATCCGCCTGTGGTGACGCCAATCAATGTGGAGCAGGACGCGGCCATCGCGCAGCACATCGTGGAACAAGGCGCGGTGCTCTTGAAGAACGACGGCGGCCAGTTGCCGCTCGATGCAGCGAAGGTTCGCTCGATCGCAGTGATCGGTTCGCATGCCGACGTCGCCGTCCTTTCGGGAGGAGGATCGGCGCAGGTGAATCCCGTGGGGGGAAATGCGGTACCGGTGCCGCCAGTGGCAGACGGTGATGTCGACGCTTTGCTGGCGATTCAGGTGTGGGACCCGTCGTCGCCGCTGCGGGCGATTCGCGCGAAGAGTCCTAACGCTAAAGTTGCGTTTGCTTCGGGCCTGGATGCCGGCGCGTCCGCGAAGCTAGCGGGCGAATCGGAAGTGGCAATTATTTTCGCGCACCAACACACGCACGAAAACGCGGACCTGAAGAATCTTGCATTGCCCGATGACCAGGATGAATTGATCCGGCAGGTGGCGGCAGCGAATCCGCGCACGATCGTGTTGCTGGAAAATGGCGATCCGGTGCTGATGCCCTGGCTGGGTAGCGTAAAAGCGGTGCTGGAGACATGGTATCCGGGCGCGCGTGGCGGCGAGGCCATCGCGAACATTTTATTCGGCGACGTGAATCCGTCGGGAAAATTGGTGCTGTCGTTCCCGAAGAGCGAGGCGGATTTGCCGCGGCCTGTTCTGCAAGGGCCGCCTCCACCGCCGGCCGGAACCAAGCCAGATCCAGACATCCAGAAGCGCGATGCATTTTTCGACGTGAATTACAGCGAGGGGATGAAGGTGGGTTACCGCTGGTTCGACGCGGAAAATAAAGAGCCGCTATTTCCTTTCGGCTTCGGACTTTCTTACAGCAGTTTCGCCTATGCGAAATTGCGGGTTGAGTCCGCGCGGCAGGTGAGCGTGTCTTTCAACTTGAAAAACACCAGCGCGCGGGCCGGCGCGGAAGTGGCGCAAGTGTATTTGGGATTGCCTGCGAGCGCAGGTGAGCCGCCGAAGCGGCTGGTGGGATGGAAGAAGCTGAAGCTCGGTCCCGGCGAGGCGCAGGAAGTTAAAGTGAGTGTTGAGCCAAGGGAACTGGCGATTTTTGACGATGCGCGGAATGTGTGGGAGATTGTGCCGGGCGAGTACCGCGTGTTCGTCGGAGGGTCTTCGCGCGAGACTGCGCTCGCGCAGAGTTTCCGGATCGAACCGGCGCAGGCAGTTGCGCTTCTCAAGCAAGACTGAACGAAAGTGTGAGACTTTGTTTGAACGCCAGGACTGCAAATGACCTCACGGTGGAAAAACGACGACGAACTTTTCGCATTGGTCCGCCGCGAATTATTTACGTGCGTAGTGGGCGACGTGATGGACAAGCTGCAACTGCTCCATCAGTTCCTGCCGCCGCAGATTCATTCGCTCGACCAGGAGATGGTGACGATTGGGCGCGCGATGCCGGTGCTGGCGGCGGACGTATTCGCCGAAAAGGTTTCCGGTTCGGCGAACCCGCTAATGGAAAAGCCATTCGGGCTGATGCTGGAAGCCCTGGATGACCTGCATCGCCACGAAATTTACGTGAATACCGGTTCTTCGCCGCGCAATGCTTTGTGGGGCGAATTGATGAGTACGCGCGCGATCAAACTGGGCGCTGCCGGCGCGGTGGTGAACGGCTACGTGCGCGACACGAAAAGTATTCTGAAAATGAATTTTCCGACCTTCTGCTTCGGTTCATACGGGCAGGATTCGGCGCCGCGCTATAAGGTAGTGGATTTTCGCGTGCCGATCGAGATTGGAGGAGTGCTGGTGCGCCCGGGGGATATTTTGTTCGGATATAGTGACAGAGTTTGCGTGATTCCCACCGAAGCCGCGGAAGAAGTGTTCGCCAAGTCTCTGGAGAAAGCGCGCGGCGAGAAGCTGGTAAAGAAAGCGATTGAGGAAGGAAGCAGCGCGGTGGCTGCATTTCAGAAGTTCGGAATTATGTAGGAGCGGGGATACCGCAAAAAGTGATGCGGCGAGCGACACAAAGATGATTGCGATCGACCTTACAGGCAAAACCATCCTGATGACCGGGGCGCTGGGAGCCATTGCCGAACATATGGTCCGGAAATTGGGCGAGGCCGGCGCGACGCTGACGCTCACGGACATCAAGCCGGAGGACGCGGCGCAGCGCACGCTGGACGAGTGGAAAATTCCGCGCGCGTCGTACTCATATTTTGCGGCGGATATCACCGATGCGAACGCCGTCGAGCGGCTGGTTGAAAAGGCTTTCGAGCGCTGGCCTGCGCTGGATACCGTGCTGGGCCACGCGGGCGGCTGCGGCCTGCATCCTTTCGCGACCACATCCGCTGCAGAGTACGAGCGCATCTTTCGCTTCAACTATTTCGCTCAGACGTACCTGGCGCGCGCCGCTCTGGCCCAATGGACCAGGCGCGGAATTGCCGGCCATCTGATTTTTACATCCTCCTATGTCGCGCGCATGCCGCACGCAAAAATTCCGGCGTACGCTTCGGCCAAGGCAGCGCTGGAGAATTTCGCGCGCTGCCTCGCATTGGAACATGCCGCAACAGGCATCCGTGTGAATGTGGTTTCGCCGGGAAACGTGGCAGCGGGAAGTTCGCTGAAAGTTTTCGAAGAAGACGCCGCCTACCGGGAATTTGTGCTGCGAGTTTCGCTGGGCCGGCGCAACAGCCCGGAATCGATCGCCGACGCGTTCGTTTTTCTGTGCTCGCCGCTGGCCAGCGAAATTAACGGGCAAGTGCTCAGCGCGGACTACGGCGGCGGGATCGGTAATCGCCTGTGAACGTGGGTCTGGGACTGTACCGGCACCCGACCGCCGTCGCCGGAGATAGATGACTCCGACTTTGGCGGTGATGCCGCACCACTCGCGCGCGCCGCTGGCAATGGCGCTAGCCGTATCCACACTCGCAGGACTGCTCTTCGGTTACGACAACATCGTCATCAGTGGCGCCATCGGATATTTGCGGAATCTTTTTCATCTGGACGCGGCGGGTGTCGGCTGGGCCGCAGGATGCGCTCTGATTGGCTGCGTGGTGGGATGCGCCGGCGCGGGAACGGTGGCGGATTTTCTGGGCCGGAAAAAAGGCCTGGCGCTATGCGCGGTATGCTTCACGCTTTCTTCCTGCGGAATGCTTTTTGCCGGCAGCCTGAATCAATTTGTCGGTTGGCGGCTGCTGGGCGGATTGGGAATCGGCGCGGCCTCGGTGATAGCGCCGAATTACATCGCGGAGATCGCGCCCACGCGTGTGCGCGGCCGCTGCGTCACTTTGTACCAGATGGGAATTGTGGTGGGAATCCTCGCGGCGGTATTCGTCAACATGCTCATCCAGCGGATGGGGGATGAGGCCTGGAATACGGCGATGGGATGGAGGTGGATGTTCTTCGCGGGAATCGTGCCGGCGCTGCTTTTCGGGTTGATGATTATTCCTGCGATAGAAAGTCCACGCTGGCTGATGAAGGAGGGCCGGCGCGAGCAGGCCTTGCACGTGCTTACAGAAATCAATGGCCCAGATGTGGCGCGCGGCGAGGCGAATCAGATCGAGGAGACACTTTCGCTCGAAGAGGGGCGCTTCTCGGAATTATTCACCACCTTCCGCCGCCCGCTGCTTTTGGGAATTATGCTCGCGGCGCTGCAGCAGGTCAGCGGCATCACGCCGCTGTTTTCGTTTCTCCCGGAGATTTTTCGTTCAGCTGGCGCCGCTACCGGCGATGCTTTCCAGCAATCCGTCGCGGTGAGCGTGATCAATCTGCTGTTCACCTTCGTGGCGCTGTGGCTGATCGATCGCGCCGGCAGAAAAACGCTGATTCTCGCCGGGACCACTTTGCAATTTCTTTCGTTCGCGGCAGTGGGCTGGCTTTATTACGTCCACGGCAGTGGCTTGGCCATTCTGATTTTCGTGATGAGTTTCGTCGCTGGACATGCGCTGGGCAACGGCGTGGCGTGCTGGGTGATTATTTCGGAAATCTATCCGACGAAGGTGCGCGGGCGCGCGATGTCCATCGCCACCACGGCGCTCTGGCTGGTCGGATATCTCGGCAATCAATTATTTCCCTTGATGCAGAAAAATCTCGGCTCGGATGGAACGTTCTGGTGCTTCAGCGGGGGCGCGCTGCTTACGATTATCCTGGTCGGCTTGCTGGTCCCGGAGACCAAAGGACGCAGCCTGGAAGAAATCACCGAAATTTGGGCGGCACCGGCGGCACTTTCCAGTTCGACACATTCATCCTGAAGCCCCCGGGCGAGCGATTCACGAATCCGACGGGCCTCGGTCGTCCCGGACGCACGCGCACAGTCGCGAGACGGTATAACATTCGCTGATTTTCGGAGCTCCTTTGCCGCAAACGGATCAGAGCGCTTCGAGCGTACCGCGCAGGCGATGGCGCATCGCGTTTCTGCTGGCCCTGGGCGTCCTGGTCAGCTTTTTCGACCGCATCAACCTCTCAGTTTCCCGCGAAGCGCTCGACATTTCTTTCGGCATGTCGCTGATTGCGTTCGGCTACCTTTCCAGCGCGTTCAGCTGGACGTACGCACTGATGCAAATGCCCGCGGGAATCTTGCTCGACCGGTTGGGAGTGCGCCGCGTAGGGCGCGTCAGCACGTTGCTGTGGAGCCTCGCGTCCTTTGGCGGGGCGCTCGCTCCCGGATTGAACTGGTTTTTAGGCGCGCGATTGCTTTTAGGGGTAAGCGAATCGCCCACGTTTCCCGCGAATGCCAAAGCGATCGGTTATTGGTTCGGCCGCGCCGAAAGAAGTCTGGCAATGGCCATTACCGATGCGGCGGCAAAGTTCGCGGCAGCCATCGGAGTCCCTTTCATCGGCTTGCTGGTCTTGCATTTTGGCTGGCGCTGGAGTTTTGCGGCGACGGGGCTCATCAGTTTTGTTTATTTTGTATTGTTTTACGCGATCTATCGCAATCCGAGTGAGGATCGCGGGCTTTCCGTCACCGAATTGCACTTCATCGCGGAGAGCGGCGCGCAGCCGGAAGATGCGACCGCGGCGCAACGCGGCGCTTCGCTCGGTTATCTGCTGCAGCAACGCAAAGTGTACGGTTTGGCGCTGGGATGGGGCGCTTACAATTACACTTTCTTCCTGCTTCTGAACTGGCTCCCCAGTTATCTTTCGCTTTCGCAGCACGTGGATTTGCTGCACTCCGTTTTTTACACCAGCGTCCCGTGGCTGTGGGCTACTTTCACAGATTTGCTGGTGGGCGGATGGCTGGTGGACGCGTTGATTCAGCGGGGATGGAATGCCGACCGCGTTCGCCAAAGTGTTATGGTCGGAGGGATGGCGATGGGCTTGGCGATTCTGGGCACCACGCGGGCGCATAGCCCCGTTGCCGCGCTGGTGTGGATCAGTCTGGCGCTGGGCGGTCTGGCCGCAGCCGCGCCGGTAGCGTGGACGGTTCCTTCGCTGATTGCGCCGCGGGAAAGCGTGGGCACAGTTGGCGGAATTGTGAATTTCTGCGGGCAGATCGCCGCGATTTCCGCGCCCATCGTCACGGGTTACATTGTCGCCGCAACACATTCCTTCGCGGCGGCGTTCGCCACCTGCACCGTGATTCTTTTTCTGGGGATTGTGGGATATATCTTCCTGCTGGGGCGCATCGAGCCTATTCCCGAGCCGATGGAACATGAGGCGCTCGAATAGGATCTCGAACGGTCGGTTCTGGCGAGCAAAAATTTTCGAGGTGCCACGAATGCCATTGATGCGATTAATTCGTCGTTCCACAGCTCCGACGCTGCTGCTGACTCTGATTCTGGCGGTATGCGCGCTTTCGCTAGTTGTGAATGCACGGGAGGCAGCGCGGCGGAAATATCTTTTCTATGTGGGCACCTACACCGACCACGGCAGCAAGGGCATTTACGCGTACCGCTTCGATTCCGCCACCGGCGAGTCCACTTCGCTCGGACTAGCGGCCGAGAGTACTGCTCCCTCATTTCTCGCGATGGCCGCGAGCGGACGATTCCTCTACGCCGTCAACGAGCTTTCGCAATTCAACGGGCAGCCCACCGGGGCGGTGAGCGCGTTCGCCATCCAGCCAAAGACTGCGAAGCTTACGCTATTGAATCAAGTTCCATCGCGCGGTGAAGGGCCCGCGCACATTGCGCTGGATCGCAGCGGCAAATACGCGCTGGTTTCCAACTACGATCGCGGAAGCATCGCCGTATTTCCGCTGCTGCAGGACGGCCGCCTCGGTGAAGCCACGGCGTTCGTCCAGCATAAAGGATCGAGCGTGAATAAAGAGCGCCAGGAGGGGCCGCACGCTCACGCCGCGGTGTTTTCGCCCGACAATCATTTTGTGATTGTCGCGGACCTGGGGCTCGATCAGTTGCTGGTGTACCGATTCGATGCGGCGGGCGGAACCTTGGGCAGCGATCCACAAATCGTGCGAGCCGTGCCGGGCGCTGGGCCACGACACCTTGTATTCGATGCCGCGGGCCGACATCTATATGTGATCAACGAAATGCAATCCAGCGTAGTGGCGTATGCCTACGATGCGGCGAATGGTACCCTCGGCGAATTACAGATTGTCTCCGCACTTCCCAAAGGATTTCCGCGGACCAGCGAGGCGGCGGAAATTGAGATGCACTCTTCCGGCAAATTCCTTTTTGCTTCCAATCGTGGAGACGACAGCATCGCGGTCTTCGCAATCAACTCAAAGGACGGCACGTTGACCTCCGTTGAAATCGATTCGACCGGCGGAAAAACGCCGCGCAATTTCGTTCTCGACCCCACCGGAGCTTGGCTGCTCGCCGCCAACCAGGATTCCGACGATATCGTGGTTTTTCGCGTGGATCCGAGCACCGGACACCTCACGCGAAGCGGACCGGAGCTGCACGTGCCTTCGCCCGTTTGTGTTCGATTCGTTCCCCAGCCATAGATTTGTAAAACACGCGATTCGGTCGACGTGGCGGTGTAGTCTCCATCATCGCCAATGTCAACGCGCAGCCAGCGCACTGGCCCGCATCCAACATCGTTCCTGACGGCAAGTAAATTAAGTATCGGAGCCGCGCTTTCGCCGCGCTGCATGCAAGCGGCGCGCCCTGCCAGCACACGATTCGCATTTCTAATCGGTTATATATAGGTCTGGGTATAGCTGAGAGCGCGGCCATCGCACCGGGATGCGAAGGCGGCGATGGTGAGCTGGGCCGCTCGTGTACAGGCTGACAATCGCGGCTGGCGCGAGCGGGGAAACTGCCGGCGGAGCAGCGGCAGTAGGAGAGAACGGATAAGTAAACGCGGGAACTGAATGATTTTTGGCGAGGCGGGGACGATGAGAAGTTATGGACTTGTCATACGCCGAACGTGAGCGTGTACGGTCCCGGCGCCGCCGCGAAACATCTTGACAAAGGGTGGACGCTACACTATAAGCCTTCCCAAGGAATAACCGGTTAGACTCTTTTAACGCTATCGCTCGCACGACGCAGCAGCAATCGCAGGCGGATAAATCGAAAATCCGCCGGCTGGCAGGGTCCGGTTCGATCGAGCGCTAACAAACTTGGGGGGTGGGGAATGCGATTTACAAGACTTAACAAGTATTGTGGCATTTTGGTTTTTGCATTGCTGCTGTTCGCATGCGGACGGCTGCTGGCCGGCGTGACCGCCAGCATCTCCGGGACGGTTACCGATCCGAGCGGCGCGGTAGTGGCCGGCGCGACCGTGACCGCGACCAACGTGGAGACGGGCGTGGTCACCACGTTGACGACGAACTCGCAAGGATTTTACTCCTTCCAATCGCTGCCGCTGGGAACTTACACGATCAATGTGCAGCAAAACGGATTCAAGGGTTACGCGCAAACCGGACTAGTGCTGGACGTGAACTCCGCGCTGGTGATTGACGTGCAGCTGCAAGTGGGCACCACTACAGAGAAAGTGGAGGTATCCGCCGACGCCTTGCACGTGGACACCGAAAGCACCCAAATGGGCGAGGTGATCACCGGCAAAACGATGACGGACGTGCCGCTTGTGACCCGCAGCTATACCGATTTGCTGGGTTTGCAGCCCGGAGTGGCACAGACGGCGTCACAAATGACCGGAGCTTTCGCTGGACCATTTATATCCGCGGGCTTCGCGGCGCCGCTGGTCTCCGGCGACTTGAATTCCGGCGCGGTGTCCGTGAACGGCATGCGCGAGTCAGAAAACGGTTTCATCCTGAATGGGGTGCTGGTGCAGGAGCTCGGATTTTCCGGCGCCGGCGCGATTCCCAACCTCGATTCGATTTATGAGTTTCGCATCCTGACGAACAACCCCGATGCAGAGTACGGTAACTACAGCGGCGGGCTGATTAACGTGGTTACTAAGTCTGGCACGAACGGCTACCACGGAAATCTTTTCGAGTTCGTGCGCAACACCGATTTCGACGCTGCGAACTACTTCGACCAGGGACAACGGGGCGCCTATCATCAGAACCAATTCGGCGGCACGTTCGGCGGACCCATCAAGCGCGACAAAATCTTTTTCTTCGCTGATTATCAAGGAAACCGACTGGTTCAGGGACAAACCCAACGCATTACCGGGGCCCCGACTTCGGCGCTCGAAGGAGGGGACCTCTCGTCGGTAGTGGGCAGCCTAGTGGATGGTATGGGAAATCCGACCACGGTGCAGAGCGGATCGGGACCGGGCAACTGGGCGTCGGTATTGACGAATCAGTTGGGCTACGCCGTGACGCCTGGTGAGAAGTATTTTTTTCCGGGCTGCACGAGCACGGCCCAATGCGTACTGCCCAATGCGACACTGTCACCCACCGCTTTCAATCCAATCTCGGCAAACTTGCTTCCGTTCATCCTGCCGGCGAACGGAGTAAACAGTGCGGGCGTGCCGACTTTTACCACCAATGCGGGAGCAATAAATCTTAACGATAACAAGTTCAGTGCGCGAGGAGACGCCAACACCGGCTTTGGGCTTCTGTCGGCGTATTTTTACTGGGACAAATTCGACCAGAACAGCCCCTATTGGCCCGGAAACGCACCGGTTTATCCCGGGTTTAACGTAGCTGGAAACGGACAGACGTACACCGTCGACCTGGGAGCCACGAAAACACTCAGCTCCGCATCGGTAAATGAATTTCGCTTGGGGTACTTCCGCTTGGATACCTTGTTCAACCAACCTCAGGGTGGAAAGGGAGTCACGCTATCTAGCCTGGGATTTGCTTCGGGCGCGAACGGCGCCCCGGGTATTGTTCCGCTGGTGCCAGCATTGGAAGGCGTTCCAGAAATTGACTTCAACGACTTCGTTATCGGAGTGCCGAGCCGTCCGAACGGCTTGATCGATAACATCTATCAAATCGTGGACAATTACAGCAGGATCGTGGGAACGCACACGCTGAAGTTCGGTGGACAGTATCACTACGACCAGCTCGAAGAAGACCTGATTGATAACGTTTCCAACGGGAACTTCTTCTTTGGGAGCAATTTCAACGGTCAGCCCAGCGAAACTGGGAGCGACTTTGTGGACTTTCTATTGGGTGCGCCGAGCCAATACGTGCAGGGCCAGTCCTATCCTTCGTACGGCCGCAATTTTTATCTTGGCTTTTACGGCCAGGATAGCTGGCGCGTGAAATCGAATCTGACGTTCAACTATGGACTGCGCTACGACGTCAGCGCGCCGTGGAAAGAAAAGTACAACCAAATTCAAACTTTGATTCCCGGGGAACAATCCGTTGTATTCCCCGGTTCACCGTTAGGGTGGGTGTTTCCCGGAGATCCTCATGTTCCGAGCACGCTGGCACCCACCCGTTGGAACAATTTCGCGCCTCGATTGGGATTGGCGTATTCGTTCGGCGACTATGATGGTTTGCTCGGCAAGATTCTGGGCAAATCCGGTACCACTAGTCTCCGCGCCGGTTGGGGCATTTTCTACAGCACGTTCGAAGGCGCGACGGATTTCAATGAAATCGGAGACGCTCCCTTCGGAAACTTTACGGGACAGAGCGATCCAACGTTTGCCGCTCCCTTCACAAACCGATCGGCCGGCTCGTCCATTACTAACTTTTTCCCCGTAACTCAACCACCGCTTCATTTTTCTGCGAGCCATCCTGCGAGCGGACCCCCATACGACAACTTAACCGAATTTTTTAACGCCTTCGGCACGATCGGCAGCTCACCGGCTTTTAACAACAACAACCGCCTGCCGTATGCGGAAGAATATGAACTCTCCATCGAGCATCAGATTTCACCGGCGGATTTGCTGACCGTGAGTTATGTGGGTACGCAAGCTCACCGGCTACTTGTTTCAGAATCCGCGAATCCGGGAAGTCCGGCGCTGTGCCTCCAACTTGCGGCCCAGGGCGCGATTGCGGTGGGAACGACGAATACCACATGCGGCCCCGGGAACGAAAATCTCGTTTACGCTCTCCCGGGCGGTGGCTTTCAGCCTGGCACGAGATTGAATTTCCCCGGTACAACGCTCCCAGGCGGTACGCCTATCGTTCCGTTCGGCAACGATTCGTATTTCATTACTGCGGGATCTTCTTCTTACAATTCCCTGCAAGTTAGCTACAAGCACACGACCGGACGTCTGCAGACCCTGATCGGTTATACCCTCAGCAAATCGTTCGACGACTCCTCAGGGTATGGCGAGCAGATCAATCCTATTAACCACCGGCTGAGCCGCGGGCTTTCCGCTTTTGACAGCACGAACAATTTCGTGGCGAGCTACAACTACACGCTGCCGATTGATAAATTGGGCGGCCCGACTCAGCTGACACACGGATGGGCCGTCAGCGGAATTACGAAATTTGCCACCGGGCTGCCTGTCACGCTGGTCGAAACGGACGACCAATCGTTACTCGGCACTAGTTTCGGCGGACCGATTACTTTGCCCGTGGACACGCCCGATCAGATTGCGCCGGTTGTGAAAATGAACCCGCGAAATACAGGCGGCCTATACTTCTCGACATCGTCGTTTGGGCCATCAGCTTTAGGCACAGAGGGCGATGCTCGGCGGCGGTTTTTCCACGGACCGGGAATTAATCAATGGGATTTTGCACTGCTCAAAGACACGAAGATCACGGAACGATTCGATCTGCAGTTCCGGGCTGAATTTTTCAATATCTTCAACCACACTCAGTTCCTGACACCAAGCGGGATCACCAGTTTCAGCGGCGGTGTGGCAACCTCGGCGTCGTTTGGGCAAGTTCCAGGAACTTTGCCGGCGCGCATCGGCCAGCTGTCTCTGAAACTGAACTTCTAGGAAATTTAAAGGAAGCAGACGTAGAGTTCAGCAACGCATCACATCCCGCGGGGATCCGGGAGCACCACGGTTCCCCGCGGTTTTTTTTCGCGAGAAGCACGGCAAGTTTGCAGCGAACCTTAGCGGGATTTAGCGGGACGAAGAGCACACAATTATGCCGGCCCCAGGCGTTTTTGCAGCGACGTTAGTGAAACCCGGGAAGTACGAGATACGCGAATATCCTCTGCCGGAACCTGCTGCTGGTTGTGTGCTGATTCGCATGGAAATGTCCGGCATCTGCGGAACGGACAAGCACACTTTCCAGGGTTACACCGCGCAGTACGGCGGCCGCCAGTTGGAATTTCCGATTATTCAGGGACACGAGAACGTCGGAACGATAGCGGCGATCGGCGGAGATGGAAAGTTCGCAGACTTCGAAGGCGTGGCGCTGCGCGAGGGAGATCGCGTCGTCGTCGGCGCGAACGTGGCGTGCGGCGAGTGCTACTACTGCCGGCACGATTTTCCTTACTACTGCTGCGAGAAGACCACGGATTATGGCAACAATCTAAGCGCGAAAAATCCGCCGCATCTGTTTGGCGGATGGTCGCAGTACATGTATGTGGTGCCGGGAAGTTTTCTGGTGAAAGTGCCGGACGATTTGCCATCGGAAGTGGCGGTCCTGACGGAGATTTTCGCCGTATCGGTCGGGCTGGACCGTGCGAAACAGATGTCCGCGTTTCCGAACGAGTCATTTCGCTTCGACGATACCGTAGTGGTGCTCGGCGTAGGTCCTTTGGGAATGTGTTTTCTGATGAAGGCACGCATGCTGGGCGCGGGGACAATTGTCGCGATGGATAAGTCGGAATACCGCTTGAATTTTGCGAAGCGGTTGGGCGCGGACTATGCGGTCAATGTCGGAACCATGCCGAAGGAAGAGCGCCTGCAAATGGTGAAAGATTTGACGCACGGCCGCGGCGCGGACATGGTGATTGAATGTGCCGGAGTGCCGGAAGCGGTACCGGAGGCGCTGGAACTGTTGCGCATCGGGGGACTGCTGGTGGAGGCTGGGAATTTTTCGGATTTGGGCGAGGTGCCGATTAGCCCGCATCGGCATATTTGCGCGAAAAATGCGCGCATTCTGGGCGTGGGCGGCGAGGAGCCTGCCGCTTACGGGCCCAGCATGCGGCAGATGGCGCGCTACATGAAGAATTATCCGCTGCGGGAATTTGTGACGCACCGGTACGGGTTGCGGGACGTTGATACGGCGATGAAGAAATCTGTGGAAGCGGAATCGATGAAAGTGGTGCTGGAGCCGTGGCGCTAGCGTTGGGTGGCAATCGCAAAGGCAGAGTTCCATGTCCACACACAACGTTTTGCATTTCGCGCTCTCGAAGAGGATGATGAATCTGTGAAAATGTCGAACACCACTAGCCGCCGAGCCAGCGCCCACCGCGCCGCTGACGATGCCCCCAGCATCGTCATCCTTCTTGCCCTGAGCGAATTCTCCGAAGGGCCTGCCCTGGGTGATCGTTCCGAAGGGACGCCTTCGCGTCCAGCCCTTCCCCCCGCAGCCGGAATCTCTCCTTCTTTCTCTATGACTTCCGCTTTTCTCTGTGTTCTCTGTGTCAAATCTTTTGCCCTTCTCAGCGCCGCCAGCCCCCAAAATCGCCAATTTCTATTCAATACAAATGAACCGCTCCCCAATTTTGCAACTCGCACAAAACAAACCACTTCGCCTTTCCCATTCGCTGCAGACAAACTCGTTTTTCGCACCTCCAAGCTTGCAATTTACACAAAACAAATCACTTCATCACAAATCACTACACTTTTTCTATTCAATACAAATGAACGGTCGCTAATCACTACTCTCCGATCCCCAGTCACCAACGCGACCGGCGCTTTGAAAGATTTTCACATCCGACCTGGCCGTGGCTTGATGGCTGCGGAAAATCTTGCAACGAAATTCAATTCTTCTGGAAAGGGGAAAGCATGAGCGCAATCAGCGAGCGATTTCTATTTGCTTCGGCACCCGATAGCTGGGGAGTTCTGGATTATCCCGGTCCTTCGTGGGAGCAATCCTACGAAAAGATGTTGGACGAAATGGTGGAAGCCGGTTACACGGGATCGGAGTTGGGACCGTACGGATTTTTTCCCACCGATCCGAAAATTCTTCAGCCGCAACTCGAAAAGCGCAAGCTGAAGCTGCTGGCTTCGTTCGTGCCGGTGAAAATGACCGATCCCGCAGCAAGTCAGGCGGTGATGGAGAGAATCCGCAAGGTCGGAAATCTTCTCGCGACTTTGAAGGCGCCGTTCCTGGTGATTGCGGATGACCAGTCTCCCGAACGCAACGCATTTTCCGGGCGCGTTTATGACAAAGATTGCCCCACTTTGAACGCGGAGCAGTGGAAGCACATCGGGAAAATTGTGGCGGACGCGGAAAAGGTGGCGAACGAGTTTGGTTTGGATCTGGTGTTTCATCCGCATGTGGCTACTTACGTGGAGACGCCGGAAGAGTGCGAGCGGTTCTACGACGCGACTTCGCACACGAACGTCGGGTTGTGTCTGGACACGGGACATTGCGTTTACGGCTACGGCGATTCGGTGAAAGAGGCGGAGAAGTACAAGAGCAAGCTGCGGTTCGTGCACATCAAGGATTGCAATACGAAAGTGCTGGAAGAGGCGCGGCGCAACAAGTGGACTTTTGAAGAAGCCATCGAGCACAAAGTTTTCACGGTGATTGGGCAGGGGAACATTGATTTTCCGGCATTTTTCCGCACGCTGGTGAAGAACGGGTATTCAGGATGGTCCGTAGTGGAGCAGGACGTGAAATTCGGCGACACGCCGATTCCGCCGGCGCAGAACGTGGCAGCGAGTTTGAAATATTTGCGCGGAGTTCTGAACGATCTGGGAGTCGCGGCGGGCGCGCGTTAAGCGCTGAAGTCCGGCCGTTCCGGCTCCGGCATTCGCTGGATAATTTCTAGTTCCTTAGGGGAAGTTCGAATGAAGAAGTTGGGCGTTGGAGTGCTGGGCGTTGGGGAAATGGGGAAGCGCCACGCGGAGAATCTGCGCCGGCTGGTTCCGGAGGCGCGGCTGGTGGCGATTGCAGACGCTTCGGCTGAACGCGCGCGGCTCGTGGCGGAAGAACTCGAGATAGAAGACTGGTACAGCAGTTTGGAAGCGATGCTGGAGCGCAAGGATCTGGACGCGGTGCTGATCGCCACGCCGGACAAGTTTCACGCGAAGGCCGTGGAGACCGCGGCCCTCGCCGGAAAAGACGTGTTGTGCGAGAAGCCGCTGGCGCTGAATCTCGCCGATGCGCGCGCGGCAATTGGTGCGGTGGCCAAAGCGGGACGGCGATTGCAGGTCGGATTTATGCGGCGCTACGACCCTGCCTATGCCGCAGCGATGAAACGAATCGAAGCCGGCGAAATCGGGGTTCCGGTGATTTTTAAATCGCTCGGTCGCGATAAGGAATGGGCTCCGATCGCGGCATACGCGTCGCGGATCAACGGCATGCTCTTTTACACCAACACCATTCACGATTTCGATCTGGCGCGCTGGCTGATGCAGGACGAAGTGACCGCCGTGCACGCCTACACGACGACGACGATCCGCCCGGAGCTGGCGACCCACGGAGACCTGGTGGCTAGCGTCGTGAACCTGACGTACCGGCGCGGTGCGATTGGCAACGTGGAATCGTATGCGCAGGCGGTTTACGGCTACGACGTGCGCACGGAAATTATCGGATCGAAGGGCTCGATCTTTGTCGGGAGCTTGCAACACGCGCCAGCCGTTTTTCTCAGTGCGCGAGGCGGCGAGCGCAGCCTGGCCGATCATTTTCTGGCGAGATTCGCGGATGCTTATCTGGCCGAGGTGCGGGATTTTGTGCACAACATGCTGCACGATCTCGCGCCGCGCATTACGGGCGACGACGGATTGAAAGCGCTGGCCATCGCGGTGGCAGCTGAGAAATCGCACTTGCAGGCGAAGCCGATCGAAGTCGCGCTTGCGGATGTTCAGGCCGCATCGTGACGTAGAGAGGCTCCGCACAAACGAGATTCGCTGAAGCTGCAAATGGAAAAAGACCAGGCGGGACGCCGCCGTAATTTGATGGACGGACAACATGACGCGCGCGACTGAAACTGTTTACAAAAGCCCTCTGCACAAAATGACGCAGACCACTCCCACCTGCCTCTGGAACGATTCCGCTTCCATCGAGGAGCTTACCTATTCGATCGAGCATGGCGCGGTGGGCGCGACGTGCAATCCGGTGATTGTGGTAGGCGTTCTGAAAAAAGAGATGAGTTTCTGGAAGGGACGCATCCAGGAATTGATCAAAGAGCTTCCCACGGCAACTGAAGACGAGATCGCGTGGCAACTTGTGCGCGAGATTTCCATCCGCGCCGCGGCGCTGCTGAAGCCGATCTTCGATGCGCAGCACGGCCGGAATGGCCGGCTTTCAATTCAGACTGACCCGCGGCTATTTCGTGACAGCCAGGCAATCGTGAAGCAAGCGGTGGAATTCAGCGCACTCGCACCGAACATGATCGTAAAGATCCCGGTGACGCGCGCGGGAATTCCGGCGATCGAAGAAGCCACCTACCGCGGCGTGAGCATCAACGCGACCGTCTCGTTCTCATTGCCGCAGTGCATAGCCGTCGCCGAGGCCGTGGAACGCGGCCTGCAGCGGCGAGCGAAGGAAGGCAAGGAAGTCGCGAGCATGGGCCCGGTGTGCACGCTGATGGTAGGGCGTCTGGACGACTGGCTGAAAATCGTGATGGAAAAAGAAAATATCACGATCGATCCAGGCTATCTGGAATGGGCGGGAGTCGCAGTGCTGAAGAAAGCCTACCGGATATTTCGCGAAAGAGGCTACCGGATTCGCCTGCTTTCGGCGGCGTTCCGGAATCACATGCACTGGAGCGAGTTCATTGGCGGCGACATGGTGATTTCGCCGCCGTGCCCGTGGCAGATCCGATTCAATGCGAGCGATATCGAGGTGCGCTCGCAAATTGATGAGCCGGTGCGCCCGGAGATTATCGAAGAACTTTCCAGGAAATTCGCGGATTTCCGGCGCGCGAACACCGAGGGCGGGTTGACGATCGAGGAATTCGATTCATTCGGGCCGACGCGGCGCACTTTGCGGCAGTTTATTACTGCGTGCCACGATTTGGATGCGGTAGTGCGCGATATTCTGATTCCGAATCCGGAAGCGTAGTCCCGCAGCATAGCGCCGGATGCGCGTTCGCGGACGAATTCGCGCGAAGCAGCAACTAAATTCAGGCTTTCAACAGGAGATTCGAACGTGGGAAAACTGGCGATTACCGGCGGCGAACCCGTACGCAAGACACCTTTTACTCCGTGGCCAGTCGCCACGAAGGAGGAATTTGCCGCGCTGGAGGACGCGTTCACCAGCTTGAAATGGGGTGGCCAACCGTTTCCCGGAAAATACGCGGATGCATTCGCAAAGAAATTCGCCGCATTCCAAACCGCGAAATATGGGCAGTGCGTGAGCACCGGGACTGTCGCCATTGAAGCGTGCCTGAAAGCGATTCAAATTCGCCCAGGGGATGAGGTCATCGTGCCGGCGTACACCTGGGAGGGCACAGTCGGCCCGGTGCTCCTGCTCAACGCCGTGCCGGTATTCGTGGACGTGGACCCGGAAACATATTGCCTGGACACGAAACTCATCGAGCAGGCCATCACCCCGAAGACGAAAGCGATTCTGCCGGTCCATTTGGGGATGCGTTTCGCGGACATGGACGAAATCTTGCGCATCGCGAAGAAGCACAATTTGAAAGTGATCGAAGATTGCGCGCACGCTCATGGCGCGATGTGGAAGGGACAAGGCGCGGGCTCGATGGGAGATTTGGGCGCATTCAGTTTCCAATCCAGCAAGCTGATCACCTCTGGTGAAGGCGGAGCAGTAATCACCAACACGCTGGAATACATGGAGCTGGTGCAAAGCTATATCAACGCAGGGCGCGCCAGTCTGACGGATCAATATCATCACCGCATTATTGGATTTAATCACCGGTTGAGCGAGCTGCAGGCTGCGGTGCTGGGGCCGCAGCTGGAGCGCTTGCCGCAGCAGGCGGCTACGCGCGAAAAGAATGTAAAGCACTTCGAATCGCGATTGCAAAATAACCCTGCGATCAAACTGCTGAAGCCTGAACCACGCATTACGCGTCTCGCGCCCTACGGCTTCATGTTCAAATATTTTGCGGACAAGGCGAACGACATTCCGCGTGCGGCCTTTGTGGGTGCGCTGCAGCTGGAAGGCATTCCTTGCGATGGGCTTTTCTACGAGCCGGTTTACAAGAGCTCGCTGTTCCCGTTGAAGCCCGAGGACTTCCCTGCCCTGAGCTGGGGGCGCGAGAAGCCGCTCGATCTGCGCAATATGTATTCGTGTCCGGTGGCAGATCGCGCTGCTTACCATGAGGCGGTGTGGTTCCCGCACCAATTATTTGTGGGAAGCATAGCGGACGTGGATTCGATTGCGGACGCAATCGAGAAGGTCCTCGGGGCGAGCGAAGAATTGCGCGGCTTGGATCACAAAGCGATTCGAAATCAAAGGTTGGGACGCGCGGACCGCGAGAGTTAGGCGGAGCGCACGCTGGTTGTCGGCGGTTGCCGCGTCGTAGATGGCGCAGTGAAATGCGCCGCTAGAAATTCAAAAACGTTCAGCACCGATGCTGCAAGTTCCCGGGAGAAGTCCAATCCATGGGTGTGGCGAAAAAAGTAGGATTCGCGGTGGTAGGCCTAGGTACTATCGCGCAGGGATTTGTGCTGCCGAGCTTCGTGAAGAGCAAGAACGCAAAACTGGTCGCGGTTGTCAGCCGGGATAAGGGCAAGGCCGCGCGAGTGGCGCGCAGATTCAAAGCCAGCGCGCACTACAGCAATGATGAGTACGCGGCATGCCTCGCGAATCCTGAAGTCGCTGCGGTTTTTGTGGCCACTCCGAACGGCCTGCATGAATCTTTCACAGTGCAGGCAGCGCAGGCCGGCAAGCACGTGTTGTGCGAGAAGCCACTGGCTGCGACGGCGGAGCAGGCCGCGCGCATGGTGGAAGCCTGCCGGCGAAATCACGTGCTGCTGATGACCGCGTACCGGAAATATTTCGAGCCCAGCAGTCTTTATCTGAAGCAACTGATTCAGAGCGGCGCGCTAGGACGAATTGACGTAATTCACACCGCGTTCAGCGAATTGTTTGTGCCGGGCAAGTCGCTGCCGTGGCTGGTGGATTCGACTCTGGCGGGCGGCGGCCCGCTGATGGATTTGGGCGTGTACTGCGTGAACACCACGCGCTGGCTGGTGGAGGAAGACCCGGCGGAAGTGAGCGCGCAGAGCTGGGCGCGCGACACGCTGACATTTTGGGACGTCGAGGAAGGGATTTCGTTTCGCTTGCAGTTCCCGAGCGGCCTGGTGGTGCAAGGCAGTGCGTCCTACGGCGCGGTTTTGTCATCCTTTATATACGTGCAGGGGACGAAAGGATGGGCGTCGCTAACTCCTGCGTTTCCATTCGATGAAGTACGGCGGCTGACGGGAAAGATCGGGAAGCGCGCGATCGGTCGGACGTTCCCGATCATTGATGAGTTTGGACCGGAGCTGAACGAGATGGCTTCGGCGATCCAGAATCGGCGGCCGGTGGAAAGCGATGGCGTGCAGGGACATCGTGATATGGTGATCCTTGAGTCAATCTATAACTCGGCGAGAAAACAGCAGCCGCTTGTCATAAACTACTGACGGGCTTACAGCGGCCGAAGCTGGTTTGCTCATTAGATAGATGCGGATTTTGTACTTTTCAGTACAAGGCTGGTACAGATGGGCGTGGTAAACAAAGCGGGACGCAAAAAGCCGGGCAAGACCGCGAGCATTTATGATGTTGCGAAATTGTCGCGTGTCTCGGTCTTCACGGTTTCCGCGGTGGTGAATCACAAAAGCCACGTGGGCGAGAAGCTGCGCAAGCGCGTGGAAGCGGCGATCCGCAAACTCAATTACCGTCCGAACCTGATTGCGCGCAGCCTGGCCAACCAGCGGACGCATACGATCGGCATGATCGTGCCGGATATTGCGAATCCGTTTTTCCCAATGGTGGTTCGCGGCGCGGAAGATGCGGCGCAGCGTCACGGCTACAATCTGCTGCTGTGCAACAGCGACGACACTCTTGCGAAGGAAGAAAAATCCGTCGAGCTGCTGCTTTCGAAGCGCGTGGACGGCATCCTGCTGACCAAAGCCGCGGAGGATTTTCGTCCGTCGCTGCGGCAGATGATTAAGGAAGTGAACATCCCTTTTGTGCTGGTGATGCGCACCTATCCGAAATTGACGAAAGACGCGGTGATTACTGACGACTATCAGGGCGCATACGAAGCAGTGTGCCATCTGGCGCGTTCAGGAAGGCGGCGCATCGGATTGATCGGCGGCCCGCGCAAGGTTAGCAATGCGCAAGCGCGCTGGGAAGGTTTTCGCGATGCGTTGAAAGCGGAAGGGCTGCCTTACGAACCGGAGTTGGATATTGAAGGAGATTATCGGATCGAATCTGGATTTCGCGCGGGGCATGCGCTACTTTCGCACCGGCCTGATGGAATTTATGTGGCGAACCATTTGATGACCGTGGGATTGCTGAAGGCCGCGGAAGAAATGGGCTTGCGCTGCCCCGAGGATTTCGGCCTGGTAAGTTTTGACGATTATCCGTGGCTGGGAGTTTTTCGGCCGCGGCTCACAACTGTGGAATTGCCAAAGCACCAGCTGGGAATCGAGGCGGCGGAACTGCTGATCCGGCGTATCGGGGGAGATCGCAGCAAGGCGTCGGTAAAGAAATTGCCACCGGAGTTGCGAATTCGGGAAT
>Ga0210388_10001139_pt1 | contig 21088 bp, 17 predicted proteins | sample IncBWC19OmetaG_FD_155485 | JGI IMG/M metagenome (GOLD analysis project Ga0210388, IMG submission 155485) | Forest soil microbial communities from Barre Woods Harvard Forest LTER site, Petersham, Massachusetts, United States - Inc-BW-C-19-O ... | reverse complement strand
ATGGGCTCTGGATTTTGTCGCCGACGCGTATCAGGTCGGTGGCTTCCATGATGAGACCGTAGCTGATGTTGTCGAAGGTCTTGAACACCATGAATGTGCCGGTGCGCTCGGATGGCAGCTGCACGTTCTTGGTGAGAAACCGGTCCGTGTTGAAGAAGCCTTTTTTGTCGGTGTCGTCCACGACGGGTCCGGTGTCGTACACCGCCAGGACATTGCCCGGCGCCAGGCCGTCACGTGCGCCGCGATTGATCACCACCACGTAGTATTGACCGATGATGGTGACGCCGTCGGAGACGGCAATGATGCGGCCGTTGGTTTGCACCCGCGGCGGACTGGGAATGAAATCAAGCGGCACATCGACCCCGCCCGGGAGCAACTTGTCGCCCGCGCGGGTTTCAAGCGCCGATTCAGTCATGATGAGCGAGACCGTGGGGCCGTCCCTGGTGACGTGGGCGGCGCCGGTAAAGATGCCGTTGTAGCCAAGCAGACGCTTGTCGTCCGGATCGATCAGTTTTTCACCCACGCGTACGACGTTGTAGTGAGCCCCCGATTCAACCGGACCGGTAAATCCCCGGGCATACAGGGTATTGCCCTCGGCCATGACGACGTGCAAATCGCGCGTTGCCAGCACATACGGCGCGTTCTTGATCTCGTTCTGGTCCAGCACCGAGGGCTTGGACATGAACGCTGCGACCGTCGCATAGGGGATGGTCGTGATCGCGGTTTCCAGCGGTTCGCTGCGCACCCGCGGCTCCACTCGAGCCTCGTCGCCGCGCTGTAACAGTATCTGCGGCCTACCATCTATGAACACCAGACGCAGAGTGTCGCCCGGATAAATCAAATGTGGGTTGTGAACCTGCGGATTGACCTGCCAGATTTCCGGCCAATACCAGGGGTCGCGCAAAAAGACCTTGGCGATGCCCCAGAGGGTGTCGCCGCGCTTCACGACATAGCTGTCCGGCGCATTTGGCGCCAGCGGAATACTCTGGGCGGGCGCCTCTGATCGCTGTCCAGCGCTTCCGGCTGCTTCGACGGCAGCTTCCATGGCGGTCTTTTGATCGCCTACCGCCGTTCCCTCTTCCGCGGGTTCGGTTGCGGCCACCGGTACTGGAGCGGCAGCCTTCTGGGGCGCCGACTTGCATCCCGCGATCAGCGCGACAGAGACAAATAGGGCTAATAATTGATGACCTTGCATTCGTTTCGCTCCCGTGAGTCAGCTTATGCTTGCAGACTGACTGGTATACTTCCGCCCTGCCGCTCAAGACTGGGACGCATCGCCCGGTTTTGCCCAAAGCCTTCGACGGCGTCGCCAAGCAGGGCATTAAGTTAAGCAGCGGCGGAACTTTAGCAACATTCCTAAGCCAAAAACACGATATTGCTCTCATAACTCCCATGACAAAGCTCGTAATTCTCGAGTATCCCGATCCAAGACTGCGTAAGAAGGCCGAACCGCTGGCCACTGTCGATGACGCAGTGCGTCAATTGGCGGATGATTTACTGGAAACGATGTACAGCGCGAATGGCGTGGGGCTCGCAGCCACCCAGGTCGACGTGCACAAGCGAATGATCGTGCTGGACGTCAGCCAATCCCGCGATCAGCCGCTGGTGTTGATAAACCCCGAAATCCTGAAGTTGGAAGGCAAGGCCATCAACGAGGAGGGCTGTTTATCGCTGCCCGGCATCTACGACAAATTGCCGCGCGCAACGAATATCCGCGTACGCGCGCTGGGCCGCGACGGCCAACCCTTCGAATTGGATGCGGACGGACTGCTGGCCGTCTGCATCCAACATGAAATCGATCATCTCGAGGGCAAAGTATTTGTCGATTACCTCTCCGAGCTGAAACGCCAGCTGATTCGCCGCCGCTTGGAAAAGGAACGCAAACAACGATCCGCCGGCAGCGATTTTCGGGCAAATATGCGCGGCGCAGCGTCCGGTTCGTCGGCCGTTTCCTCAAAGCCGGCTCTTTGAGCCTTGAGCAAAAATCCTTCCCGCCTGAAGCTGGGCTTCGCCGGCACGCCTGACTTCGCTGTTCCCGCACTCGAGCGTCTCGCCGGGTCGCATCAAATTTGCGCGGTGTTCACCCAGCCCGACCGCCCCGCCGGCCGCGGCCGGACGGTGCACTTGAGTCCGGTGAAACGCCGCGCGCTCGAACAGGGCTTGCCAGTGCAGCAACCCACGACCTTCAAGGCGCCCGAGGTCATCGCGCTACTTGGGTCCCTGGAGCTGGACGCGCTCATCGTCGTCGCATACGGCCAGATTCTGCCGGCCGCCGTGCTAAGGGTGCCCAGGCTGGGATGCATCAATATCCATGCCTCGCTGCTGCCGCGCTGGCGCGGCGCGGCGCCCATTCAGCGTGCGCTGCTCGCAGGGGACTTGAACACCGGCATCACCATCATGCGCATGGAGGCCGGCCTTGATACAGGCCCGATGCTTGCGGCGCGGTCAATAAGTATCGGCGCGCGCGACACGGCGAAAACCCTGCATGATGCGCTCGCGATTCTCGGGGCGGAACTCATCGTGGAAACCCTCGACGCGCTTCGCGACGGCGGGTGCCACGAGATTGCGCAGCCCGCCGCCGGCGTCACTTACGCTGAAAAAATCAGCAAGCGCGAGGCGCTGATCCGTTGGAGCCAGGATTCGCCAAGTATCTGGCGCCAAATTCGCGCCTTCAATCCGTGGCCGGTTGCGGAAACCCGCTTCGAGGGGCAACAGCTGCGAATCTGGGAAGCAGAACCTTTCGATTCAACGCGGCCGAATGCTGGCTCCGCCTCCGAGGGAGCGCCGGGGCTGGTGCTTGCCGCGTCGCCCGATGGCATCGACGTTGCCTGCGGACAGGGTGTATTGCGGGTGACGAGGCTGCAGCTCGCCGGCCGTAATCCTTTGCCTGCAGGGGAATTCCTCAAGGGACAGCGGCTCGTGGGCTCGACGTTCGAGCAAACATGACCGCGGCCGCCGCCACTGCACGCTCCTTGTCGGCTCACGCAGTGGCGCGAGTGCTGCGCGAGGGCGTCACTCTCGATACGGCCTTGAAGGACGCTCTTGCCGCCGCCGACCCGAACCTGCACGCATCGGTGCGGTCCTTGAGCTACGGCGCGGTGCGTGGCTATTACCGTCACGAAGCCATCCTCGGCATGCTGCTGACGCAGCCGGTGCGATCCCTGGATTTTCTGGTGCGCGCGCTGCTGTCGGTAGCGCTCTACGAACTCGAGGATGAGCGGACTCCGCAGTATGCGGTGGTGGATGCGGCCGTGCGCTGCGCCAAGGCCACCGACGCTGTGCGCGCGTCGGGGCTCATCAACGCGGTGCTGCGACGCTATTTGCGCGAGCGCACGATTTTGGACGCGAAGATCTCTGCCACGCCGGCGACTCGCCATGCCGCGCCCATCTGGCTCAGCGACCGCTTGCGTGCCGATTGGCCGGTGCGTTGGACCCAGTTGCTGGCCGCAAGCGATCTCCAAGCGCCGATGTGGCTGCGCGTCGATAGCCGACGCGCCACTGCGGATGAGTATGTGCAGAGGCTGCAGATGGCTGAAATCGGCGCACGCGCCAGCACCCGAGTGCCCCAGGCCGTTGTGCTCGATTCGCCGTGCGACGTGCACGCTTTGCCGGGATTCGCGGAGGGGCTGGTCTCGGTCCAGGATTTGGGCGCCCAGTGCGTCGCATTTCCCTTGAGTTTAGCGCCCAATCAACGGCTGCTCGATGCCTGTGCGGCGCCGGGCGGCAAGACGGCGTTGATCGCCGAGCGCGAGCCAAACTTGAAGAAGCTGGTGGCGGTCGACATAGATCCACAGCGGCTCGAACGTGTCCGTGCCACCTTGAGCCGGGGAGGACTTGCGGCAGAGGTGATCTGCGGCGATGCGGCTAACCCTGCGCCCTGGTGGGACGGGGTCCCGTTCGACCGAATATTGCTCGACGCGCCCTGCTCGGGATTAGGGGTCATTCGCCGCCATCCCGACATACGTCTTCGTAAGTCCCCGTCGGACATCGACAAACTGCCTGCTTTGCAGGGCAAACTGCTTAAGGCGGCGTGGGGCCTGCTCGCCCCGGGCGGGCGGCTGGTGTACGTCACCTGCACCGTGACCCGCAGCGAAAATCGCGGCGTCATAGCCGCGTTTCTGGCCGGCACGCCGGGCGCCAAGCTGGTCCCGCCATCGGCATGGGAAGGCTGGCCGGACCTTGGCGAAGGGGATGAATTTGGCCGGCAGATTCTTCCGGGTGAGGCGGGTGCCGACGGCTTCTATTATGCTGCCTTGACCAAACAATGAATGCCGCACGCTTAAACCTCAAGCAGCTGGATCCCGGTCGGGCACGACGCTTGGTGCGGCTGGCGTGTTGCGGATGCGCGGCGGCCGCCATGGCGCTCTGGATGCTACCGCTGCGCGCCGATGGATTGGAGGGCCGCTTCGAGGTTCGTTCAGCGGATCTCGAACTTTCGGACGGCGTGTACCACATGAATGCGCGCCTCGATCTGCCGATCAGCGACGCGGTGCGGCGCGGTTTGGCGGATGGAGTGCCGCTCGCCCTCGAACTCGATCTTTCCATCAAGCGAGTGCGGCAGCTGCTGCCGAATTCGAGCGTGGCCGAGCTCACCCAGCGATACCGTTTGCAGTTCAACGCTGTGAGCAGCAGCTACATCCTGCGCAACCTGAACAGCGGCCAGCAGGTGTCCGTCGGCACCCTCGATGCTGCGATCGAGCAGCTGTCGGGGGTGCGCAGCCTGCCGGTGTTGGACAAGGCCCTGATCGCGGCGAACCGCCGCTACGAGGCCAGCTTGCGCGGGAAAATCGATTTCGGAACGGTGCCATTCAGCTTGCGTCTGCTGATGTTCTGGGTCAGCGACTGGCATCGCGAATCCGACTGGTACGCGTGGACTTTTCAGCCATGATGCGCAAGTACGGTTCCACGTTTTTGGGCTGCATCGGCGTGCTGCTGTGGCTGTTTGCGCTGTGGCTGCTGGCCTCGGCCGCGCAAAACTCGGAGAAATTCGAAAAGTGGCTGCCGTGGATCCTGCTGGTCAACATCACCGGCATGCTCACCTTAAGCGTGCTCCTGGCCGGCAAGCTCGCGCGCTTGGTGCGCGACTTTCGCCGGCATGTGCCGGGGTCGCGTCTCAAGGGGCGCACGGTGGCGATATTCAGCGCGCTGGCCCTGGCGCCGATTTTTGTGGTGTATTATTTTTCCCTGCAATTCTTGAGCCGCGGCATCGACAGCTGGTTCGAACTCGAGGTCAGCCAGGGACTGAAGGATACGCGCGAGCTGTCGCGCGCGGCGCTCGAAGTGCGCGAGCGGGAGTTTCTGCAACACGCTCAAACCGTGGCGCATGCGCTGTCGGCGCTGCCGGATTTTCAGCTGGCGGCCGCGTTGGATCGCGAGCGGCGGGACAGCACGGCTATCGAATTCACGGTGGTGGGCGCGCAAGCCCGGATCATCGCCACCAGTTCCGACTCCGACCGCCCGATGGATGCCCTGCCGGCGCCGGTAACCGATGAGATGATGCTGCAGTTGCGGCGCGGCCGGCCGTACGTGAGCCTGGATATGGACGCGGTCGGCGGCTATGTGATTCGCGCGGCGGCGCCCCTCAATGATGGCAGCGGCAGCGGGCGCGTGCTGATCGCGCTGTATCCCGTGCCGCTGCAGTTGAGCCAGCTCGCGGATACCGTGCAGCGCTCCTACACCCAATACGCCAACTTGGTGCAGCTGCGCCGGCCCCTCAAAACCACGTTCGTGCTGATCTTGAGCTTCGTGGTGCTGATGTCGATGATAGCCGCCGTCTACGGCGCCTTTTTCGCGGCGCAGCGCCTGGTGCAGCCGGTGCAGGATCTGATTGCCGGCACCCGGGCCGTGGCCAAGGGTAACTACGACACCCGCTTGCCGCTGCCCGGCCGGGACGAGTTGGGATTTTTGGTGACCTCCTTCAATGACATGACCAAGCGCTTGGGGAGGGCCCGCGAGGAGACGCGCCGCAGCCAGCAAGCGGTTGAAGCCGAGCGCGCCGGACTCGCTGTGATTCTCGCCCGGCTTTCCACCGGCGTGGTGTCCCTCGAGGCCAATTTGACCGTACGCACGGCGAATCAGGCGGCGAGCGCCATCCTGGGCGTCGACCTCGAGGCGGCCATCGGCAAGCCATTCGCCGAGTCCATAAGCGATAGCGCCTTGTTCAGCCAGTTTCTGGCGGCGATCAAGCAGCGCCTGCAGCCTTCGTATTCGGATTGGCGCGAGCAAATCGAGCTTTTGTCCGAATCCGGAAAACGCGTGCTCATGTGCGCCTGCACTGCGTTGCCAAACGACATCGGCGGCACCGCCGGCATGGTGCTGGTGTTCGATGACATCACCACGCTGTTGCAGGCGCAGCGCGATGCCGCCTGGGGCGAAGTGGCGCGCCGCCTGGCGCACGAGATCAAGAATCCGCTGACGCCGATCCAGCTGTCCGCGGAACGCATGCGCCGCAAGTTCCTGGGCAGCATGAACGCGCAAGACGCGCAGATTCTCGAACGCGCGACGCACACGATCGTCGCCCAGGTCGACGCGATGAAGCAGATGGTCAACGCGTTCAGCGAGTACGCGCGCGCGCCCGATATGCATTTCTCGCCCTTTGATTTGAACCAGTTGATCACCGAGGTCGTGGATCTATACCGCGTTCAAGACAGCAGCGCGGATCTCAAATTGCGGCTGAGCAAGGATTTGCCCAATATCTCGGCCGACCGCATGCGCATCCGCCAAATTCTCAACAACCTGGTTACCAATTCGCTGGAGGCGCTCGAGGGTAGGGTGGGCGCGCGCATCGAGATCGAGACCAACCTGGCGGACGACGGCGCAAGGCATGCAGCGGCGGTGGCGATCGTGGTCACCGATAATGGACCGGGGTTTCAGCGCGACTTGATCGGCACGGTGTTTGATCCTTATGTCACCAGCAAACCGAAGGGCACGGGCTTAGGGTTGGCAATTGTTAAGAAAATCGTTGAAGAGCACGGCGGACGCATTGAGGCGGATAATCAGCGCTCGGGGGGCGCCCGCGTGCGAATTCTATTGCCGTTGGGCGACGGCGCGCGCTCCGCGGGCGCACGTGAGCCGCGCAAGGGCGAACACAGGAGAGAACGCGTATGACCGCTTCCAGAATTCTAGTGGTGGACGACGAGGCAGATATCCGCGGGCTGCTCAAAGAGATTCTCTCGGAAGAGGGTTACGACGTGGAAATCGCGGCGGACGCCACCCAGGCGCGATCCTCGCGCGCGGCACAAGTGCCGGATTTGGTGCTGCTGGATATCTGGATGCCGGATACCGACGGCATCACCTTATTGCGCGAGTGGTCCGTCACCGATGGTTACGACTGTCCGGTGGTCATGATGTCCGGCCACGGCACGGTCGAGACCGCCGTGGAGGCCACCCGGCTTGGCGCGTTCGATTTCGTCGAGAAGCCGCTCAGCTTGACCAAACTGCTGCGCACCGTGGAACGAGCGCTCGACGCTGGGCGGCGCAAGCGCCTGTCGGCCCGCAGCCAAGGGTCGGCGCTGGCCGTGCCCATCGGCAAGGCAAAAAGCACTCAGATGCTGCGCGAACAAGTGCAGCAGGCTGCCGGCAGTTCATCCCCGGTATTGCTCACCGGCGAATTGGGATCCGGACGCGAGGCGTACGCGCGCTACTTGCATTCCCTCAGCGTCCGCGCAGCCAAGCCGTTTTTCATCGTGGTTGCCGCGAGTCTTGGGCAGGACCCGGCGGTCGCGCTGTTCGGCAGCGAGCGCGACGGCAAAGTAGAACCCGGCGCATTTGATCAGGCGGCGGGCGGTTCGTTGTACTTGAGCGGCCTGGAGGATTTGAACAGCGAGGCGCAACGCGCTCTGCTCGGCGCCATCGAGCAGAACGCCTACACCCGCGTGGGCGGCCGGCAGCGCATCGCACTCAACGTACGTTGGATCAGTTCCGCCCAGGAAGGGTTTGAATCGAATGCGGCGCGCGAGCCGTTGCGCCGCGATCTGCTCGCGCATTTGAACGTGATCACGCTGCGTGTGCCGCCGCTGCGCGATTATGCCGAGGACGTGCCCGATCTATTGCGCTACTACGTTGATCGCCTGGTCGATGATCAGCATCTGCCACTGCGCCGATTCAGCGTGGCCGCGCAAAACCGGCTGCGCAACTATCCGTGGCCTGGCAACGTCGGGGAACTGAAGAACCTGGTGCAGCGCGTGCTCATATTGGGCGCGGGTGAGGAAATTCGGCTGGAGGAAATCGAGCGCGAGCTCGCCGTGAAACTTGGCGTCGATGAGCCCCTGGTGAAGCAGGACCTGCTGGCCCTGCCGCTGCGCGAAGCGCGTGAACAGTTCGAGCGGGCGTACCTGCAGCAGCAGCTGCTGCTGTGCAATGGCAAGGTGGGTCAATTGGCGAAGCGGGTGGGCATGGAACGCACGCACCTGTACCGCAAATTGCGGGCATTAGGGGTCGATTTTCGGCAATTAGGTGACGATTAGCGTCGATCGTGAGAAGAACGTCTGAAATTTAAGATACGCAAGCTCGACAGTGCGATGTCCGCCAGCGCGGGCATGAAACTGGGCCGCAGCAGGCCGGCATCGAAGGGCGCCATGCGCCTATTGTTCTCTGCGTAGCAGTAGGTCAGGAACCGCCGAAAAGTGAAGTCCTGAAGAAACACGTTGGCTTGCGTTGCGGCAAAGTCGCGGCCGTCGTTGACCTCCTGTCCGCGGCGTATCGTTGCGATCATGCGACTGAGCGCTCGATAGTAGAAGCGCAGAGATGTGATCCCTCGAAGCCAAGCGGCTCCCTGTCCCTGCCGCGCCGCCTGCCAAGCCATCCAGTTGACGAAGAACACGATGTGCCGGGTTTCTTCGTACATCAGGGTCTCGAAGATCGAAAACATGCTCTCCGGCAAAAATTCGGACTGCCGCGCGAGCTTGAAGGCACCAAATCCCAGGAATGAATCAAGACATTCGCCGAATCCGAAATCCTTGAAGGCCAATTCGACATCTCCCGCAATGGGCTCGAGCGGCAGCTCCGCGACGGCGATCCCGTAGCGTCGGACCATTTCGCGCAACAGGTCCGCGTGCCGCGCCTCCTCGCGCCCTTGCAGGTCGACCGCTTTGCGCACGATGGCGTCGTCGATCGTCGCCGCGAATGTCTGCACGATCATCCCGGCGCGGCGTTCCGTATGCAGCACTTCCTGCCAGAACGGCACGCTGCGCAGCCGCTCGAGCTCCAGAGCGGTCAACGCGGGCCAGGGCATTGTGGCCGGATCGTAGTCGGTATAACTGTCGATGAACTCCCGACAGAAAAGCTCGCGATGTTCGTCGGAGCCGATCTTGATTGCGCGGCGTTTGTTCATCAGTCCCCCACCCTGATCACCAGCACGTCGACATCCGCCTTGCGCAGAATTTGCCGCAAACGGTTCAGCTCATCGAGCTTCGATATGGGGCCGATGCGAATGCGGTGCCAGGTATCGTTGTCCACGGACACCTTCTGGACATTGGACTCGATACCTTGCAGCGCAAGCTTGGCGCGCACCCGATCCGCATCGGCAAAGTTCTTGTACGAGCCGGCTTGCAGGACGTAGGTGCCGCGGCGCGTCTCGGGAACGGGTTTGATGTCGGGCCGCACTTCCTTGTCCTTCTCCGGCACCACCACTTCGAATTTCGGCAACTGATCGTAAAAGTCGTAGGACTTTGCCGGCTCGTCGACACCTAAGTCCGCGGCGTCGGGAGGCTCGTTGGCACGGGACTTCTTCTTGATCAGCTTGCCGGCGTTTGCCAACGGGGCGTCGAGTCGATGATCCTTCAGATACACGACGCCGGCAACCGCCAATCCCAAGGCTAGTCCAATGATCAGGCCGGTCGGTCCAGAGAAAGCAGCAGGACGGCCGCGCCTGGTTTTGTAATCGTGCGCCATCGAGCTACATGGTGTCGGGCGCGGAGACGCCCAAAATCTTCAGGCCGTTGGCGATAACGGTCTGCGCCGCAAGCGCAAGATCGAGCCTTGCATCGCGCGTGCCTGCATCGTCGACGATGAACTGGTGCGCGCTGTAGTAGGTGTGGAAATCGTTTGCCAGATCGCGCAAATAATGCACCAGCGTATGCGGCGCGCGCTGCACCGCGCACTGCCGCAGCGTCTCGGGATATGCGCTGACGCGCTTGATCAGCTGCAATTCCTGCGGTTCGGCCAGCGTTGCCAGGGACTCGAGGCCGTGCGCGGCATCGTGGTTGATTGCGCGCTCCTGAAGCTGCCGCATCACGCTGGCGACGCGCGCATGCGCGTATTGAATGTAGTACACCGGGTTGTCGTTGGAGCGCGCCTTGGCGAGCTCCAGGTCGAAATCCAGATGCTGATCGTTGCTGCGCATGACATAGAACAGGCGCGCGGCATCGTTGCCGACCTCCTTGCGCAGATCCCGCAGGGTCACGTAGTCGCCTGAGCGCTTCGACATCCTCACTTTTTCGCCGCCGCGAAATAGCGAGACGATTTGCATCAGCAGCACCTCAAAGCGCTCGGCCGTTCCGCCCAGCGCAATCAATGCCGAGCGCAGGCGCGTGATGTATCCATGATGATCCGCGCCCCAGATGTAAATCAAATGCTCGAAGCCACGCTCGAGCTTGTTCAACACATAGGCGATATCCGATGCGAAGTAAGTCTTGATGCCGTTGTCGCGCACGATGACGCGATCCTTTTCGTCGCCGAATTCCGTGCTCTTGAACCATAGCGCGCCGTCCTTAAGATAAGCATGGCCCGATTTTCTCAGAGTGTCGATCGCTCTGTCGATCGCACCGCTAGCGCTCAAGCTGCGCTCCGAAAACCAGCAATCGAAGGTCACGCCGAATTCGGCGAGATCCTCGCGAATGTCGCCGACGATGCCGTCAAGCGAAGTCTGCAACACCCTGGCAAACGCGGCCTCGCCGAGCAGCGCGCGTGCGCGCGTCACCAGCGCATCGATATAAACGTCCTTATCGCCGCCCCGCGGCTCGTCCGGCGGCAGGTCCTTGAATATCTCCACAGCCGGATGCTTCAACGAGGTGCCTTCGGCAGCGAACAGCTTTTCACCCACGGCAATCAAGTATTCGCCCACATAGGCATTCGCAGGAAAAACGAAATGTTCGCCGCAGCGCTCGAGATAACGCAGCCAGGCGCTGACCGCCAGGATCTCCATTTGACGGCCGGCATCGTTGATGTAGTACTCGCGCTCGACATCGTAGCCCACAGCCTCGAGCAGATTGCTGACTGACGCGCCGAATGCCGCGTGCCGGCCGTGCGCAACATGCAGCGGACCGGTCGGGTTTGCCGAAACGAATTCCACTTGCACGCGTGCGCCCAGCCCAAGTTGCGAGCGGCCGTAGGCACTCCCAAGTTCGAGCACCCGCCGTATCTCATCGTGATAGGCGTTCGGCGTCAAAAAGAAGTTGATGAACCCCGCGCCGGCGATCTCCACCTTAGAGACGGCGCCGCTCGCCGCTATCGACTTGAGCAGCGCTTCGGCAATTCTGCGCGGATTCTGCCGGGTCGCCTTGGCGAGGCGCATGGCCAGATTGGTGGCGAAATCGCCGTGCCGGGTATCGCGCGTGCCTTCAACTTCGATACTGAGGCCGCGCGCGGCCGCCGGCACCAGATCTTCCGGAAGCTTCGCGAGCGCCTCGGCGAGCAAGGTTTCGATCAAGTTCTTCAAAATCAATCCGTGTTTTTCTATTGGCAAAGGGTCGGCAGTCTACCGCAAAGCGCTCAGTCCACTTCCAGCGGATCGACATCGATCGACCAGCGCAGGCCGGGCGATCCCTGCAGCCCTGCAACCAGCGGCAGCCAGCGGCCGAGAAAGCGCTGCAGCGTCGCCCGGGCCTTGGTCTCCACCAGCAAATGCGCCCGGAAGTGATCGGCGCGCCGCGCAATCAAGGCGGTTGCCGGACCCAGCACCTGCAACGCGGACTCATTCAACTGAATACTTAAATCGCGGGCGGCATTCAAGAATGCATCCAGCCCGCTGCGATCCTTTGCCTCGGCGCGCAGCAGCGCCAGCCGCGAATACGGCGGCCAACCGGCTTCGCGGCGTTCGGCGAGAGCGCTGGCCGCGAAGCTTTCGTAGCCTTCCGCAATCAAGCGGACCAGCTGCGGATGTTCCGGATACTGCGTTTGAATCATCACCTCCCCGGCGCGCTCTTCGCGGCCGGCGCGGCCCGCCACCTGAATGATGGTCTGCGCCAGCCGTTCGGTGGCGCGAAAATCGCTGGCGAACAAACCCTGATCGGCGTCCAGGATCACCACCAGCGTGACTTCCGGGAAGTGGTGACCCTTGGTCAGCATTTGCGTGCCCACCAGGATCCGCGCCTCGCCGCTGTGGACCCGGTCGAGCACGGTCTGAATCGAGCCGCGCGCGGACGCCGTATCGCGATCCAGCCGGGCCAGGGGCGCGTCGGGGAACAAACGCATCAAGGTTTCCTCGACCCGTTCGGTTCCCTGGCCCACCGGCAGCAGCGCCTGAGCGCAGTTGCCGCAAATCACCGGCACCGGCGCATGCGCGCCGCAATGATGGCAGCGCAGCTGCTGCGCGCGGCGGTGCAGAGTCATGCGCGCATCGCAATGCGCGCAGGGCGCGACCCAGCCGCACGAATTGCAGAACAAAGTCGGCGCATAGCCGCGCCGATTCAAGAATACGATGACTTGACCGCCGGCATGCAGGTGCGCGCCGATCGCGGAAATCGCCGGAGTCGACAGTCCTTGATCCGCAGGATGCCTGCGCAGATCCACAAGCGACATGCGCGGCGCGCGCGCACGCCCCGGCCGCAGCGGCAGCACGTGCTTCGCATAGCGTCCGCCCGCCGCATTTTCCAGCGTTTCCAGCGATGGGGTCGCCGAGCCCAAAATGATGGGCGTGGCTGCGCGGCGCGCGCGCACCACCGCCAGATCGCGAGCCGAATAGCGGAATCCTTCCTGCTGTTTATACGAGGCATCGTGCTCCTCATCCACCACGATGAGGGCAAGCTTGGTGAGCGGCGTGAAAACGGCGGAGCGGGTGCCGATGACGATGCGGGCGGCGCCGCTGTGTGCCGCCCGCCAGGCATCGCGGCGCTCGTTGTCCGAAAGACCCGAGTGCACGACGGCCACGCCGGCGCTGAAACGGCGGCGGAATCGATCGAGCAACTGCGGTGTCAGGGCGATCTCGGGCACCAAAACCAAAGCCTGGCCGCCCGCCGCAATGGCGGCAGCGATGACCCGCAAGTACACCTCGGTCTTGCCGCTGCCGGTCACGCCGTACAGCAAGTGCACGGCAAAGGTCGACAGCGTGGCGAGTATCGCCTCGACGGCTGCACCCTGGTCCGGGGTGAGCGTTACATCGCTCTGCCGCGTTTCCAGGGGCGCGGGCGTAGGCGCGGCGGCGGTGACGGGGCGCGCCGCAATCCAGCCGCGGCTTGCCAGGGCTTTGAGCTGCGCGGGCTTGAAGAATTCATGGACTTGCCCGGTCGTCGCATTGGCGTGAGTATTGAGCCACTGAAGCAGGACGCGCTGCTTGGGCGCGCGCGCACTTGGATGCTCGAGTTCCTCGCGTCCCCGCTCGGTGATGCTCCAAGCCTTAAGCTGCGCAGCCGCCGATTGACCGGTACGCAGGTTGATCGGCAGGGCCGCGGCAAACACCTCGCCGACCGGATGGTGATAGTACTCAGCGGCCCAGCGCAGCAAATCGAAAGTGACCGGATCATAGATGGGCCGCTCATCCAAAAACTCCAACGCAGTCTTGAGCTTAAGGGGGGCAACGCTGCTTTCGGAAACGACGCCAACCAAAATGCCGATCAGCCGTTGACGGCCAAACGGTACGCGCACGCGCACGCCGAGCTTGGGCGGGTCGGGAGCCTCAGCGGGCGGCAGGTAATCGAATACACGACGCAGCGGGGTGTCCAGGGCGATTTGCAGAATCATCGAGCCTTTTGTCCACAATTCTTGTGGATAAGTCTGTTGAGAAGCAGGGATCATTTACCCTAAGTGCCCGTTCCGTTTCGGGTCTCGTTCAAAATGGCGAAAAAGTGGCCGAAACCGAAATGATTCGTTTAAATTCAATAGATTACGAAGCCCTCTGGATTCCAATCTGAGGTATCGATCGAAAATATTGCAACGGCGGTCACAATCAGTGTGCGTAAGTCGCTGATCTTGCCGCCTCACCGTCAACGCAGCTTCGGCCCAGGCGTTATACCTGGAATGGCAATGATCCGTCGACGGCAGAGGATGGGCGCAGGATGAGTACACCCATGGATACGCTCAACACAGCTTGGATGGTCTGGGATAGTCTCGCTCCAGCAGTTAAGGGAGCGGTTCTGGAGTACACAAGAGAACTGGAGAAGTTCCTCGCGGAAATCGAGCGCCGGGCATTCCGTATGGCGCAAGTCGCGCTGCGCGATTCCGACGATGCCCTCGACGTGGTGCAGGATGCGATGATCAAACTGACGCGCAATTACGCATCGCGCCCAAGCGCCGAATGGCGGCCCCTGTTCTATCGAATTCTGGAAAACGGCATCCGCGATTTGCAGCGGCGCCGGACCGTGCGCAAACGCGTCATGACCTGGTTGCCCGGCCCGAAGGAGGATCCTGACAACGAGGCGCAGGATCCGCTCGAGAATGTCGCGGACGCCGCGCCCGCCATTCCCGAGAAACTGATGCAGGCGGAAGCAATGCAGCGGTTGGAGGAAAGCTTGCGCGCCCTGCCGGCGCGGCAGCGCGAGGCATTCATGCTGCGCAATTTCGAAGGCATGGACGTGGCCGAGACGGCCCGCGCCATGGCGTGTTCGGAGGGCAGCGTCAAAACGCACTATTCGCGCGCGGTGCACGCATTGCGCGAACAACTAGGCGAGGTTTGGTGATGAGCGAACAACATCGCGATGCATTTGAAACGCGCAGCCGAGCGCTGTTTCAGGACAGCGTCGACAACCTTGATTTTGCGATGCGCTCGCGGCTCACGCAGGCGCGCCATGCCGCGATCGAGGCCGCCGGGCGCCGCGCTTGGTATCTGCGCTGGACGATATGGACACCGGCAGTCGGCGTCACCGCCGCCGCGGTGTTGGGCGTAGCCCTCTGGGTGGGTTCGCCGCTGGGACAGCATGCAACGGTTGCCGATGGGCAGTCGAATTTCGAGGATCTTGAACTCGTCGCTTCGTCGGAAGGATCGGGTGACACCATGGAGATGTTGCAGGACGATATCGATTTCTATGATTTTGCGGACAAGGCGGCGAGCCCGGATCCGGCCGCCTAGGCTGAACTTCAGTTGACAGGGCCTAGCAGTTGGCTGTTGTTTGGCGCTGCGTGTGCCGCGGCAAGCGCCGCGCAACCGCCGCCACCACCGCCGCCGGCGGTGCCCTCGGCCTCGGCGCCGGCGTCCAAAGTGGACCCGCCAGAGGATGGATTTATCGAGTTCCTGGGCTCGGATGATGTGGGAGATTCGGCTTTGTGGGAATTTTTGAAAAGGGCGCCGCCGCGGGGGAACAATCCCCCCGCGCCGCCGCCGCAGGATGCAAAGAAATGATCAGGGCGTTCATAATCACCGCAAGTCTCGTGCTCGCCGCGAACGGTTTCGCGCAGAGTCCTCCGCCTGCGCCTGCATCCAACCCCGCTGCCGCGGCGGACGCCGCCGTGCCGGCGCCGAAAGCCTGGGGAAGCTTGTCGCCGCAGCAACAACAACTGCTGCAAAGCCATCAAGGCGAGTGGAACAGTCTGTCTCCCGAACGGCAGCAGTCGCTGGCCAAGGGCAGTCAGCGCTGGCTGTCGATGACACCCGAGGAGCGCTCGAGTGCGCAGCAGCGCTTTACGCAGTGGCGCGCCATGCCGCCGGAACAGCGGCAGTTGCTGCGTCAGCGCTTTCAGCAATTCAAGAGCTTGCCGCCCGAGCGCCAGCAACAGGTGCGCGAATCCTTCAATCGCTTCAGGCAAATGCCGCCGGAACAGCGTTCGGAACTGCGCCGACAGTGGCGCCAGATGACCCCGGAGCAGCGCCGCTACGCAGTCCAGCATGGCCCGGCGCACGCGGCGCCGCGAGCGCCGCCGCACCCACCCGCTCACGCACAGCCGCCGGCGCGGCACAACTCGCGCTAGTCCGCCCCAGTTTTGCGCTAGCCCCCAGGCCTGCGCAAAGCCGCGAGGCGACGACGCTCACGGGCGATAGCTGCGTTCCGCGTGGGCTCGGACCTCCTCGGGGCTGAACAGCACATCGCGGAAGCGTCCCTGACTGAACATCAGGGCCTGATCGGTGAAATGGGGCGAGGCTGGATCGCCGCTTGCGCCGCCGCTCATGATGGCCTTCGCATGAATGGTTGGGCCGAACTCCACGGCCGCGACGAAGCTATTGCCCTCCGCGCCGTAAATTTTCTTGGTGCGACGGGGCTTGGTCCAGTCGACCGAAGCCAGGGCGCCCCACTGCGACGGCGCGAAACCCACCGGCAGGCTGGATTTGGAATCGTCGAACGGCTGCACGATGTCGTCGGTCAGGCGCTGAAATCGGTTGATTTCTCCCCACGGAACCTGCCAGCGCCCGAAGTCGCGCTGCAACCTTTGCAGGGCGCCGGTCAGCGCATCGATGCGCTCGGCGTCCGTCAGATTCCCGACCAGGAAATCAAACACCGGTTCATCCGCATCGCGAGCCTCGGTGCCTTTGCGTTCAACCAATTCCACACCCCAGAAAATCGCAACCGCCGTCGGCACGGAATCCGCCGACGTACGCCGATCCCAGCTGCGCAAGCTCGCGATCGCATCCTTGATGGCGGGACGCCGGGGATCATTGCCGGGCAGCGCATCGAAAGCGGCGATGAGCGGCGGCAGCAGCACGTCGAAGCCGGTCAAATGCGCGTCGTAGCCGGCGGCGATCAAACTGTCCACGGTCACGCCGCGGATATCCTGCAGAACCTCCAGCGCGTGAATGCCGCGCGCATTCTCGCCCTTGCGCCACATGTAGGCCGGATAATCCTCGCGCTTGGGGCTTGCCGATCCTGCCGCCGAGAACGGCCAATTGTTGGTATTGAAAATGAAGCCGGTGCTGGGATTGAGCAATGTGATGGTGTCTTTGACAGCGTGCGGTCCCTGCCACTCGGTGGCCGGATTGCTGCCGTCCACCGGCCGCGTGAAATCAAATGCGGTATTGCGCTTGGGTATGAAATTGCCGTGAAAATACGCGATGGTGCCGTCGCCGTCCGCGTACACGGTGTTGTTGGAGGTGTCGGTTCGCAGGTCCTGCGTTTTGCGAAACTCGGCGTAGTTCTTGGTTTTGGTGCGCAGGTACGATTGCGATAGGGCCGGCACGGGATCTTGCAGCAGTTTGATCGCGATCCAGCGGCCGTTCTCGGCGCGGATGATGGGGCCATGATGGCTGTGATACACGGTGAAGTTCCTTAAGCTCTGGCCGCCGCCCAGCTTCACCGGAATGGCGACCTCGCTGACCTGCAGTTTTCGCAGCGCGCCGCCGTATTCGTAGTACAGCCCGTCGGGTTTCTTGACGATGGTTTCGGCGTATTCATCGATGGCGTCGCCGCCGTACGACGTGTGCATCCAGCCGTTGTGCGCATTGAATCCCTGGTAGACGAAGAATTGTCCCCAGGTGACGGCGCCATAAACGTTCAATCCCTGCTCGCTGACCATCTGTAATTCCGAGCGGAAATAATATGAGGTGTGCGGATTGATCCACAGCAGGGCGTGACCGGAGGCACTGCGGCTCGGCGCGATGGCAAAGCCGTTGGAACCACCGGGCGACGCTTCATCGGCCGACCCTGCACCGGGCGACGCTGCCGCGGCCGGCGCAGCCGGTGCGTTGGCGGGAAGCGGCGCCTTGGGCTGACCATAAAATTTCTCCAGCGCGCCCAGGTTGACGGTTTCGATATCGCCGCCAATGCTGCCCTCGGTGAAGGACAACGCCATCCACGGTTCAAAGTGACGGATCACCTTCGGCTTTACCGCCGGGTGTTTCGCAAGGAAGTAATTCAAGCCGTCCGACCAGGCAAGCATCAGCGTTTTCAGCCATGGAGGACTGGCTCGGTATTTGCGCTGCAAATCATCGACATCGACGAACAGCCGCTGCCGCAGATCGGAATAAACGGCCGATTCCCCCTCGGCCTGCGCCAGCCAGCCGAGGCCGTTCAGGTAATTTCGTTCGATGCGGTTGAAATCATCCTCTGCCTGCGCGTAGATGGCGCCGAACACCGTGTCGGCGTCGGACTTGCCATAGATGTGGGCGATGCCCCAATTGTCGCGGATGATGGTTACCTGCGACGCGTGGCGGTGCCAGCGCTGGTTTTGGTCGGGCGCCACAGTGGCCGCGGCAGCCGCCGTGGACAGAAACAACAACGCGACGAGCGATAACTTCATGGGGTCTCCGTAGGGTAGCATCGCGCAATGCGCCGCGGTTTGCCCATACTTTTGATCCTGGTGGCTGTTCTCGACGCGCCGCTGCGCGCCGCGCCCACCTTCAGCGTACCGCAAAAGGGTCTACCGGATCCGCTGGTATTGATCGCCTACGGGGATATGCGGTTCACCTCCGGCAGCGAAACCGAAGCCAGTTCGCCCGACGCGCGGCGGGCGCTGGTCGCGCGTATCGCCGCGGAAAATCCGGCGGCGGTTTTCATCAACGGCGACGTGCCCTGGCACGGGGTCGACGCCGACTACGAGGTGTACCGCAGCGAAACCCGGCGCTGGCGCGCCCAGCATCTGCGCATTTATCCGGCGCTCGGCAATCATGAATTTTCAGCCTGCCAGGAATCGATCTGCCTGGAACGCTGGTGGGATACCTTTGCGCAATTGCGCGGCCGGCGCTGGTACTCGGTGGCAATCGGCGACAAGCTTGTCGGGATCGCGCTGGACAGCGATGCATCGCTGCTGCCGGGCAGCGATCAGCGATCATGGTTCGAAGACCAGGTTGCCTCGCTCGACCCCAAGGTGCGCGTGGTGCTGATCGTCATGCATCATCCGCCGGTGGCCGACGTGCAAACCAGCGGACTCACGGACCACAATCCGCGACCGAACGAGCAATCTCTGGCCGCATACCTCAGGACCGCGGCGGCCGGAACCGCAGCGCGCTTCGTGGTCAGCGCCGGCCATATTCACAACTACGAGCGATTCGAGCAGGACGGCGTGGTGTACTTGGTGTCCGGGGGCGGGGGCGCCTTTCCCTACGAAGTGCAGCGCACGGCTTCCGACCTCTACCAGAATGCCGATTTTCCGAATTATCACTACGTGCGCTTCACATTGCGCGAGCAATCCTTGAGCGGTGAGATGATCAGATTAGGCGACTACGCCGCCGCACACCCCAAGACGTGGCAGACTTTGGATCGCTTCGAAATCAACCTGCGGCCTTGACCGCCTGAATCAATTGACTCACCGCCGTCTGCGCATCGCCGTACAGCATGCGGGTCTGGTCGAGTCCGAACAATGCATTGTCGATCCCGGAAAAGCCCTGGCCCTGGCCGCGCTTGATGACGATGACATTCTTGGCCTTATCCGCATTCAGGATGGGCATGCCGTAAATCGGGCTGCTCTTGTTGCTGCGGGCGTCCGGATTCACCACGTCATTGGCGCCGATGACCAGCGCCACGTCGGCGGTCTCGAATTCCGCGTTGATCTCATCCAGGTCCGAAATCAGGTCATAGGGCACTCCCGCTTCGGCGAGCAGCACGTTCATGTGCCCCGGCATCCGGCCCGCCACCGGATGAATGGCGAAGCGCACTTTCACGCCGTGATCGAGCAGCAATTGCGTGAGCTCCCACACCTTGTGCTGAGCTTGAGCCACCGCCAAGCCGTATCCCGGCACGACGATTATCTTCTGCGAGTACGCCATCATGATGCCGGCGTCCGACGCCTCTATCGGTTTCTGCGTGCCGGCAACCGTGCCGCCTGCCGCCGAGCTCTCGCCGAAATTCGAGAACAGCACATTGCCGAGCGAGCGGTTCATGGCCTTCGCCATGAGTTGGGTCAGCAACGTGCCCGCGGAACCCACCACGGTGCCGGCGATGATCATGGCGGCGTTGTCCAGAACGAAGCCTTCGAAGGCGACTGCCAGGCCGGTGAGCGCGTTGTACAAGGAGATGACCACCGGCATGTCGGCGCCGCCGATCGGCAGAGTCATGGCGACGCCCAAAACCAGCGCAAACACGAACAACAACGACACGACCGGCAGTCCGAGACCCGCCCCGAGACCGCTCACCACCATGAACCCGAGGAACGCGGCAATCAGCAGTATCGCCAAATTGAGAAATTTTTGGCCGCCAAAACGCACCGACTTGGTGATCAGGCCCTGCAGTTTGGCGAAGGCGATCAGGCTGCCGCTGAACGACACGGCGCCGATGAAGCCGCCGATGGTGGCGATCGACAAATGCACGATGTTTTCTGCGTGACCGGTGTAGAGTTGCACCGCGGCTATCGCCGCCGCCGCGCCGCCGCCCATGCCGTTGTACAGCGCGATCATCTGCGGCATGTCGGTCATCGCCACCCGCTTGCCGCTGCTCCACGCCACGATGCTGCCGATGGCGATGGCGGCCATCACCAGGGAGAAATTCAGGAGCGACGCGTCTTTCACGAACGCCAACGTGACCGCCGTCGCCAGCAGCATGCCCGCTCCGGCCCAACGCACGCCGCTCACCGCGGTGACGGGCGAGCTCATGCGTTTCAAGCCGAGGATGAACAGCGCCGCCGCCGCCAGATAGGAGAGCTGCATCAAATTATTCAGTGTCGCAGCGGCGGGCATCTCAGGAACCTTTCTTCTTTCCGGCCAATACGAACATTTTCAGCATGCGTTCCGTCACCACATAGCCGCCGACGGCGTTGCCGGCGGCCAGAACCACGCCGATGAAGCCGATGACCCTGAGCAGCGTGCTGTCCGCGCCGGCCAGCGCCACCATGGCGCCCACCAGGACAATGCCATGCACGAAATTCGATCCCGACATGAGAGGCGTGTGCAAAATGACCGGCACGCGCGAAATGACTTCATAGCCGGTAAACCCCGCCAGCATGAATATATAGAGTGCAATGATGCCGTCGATCATGTTGTCCGTGCCTCAATGGCGGCGCGCGTTGCTTGGTGCATGATTTCGCCCGCGCGGGTGAGTACCGCGCCGGCGAATACCTCGTCGTTCCAGTCGATCGCAAC
>Ga0210388_10001138_pt1 | contig 21101 bp, 13 predicted proteins | sample IncBWC19OmetaG_FD_155485 | JGI IMG/M metagenome (GOLD analysis project Ga0210388, IMG submission 155485) | Forest soil microbial communities from Barre Woods Harvard Forest LTER site, Petersham, Massachusetts, United States - Inc-BW-C-19-O ... | reverse complement strand
CCACTCCGTGGCCACGTGAATCCGCACCAGAACCTGGCTGTACGTCACGGTGAGCACCGCAACTGTCGCCAGCCCGGCAACCACTCCAAACCATGCGGAATATTTCTGCGGCGGGACGCGGCGCTCGTCGCACCACGCGATCAGCCGCTCCACTCGCGCGTTCACAGCAGAGGCCGGACTGTGCATGATTGCGGCCGTCAGGTCCACCGGAGCTTCCACCGGACTCAGGCGCGAGAGTTTAATCAAAGCCGCCGCCAGGTCGAGCGCGTCGCCGGCATTTGAAACCGCGGCATCGTCGGCCGCCATCTCGGTGGCCTCGAGCCACGCCGTTTCCAGGCCCTTCATGCCGGGAAAGGCCACAAAACGCAGCAGCAGTTTTTTCAGATTATCCCGCCGCCGCACGTGCGCCAGTTCGTGGTTCAGCGCCGTCTGCAGTTCATTGCCGTTGAGCAAGAACTCCGCCGAGGTCGAGAGCAGCACTCTGGGCCGCACAATTCCCGCCGCGGTCATGGGCGGGACCGACCGCGAAATCCGCAGTACCGGCACCGGCGAGCAAATATCAACCACTTGCGCCTGATTGGTCCAGGTCGAGATAGTGCGCCTGGCCCGCGTGACCGCCAAGCCCGCATTCACCAGCCCAAAAATTCCCAGCAACAGGCCGCAAATTCCCAGGGCCAGCGGAATCTCGCCGATCGGCTCATCGATTGATCGCGGCTCCAGCAGGAGAAACGATGGCACGGTAAACGCCGCCGTGATCACGGCGGCGGTCAGCAGAGGGAAAATTCGCAGAGTGAAAAGTAAGTCGGCGATCCGCCGCACCGGATGCTGTTGCGCGTATTGCGAAATCCGCCGCCAGCAGAAAATCACGCCGACTGACAAGGCGCAGTACACCATCAGAAATACGGAGAATGAAACGGCGAGGCCACGTGCGGCGTACATTATTCTTCCTTAGTCTTTTTCCTTGCTCTTGGCCGTTCCGCCGGAGCGCAGTTCGCGCCGTTTGCTCTCGACCACCTGCCGCAAATCGTCGAGTAACTGCGCGTCGCGTTCCGTCAGAATTTCGACCAGGTAGGAAAGCGGCAACGATGAGGCCGGGCTGGCGTCCAGAAATCGCCGGAAGGCTTCGCCCGCCACTTCGCGGTGCATTTCTTCACGGGAAAATAGCGGCTTGTAGCGGAATGCGCGGCCTTCCACTTCGCGGGAAAGCAGATTTTTCTTGAAGAGACGGTCGACCGTGGTCATCACCGTCGTGTAGGCCAGTTCCTGCAAGCCGCCGTCCACCAGTTCGCGGACGGTCGCCGTACCCCGCTTCCAGAGCGCCTCCAGCAGACGCTCCTCCAGCGGACCCAACTGCGACGACGACGTGTGAAAATGAAAGATGCGTTTCATGCGCCAAAAACGCGGCCCAATATGCAGCGAATCTGAATTCTATCCCACCCCGCCCCCAGGCGCCAGAACGGATTTCGGGCGAGGTTTTCCATTGTGAACCTTAGTATTCTTTGTAGTGAAAGGGTTTGCTTGCCACAATGGCGACCCCGGAGGGGCTCGAACCCCCAACCCTCAGTTCCGAAGACTGATGCTCTATCCAGTTGAGCTACGGGGCCGTGCCGTGCAAGCTGTCACTGAGTTGCTGCCGGAAAACGTCACGGAAGCAGAAGTCTTTGGGGTGGGAAACGGGAATCGAACCCGCAACCGTCGGAGCCACAGTCCGGTGCTCTGCCAGTTGAGCTATTCCCACCACAAGTTTCGATTATAGCAACTGCGCTACCGGGATGTCAGACGCGGCCCCTCATGATGAACTCCAGACCTTGTCGTCGTGAGCGCAAAAATGTCGTTCGCGAAGCGAAAGACGTTTCGTAGTTGAAGGATCCCTGTAAGCTGCACTAGCCCGCTCGGGTTGTCAGCCTCGCCGAGTTTATAGGGATCCTTCGACTCCATCTCTACGCTCAGGAGGACAACTTCCAGGGTCAATGCTCATCCCGCCGGCGTTCGGGGGAAGGTTTTCCACAGAAAAAAAGGGCGCGATGTGACGAACGACCGTGACTGAGATTTCCAATCTCCTCTAACGTCGATAGTGCAGGCCAGATGTTCAGCCGCGCAGTTCTAGACACCTCGCGGACCCGTGTACGCACCTTCGGGAGTGACGATGCGGGACATCTTGTGGCGGGCGCTTTGCAGGTCACCCTGGATGACCCAGGGACAGCGTTCGTAGTGGGAGTGATCGCTCCCCAGCTATAAAGCTAGGGACTAGGGATGAGGGTTTAGGGACCAGGGGTTAGCGGTTCGGGAATTGAAAAATTGGAGTTGGATCGAAGCGTAGAGATCCAGAAATGCAGGGGAGGGCTGACAACTAACAACTGGCAACTAACAACTGAGAACTGCGAACTGCGAACTGCTCTCCTACCCGCGGCCGACACCGACGTACTCAAAGCCGAGCGCGCGCAGCCGCGTTGAATCCAGCAGATTCTTCGTATCCACGATGACCGGCTTCTTCAGAAGATGCTTGATGCGGTCGAAATCGAGCGCCCGGAATTCAGGCCAGCCCGTGCCCACGACCAGCGCGTCGGAACCTTCCGCCGCGGCATAAGCGTTGTCACAGTACCGCACCGATCCATTCAGCCGCGTCTTGGCATCAGGAATCGCCACCGGATCATAGGCCCGCACGCGAGCGCCTTTTGAAACCAGAGTCTCGGCCAGGCGCACCGACGACGATCCCGCCACCGAATTCGTGTTCGGCTTGAACGCCAGGCCCAGAATGCCCACGTCCTTGTTCTCGACCGAGTTCAGCACCACCGCAATTTTTTCTACCAGGCGGTCGGCCAGGAAGTGATTCACGTCGCGCGCGGCGCTCAGCACTTTCAGCGACACGCCATGCGCCTGCGCCAGTTCGGCCAGAGAATCCATGTCCGACTCGGCAAACACGCCGCCCATGCCGGCTCCCGGCTGCAGGCAGCGCGGAGCAATCTTTTTGTCCAGACCCAATGCCAGGGCGAGATTTACCGCGTCGGCATTCACTCTCTCGCACAGCGCGGCCACTTCGTTGATGAAGGAAATCTTGGTGGCCACGAAAGCCGTCGCCGCTTCGCGTACCAGCTCCGCAGTCGCCTGGTTGGTCACGATCACTGGCACGCCGCGCATCACCAGCGGATGAAAAATCTGTTTCAGCACCTGTACCGCTTCGCTCGAAGTCGAACCCAGAATCAGGCGGTCGGGCCAGTTGAAATCTTCCACCGCGCAGCCATCAGTGAAGAACATGGGCTGCGAAACGATGGTCGCCTGCAGGCCCGCGTCCTTGATGCTTTTCTCGAGAGCGTTCGCGGTGCCGACGGAAACCGGAGTCACAATGGTGAGAATCGGAGGCTTCGACGCCAGCCGCGTAATGCGCATGGCCACGTCGACCAGATTTTCCGCTTTGTCTTCCGCCAGGAAGATAACCTGTGTCTTGCGCGCGAACGATTCAATGTCGGTCGAGTACGCTAGCCGTCCCGCCCGCACGTTGCGCCGGATAATCTCTTTCAGATTTTTTTCGAAGAAGGGAATATTGCCCTGGGCCATCTCCACCATGCGCGACCGGTCGGGATGGCAGCAGGAAACTGGAGTGCCGAAATCCGCCAGGCAGGCCGAAATCACTGTTCCCAGGTACCCCGAACCGTAAACCCCGATCTGCATTCTTTTCCCTCTTCCCGTCCGGAAACGCGTGCCGAAACTGGCGTCTGGCAAGGCTTCCCGGATACTTGACTACTCCTTATCTAACAGCCGCCGGAACGCCTTTTCAACGCACGGGAGGGTGATGTACCTAGGGCCATGCCGATGCAGCAGGAGTAACTGGAGAACGAGTAACGTTACGGGCAGCTGTTCGCTTTCAGCCGTCTGCTCTCAGACGCCGCTGTCGGTAAGATGGTTCAGACACGGAACTGTTTACCATGCTGCTATCTTTAGATGTGGAGTAGTTGTTCAGGTTGTCATCCCTCGCTTGCGCTCGGGATGACAAAGCAGATAAGTGGATTATCCGGAAGCTGCCCACTGGCAACTGGCAACAGCTACCTCGAAACCAGCGTCCGCCCTAGCGGGACCGGGGCCAGATCCACCCAGCAGTTCTGCGCGTCTTCGCGCACAAAGATCAGCTTTTCCAGCAGGATGCGACGGGTCCCGGAATACTGTGCCCAGCGGGTGCTGGCAGTGCGAAAGGCGTCCTGCGCCGCCTGCTCGCCTACCAACTTCGCGATGGTCAGGTGCGGGATATACGGCCACTCTTCCTTATACGCAAGCGCTTCCGTATTCAGCTTGCCGTGCAGGGCGAGCATGCGCGAGGCGGAGCCATCGACCCGAATGAACACCGTGGGGGTGACGGGACAGAACGTCTCGACTCCAGTGAGGTTGACTTCGAAGGGTTCTTCCGCGCCGCAGACGCGTTCGAGCACCTGCAACGCTGAACTCTCGCTGCCCTGCAGTGGACGCGGCGGCAGAAGGGTCAGATGCGCCGCCAGATGCGGTAATTCCGGATGCAGCTCACGCCGGAGGTTCTGTACGAACTCCCCTAGCGGCCCCGTCACGTACCCCACCAGCGCATAACGCAGCTTCTGCATACCCGATTACAAAATTATACGCTGCGCTGCTCGCCGGCGGGTATCCGCCGTTTGGCGGATGCGGTGCCGGCCCCGAAAATGGAGCGCCTTCGGCTGTCATTTATAATCAAGCAGTCGGGGCGTAGCGCAGCCTGGTAGCGCACCTGCCTTGGGCGCAGGGGGTCGTAGGTTCAAATCCTATCGCCCCGACCAATAACTTCTTCTGCACCAATACATTCTGGAAGCCAACGTTCTTGCCATTTGAGACTTTGGTCCAACTTGGAGAGGTACGCGGATCACTTGGTATCCGGCGCGTGCTGATCGATTCCAGGAACCATGCTCTGAAGCGAAAATGTCTCTTGTCGGACCTTCCGGCACGATTTCCGACAACAATGATTAGTTAGAGCTTCTCGCCAGTTCTCCACAGCACTCGGGGCGCTGCGGCAAGTTTGCGCTGTCCCACCCCCCGCCTAGAGCCTCAATCAAGAGCACCGCGTTCGCCATGCGCCTGCCTAGAATGTTGACGGCAGTCACCTCATCGGCCAGGGCGGCATTTTGCGCCGTGATGACTTCGAGATAGCTGGTGACTCCGCCTTCGTAGCGCGTATTCGAGAGGCTGAGAGATCGCTGCGCAGCGTCGACAGCGGTCGACTGTACTCCTGCTTCCTGCTCCAGGATGCGAAGTGCGGCCAGATTGTCTTCCACTTGTTGAAAGGCTGACAGCACTGTTTCGCGATAGGACGCAACCGAGGCGTCATAGCCGGCCTTGGCCTGATCATTCGCAGCGCGCCGCCGGCCTACATCAAACAGGGTCACCACTGCAGACGACCCGACCGCCCAGAAACCGCTGGGGCCCTGTAGCATAGTCGTGAGGCTTCCACTTTCGAATCCGCCCGAGCCGCCAATATTCAGCAACGGGTAGTAAGCAGTTTTGGCAAGGCCGACCTGCGCGTTCGCCGACGCTACCAGGCGCTCCGCGGCAGCAATGTCGGGGCGCCTTTCCAGCAATGTCGAAGGGACGCCGACCGGAATCGACGGGGGCGGAACGGTAAGCGGCAGCGGTGGCAGCGTGAAATCGGCCGGTGGCTTGCCGACCAACACCGCGACCGCATGTTCGTATTGCGCCCGGGCCACGCCGACATCGACCATCTGAGCCCGCGTGGTCTCCAATATCGTCCGGGCCTGCTCGACTTCTACTTCTGAGGCAAGGCCGCCCTCAAACCGGTCCTCATTTAATTGGAATGCCTGCTGATACTGGGCAACTGTGTCCTGCAACAGCTTTTCTTCCGCGTCCAAACTGCGCGCCGCGAAGTAATCGATGGCCAGAGCCGCATGCATGCTCAGGTTCACCACCGCCAGGTCGGCGGCACTCGCTTGTGCCTGCTCTCGATAAGACTCCACATTGCGGCTTACTCTTCCCCACGCATTCACCTGGTAAGAGAAGCTAGCTGGTAACACGAAATCGTTAAAAGTTACGCCATCAAAAGTGGACTGGGGTGGGCGGTTGTTGGAATACATCTGGCGAGTGGCGCTGGGCCCCGCGGTCACCGTCGGATAGTAATCCGCGCGAACGTAGCGCAGAGCCGCTCGTGATTGCTGGTATTGTGCAACCGCGGCTTTCAAGTTCTGGTTCGAAACGTTGATCTGCTGCTCCAGGGAGTTCAACTGCGGGTCTCGAAACATTTCCCACCAGTTCCCGCCCAGGTTCTGGTCATTTGGCTGTGCGGTTTTCCAATTTGCCATCTCTTTATAAGCAGGCGGAACGGGAACTGCCGGCGCCTTGTACTTCGGCCCGACGGCACACCCGGTGAACGACAACGCAACAAGAATTAGAACGGAATAGACCACGCGAAGCATGCGTGTGGGCAACTGAAAGGAACGGTTCATTGGGGATCTCCCGGAAGGGCCGCTTGTACGATGCTTACTTCCTGTCCAGACACCAGAGAATCGGGCGGGTTCAGAACTATTTGGTCATCGGTTTTCAGGCCGGCGACAATCTCAATCTGATCTCCGAAGTCGTGGCCCGGGACAACCTCGGTGACCGAAACTTTTCCATTCTTCACCACGCCGACCTGTAACTTGTCGGATCGAAAAATCAGAGCGCTCACGGGAAGTAGATAAGCCGAATTCTGCGTCTGAATCTTCAGGTGCACCTCGGCATACGATCCAGAAAATAAATTGCCTTCCGGATTGGCAAGATCAACCTCCACCAGCAGAGTGCGCGTGGTGGCATTGATGGACTCCGAGGTGCGCACGAGTTTTCCCGGGAACCTCTTCCCTGGAAACTCGGCCAAAGCCACCTCCGCCGTAGTCTGGCCTGGAATAACACCCTGGGAATATTCCTCGGGCACATTTACGTACACGCGCAAGGTGCGAGTCTGCGAAATGTCAAAAAGATCGGTTCTGGGAGCGGTGTTGCTGCCGGAATTAATGAGGTCGCCGATGTCGGTGTTGCGCGCCGTGATCACGCCGTCGAATGGCGCATACACCTTCTCGAACGAAACCAGTGCTTCGTAGTGGCGGACATTCGCCGTGTCCGCGTCCACGATCGCGTTGTTGGCAGTGTAGGCACCGACGGCGTTGTCGACGTCCTGCTGGGCGACAGCATGCTTGATCAATAGCGACTCGTACCGGTCCCTGGTGATCTGAGCCAGTTTGAGATTGGCCTGCGCTGTATTCAGCGTGCTTCGCGCCTGCGCCAATTGTTCATCGACTTCCGGCGTCTGAATCACAGCGAGCAACTCTCCCGCCTTCACGTGCGCCCCAATATCGAAGTACCACTTTTTCAGGTAGCCGTCGGTGCGGGCATAAATCGGAGACGACATGAATGGCTGCATGTTGCCGGGCAGGATAATTTCCGTGGCCGGGGCTGTCTGCTTGGGCGTCACAACCGACACCGAAGGTACAGCCATCTGATCCGTCACACCCCGAAGCGTGGTCTCGGCTCGCACGCGAGAGCGGATTCCGAAAGCTAAAACCAACACGGCAGCCAGCACAGTGAGCGCGGGTGCCAGCCAGCGTCGAGGCGATTTTCGCGGACTCGTTGGTCGAAGAGCGTTCTTTAGTTGCTCGACCTGCTCATCAAGTTCAATTTGCGTCATATTGATTCACCAATCTTTCCATCCAGCGATTGCGTTTCATCCAAGGATTGTTTTGTCTTGTTGCCATGCAGCACGCTGAAAAATGTAGGAACGAAGAGCAAGGTGGAGACGGTGGCAAAAATAAGGCCACCAATCACGGCGCGTCCCAGGGGCGCGTTTTGCTCGCCTCCGTCGCCGAGGCCCAGAGCCATCGGCACCATGCCGATGATCATTGCCAGAGCGGTCATCAGCACTGGGCGGAAGCGGGTGAAGCCCGCCTGCAGGGCAGCCGCGACCGCATCTTTTCCTTCCGCCATCTGCTCGGTGGCGAAACTCACGACCAGGATGCTGTTGGCCGTTGCCACGCCCATGCACATGATGGTTCCCATCAGCGCCGGTACGCTCAAAGTCGTGTGCGTGATGAACAGAAACCAGGCAATTCCAGCCAAGGCCGCAGGCAGTGCCGAGATCATGATGAAGGGGTCAAGCCACGACTGGAAGTTCACCACGATCAAGAGGTAGTCGAGCATGATGGCGAACAGCAGACCCAGGAGCAGGCCGGTATAGGATGACCTCATGGTCTGTACCTGGCCGCGAATCACGACTCGCGACCCGCGCGGCAATTGGCTGTGCATGGAAGCAACCACCTTGTCGATGTCGCGCGAGACACCACCTAAGTCGCGCTGCTGCACCGAACCGAAGATGTCAACCACCGGCGCGACGTTGTAATGCGACACCACCGCCATGCCGGCTCCGCGTTGGGTTGAGACCAGGCTTGCCATGATCGATGAAGGCGCCGACGGATTGCTGCCCGTTACCGGAGTGTTCACCAAGTCTTGCAGCGTGGCGGCGTGATATTGCGGTGTCTGCGTCGCGATGGAATAACTCACGCCATTTTTCGGGTCGACCCAAAACGTTGGCGAAGTCTGGAAGCTGCCGCTCAGCGAAACCAGAAGATTCTGGGCGATGTCGTGCGCCGAGAAGCCGAGCTCCTGAGCTTTTGTGCGCTCGATTCGGAGGTGCATGTACGGCTCATCGAACGGCTGCTGGATGCGAAGATCAGCCGTGCCCGGCACGTACTTGATTTGTTTCATCAACTGGCTCGCCCACAGCCGGTTGCCCTCCAGGTCGTTGCCGATCACCTGAATGTCAATGGGCGCCGGCAGACCGAAGTTCAAGATCTGCGTGACCATGTCGGAGGGCAGAAAGGCGAACATCACTCCCGGAAATTGTCTGGCCAGGCTCAAGCGGAGCTGATTCACGTAATCGGCGGTCGGATGATGTTTCTCCGAAAGAGTAACCAGGATGTCCGCGTCGGAACTGCCGATAGGAGCGGAGTTGCTATAAGACAGGTTGATGCCACTGTAAGGCAGGCCGATATTGTCGATCACGCTCGCTACTTCGTCGGGTGGAATCTGCTTGCGGATTGAATCCTCCACCAGATCGCACAAGAATGCCGTATCTTCAATGCGCATTCCGGTCGGCGCGCGCATATGAAGCTTGAAGCTTCCGGCGTCGACGGGAGGAAAGAAATCCTGCCCCAACCACGGCACGATCAACGCCAACGATCCCAAACAAGCTGCAGAGAAGATGATCAGGAATGCGCGCCGGTGATGCAGGCACTTCTCCAACAGCTGGTGATAACTCTCCCGGAAACTTTCAAAGCCGGCTTCGAACCGCCGCTGGAGCCGCACGAATACATTGCGCGATCCAGCCGCGTGCTCTCCCACTTTTTGTCCCTGCAGCAAATACTTCGCCATCGTCGGAACGATTGTCCGGGACAGGAAATAAGAGGCCAGCATGGCGAACACAACCGCCTCTGCAAGAGGCAGGAACAGATACCGCGCCACCCCGGAAAGCAGAAACATCGGCGCAAACACAATGCAAATCGATAGCGTGGATACAAATGCAGGGGTCGCGATCTGCATGGCGCTGTCCAGGACTACTTCGTCGAGGTTCTTGTCGGGTTCTGCTTCCCGGTTGCGGTTAATGTTCTCGACTTCCACGGTCGCATCGTCCACCAGGATTCCGACCGCAAGCGCGAGTCCCCCGAGCGTCATGATGTTGATCGTCTGTCCGATCCAGCTCAGCACAATGATCGATGTCAGAATCGCCAAAGGAATGGAGGTCGCAATGATCAGCGTGCTGCGCCAGTTGCCCAGGAAAATGAGGATCATCACTGCAGTCAGGCACGCGGCAATCAACGCCTCGCGAACCACTCCCTTGATTGCTCCCAGGACAAAAATGGATTGGTCCGCAAGTGGATCCATCTTCAGCTGTGGCGGCACGGTCGACGCAATCTGCGGGAGTAGGGACTTGATGCCCGAGATCACCTTCAAGGTAGAGGCATCCCCGGCTTTCTGAATCGTGAGCAGCACCGAGCGCTGCCCATTCACCCGCACGATGTTGGTTTGCGGAGGAAATCCATCCCGCACCCAGGCCACGTCTTTCATATAGATCGTGGTGTTGCCGACAGTCTTGATCGGGATGCGATTCAGATCCACGATCGACTGCGGCGCTGCGTTGGGAATATCGACGTCATATTCCCGGCTCCCGATTTTGGAGGTGCCAGTGGGCAGGATCAGGTTCTGCAAGGTGATCGCATTCACTACATCCAACGCAGAGAGACCTTTCGACTGAAGCGCGCCCGGATTTAAATCCACCTGCACCTGGCGTTGCTTGCCCCCATAGGGATAGGGCACCGACGCTCCGGGAACGGTGATCAGCTGCGTCCGAATGAAATTGAGACCGTAGTCGTTCAGTCGCTGCTCAGAAAGCCCCTGCCCCGACAGAGCCAACTGCATCACCGGCACGCTGGATGCGCTGTACGCAATCACGAGTGGTGGCGTGGTTCCCGCTGGCAATTGCCTGAGCTGGGTTTGCGATACTGCGGTGATCTGAGCAATTGCGCGCTCCACGCTTGCCGTGGGTTGTAGAAATACCTTGACGACGGCAACTCCATTGAGCGACTGAGACTCGATGTGTTCGATATTGTCGACCGTGGTCGTCATCGATCGCTCGGTGACGCTGACGATGCGGTTGCTCATGTCCTCGGGCACGAGGCCGTTGTAATTCCAGATGATGCTCACCACTGGAATATTGATGTTGGGGAAGATATCGGTTGGCGTGCGAAAGATCGCGATTCCACCCATCACCAGAATTAAAATGGACATCACTACGAAGGTATAAGGTCGGCGCAACGCCAATTTAACGATCCACATCTTGGAATCCTCTGGCTTTGCCATTGCACTCGTTGTGCCAGAGCGGCTTTTGCGTCTTGCCAAGGTAAACGCATCCGGAATGAGTCTTTTGCCTCGATCTGGAAATGCCAGATCAAGCCGCGATGGCAAAGCCTCGCCGCCGGCGCGTTGGATGTGTCAAAGGAATGACAGAGCGATGGGGAGAAGCATCGAGATCGCGTAGCTCAGGATGCATTCGTCCGGAGCCGCACAAAAGCGCTGCGTGGATTTTGCTGAAGGCAGGGCGCGTCGATAAAAATTGTGATGAGTTATTCGGTGGGCTGGTGTGTTACGAGAACTACATTACTGGATTCTCGCCGGCGATTCCGCGACCGAAGGAAGGTCGTCGGCTGCAGTGGTTCCGGTTTGAGGCTCTGGACGGACGATGCCAAGCTTCTTCATCTTTGCAATTAAGGTTGTGCGCTTTAGCCCCAGTTCGGCTGCCGCGCCAGTCGGACCGCCGATGACCCATCGCGCGGCTTCCAGCGCACGCAAAATCAAAACTCGTTCAGAATCCTTCAAAGTTCTTGGCGCAGGGGTGGCGCCGATCTGCGCTCCAGTTGGTTTGGATAAAGGGTTATGGAAGCGGCCATCGTCCGAGAGGATCACCGCTCGCTCGATCAGGTTCTGCAATTCCCGCACATTGCCAAACCACGGATATGCCTCAAAGGCGGAAAGTGTTTCCGTTGGGATTTGGCCGATAAGCTTTCCCATGCGCCGGGCAAAGATCTCGACGTAGTGCGCGACGAGCGGCGCAATATCCTCGCGTCGCTCTCTGAGCGGCGGCAACTCGATCGGAAAAACGTTAAGACGGTAGTAAAGATCACTACGGAATTGATTGTGATCCACCATGTCCTGCAGATCACGGTGGGTTGCCGCAATCAGCCGAACGTTCACCCGGTGAGTCCGGCCGCTGCCTAGTCGCTCGAACTCCTGCTCCTGCAGGACTCGCAGCAGCTTCGGTTGCAACGCCAGGGGAATATCGCCGATCTCGTCGAGAAAAAGCGTCCCTTGGTCGGCCAGTTCAAAACGGCCCATCTTCTGCGCGATGGCTCCAGTGAAGGCTCCGCGCTCATGGCCGAATAATTCGCTCTCCAGCAGATCAAACGGAATAGCAGCACAATTCAGCTTCACAAATGGCTTTCCACAACGTGCGCTCAGGTTGTGAACCGCTTTGGCGATGAGTTCCTTGCCAGTGCCGGTTTCTCCAAGAACTAAAACGGTCGAGTCGGTGGGCGCCACGCGTTCAACCTGGGCAAGAACTTTCTCCAAGGCCGGGCTGCTGCCGATAATCTGCTCGAACTTGCGCTCCTTCAAATCCCGTTCGTTGTATTCGATTTGTTGCAAAGCCCCCACAGAACCTCCTGGCAGGTTGTTGAGCTAGATTTCCCCAGCGCTTAATTGCTCATTGCCGCGCGAACGCTGTCGAGCAGGACTTCATCGTCGAATGGTTTCGACAGGAATTCCACCGCGCCGGCCCGCAGGGCCTGCAGTCGCATCTTTTCATCGCCATGCCCGGTGATAAAGATGATGGGAATGTTGCAATGCTCTGCCTTCAGTCTGGCTTGCAGTTCCAACCCAGACATTCCCGGCATCCGAATATCCGCAATGACGCAGCCCGCCCGCTGGGCGAGGCCGACCGCCAGGAATTCTTCTGCAGATGCGAAAGCTTGTGCTGGAAGGCCGACTTCCTTCATCAGGCCTCGAAGGGCATTGCGCATCGATTCATCGTCATCGACGATGACAACCATTTTTGTCATTTCCGCAGTTGCCATGTCTCAAAGCTAGCGCGGCGGGGCGCCGGGCGCAATTATGCCTTGGTATAACGCAGGTGCTGAGGCCGCTGGGAGCGGGCGAACGATGCTAAAGGGAGGCTTTCTTGGGTGGGATTTGCGGCGATCGCCCGCCAGGCGGGAGATTTAGTTTTTCTCCCATTCTCACCAGGTCAGCGAGTGAGTCTGCCTGCATCTTCTGCATAACGCGGCCGCGATGAACCTTTATCGTGATTTCAGTCGTCCCCAGTTCTGCGGCGACCTGCTTGTTGAGCCTGCCGGAGATTACCAGAGCCATGACTTCGCGCTCGCGTGCCGTCAAAGTCTGGTAGCGATTCCGCAACTCCTCCGTCAGACCTTGTTGTCGACGCCTGGCGCGATCGCGATCGAGAGCTTGCTGAATCGCGTCCAGGAGGTCTTCCGCGCGAAAAGGTTTGGTCAGAAATTCAACCGCGCCAGACTTCATCGCTTTGACTGACATCGGAATATCTCCGTGGCCAGTGATGAAGATGATTGGAATCTGGAAACCGGCATCCGCCAATTCCCGCTGAAAATCGAGACCGGAAAGTCCAGGAAGCTGCACGTCAAGAATCAGGCAACTCGGACCATCCGCATGCTGGCTGCGCAGAAAGTCCTTCGGATTCGCAAAGGCTTGGGATCGAAGGCCGACGGACTTTAGCATCCCCTGTAACGACGCGCGCACCAGATCATCATCGTCGATGATGATCACCGTCGGGGCATCAGCCGATGTCATTCCTGCCCCTCAGGAGTGGGCAGCGTGAAGTTAAAACTGGCGCCGCATCCGGAATTGGAGGTAGCCCACAAGCGGCCCCCATGGGACTCGACGATCGACCGGGTGATAGAGAGCCCCATGCCGGTGCCTTGAGCTTTCGTACTGAAGAACGCATTAAATATCTGGTCGGCCTGTTCCGGGGGAAGTCCCACGCCCGTGTCGCTCACCGAAATCAGCAACTGACCACCATCGCCCTTAGATGATTTGACTGTGAGCTGGTTCCCGCTGGTTGTGTCCTGCATCGCTTCGATTCCGTTGAGCATAAGATTCATCAGCACTTGCTGCAATTGCACTCGGTCCGCCATGACCCGCGGTAAATCCGCCGACAAATCAGTAAGAATCGACACCGAATACCGAGAGGCTTCGCTGCGCAACAGCACAACCATCTCCTGGATGACTTCATTGACATCCACCAGACTGGTTTGCGGAGTGCCTTTCTTGAACAGCTGTCGAAGCCGGCTGATGATTTCGGATGCACGCGTAACCGCTTTGACCATGCGGGCTGCGGATTCGCGAGCCTCCGCCAGGTCTGGCTGCTCGCGGGCCAGCCAGCGCAGGCAAGTCTTGGCATCGGTCACCGCGGCTGCGATCGGCTGATTGATCTCGTGCGCCAGCGATGCGGTCAATTCCCCCATTGTTGTCGCCCGGTTTATGTGCGCCAGATCAGCCTGTACCTGACGCAGTCTTTCGCGCTCTTTCTCCGCCTGCCTTCGCTCCGTAACGTCCATCCCCGTACCCACGAATTCCACCAGTTCGCCAGCAGCATTAAAGACCGGGTGCCCGACCGAGTGGACGTACTTTGTCGAGCCATCGGGAAGAACGGTGCGGAAGTCGACTTCGAAATCTGACTTCTCGCGAATCGCTTCTTCGACGGCCTTGTTGAATGTAGCCCGGTCGTCGAGATGAATACGCTGATACGCCGTTTCAAAGGATGGAGAATTGCTCGCAGGATCAAGGCCAAACAGGCGATAGTGTTCTTGTGACCAATGAACGTTCTCTCTGCGCATTACGTTCCAGGCCCAGCTGCCAGTGTGGCTCAGCCTCTGCGCTTCCTCCAAGTATGCTTCGGTCTGCCGCAGAGCTGCTTCCGTGCGCTTACGTTCGGTAATATCGGTTACCGCTCCCACCAATTCGGCTTTGCCCGGTTGAACGGTCTCGATAAGACGACCCACAACCTCGACGTATTTGACCGAGCCATCCGGCATCAGCAACCTGTGTTCAAGATCAAAATCCCTGGCATATCGAGATGCGCGATCGATCACTTCTTGAAGGCGAGCCCTGTCCTCTGGATGGGCTCGTTGCAGCACCAGTTCGAGCCTTGGGGCTGTTTCAGCGCCGTAGGCAAGAATACGGAATGTTTCTTCCGACCAGTACATTTCACCGCTGGAAAGATTCCAGCCGAAGCTGCCAGTCCGGCTCAGTTTCTGCGCTTCTTCTAAATAAGCTTCGCTGCGCCGTAATTCCTTTGTCCGTTCCATGACCTTGATCTCGAGTAGGTCACGGGCTTGGCTAAGTTCCGCTTCGTGCTCCTTCAGTACCTGCTCCGCCCGTTTCCGGTCGGTGATGTCAGTGCACGTACCGAACCATTTCACGATCTTGCGGTCGCCGTCCCGGATGGGGGTTCCGCGCGTCTTAAACCAGCCGAACGTCCCATCGCTCCGACGAATTCGGTATTCCACGTCATAGGGCTGACGCCCGGCCACCGACTCTGTCCAGAACTGGCGGGTAGGAACGCGATCATCCGGATGCAGTGCCTCCATCCACGCCCAGCCGAGCAGGCCGGTTTCCGGAATACCGGTATAGGTTGTCCATTGGGTGCTGAAGTAATCGCACGCGCCATCTGGACCGGCGCCCCATACCAACTGGGGCAGCGCCTCGGTAAGGTTCCGCCATCGTTGTTCGCTCTCCCGCAACGCCTCCTCCGCCCTTCGTCGCGACGTACTAAGCCAGCACACGATCAGCGCCAGCGAGGCAAAGAATGTCAGGGAGAAGACCCGATAGGGAGCACGAATCCCGGCGATTGCGACTTCAGGAACCAGCGGCGGGAAAAAATAGCCGAGGCTCGCCACGGAAAGGATTAAGGCGGCGAGACCTGGGCCGATCCCACCAAACCAGGCCGTGAGAGCAACGGCAGTAAGGAAGAGTGCGCCGCGGACATCGAATCCCCTGCCAAAAAAAAACGCGATCGCGAGTGCCACTCCAACCGAGACAACCGCGAGCCCGTAGCGCCAAACTATATGTCGAAGAATCGGAGGCGGAATCTTCCAGCCCGTCATGGTCGATGTGTCCTGGGTCTGTGCTGCGACGACACCGAAACATATTGTATTTAAATTGAGCTGACGTGGGCCTTTCAAACTCTCAGAACGCCGTGCGTCTTTCATTCGACGTGGAGAAATGTTCGACTCGCCCGCTTGCTAAGGAGCAGTGACCACGGGACGACGGCTCTCGCAGTTTCGTGCCGGAATCTGGACACAGGTTGCGGCAGATTTATTGAAAAGAGACCGAGAGAAAAAGACTTCAAGAATGGCAGCCTGGTTGCAACCACTCGAATCAAACAGGAATTAAAAGGAGATGGAAAAAATGCAAACTCGCAGACTTGGCAAGTCGGATCTGCACATCACTCCCGTCGGCTATGGTGCCTGGGCCATTGGTGGCTCGGGCTGGCAGTTCGGATGGGGATCGCAGGACGATAGCGATTCCATCGCCGCGATCCACCGCTCGCTTGAACTCGGCGTCAACTGGATCGACACCGCTGCCGTCTACGGCTTAGGGCATTCCGAAGAAGTCGTCGCCCGCGCACTGAAGAGCTGGCCCGGACCGCGACCCTACGTGTTCACCAAGTGTGGCCTGCTCTGGGACGCCAAGGGCAATGTGAGAAAAGTGCTGAGTGCCGATTCGATCCGGCGAGAGGTCGAAGACAGCCTTCGCCGCCTCTCCGTCGACACGATCGATCTTTACCAGATCCACTGGCCTCCTGATTCCGATTCAGCCGAACTGGAAGAAGGATGGTCCACACTTTCTGACCTGCAATGGCAAGGTAAAGTGCGTTGGATCGGAGTTTCCAATTTCGATGTCCAGCAACTGGAGCGCGCGCAGACGATATCTCCGGTTACTTCTCTGCAGCCGCGGTATTCGCTGGTGCACCGCGAAATCGAAGATCAAGTTCTGCCGTACTGCCTTCGGCAAGGCATTGGAGTCATCGTCTATTCGCCAATGGCTTCCGGTTTGTTGACCGGCGCCATGACCCGTGATCGCGCGGCCAAACTGCCCGAGGACGACTGGCGCAAGAATCACCCGGATTTTACCGAGCCCAACCTCTCTGGCAACCTTGCTCTGGTTGAGCGCTTGCAGAAAATTGCCCGCTGCCACGACCGCTCCGCCGGAGAAGTCGCAATCGCATGGACGCTGCATAATCCCGCCGTTACAGGAGCCATCGTCGGCGCCCGCAACGCAAATCAGGCCGAGGGAGTCATGCGCGCCGGCGAGTTGCGCCTTACTGACAACGAAGTAGCAGACATCGAAACTCCCTTCGTCGGGACCGCCGAGAGTGGCGAACGGGAGCGGATCGAATGCGCACGCAAATGAGCGAAGAGAGAAAACGCCGCGGTATGAAGAATTTCTCTGACGGAAGACGAAGTGAAACCCCGGTTCATCGGCCTGAGGCGCTTCAAGCGCTTACGAAAACTTTACGCATATTTACATTGACGGACGTTCATGCTTGCACCTCACATGGATTAGTGGGCATCTATTAGAAAAGATCCTCAGTAGTCCGAGTTGACCATCTAGCCTTATCGACTAGAAAACTCGCCTAATTCTTTAAAAGGAGAATTTGCTCTATGAAACAAGTAAAGTACGCTGCACTTTTGACGACGCTCGCTTTAGTGTGCACACTGTCCGCTTTCGCACGGGACAAGAGCCAGCGCTCGGTCGAGATTTCGGATCCCGTACAAGTCGGCGGCACGCAGCTGAGCCCCGGCAGCTACAAGCTCGAGTGGCAGGGAACGGGCCCGGAAGTACAGGTGAACTTTGTGCTTCGTGGAAAGACCGTGGCCACGTGCCCCGGAACCCTGAAGACGAATGACGCCAAGGTGGTTCAGGACGACCTCGTGGTCGACACAACCAACGCCAACACGAAGACGCTGAAAGAGATCGACTTCGCTCACAACAAAGAAGCGTTGGTCTTCGAGCAGAGTGGCATGTAAGTGCGCCTCACAGAGTTACACTCGTAAGAAAACAGGCTTGGGGGGTGATCGACGGATCATCCCCCAAGCCGACTTTCCGCGGATGAGATCAGCGACACTACCCTGCCTTTGGCAGCGTTTCCAACCGTTGTCGCGAAAAAGCTACGGATCACGAATATCAAATCGTTTTCTACCGTAGCGTAACGCATCGATCGATCGAATCCCCGGTCCCAGAACGGCGAGCGCAGCTCCCAAAGCTCCCAACAGAATGTTGCTTCGCACCTGAGTTGTTCCGAGAAACCCGAAACAAACCTCAACGAGGATCACCAGCGTTCCGGCGATAGGTGTCCACAATCCCAATATCAACAGCGTCCCGACTCCTATAGCCACCGATTGCAGGATCGTGGTTTGCAGGTCAGGCCCTGTCCGGAGAGCAACGACTCCGTCATAGATCAGCAGAATGCCCGCGACTAGCCTGAGCAGGAGCAGAGCAGCTCCAGGCAATCCATTGGGAAACATGGAGAATAGGCGTTGCAGGGCAGTGAATCCTCTGTCTCGGCGCGTAACTGTCACGCCCAAGAAAACTGCCAGTCTTGAGGCCGTTCGCGGTGGCGAGGACTCACGAACCGACTCTAAATCGAGCAGCGTACCCGGAGACGCACGGCAGTCGATAGCCCAAAAAGAGTTGGGTTCAAGCAACCCTCTTGAGGGGGGCATTGCACAGACTCGAAGAGCGATCATTGCTTGCCGCTGCTTCTAAAGAACATACGGAATCGAGGCCCGAGGGCAACGTGGTGGATGCGACGTAATTCCGATAACATTTCAATCCAGTGGAGTGGGATGAATTCTGCGCCTGGGGTTCGAAACGACTGAGGCGACCATCTGAAGGCTGGAAGAGATCGCGAGCTCTGGCTTGCCCAGGAGAGTTGCACGTGCAACTTTGCCAACGAAAAACGCACCGGCCAGCACTTCGAGACTGGAGGCTTATCGCTGCGTCTGCATTATTCCTGATTGCCTTGTCTCCGTTTTCCACGGCTTCCTCAGAAATGCGTCTTGGCGGCCCGCGCCCCGTGCGAATTCCAGCAATCGAGGGCGACGATATTCGGTTCTCGCGGCTCTCTACCGCTCAAGGACTGTCCCAGACTCAAGCCAATGAGATCGTACAGGACGATCAAGGATTCATCTGGTTCGGGACTCAATATGGTTTGGATCGGTACGACGGATATGAATTCAAGGTGTTCACCCATGATCCAGCGCACGCGAACAGCCTTAGCTGTGTTTATATCCACTCGTTATTTAAGGATCGTTCTGGAGCGCTTTGGGTGGGCTGCGATCAGTTTCTGGACAGGTTCGATAGTGTTCACGAAACGTTCACTCATTATCGGATCGAAGCAGGTGAAGTGGGGACCTATGTCGGCGATATCAGTCAGGATCGCAGCGGCATGCTTTGGTTGGCAACAGGGAGTGGATTGTTTCGGTTGAACCCGGATACGGCTCAGATCATCCACTACGTTCACGATCCCGCAAACCCAACCAGCGTTGGCAGCAACCAGGTCAGATGTACGTTGGAAGATAGGACTGGCCGATTCTGGGTAGCCGACGGGGAGAATCTGGAGGAGTTCGATCGTGAGAGTGGAAGAGTTCTCTCGCGGGTCCGTCTGAATGAAGGACTAAGGTTAATTTCGTTCTACGAAGATCACCTTGGCGTCTTTTGGATTACCTACATCACGAATAACAGTGGAAGCGGGCTCGCCGTTCTGGACCGATCCACAAATAGCGTGATTCCTTATTCAATCTATGACAGGAAGTCTGGTAAAGAATTACCCGCCGGATTCATGGCGGCAACCGAAGATAACAGTCAAACGCTTTGGTTGGCGACCTTCGGCGGAGGCCTGCTGAAATTCGACAGGGAACATGGCGTTTTCATTCGGTATCGGAACGATCCAGAAAATCCTGAGAGCATCACAGAAGATCGTGTGATGTCGCTGTGTGGAGACCGCGAAGGGAATGTTTGGGTGGGCTTGTATGTGAACGAGCCCAACTTTTTCCGTACTGAAAAAGCACCCTTCATGCCTCTGCGGGTCAGGCGAAGCAATTCCCGCAGCCACGGCGAAAACATCGTAGGCGCCGTCTATGAAGACCACGACCAGATCTTGTGGATGGCGACGACAGGAGGGCTGAATCGCATCAATCGAAAATCTGGAGAGTCCATTGCTTATCAGCCTCCCGGACAGGGACTGTCGAGCGACGTAATAGCGATCACCGAAGATCGGAGCGGCGGCCTCTGGATCGGAACCTATGGCGCGGGATTAAGCCGGTTCGATCGGAGGACTGGACGATTTAAGACCTATCTGCACGAACCAGAAAACCCATCCAGTTTGAGCAACAACATAGTGAGCCGGATGTTGATCGATCACGCGGGTACCATGTGGGTCGGAACCTACGATGGTCTCGATCGATTTGACCCTCGGAACGAGAGCTTCGTTGTCTACAAGCAGGACACTAAGAGTGACGACGAGGTGTATGCCAACGTTAGTGAGGACAACGGCGGATTCCTCTGGATGGGCGGCTGGCGAGGCTTGAACCGGTTCGATCCGAAGACTGCTCAATTCACCGTCTATGCACACAGAGTGGATGACCCCAGTTCTTTGAGTGACAACGCCGTTACCTCAACTTATGTAGACCATTCGGGGAACCTTTGGGTCAGCACGGAAAATGGCTTGAACAAGCTGAACCGCAAAAGCGGGACATTCACCCACTACTACGTGAAGGATGGCCTGCCGAGCAACGCCGTAAGCTGCATTCTCGAAGACCAGTTCGGCATGCTTTGGATGAGCACCAACCGCGGGCTGTCCAGGTTCGATCCCATCGCTAGTAGATTTACGAACTACTCCACGGTCGACGGCCTGCCCGGCAATGACTTTACGGGTTGGGATGCTTGCTTCAAGAGTGCCAGCGGAGAAATGTTTTTCGGTGGGTTTGCCGGCGGGGTTGCCTTTTTCCCCGATAAAGTGATCAATACATCGTACCCACTGCCTCTTGTCCTGACCGATTTCCAACTGGCTGGGACCTCGGTGGAGGTTGGACCCAATTCTCCGCTCAAGAAGTCCATCAGCCACGCGACCGAGGTCACACTCAATCATGACCAAAACATGTTTTCAGTGAGTTTCGCTGCACTCACGTATTTCAATCCAGATGCGAACCGCTATCGATACAAACTAGACGGTTTGGATCGCGACTGGATTGAAGTTGGCAGCGACCGAAGGGTCGCGAGTTATACGACTTTGCCGGCTCGCAAATATACATTTCATGTGCAGAGCGCAACCCGGCAAGGAGTTTGGAACGAGCCCGGCCTGGCACTCGGAATCACAATCCTACCGCCGTGGTGGGGCACATTTTGGTTCAGGTTATTGTGCATCGTAGCGACCGTCAGCATCCTGTGGACGTTCTATCTGATTCGCCTCAAGCAAA
>Ga0210388_10001137_pt1 | contig 21109 bp, 14 predicted proteins | sample IncBWC19OmetaG_FD_155485 | JGI IMG/M metagenome (GOLD analysis project Ga0210388, IMG submission 155485) | Forest soil microbial communities from Barre Woods Harvard Forest LTER site, Petersham, Massachusetts, United States - Inc-BW-C-19-O ... | reverse complement strand
CCGGCGCACTACCGATGTTCCGTTGCGCGAGCCCACACAGAATGTCCAACCTTACGCCGTAGCCAGCACCCGCGCAGCTTCCGGGCTTGCAGCCCCATCGCTGATCGCCATCCGCTCAATGGTCACAACGGTGATATCGTCCTCCTGCCCAAATTGCGTAGCTGCCTCCACAATCGCCGCAGCCGACTGGGTAGAAATCGCCTTCCCCCGCTCGAAGCCAAACAGCTCGCCTTTCGCGTTCTGCGCTTCCACCACGCCGTCGGAATAGAACGTCAACCGGCTCCCCTGCGGCAAATGAAATCGCGTCACTTGATACGCCGCATTCTTGACGACGCCAAGCGGCAAAGCTCCCTGCAGCTCGATTTCCTGGCCATCGAGGTAAGGCGACAAGTGCCCGGCGTTGGCAATGGTCACGCCGCCATCCGCCGCAATGCGCGCCACCAGCGCAGTCGAGAACCCGCCCTGCGTACGCCCGATGAGCCGCTCATTGAGGCGGCCGAGAATTTCAACCGGATCCTTGGTGTACTCAGCCACGCCCCGAATGGCTCCAATCAGAACGGAGACCAGCATCGCGGCCGGCAATCCCTTGCCGGCCACATCGCCAACCACAACCAGCAACCCGCCTTGACCCGCGGGCAGTACCTGGAAGAAGTCGCCGCCCACCTGGCGCGCCGGCTGGTATACGCTTTCAACTTTGAAGCCCGGAACAGCTTCAGCTTGTTCCGGCAAAATCACCTGCTGCACTTCGCGTGCGGCTGCCAGCTCGCCCTCCAGCAGCGCCTGCTGTCGGCTCATCTCTGCGTGAACTCGGCCGTGACGCCGCCCTTCGCTGACGGAGACGAATACAAAGCCCGTGTAGCCCAGACAGACGGAAATGATAGTGGCAATGCCATCGAAGGTGAGCCGGCTCTGCAATCGCCCCCTGGCTTCGGCGTCCGTTTGGACTGGCGAAGGGGCATCCGGAATCAAGTTCGCGATCGTTATCATGGTCAGAATTTGAAGCACCATCAACGGGATAACTGCCTTCCAGGCCTTGTCCCGCAGGGTTATTCCTCCTATCGCGTAGGCGACCGCAAAAAGGCCTGATAACACTATCGCCAAGGCAAAGCGAGACCGCGGCTGGTGCCCCATATCCATAATGTCGTTGGCAAATGCAATGACAGTGAACGTGAAGAATACCGCCAGCAGAAAGATGACGGATATTTTTCGCGGCGTAGTCTTCCACGGGCTCACGGCCTTCATGGGGTCCGGATTTTCCTCTTTAGTTTCCAAATTGGCCCCGAGTTACATACGTTCATTCGCGATACCGTGAAACCATTACCGTGCGTTCCACTGCAGACCTTCCATCAGCCTCGTTACCCTCGGAATCCGCAATTCGGACACTTGAGACCCCTCGCACATGCGATCCCGGTCAGGAACGATAGAGCATCACAAGCTGCGGGTTGCCGTTGACGAACAGTTCATCGAATGTGAGGGTCAACTTTTCGTGCTTCTTTCCGCCCGCGTTTGGCGCATGCTCAATGCTGTTAATCAGCGCGTTTTTCACCTCGATGCTGCGAAACCTGGGCCGCGCGAACTTGGAGCCAGGGGAACCTGAGCCACTGTTGCCGAATGTGAACTTCACCGACTCAAGAGCTTCGTTGGTGCATAGAGCCTGCCATAGCAGCGGCGATGCCGCGTCGACCTCTCTTGTAACCGTAATCGGGCTGTGCGTGCGCGGACCCTTCGGTTTGCCGGCACCTGCATCGATAGGGCTTTGAAGTCCATACTCGAAACTCAGCAAGACCTTGGGGTTCCCGCCTGCCTTCTTAATGCTTTCGCCCTTGAGCTGTCCCTGTTTCGTCCCTTTGAAAGATGCGTATGCATGGAATCCCATCACGATTCTCCTTTCAACATCCCGGTCCGTTCGATCACCGCCGCAGGCTCAGGAAATGGATTATAGGGCAAGCACAATGTTCATGTAACCCGGAGATTCCACTTTTGCTGCGCGACCCACATCTCGCCTTTGAGATGCAGGATCGAACACTCTTGAGTTCCTAATTTCCAGCAAGCCTCCCCGTCACCACCGTGATCGAAGCCTTAGGCAGCATCACCTTCTCACCACTCTTCCACTCCACCTCACTCCGCTTGGGAGGCCCGTCCGGGTCCGCATGGCTCGTCGTGCCGGACGAGTGCCACACATACTCCGCCGCCCCAAACGAAACCACCTTCACCCTTCCTGCAAAATGCGCAGCCGTTTCCTTCCCACCATCCTCAAACGCGATCGTCACCTCGTGCGCATTGCTAGGATCCTTGTTGATGATCAGAAGCGACCAGTCTCCATCCGGCCGCTTCACCGCATAAGCGGTAATCAGCTTGTGATGCGCCTCGTCCTCCAAATCGCTCGCGGCCGGGTGCAACTCATGTACCCCGCCGCCATGCTTCACCCAGTCCAGGTTCAACAGTTGCCCGGCAAAATATTCCGCGGTATATCCCTTGATCTCCAGCTTGTCGTTGGCCACAAAATTCCCGAACGTGCCCCAGCTCTGGCATCCTGACACCAGCGGGTCGGGGTTCACAAAAAACTGGTAATACTCGGCGCCCGGCCCTGCGTTGGTCAGGAACGAGCCCACACTGTCCGCCAGCCACAATCCCGCAAACACATCCTGCATCGGATCGGTCAGCGACCACGAAACATTGCTCTCGGTGTTGTAAAGCGGCACATCCACCGGCACGCCGTCCTGGCGCCACGCCTCCAGAATCCCCTTCCACAACTGCGGCTCGCGATAAAGATCCGACCAGTTGATCTGGCACGGGTCCAGCGGATAATGCTCGAACGAAACAAAATTCAGATCGCTCATCCTGCCGTGCTCTTTCAGATAATCCACAAACCGCCCCAGCCACGACGTCCGTCCCAGCGCGTCCGGCCAAACTTTGATGTCTTCGTTTTCCCCCGTAAACACAGGACCTCCAAGCCTCAACTTCGGATCCACCTTGTGCAGCGCCGTTGCCCATTGCAGGTAATACTCCGCGTAGTCTTCCGGCATGATCTGGTTCCCGTCCGGCTCCTCGCTCATCTCCACACCTGAAATCGGATACCCGCGCTTCTCGATATAAGCGATCTCCGCCGCTGCGTCTTCAGGCGTCGTGTAAAACATGGCCACCGGAATCAACGCCGGCAAATGATTCGTATAGCCGCTCGTAAAAAACAGGTCGAACCCCGTCTGAATCCGGCTTGAAACAATCCCCTCCGGCGTATGCCACGGGTCGACCGATGAAACCTGCGTCACCGTCTGCGCCTGGCTTGGTATGTGTTTCACCAGGTCGATAAACTGCCCCAGCGAATTGAAATTCCCCGCGCCGATCTCATTAATCGCATATCCCACGCAGTTGCGTGCGTCATCGCTCCCGTGCGTGTCGCATGTGTTTGAAGACGCCGTCATCAGGATGCGCAGATAGCGCGCCGAAATCGGCTCATCCGCCAGCCGCAGCACGCTCTCGCCGCCCTCAGTGTCCGTCACATCGCCTTCGGGAAACTCCTCCCACTCGCCCTCGGTCGGCTTCTCCAGCGCATCTGTCTTCGCATTCCAGTACTGCACCACGTAGCTCGTCGCATACGGATTCGCCCACGCAATCCGGATCGCATCAATCGCTTGCGGCTGCGCGAAATCGATGACCACCCACTGCGGATGCGCGGAATCCGGCTGCCCCGTGAACTTGCTCGTCAAATAAGGATTGCTCTTCCAGTAGGTCTGCGTATCGCCATCCGTCATCCGCGAATACTCATCCTGGCCCGAATCGCTGCGCGTCGTTCCCCGGTGCGTCAGCCGGTATCCATAACTCTCGCGCAGAAACCCCGTCGGCTCCGCGCTGCCCACAAAATATCCGCTCTTGTGCGCCGCGTCGCTCCACGTTCCATTTGGATTCCAGTGCCACGCGTCGTAAGTAAGTTCGGTATTCTGCCGGTAAGTGATCGGCCCCCACCCCGCCGAAAGTCCCGCCTTCATCGCCGTCGCTGAAAACACCGCATCGAAGTTCTTCGCGGAAAGAATATCCATCGAAGTCCCCATTGCCTTGTCCGGATCAAATGCGATAGCCTTCCCCGCACTCACATCCACACGCACAGTCTGCGCGCAAAGAGCCGCTCCGCCGAAACCCATCACGGCATAGAGAAAGAGCGCAGGAAGAACAAAGGAGCGTAGGCAGAAAGCACGCATGGGCACGACCTCGGGATCAACCCATTCTAACGATTGAATACGTGGAAATCTCAATGAATCGGCTCCTGTGAAGGGTACGGGCTTTAGCCCGTACATCAGACCGACCGTTGTCCTCCGGCTTTAGCCGCCGAGGGAATTCGATCCTGACTCACCCCCGCCGCTCTCGCGCGCCGCACAAACTCATGCACTTTGAATGCGTCTTTGCGACCCGGCGAAGCCTCCACGCCTGAAACCACATCAACGCCCCACGGCTGCAGCGTCGTAATAGCCTCCGCCACGTTGGCCGGAGTCAGCCCGCCCGCCGCAATCAGCTTCAGCTTGTTTTCATCGGCGAACACCGTCTTGCGCGCCTCCGTCCAATCGAAGGCCACGCCCGTGCCGCCCACAGCCGTGCCGGTGCGGGAGTCCACCAGCACTCCATCGATGCTTGGGTCTTCGCCATATTTCGCAATCTGCGCAGAAACTCCAGCCGCGCTCCCCGCGCCAAAGTGCACCACGCGCAAAATCCGCAGCGCAGCCCCCAGCTTCGCCCGCAGCTTCACCGGCATTTCCTCCCCAGCCTCGAAGTGCAGTTGCACCCCTGTCAGCCCGCTCGCCCGCACAGTGGAATAGATCTCTTCCAGGCTCGCATCCACAAACACGCCGATCTTCTCCACCATCGGAGGTAGATGAGAAACAATCGCAGCCGCTTCTGATACCGTCACCTTTCTCGGGCTTGTTGCAAACACAAACCCCACCGCATCCGCCCCAGCCTCAACCGCCAGCCGAGCATCTCCCAGCGAAGTGTTGCCGCAAATCTTGATCCACACGCTCATCGCATTGCCACAACCCCGGCCAGCAGCCCGGCCAGCGCCGCTCCCGGATCAGCCTGCCGCATCAGGCTCTCACCAATCAGAAACGCATCAAATCCGGCCGCTCGCAATCTGGCCAAATCCTCCGCCGTCGCGATTCCGCTTTCGGCCACCCGCACCACACCTGCCGGAATCCGCCCGATCAGCGCCAGCGAAGTCTCCAGCCTCACCTCGAAGCTCTTCAAGTCGCGATTATTCACGCCGATCGCATCCGCGCCAGTCTCACCCAGCGCATCCAGCACCCGGTCAAGCTCCTCGCCCGTGTGCACCTCCACCAGCACATCCAAGTTCATCTCGTGCGCCAATGCCGCAAGCCGTTTCATCTCCGCCTCGCGCAGTGCCGCCGCAATCAGCAGAATCGCATCCGCCCGGTGCGCGCGAGCTTCAAGAATCTGGTACTCGTCCACCATGAAGTCCTTGCGCAGACAGGGCAGCCTCACCGCCTTCGACGCCAGTTCCAGGTTGCGCAGGCTGCCCTGAAAAAAAGGCTCATCGGTCAGCACCGACAGCGCCGCCGCACCACCCGCGTGGAAGCGCCTGGCCAGCCACTCCACATCAAAATCCGCGCGGATCAGCCCCTTGGATGGCGAAGCCTTCTTGATCTCCGCAATCACCGCCGGCCCTGCCGCAGCCTGCTTCCGCAAAGCCGCCGCCCAGCCGCGCGGCCGGTGCGCCGATGCCCGCCGCTCCAGTTCGGCAACCGGCACAAGCTCCTTCGCCGCAGCCACCGCAGCCCGCGTTGAGGCAAGAATTGTGTCCAGCCGAGTCGCCATACTTTCCTCTGAGTATACGAGCGCGCTTCGCATCCAACCTTGAAATTTCCCTGAACATGAACGACCCGCGAACGCTGAGGACGCGCCCACCCGTGCCACCACCGCAGCTCATTCACAACTGCTTTCACAACGCCATCAAGCCACTTCCAGCCCTGCCATCTATCCCGAAAAACGACATTCATCTTGAATCCTGCGTGAATTTCCTATAGAACATAAGACAATTCATTCCGGGCGCGCCTGTTCGCGCAGCGCCTTTGAAAGATCTGATTCTCTGTATCTTGTTCCCCGGGTTCTAGCCCCAGACCCTTTCACAAGTGAGCAGAGGTTTTCCTTAGAAATGCCGGATTCGCCACCGCTGCGGCCCTTTAATGCCGTCAGGCAGAGTCTTCAGAAAAATCCGGCGCATCGTCAAAAATCAAAATGCAGTACTTTGGGAGGAGACGCCGTGAAGAAAACGATTTCAGGATGGGTGCTTTGTTGCATCCTTTCCGTCGCCAGCTTTGCCTTTGCTCAGACCGCAACCACCTCGCTCCGCGGAGTTGTCAAGGACTCCAGCGGCGCACTCGTTCAGGGAGCAACCGTCACCCTGACCGATCCCGCCACCGGCGAATCGCATAGTGCTCAATCCAACGCCGCCGGCTATTACATCTTCCCCATCATTCCTCCCGCCAATTACCACGTCGCTGTCGCATCCACCGGATTTGCCACGCAAAACCGAACCGCCGAGCTGCTTGTCGACCAGCCGGCCACCATCGACTTCACCCTCAGCGTCAAGGCTGAGACGGTCACCGTCGACGTCAGTTCCGCCAGCCAGACTCTCAACTTTACTGACGCCACCATCGGCAATTCCGTCGGCAACACCACCATCGAGGCCCTCCCCATGGAAGGCCGCGACCCCATCAATCTACTCAGCCTGCAGCCCGGCGTTCTCTACGTAGGCAATGAAATCTCTGACAGCCGCCAGGGCGCGGTCGCCGGCGGACGCTCCGACCAGGGCAACATCACCCTCGACGGCCTCGATGACAATGACCAGATCGGCGGCGCAGCCTTCACCGGCATCCTCCGCTCCACGCTCGACTCCACCGAGGAGTTTCGCGTCACCACTTCCAATGGCACCGCCGCCTCCGGCCGCTCCTCCGGCGCACAAGTCGACCTCATCACCAAGAGCGGCACCAACAAGTACCATGGCGCGGTCTACGAGTACTACCGCCCCACCAACACCGTCGCCAACGCATACTTCCTCAAGAATGAAGAGCTGAGCTCGATGGAGCCAAACATCCCGCAGAAGTACGTTCTCAACACCTTCGGCGGCGCAATCGGCGGGCCCATCAAGAAAGATAAGCTCTTCTACTTCTTCAACTACGAGGGAAAGCGTCAGGCCATCTCCGACATCGTCGGCGCCACCGTCCCCACCCAGTCGTTCATGGCAGGCAGTCTGGTGTACCAGGACACGAGCGGCGACCCAGTCACACTGTCCCCCTCGCAAGTGGCCACCATGGACATGCCTTGCGAGAGCCAGACCTTTCAGGGACAGCCGGTCTGCCCCAACGGTCCTGGAGCCAATGCCGCTCTTCTCTCATACCTTTCCACCGAGCCCACCGCCACGCCTGCCACTCCCGGTACGTCGCCCCTCGGAGACGGCGGATACAACAGCGGCGCCTTGTTCTTTGCTTCCCCGGCTCCATCCACCCTCAACACCAGCATCCTTAAGCTCGACTACAACATGAACACTAGGAACCACTTCTTTGTCCGCGGAAACCTCCAGAAAGATACCGCTGCCGGTGACGAAAACTTCCCCGGCCAGCCTGCGGCCCTTTTCTCCGACGACAACACCAAGGGCCTCAGCGCCGGCTACACCTGGATTCCTTCTGCCCACATCGTCAACGACCTGCGCTACGGCTATATCCGCCAGGGATACCAGAGCGGCGGCATCGCCCCCGGCGCATGGGTTGACATCTATGGCCTCACCCAGCCCACTGCGCAAACCGGCACTTTCCTGCTCCACGTGCCGGTGAACAACATCACAGACACCCTGAGCTGGAACAAAGGTTCCCACACCTTCGCCTTCGGTGGAAACTGGCGCGGCATCACCAACCACCACGCCGGAAATACCAACTCATTTGATGGCGCACTGACCAACTACGAATACGCAAGCGCCGGCGATCTGCCTACTCCCTCCAATATGGCCGGAGGCTTTGGCAATGCCTGGCAGCTCGCTTACGCCGATCTCATGGGCGTCATCCCCGAGCTCTTCAATGTGTACGACTACACCATCACCGGCGCCACCACCGGCGTCGCCCTGCCTGCGGGCGCGTCCGTCACTAAAAACTTCCACGCCAACGAACTTGAGGGTTACGTGCAGGACACCTGGCATGCCCGCCACAATCTCACCGTCACTTACGGAGTCCGTTACACCCTCCTCCAAACCCCGTATGAAACCAATAAGCAGCAGATTTCTCCCACCATCGATACCGATACCTGGTACCTGAAGCGCGAGTCTGCGGCTCAGCAGGGCCAGATCTACGAGCCGATCATCTCCCTCGCTCCCTCCGGCAAAGCCAATGGTGCGGCCGGCTACTGGCCCGTCCAGAAAAAGGACTTTGCCCCCCGCATCGGCGTCGTATTTGCGCCCAACGCCAGAACCTCCCTCCGCGCCAGTGCCGGCATGTACTACGACCACTACGGCGAAGCTCTCGTCAATACTTTCGATACCAACGGCTCTTACGGCCTCACCGCCGGCATCTCCAACGCGGCAGACGAGCTCGGCTTCGAAAACTCTCCCCGCTTTACCGGCCCCCACAACCTTCCCGACATCCCTTTGCCCCCGTTTTCACCCACGCAAACTTTCCCCTTCACCCCTCCCATCACCGGCTTTGACATCGATTGGGGCATTGATAGCCATCTCAAGACTCCCTACGCCGAGTCCTTCAACGTCTCCTTCCAGCACGAGATGCCCGGCGGCTTCACCTTCGAAGAGGCCTACGTGGGACGCCTCGGGCGTCACCTGCTCCAGGAACTCGACCTCGCCGACCCGACTGATTTCGTCGATCCCGGCGGCGCCGGCGATTACTTCAGCGCCGCCAGAATCCTCTCCAAAGAGGTGGATGCCGCTCCCTTCGGTACCGAAGCCTATGGCATCTTCGCGGGAAACTATCAAAAGGTGAATAACCACGTTGCCACCATTCCCTACTTCGAAAATGTCTTCCCCTACATGAAGAACCAGGACTACGTGGGAGAAAGCGCCACCCAGGCCATGTTCAACAACGCCTGGGCCCCCGAGCGCTACACCAACGGCGAAACCCTGGCGCTGGCCATTGCAGACGTCTTCGGAATCTTCCCCGGCAGCCCCAATTACGCTGCCGGGTCTCAGGGTTCCACCTTCTGGAGCAGCCAATTCTCCTCGCTCTACGCGCTTTCCTCCATCGGCAACAGCTCTTACAACGCGCTCCAGTTCACCATCCGTCACCCCGCCTCCCACGGGTTGACCATCGACTTCAACTACACCTTCTCCAAATCTCTCGATCTTGGTTCTGAAACCGAGCGCTCCAACATCTTCTCCGACGTCGATGACGCGTACACCAACTTCGCCATCCAGAACACCTGGAACCCCAAGCTCAACAAGGGCGTTTCAGACTTCGATACCCACAGCCTCTTTACCGCCGACTGGGTTTATACCCTTCCCTTCGGCCGCGGAAAGGCCGTTCTCGGAGGCGTCAATCGAGTGGCCGACGCCATCGTCGGCGGATGGCAATGGGCCGGACTGTGGCGCTGGACCAGCGGTTTGCCCTTTACCATCGAGTCTCCCGCCTACCCCACCAACTACGACAACCCCGCCATGACCTTCAACGTCGGCGGCGTTAAAACCCACCGCAGCATCATCAACGGGATTCCTCACGCCATCGACCCCACCGAGGCTTCCAAAATCGGCAACGGCATTTACTTCGGCACTCCCCTCCGCCTGCCCTACGCCGGTGAGGCCGGAAATCGCAACACCTACCGCGGCGACGGCTACTTTGACATCGACTCCGCACTCAGCAAGAGCTGGAATCTGGGCGACTGGGCCAAACTGAAATTCGCCGCCGAGGCATACAACATCACCAACACCGTCCGTTTCGACACCAGCCTCGCAGGTCTTGTCGGATCGTCCGCCAGCCCCAACCTCGGCACCTACGACGCCCCACTCTCCACCTACCGCCGCATGCAATTCGGCCTAAGAGTCGACTTCTAGCAACCTTCAGATCCGCCATGAACGATGGATGCCCCAGGTCTCGATTCTGAGACCTGGGATCCCACAAATCCCGGCCGATGGAATCTCGGCTGAAGCCTCATTGCAGTCGCCTAACCACGAAAGCATGAATCTCCCATCGCCTCCGCCGCCCGCTGACTTGCTGACTCGCCATGCCTGCGCAGCAGGCGCTAACTCGCTGAATCTAAACAAAGACCGACCGAACGCCCAGCTGGTCAATCGGGGAGCCCTCAACAAATCGCACTGAATCAGCCGATTAACCCATCACAAGCGAAATAAGAAATCCGCCCGAATCGCTCAGGGCTCTTCATGAAACTCGTCAATCACCTTTTCGGTCATCACCCGCTGCTGCACGGGCGATGAGAGCACAGTCGACGTAGAAGTCGTCCCGTAGTGCCCCAGCGTGTCGAGAAATCGCTCCAGATGCTCAACCGAAACCACTCGTGCCTTCAAAATGAAAGAGTCGGAGCCGGTCACGCGATGGCACTCCAGCACCTCCATCCACTTCACCACCTGCAACTGAAACGCCCGCACCGTAGACTCCGGCCCGGCGATTGACAGCCGCACAAAAATCAGAATCGGCAACCCCAGCCGCTCCAGGCTGATGTCCGCATGAAACCCGCGAATCACGCCCAGCTTCTCCAGGCGATATACCCGCTCCGCAACCGCAGGCGTAGTCAAACCAACCCGCCTTCCCAGTTCCGCCCAGCTCAGCCGCGCATCCTGCTGCAGCTCCTCAATAATCTTCCATGAAATGCGATCCAACTCCGCCGGCTCGTAACGCGGTCGATGTCTGCTTGTCGACAAGGCTTCACTCCTTCGATTGAACGGACAATACCACCGTTTTCTTAACAAAGTAAACCGCCAGCTTCGGTCAGCCTCTCGAATCAGGTTGTCAGCCCTTGCGCGCGAATGCGATACTTCCCGTCGTCAAAGCACCAATGGAGCTTCCCTATGGCTCAGCATCAATATCAAATCGGCTTCGGCAACGAGTTTGCCACCGAGGCGCATCCCGGCGCATTGCCGCAGGGCCAGAACGCCCCGCAGCACGCGCCCCTCGGCCTTTACACCGAGCAGATCAGCGGCACCGCCTTCACCGCGCCCCGCCTGCTCAACCGCCGCACCTGGAGTTACCGCATTCGCCCCTCGGTCATGCATGAGCCCTATCGCGAATTCGCCCAACCCACGCGCATGCGCAGCGGCCCTTTCAACGAAATGCCCACCCCGCCCAACCAGATGCGCTGGAACCCGCTCCCCATGCCCGAGGAGCCAACCGACTTTGTCGAAGGAATCGTCACCCTGGGCGGCAACGGCGACCCCGCCATGCAGGATGGCGTCGGCATTCATCTCTACGTCGCCAACGCCTCCATGCACAACCGCTTCTTCTATAACGCCGACGGCGAAATGCTCATCCTGCCCCAGCAGGGCAAGCTTCTGCTGCGCACTGAACTCGGCATTCTGGAAGTTGCCCCCGGCGAGTTGGCAATCATTCCCCGAGGCGTCAAGTTCCGCGCCGAGCTGCCAGACGGTGCCGCTCGCGGCTACATCTGCGAAAACTACGGCCAGACCTTCCGCCTGCCCGATCTCGGCCCCATCGGAGCAAACGGCCTCGCCAACACGCGCGACTTCCTCACCCCCGTCGCCGCCTATGAAGATCGCGAAGGCGCCTTCGAAGTCATCTCCAAATTCCTCGGCAAGCTGTGGCGAGCGGAGATCGATCACTCCCCGCTCGACGTAGTCGCATGGCACGGCAACTACGCCCCCTGCAAGTACGACATGGCTCTCTTCAACTGCATCAACACAGTCAGCTTCGACCATCCCGACCCATCCATCTTCACCGTTCTCACCGCGCCCTCAGGCCTGCCCGGCACCGCCAACGTTGACTTCGCCATCTTCCCCCCGCGCTGGATGGTCGCCGAGCACACCTTCCGCCCGCCCTGGTTCCACCGCAACATGATGAACGAGTTCATGGGCCTCATCCTTGGCCAGTACGACGCCAAAGCCGAAGGATTTCTTCCCGGCGGCGCCAGCCTGCACAACTGCATGTCCGGTCACGGTCCCGACGCCGAAACCTTCGAGCGCGCCAGCCACGCCGAATTGAAGCCCCACTACATCGACGGCACCCTGGCATTCATGTTCGAGACCCGCCTGCCCGTCCGCCCCACCCGCTTCGCCCTGGAAGAAAAAATCCTCCAGCACGAATACTATGAATGCTGGCAGAGCCTGAAAAAGAACTTCCGCAAGCCCGAGTAGAGCCATTTGCGGCTGAAATCAAAGATGCCGGATGCCACAATCGCTGGGTGCCCCATCCAAGCCGCGTTCTTGTTCTTGCGGCTTGGGTGGGAAACCTCAAACCTCAGACAGCCCGTTCATCAGCTGCGACCCTGAGCGCAGCGAGCAGGAGTCGACTTCCGGCCTCGGCGTAATCGAAGGGGATCTCCTTTTGCGCTTGCCGATCTTCATTAAAGCAGGAAGGCGTGGAATGATTGCTCCAACAACTTCACTTCGAATCGCGTCGATCAGGTTAATTCGGGTCGCATCAGTCGGTTCAATTCGAGTCGCCGCAATAGGGTCAATTTGCTCCCGGAGGGAGCCGTCGATAGTAGCCCAGGGCAAGCGCAGCGCGGCCCTGGGGAAACGTTGCAATATGAGAGTTCAAGCCCCGTAGGGGCGGCCGAATTCTCGAACGTAATTCCTCGACAGAGCAGGGGAGTCGATCAGAAACTGCTTTTGCTCATGCTCACCTTCCCCGGAGCGCGCTAACCGATGGAGCTTTTCTCAAAATCCGAATGGCTCCGCACCAGTTGGGTCGAGTCGGCAAACGACCCTACCTGCGGCTTTCCGTTGCAAAGCCTCCCGTATTGCATCTTCACCGGTGAGGACGCCCGCCCGCGTCCCGGCATCGGCATCGGCGCCTCCATCCTCGATCTCCGCTGGTGCAGCGGCGCAGGCCTTCTTGAGGGCCTGCCAGTTCCAATCCAGGCCGCCTGTGAAGTGCACACCCTCAACCCCCTCATCGCCAGCGGACCAGCCGCCCACGCTGCCCTGCGCAGCCGCCTGATGGACCTGCTCGACTCATCGGCAGACCAGCCCTTGCGTGACACCGTAAGCACCGCTCTCACCCCCCTGCAATCCGCCACGCTCCTCAAGCCCGTAGACCCAGCCAACTACACTGACTTCTACGCCTCCATCCATCACGCCACCCGCGTAGGCCGCCTCTTTCGCCCCGAAAATCCGCTTCTCCCCAACTACATGTACGTGCCCATCGGCTACCACGGCCGCGCCTCGTCAATCGTCGCCAGCGGCACGCCCATCCGCCGCCCGCATGGCCAGACCAAACCCGCCGCCCAGGGTGGAGAGCCCAGCTTCGGCCCCATCCGCTTCCTCGATTACGAAGTCGAAGTGGCAATGTACATCGCCGAAGGCAATCCGCTCGGCGAGCCCATCCCCATCCGCCAGGCCTTCGCCCGCATCTTCGGGCTGTCGCTACTCAACGACTGGTCCGCACGCGACATCCAGTCCTGGGAGAGTCAGCCCCTCGGTCCATTTCTCGGCAAGAGCTTCGCCACCAGTGTCTCTCCCTGGGTGGTGCCCATGGCCGCTCTCGCCCCTTTCCGCTATGCCGCCCAACTTCGCGATCCAGATCCCCTCCCCTACCTTTTCGACGCCGTCGACCAATACACCGGCGCCATCGACCTCAAGCTGGAAGCCTTTCTCGTGACCCCGGCCATGCGCGAAGCCGGCCACGCGCCTCACTTGCTAAGCCAGGCCAACATGGCCAATCTCTACTGGACGCCCGCCCAGCTCATCGCCCACCACACCAGCAACGGCTGCAACCTGCTCCCCGGCGACCTGCTGGCCACAGGCACCGTCTCCGGCCGCGAAGACTCCTCAGCCGGCTGCCTGCTCGAACTCACCGCCGGCGGCGCAAAGCCCGTTCAACTTCCCAACGGAGAAATCCGCTCCGCCCTGGAAGACGGTGACGAAGTCATTCTGCGCGGTTTTTGCCGTCGCAAAGGCTTCCCCGACGTCTCTCTCGGCGAGTGCCGCGGCCTGGTGCTTCCCGCGCTCTGAGGCGACCTTCGATTGTTAGGTCATAAGCCGGTACAAGCATAGAAAAAGCAAGCCGCAACTCGGATTTTTCGCCGAACCGGTCTTCAAAGTCGTCCACTCAGCGGCCTATCCTCTTGGTCATATGTGATGGAGCTGCCCCGCAGTCTGGCCCCACACACGCCGACCGGAGGTTCCCATGGCGTCCTTCGCCCCCAGCACGGTCAACACCGCACAGGATTTTCTCCCCCTCAAGGGCACTGACCACGTCGAGTTCTACGTCGGCAACGCCCGCCAGGCCGCCTACTACTACCGCACCGCCTTCGGCATGAGCCTGGTAGCCTACGCTGGCCCCGAAACCGGTCAGCGCGACCGCGCCTCCTACGTCCTCCAGCAAGGCAAGATCCGCTTCGTCCTCACCACCTCGCTCCGTCCCGGCAGCCCCATCGCCGACCACGTCTCTCGCCATGGCGACGGCGTTTGCATCATCGCTCTTGAGGTAGAAGACGCCCGTCAGGCATGGATCGAAACCACGACCCGCGGCGCTCGCTCGATAGCCGAGCCCACCGAAACCGCCGACGAGCACGGCCGCATCGTCACCAGCTCCATAGCCGCCTACGGCGACACCATCCACACCTTCGTCGAGCGCGGCCATTACAACGGCCCGTTCCTCCCCGGCTTCCGCGCCGAGGTGGAAGACAGGGTCGCCCGCCCCACCGGCCTCAAGCACGTCGATCACATGGTGGGAAACGTTGGCTGGCACGCCATGGACGAGTGGGTCGATTTCTACGCCAACGTCATGGGCTTCCAGCTCTACCAGCACTTCGACGACAAGGACATCTCCACCGAATATTCCGCCCTGATGTCGAAAGTCATGTCCAACGGCAACGGCTACGTCAAGTTCCCCATCAACGAGCCCGCCGAAGGCCGCCGCAAGTCGCAGATCGAAGAGTATCTCGACTTCTACCAGGGCCCCGGCGTGCAGCACATCGCCCTCGCCACCGACGACATTCTCTCGACAGTCAGCCGCATGCAGCAGCAGGGCATCGAATTCCTTACCGTCCCGCATACCTACTACACCGAACTCGCCGCACGCGTAGGCTCCATCGACGAGCCAATCGAAGAGCTGGAGCGGCTTGGCATTCTGGTCGATAGAGACGATGAGGGCTACATGCTGCAAATCTTCACCCGACCCGTCGAAGACCGCCCCACGCTGTTCTACGAAATCATCCAGCGCAAGGGCAGCCGCAGCTTCGGCAAGGGCAACTTCAAAGCGCTCTTTGAAGCCATCGAGCGGGAGCAGGCGCTCCGGGGTAACCTCTAATGGCCACCACGGTCGCGCCACCGAAAACCGCTCCCACCCTGCCTTTAGCCGCACCGTTTCTGATCGAGCAGGATTACTCGTCTTACACAACCGAGCAGCACGGCACCTGGGCAGAGCTGGTGCGCCGCCGCATGCCGCAGTTGGAAAAGCACGCCGCCCAGGAATATCTCGACGGCTTCGACTCTCTCTGCATGCCTTATGACCGTCTGCCCAACCTGGCCTCAGTTTCAGCCAAGCTGGAGCGCCGCACCGGCTGGAACGCCACGCCCGTCAGCGGCTTTATGCCCGCGCCGGCTTTTTTTGAGATGCTCGCCGCCCGCCGCTTTCCCACCACCACCTGGCTGCGCGGCCGCGACTCGCTCGAATACACCCCCGAGCCCGACATCTTTCACGACGTCTTCGGCCACGTCCCCATGCACGCCCATCCCGTATTCGCCGATTTTCTGCAGCACTACGGCCAGCTCTGCGCGCGCATTCAGGATGAGAAGATTCTGGAGCGCATCGGCCGCGTCTTCTGGTATACGGTCGAGTTCGGCCTCATACGTCAGGAGGGCCAGATCAAGGTCTACGGCAGCGGCCTCATCAGTTCCAACGGTGAATGTTCCAACGTGCTGCACAGCGGCTGCGAAGTCAAGCCATTCGTTCTCGAAGAAGTCATACGCACCCCCGTCAAGGTGGATGAGATGCACCACCTCCTTTTCGCGATTGACAGCTTCGACGAGATCTACCAGGCCGTGCGCACGCTGGAAGCCCGCATCGACAACGGTTCCCGCCTCGACGACTGAGCTGCACAAGAGACACAACCCCAGATTGCCGCGCCGCTGTTGAGCCGAGAAACAGTCTTCGACCGCAATTCGCCACTGCCGAGATTCTAAGAACTTGCCCCGAAACCGAAAGATGTTCACCGTCAATCCATCACAAACGCCCCGTGCCCCATCCTTTCGCGCATTTTGCGAAAGGGTGGGAAACCACGAACACCACCTGTCCCCTCGAAATCAGTTTCCCGACAGGCTCTACGATCCTCCCGGAGGGAGGCGCGATAATAGCCCAGGAGAAGCGCAGCGCACTCCAGGGAAAGCATTCTAATTAAAACGCCCGGCCCCGGAGGGCGCTGCGATCGTCGCCTCCGCAGCCAATCCTCATGCTCGCAATCGCAACCCACATGGCCGGGATGCGTAAACATAAAGGACATGCTATAGTCTTCGAGTTTCGATGGACGGTTTAATGGCAGCAGATTTGAAGTTCAACAACACCCTTGAATCCAGGCTCGATCCTGACTCGCCTCGCGCCAAGGCCAACCGCCAGGCGCTCGCCGCTCTCATGGCCGCGATGCGTGCGGAAGAGGACACGATTCGCCTCGGTGGCGGCCCCAAAGCAGCCGAAGCCCAGCGCGCCAAAGGCCGTCTCACGGTTAGAGAACGCCTCAAGCTTCTGCTCGATGAAGGCACGGAGCTTCTTGAACTCGGCCTGTGGGCCGCCTACGGAATGTACTCGGAATACGGCGGCGCACCCGGCGCAGGCGTTGTCACCGGACTGGGCCGCGTCTGCGGCCGCATTTGCATGATCATCGCCAACGACGCCACTGTCAAAGCCGGCGCATTCTTCCCCATGACCGCGAAGAAGGTTCTTCGCGCCCAGACCATCGCCCTCGAAAACCGAATCCCGACGCTCTATCTTGTTGACTCGTCCGGCATCTTTCTCCCCCTGCAGGAAGACGTTTTCCCTGACACCGACGATTTCGGCCGCGTCTTCCGCAACAATGCCGTAATGAGTTCCCTCGGCATTCCGCAGATCACCGCCATCATGGGCATGTGCGTCGCCGGCGGCGCTTATCTCCCGGTAATGACCGACACAATTCTCATGACGGAAGGCTCCGGCCTTTTTCTCGCCGGCCCCTCGCTGGTGCAGGCCGCCATCGGCCAGAAAACGGAACCCGAAGAACTCGGCGGCGCAACCATGCACGCCGAAATCTCCGGAACCGTCGACTTCAAAGAGCCCAACGATCATCTCTGCATCGCCCGTTTGCGTTCCCTGGTGGACAAGATGGGCACACGCCATCGGCAAGTCGTCGGGATTGCACGCCGGGAGACAGAGCCCGAAGTATTCAGCGCCAAAGAGTTTGACGCGGTGCGCGATGCGCCGAAATTTGCAGCTGAAGATTTGTACTCGCTCCTGAATCCCGCTCCCGGCGCAAGCAACGTATATGACATGCGCGAAGTAATTTCCCGCATTGTCGATCGCAGCCAGTTCGATGAGTACAAAGCCGACTTCGGTCGCACCGTCCTCTGCGGCTATGCCCGCGTCGGCGGTCGGGCCGTAGGCATTGTCGCCAACCAGAAGACCAATCAGAATCAGACTGTAGCCATGGGCCCGTCCGCGGGAATGAACCGCATCGAAGTCGGCGGCGTCATCTATACAGAAAGCGCGCAGAAGGCCGCCCGCTTCATCATGGATTGCAATCAGAATCTCATTCCGCTCATCTTCCTGCACGACGTCAACGGCTTCATGGTAGGCAAAGACGCCGAGTGGTCCGGAATCATTCGCGCCGGAGCAAAAATGGTGTCGGCTGTCAGCACCAGTGTGGTGCCCAAGATATCCGTAATCATCGGCGGCAGTTTTGGCGCGGGCCACTACGCCATGTGCGGCAAAGCCTACGACCCGCGATTCCTCTTCGCATGGCCCACCGCGCGCTACGCAGTCATGAGCGGCGCATCTGCAGCCGGCACTCTCGCCGAAGTTCGCGCCAAGCAGATGGAGCGCGGCGGAAAAGTATTGTCAGAAGCGGAGAAAAAGGCTCTCTACGACGAAATCAAGAACACCTACGATGCGCAGGCCGATCCACGCTACGGCGCCGCCCGCCTATGGATCGACGCCATCATCGATCCAGCAAGAACAAGAGACGTGCTGATCGCCGCCCTTGAAGCCTGCGCCCTGAATCCCGACGTCCCCCCCTTCAACCCCGGCGTTCTCCAGACTTGAATGGAACATTCCAGGGATCACTCAGCTTTGCAGGGTCATTCAGCTTTGAAAGGGCACGGCTTCAGCCGTGCCGACCGACGATGAAACGACCTGGGCTTTAGCCCCTGAGGGATTTCGGCCACCGAAAACCAGAACGCCTGAATTCAGCAAGCATCGAGTCACCGCAAGAAACGCAAAGGAGCAAAACATGAGCGTCGATCTCGAAACCGTAGAAAGCCTATATCCCTTCGTCCTGACCGAAGATCAGGAGCATCTCCGCCGCGAGATTCGCGAGTTCGCCGCGCGCGAGATCGCCCCCAACGTCATGGCGTGGGATGAAGCCAGCGAGTTTCCGACGGCAGTTGTAAAGAAACTCGGCGCGATGGGCCTGCTCGGTGTGATTTTTCCGCCCGAATACGGCGGCGCTGGCCTCGGATATGTCGACTACGTTCTGGCAATCGAAGAACTCTCCGCCGTCGACGGCTCAATCGGCATCATCGTAGCCGCGCACAACTCGCTGGGCACCAACCATATCTTTCTCGCCGGCAATGAAGCGCAGAAAAAGAAGTACCTGCCGCGCCTCGCCGGCGGTGAGTGGCTCGCGGCATGGGCCATCACCGAGCCAGGTTCGGGCTCGGACGCAGGCGCGGCCAAGACAACCGCTGTAAAGAAGGGCGATCGCTACGTCCTGAACGGAAACAAGACCTTCATCACCAATGGCCGCTACGCGGACGTCTTGGTCATCATCGCTGTAACAGACAAGAGCAAAGGCACGCACGGCCTCTCAGCATTTGTGGTGGAAAAGGGCACACCGGGATTCCGCCCCGGTAAGAAAGAGAACAAGCTGGGCCTGCGCGCCAGCGATACCAGTGAGCTGATCTTCGAAGACTGCGAAATTCCCGCCGAGAATCTGCTTGGTGTTGAAGGCGAAGGCTTCATTGACGCGATGCGGGTTCTCGACGGTGGCCGCATCTCAATTGCCGCATTGGCGTTGGGCATCGCGCGCGGCGCGCTCGATGCCGCCTTGAAGTACGTGAAAGAGCGCCGCCAATTCGGCAAAGCCATCGCGGAGTTCCAAGGCATTCAATGGAAGCTCGCCGATCTGGCCACCGAGCTGGATGCCGCTCGCCTGCTCACTCAGCGCGCCGCAGTCCTAAAAGATGCAGGACGCAAGGTGACGCGCGAGTCGGCGATGGCCAAACTGTTCGCAAGCGAAGTAGCCGTACGCATCTGCAATGATGCGGTGCAGTTGTTTGGCGGCTACGGCTTCATCAAAGATTATCCCGCAGAGAAGTATTATCGCGACGTAAAGCTATGCACCATCGGCGAAGGCACAAGCGAGATACAGCGCATGGTAATCGCTAGAGAGATTCTGAAAGTCCACCCCTCGCGCGGATAGTCGATCGCCGAGGATACCCCGGGTAGATCGAAGCACTGAGCCGAGTCTGTCGAAGCATTGAGCCGGGTAGGTCGAAGTATTGGGCTGAACAGATCGAAGCATTGAAGGGTACGGGCTTCAGCCCGTACATCAAGCCAGCAAATGAACCAGGGCTTTAGCCCCCGAGGGAATGCGATCTCGAAACCAGCACACAATCAAACAAATCAGTACGAGCTTCAACGCAAACAAGAACCATGAATGATGCAGTCAAAATCGTAGAATGCCCCCGCGACGCCTGGCAGGGCCTGCCCGCGCTGATTCCCGCCGAGCAAAAAGCCGCCCATCTGCGCGCCCTGATCGCCGCGGGCTTCACGCACATTGACGCGGTCAGCTTCGTCTCTCTCGCCGCCATCCCGCAGATGGCCGACTCCGAAAAGGTGTTGCAACTACTCGACCCTCCCAAAAATGTCGAGCTCATCGCAATCGTCGTCAATGAAAAGGGCGCGGAGCGGGCAATCAAAACCGGAGCCGTTCAAACCCTCGGCTTTCCCAACTCAATCTCACCGCAGTTTCTCCGACGCAATCAAAACCAAACGCCCCAGGAATCTCTGCGCATCCTGCAATCAATCATCAAACTGGCGCACACCGCGGGGCTGAATGTAGTCGCCTATGTTTCAATGGCATTCGGCAATCCCTACGGAGATGAATGGAGCCTCGCCCAGCTCACCGCGGCAAGCCAGCTCCTGATCGACTCCGGCATCCGGCAAATCTCTCTCGCTGACACGGTCGGCCTCGCCACGCCCACGCAAATATCGGAGACCGTAGCCTCTGCGCTTTCAGCATCCGCAGGCATCGAGATCGGCGTTCACCTCCACGCTCGTCCAAACGAAGCGCCAACAAAGATTCGCGCAGCGTATCATGCTGGGTGCAGACGATTCGATGCGGCCCTCGGCGGCCTCGGCGGATGTCCCTTCGCGCAGGATGCGCTCGTCGGCAACATCCCCACCGAATCGTTGATCGCAGAATTAAGACAACTAGGCGCGCAGATCCCGCAGTTACAGCCGCTTGAAAGCCTGATTGAAGATAGTGTTAGATTTGCTCGAGACTTCGGCGAAGCGGCCAAGAACTGATTAACATTGCCGAATCGGAACGGAGAAAAGCGGAGGCATGGATTGATTTATACGACGATTCTGGTTACGGAAGCCGCGAGCGTTAGAACCATAACGCTCAATCGCCCCGACCGCCGCAACGCCATGACGCCAGAAATGCAGGACGAACTGATTGCCGCCATGAACGAAGCAGCCGTCGACACTTGCCGCGTCATCGTCTTTCG
>Ga0210388_10001136_pt1 | contig 21111 bp, 8 predicted proteins | sample IncBWC19OmetaG_FD_155485 | JGI IMG/M metagenome (GOLD analysis project Ga0210388, IMG submission 155485) | Forest soil microbial communities from Barre Woods Harvard Forest LTER site, Petersham, Massachusetts, United States - Inc-BW-C-19-O ... | reverse complement strand
ACGACGGAATGTTTTGGGGATTTGGAACAGGAAACGGTTGATGCTGGAGGACGGTCGGAATGTTGCTTGTGTTTTGTCCGTCGATCGAGCCGAAATTAAAATATTGGTAGCTAAAGCCGATGAAGAGCCTATGTTTCCCGATGGTGGTCGCACGATTGCCGATGATGGGTCCGAGACTTTCGTCCGTTGAAGGCGCAAATGTTTTAAGGGATGGGTCATAGACGAAAGTGATACCGGACGAAGGCGAAGCAAGGGGCAATTGGGATGCCTGGATGCCGACGGCCTCGTTGATGGGCGCGAAGGTGGAAAGGAAATCACTCGAAAAGTGAGCCTGATGATGGTCGCCGGAGTACAACACCGACTGGGTCGGGTCCGTGGTAGTGCCGAATCCAAATGGACCATATACCTGTGGGATTACGCAGACCAGCTTGTTGCTCAACGTGCCGTTCAACGGGCAGGTTTGCGCCGAGGCGCTTCCCGCGACGAAAAGAAACAGGCACGCGAGACTGACCAGCTTCCAACTCTTCATTTGTCTTTCCCCTCTCGTTCAACAGAACCCGTGCATCCCTATGCTAGTCCTACACTTCTTGAGCCTACTCTTCGTCGCTTGATGCCTGGCTGGACCAGCTTGGTAAAAGATAGTGACTATTGTGGTCAATTCATATCACCTGATCGTCAGTTGCGCCGAGTTTATCCACGCGGTCTATTTTGGTCAAGCTGTTAAGACGGCTGGTCGCGGGTTTCGACTCACTGCACGTCTAAAATGATCCAAGATCCGTTCGACTTCGAGAGTTGGAAGACGTCTCGGATCTTGATGTTTTGTGGTTTTTTCCCTTGCGGCGTAAATTCCTGGGCAAATTCAGCGATCACAGTAGCCGTATTGCCGTCAGGAGCGATGCTCACGTTTTCCGTTTGCAGCTGCATCTTTATGGAAGACGCGCTTTCAAATGAGGTTTTAAGCCCCGTGTATCGCTTTCCTATATTTGGCCAAATCTGGCGCAAGGCATCCGCATTTCGTTGCTCATACGCCTCGGAGTAGCGTTTGACTAGAGCGACGACGGCATCATGATCAGCCGTTGCAGGAATCACTTCGGGCTTAACAGGAGCCACCGGAGCGGGCGGAGGTGCGTTTAGCGAGGCAATCTTCGTGTTTATGTCATCCACATATTTTTGGGCTTCGTTAGCGTGGGGACCGCCGGCTTGCCCTATGGCTTGGAAACCGGCGCGTGCGGCTTCCAAGCCGCCCTTATCATTGGCGCTTGATGCCTGCTGATATCTGGATACGATTTGCTGATAGGAGGCTTCAGCACGCTTACCCGCCGCGCGATCATGCACTTCGCGTATGGCTGCGGGCAGGTTGTTGACGAAAGCCTTGGCTTCTTCAGACTTCGGGCCTGCGCTATCAGCGATCGTCTGGAACCCCCGCTGCAGGTTGCTGAGTTGCTGGGCCGCGGCGTCATCGTCGCTTTGCCTAAGCTGGTTAAACTGGCCCTCCAATTGGGTGAGGCGGCTCTGTTCGGCTTGATCGATCTCTGTGCTGAGCGTCCCGGCATCGCCGCCATTCTGCTGAACCTGACCGGCCTTCTGACGGGCGGAGCGGAAATCTCCTCGCTGCAAATCCTGACGAGCACTGCTTAGGTAAACGCTGGATAGTTTTGCCCGCACATCCTGCAGCATTTTCTCTGCTTCGGGCTTCCGCGGATCGTCTCGTGAAACGACGCGGCCAAGAATATCGGAGGCGCTTTGGAGACCGTTTATGTCGCCTTTCTGAGCGGCTTGGCGCGCCTGTGAGAGTAGCTTTTCTTCCGCTTGGCGATCGGGAATGGTATGCGTCAGGGTTTGCTGCGCATCGTTCTTGCGCAAACCTCCATCGCCTAGCGCAAGGATCTGATGCAGTTTTTTCTCCGCATCCGTAAAGCGTCCGGCCGTGACATCGTCGTTTGCCTGCTGCCACAGTTGCTCTTCCTTGCGACGGAGGTCACGCAGGTTCTGATTCTGCATCGATTCTTCAATGCCAGCTTGCTTTTTCTTGATATCGGCAGTTAACGGACCGTTCAGATCTGCCGCTGGCGCAAGGATTTTCAACGCGCCTTCCAGGTCATTCGAAGCAACCAGCTTATCCGCTGCATTCAAGGCGTCCCGCTGCTGGACTTCGAGCGGATTTGGCGCGGGCTTCGCAGGCGGTTTCGCGACGGCCGGAGTAGACAGGGTCTCACGCGTGCGGAGCAATGTGGTCACGCGGAATAGTCCCCAAATCAGTCCCACGGCGCATAGGACTAAAACGCCAATTTGCGCGGTCTTCTTTCTATTCGGAGGCGGAGCTGTCCTTGAGACCGGCATGGCTTCGGGGATTGAAACTTCGAGAACGGATTGTTTGACCTCCTTGCGTCGCGGCGGAGTTGAGGGCAAAGCGACGGTTGGAGCAGGAGCTGAAGAAAACGCAACGGGAGCTGCGGGTTCAACAATCGGTTCGGTCGGCGGCTTAGGAAGCGGTTTCGCGGGACGCTGAGGAGGCGCCGAGACGTGGGGAGCGATGTCCGCGGGTGGCGGAGGCGGTGGAGGTACAGGCTGCGCAACTGGTGGTGGAATCACCGGCTGTGTAGGCAATAAAACTGTCTGGCCCGCAGACGCCTTTGCCTCCGGCACTTCCGTTGGAGGACGCGTTTCCTCGGGGGTTGCGACCTCTGGCTCCGGCGGCCCTTGCAGCCACGCATATTCCTTCGACCGGCTCATGGGCGGCGGGGATACCACGGTTGCGGCAGCGGCTGTTGCAGCCGATTTAGCTGCATCCAATTCTTCGCACACACGCTGGACACGAGGATCGAAGACTTCAAGAATCTTCGCCTCAACAGCTAGGTCCAAAGTCTTTGTCGCCTCGACCAGTTTGCCAGCGCTGATTAGGGCGCGAACGGCTTCCAGCTTTTCTTCCTGGTCTTTCTTTTTCTCGCGAGCCTCGAGCTCAACCCGAGCCGAATTCAGCAATTGATTTACATCGGTGTCTGGCCCCAGAGTCATGAGCGTCTGCTTGGCCAGGTCTATAGCATCGCTAATCTTTCCGCGGTTGATCTTTACCTTGATTTCGCGAATTCTCTGTTCGATGTGTTGGCGAGTCTCAAGCTTCCGCTGCTGGTTATCGGCCTGCTCTTTCAAAAGCTGTAGCTCTTTGTTGTCAGGAAATGTCTTGAGACCCGCCAGCGCCGCTTGATATGTCTCTTCAAAACGGGCCGCGTCAAAAAGCTTCTTAACTTCCTGGAGAGTTTTCTGCTGTTGCGCCTCGCGCTCTATTTCCGCGTGCTGGGCTTTCGAAAATTCGATGAGCCGGCTTAAATCCGTATTGCCGGGGAATTCCTTCTGAATTCTTTCTGACTGGGCAAGAACGTCGGTATATTTCTTTTCGCTGACCAACTTTTTCAAGGCCTTTAATTCGCCCTGCAGACGCTCGAAACTCTCCTGTTTTTCCTTTTCCTGAAGGGCCAAAGCTCGCAGCTTGATGACTCCGGCATCCTTTGGATGAGCATCGCGAAGAGCGTCGAGCACGCCCATGGCATCCGCAAATCGCCGCGCGGCCAGATGATTCCTGGCGTCTGCGAGCTGGCGCTGCTTCTGTTGCTCCGCGCGATCCTCGCGTGCAATTTCAATTAGTTTTGCGATGTCATTGTCTTTTGGATATTGACTTTGCAGCTTGGCGAGCAATGCCAAGCACTCTTCGTAATTACGCGCGGTCAACAAACTCCGAGCTTCCGACAAAATTTTCAGTTTGCGCTGCTCGGCCTGCTCCGCGAGGGCCGTCTCAAGGAGTTTGGCGACTTCGTTGTCATTGGCATGCTCACCCTGTAGCTTCCCGAGCAGGGCGATGCATTCTTCATATTTCCGCGAATGCAGCAGGCTGCGAGCTTCGGTGAGACCTTGCAGCTTGCGCTGCTCGGCTTGATCCTTGCGAACCCCATCAAGGAGCTTGGGAATTTCGTCATCCTTGGGAAACTGCTTCTGCAATTCCAAAAGCAAAGTGTTGCACTCATCGTATCGCCGGGCTGCCAGCAATTTTCTGGCTTTCGCCACGCCTTGCTGCCGCTGCTGTTCCGCTTTCTCTGCCTTGGCGGTTTCGAGCAACCTCGAAACATCGGCTTCGTCTGGAAATTCTTTCTGAAGAGATAGCAGCCGCTCGACACAATCGTCGTAACGTTTCGCTGCAAGAAGGTTTCGCGCCTCGCTCAGAGAATTCAGCATCCGCTGTTTTCGCTGATCATCGAGCACATTCTTTTGCAGCTGCAGGGTTTCGTCGTCGCCCGGGAACTCCTTGAGGATGGAGTTCAACAGGGTGGTGGAAGCGTCGTGCCGCCTCGCGGCAAAGAGGCTTCGCGCTTCCGCAATAGACTGCGACCTTCGTTCTTTTCTCTGATCTTCGAGGACATTTCTTTGCAGTTGCTGGACTTCTTCGTCGCCCGGAAACTCTTTCAGGATGGAATTCAACAGAGACGTACAATCGTCGTAGCGTCTCGCGGCTAGCAGGCTTCGAGCTTCTGCTACAGATTGTGCTCTTCGTTGTTTTCTCTGATCTTCAAGCACTGTCTTCTGGAGCTTGAGAATTTCATCGTCGCCAGGAAATTGCTTTCGGAGTTCAGCAAGAAGCGCCGTGCACTCGTCATAGCGCCGATTGGCGAGCATGCTGCGGGCATCCGCCAGACCCTGTGATCTTTTCTGGTTCGCCTGATCTTCCTGGGCGGTTTCCAGGAGCCGCGGAATCTCGTCATCATCGGGAAAATCCTTGCGCAAATCGACGAGAAGCTGAATGCATTCCGAATAATTCTGTTGCGTCCACAAGCTGCGCGCCTGCTGCATTTTCTCGAAGAATTGCGCTCGCCTCTGGCGCTCTGCTTTTTCGTTAGTCACCTGAAGCTGAAGCGCTTTTGCCTGCTCGTTTGTGGATTCAGCTTCCAGAACTTTACCAAGCAACTCCTCGGCCTCTTCCAGAAGGCCTTGCGCCAAGCGTTGCTCGGCGGCGTCAATCCATTCCGCGATTTGGCGAGCGCGTTCCAGCTCTTGCTGGACACGCTTTAATAGCTCTTGGCCGGGCTCAAAGGTGGGATCCAACTGCAAAACAACCTCTGCCTCCATCCTTGCTTCTTGGATTTTTCCTTCGGCAAGAAGCTCATGCCCCTTTTCAATTTGTTGTTGCAGTTTCGGCCGAATAAGAATGCGTCTGAGCTCGGTATTAGCCTTATCCAGAAGATTCCTGGCTTGCGTGTTCGTCGAATCGATTTGGAGGGCTTGGCGCAGCAAATCACGGGACTGGGCATAGTCACCCTGTTCCGACAAGGTGCGCGCCTGGACAACCAACGCGGCAACGGACTCCGCCTGCAAACTCTTGCAGATCGGATCCAGGTCAAGAAGGACTTCTTCCATCGACTGGTAACGCTCGTCAGGCGATTTGCGCAGAACTCTTTGAATAACTTTTTCTAGAGCCGCAGGACAATCGGGGATCGCCTCTTGCAACGGGGCCGGTTCCTGCTGGCAAATACTATGCATCAGACTCGCTGGAGTCGCTCCCCGGAATGGTCTTTGGTATGCCAGCAACTCATACAAAAGGACTCCAAAGGACCAGATATCCGAGCGCGCATCCGCATGCTCGCCGTGATACTGCTCGGGGGACATGTAGGCAAAAGTACCAAGCAGCATGCCGGTCTGCGTTTTTGAAGTTTCCAGGACGCGGGCGATGCCGAAGTCCACGACCTTTACCGTGCCATCTCTGGTGAGCATCACGTTATCGGGCTTGATATCGCGATGGATAATTCCCCGTTTGTGCGCGTAGTCCAGCGCGCGGCAGGCTTGCAAAGCGTAAGTAAGTTTCAATGGAACAGGCAGGGCTGCCCGTCGGCTGATGAGCTGATCCAGGCTCTCACCTTCCAGCAGCTCCATCGCGATATAGGGAATGCCATCTGCATCGCCCAAATCGTAAATCGTGACAATATTTGGATGCTGCAAACCGCCGGCCGATTGGGCCTCTTGATAAAAGCGTTGAAGCAAATCGGGGTATTCGGCCAGACCCGTAGTGATCGTCTTCAGTGCGACGAGACGATTGATGATGGGATCGCGAGCACGGTAAACCACACCTCCGGCTCCCCGCCCAAGTTCTCTCTGAATCAGATATTTGCCTAACTTCTCCAAGCTGATTCACCTGCTATCGCGAGGCCGTCGTGATTCTAATTCTGGGTGTGATCGAATTCTGCTCACACCCTCCCCATGCGACGGCACACACCTAAACCACTAAGCATTCGCAGCCTAAACATTTCAAGCCAGTTACCGGACACACCTCCGTCGACCCTAGTCTGTCGAGGTTAATATACATTAAAGAGGTAGCGAAATTCCTGAAATGGCATATCCAACGCCCCAACGATAAACCGGCGACGAAATTGAAATAGAGGGCAAACTGTCGTTTTGACGCCGGGCTTGTCCGTTGCGGTATTTATGTGACGGGGCTAAGCTAGTGGCGGAACTGCGTACATTGATAAAACTTAGATCGACTCAAATTTTGTTCGCCACCGCTTTGATCTGCTCGGTAGCGTTTTGTGGCTTGTCCATTCTGCCTATTGCAAACGCAAGGGGCCAGAAACTCCTGGTGAGTTGGAAAAGTCCCACCTATTCCGGTCAGAAACCCCATCGCGTTCTCGTGATCGGCATGAGCGAAAATCCGGAAATTCGCGCCGATTTTGAAGATGATCTTTCGGCTGCTATTACCGGTGACGGCCTTGAGGCAATCCCTGGTAACACTATCTTTTTCAGGCCCCACTCCGGCGAGATCGAACGGGAATATTTGGAGGGGCAGATCCGCGACTTCAAGATCGACGCCGTCCTTGTTTCGCGACTCGTCAAAGTCGACAAAACCATTACCGAAGTCCCCGGTCATAGCTACGCAGTCCCATACGCATACTACGGCTCGTTTTATGGGTATTACGGCACGCTCTATCACCAGGTCTATTCTCCCGGCTACTTGCGTGAAGACACGACCGTCCGCATAGAAACCAATTTCTATTCTGCCACCCCGCCAAACGAAGAGCTTATCTGGACCGGCACCAGCGAATCCTTCAATCCGAAGTCCGCTAAAAAAGTAATTGACGGCCTCGTCAAGCTGGTGGTGAAAGAATTGAAGAAACAAAACATTCTGTAGGAGCTCGCTCGGCCCTTAGCCTGGCGAACTGTCGCTGAAAGATTCGCAACGCGCGGCGCAATTCTGAAGTCACTTCCCTAGGGTCTTCCGGTTCCCGGTTGGAGTTTATACAGAACGCTTTCGTGCGGTTGCAGGGTGACGAGAAGTTCCGCGGCGGTTCCAAGGTCTTTGTGCTCCCAGAGGTCTCTTGTCGCGTAGGAATTCTGGGACAATCCCAATTCTTTCCATGAGTATCGAAACTCGTCCTTGGCATCCCCGCGGTTAAAGACAGCCAAATAGTAAGTATCTTTACTTGCTGCCTCGGCCAGCCAGATTGCCCGTTTATCCGAGGAAATCGCTACATGATTGGCTTTGGAATGCTGATCCACTTCGAGCACTTCGCGATTCGTGAGCAGAGAAAGCGTCCACTCATCGGCCTTCGTCAAGTCGCCACCGATCATCAGCGGCGAGGGAAAGATGGACCAGAGCGTCATGAGCGTCCGTTGCTCACCGCGGGATAGCCTTGTGAGCCGCGGCTGCCCCCAGCCGGGCGCGGGCCCAAGATACCCGAGCGGCAGCATATCGAGGTCAGGCCAATGTCCCGGTTGCGAGCGCCCAGCCCAACGTATCGCGTTAGGAAATTGATCGCCCAAACCTTGGGGATATTCCACATCGCTGTGCCAAAGGTCCCAGATATCATTGGAGACGCGCCACATCTGGGAGTACTTACGCATCTCTTCCATTTTTTCGATGGGTGCGGGCCCGGGCGAAAGGCTCAAGGCCATTGGCCGGCCTGTTTTTGCGATGGCATTGCTAATGAGCCGAATTTCGTCTCCGCGATATGGACGGCTGCTGATGCAATCTACCTTAACAACATCAACGCCCCAACTGGCGTACATGGAAAAGATCGAATCGTAATATGGTTGTGCTCCGGGCTTGGCGGCATCGATTCCATAATTGTCGGGATTCCAGGGGCAGGTCTCGGAAGTATCGGCTGCGTCCGCGGCATGTAAGCTCGAACCAGCAATCGGCAGATTGGCTTCGACCGCCTTCTTCGGAATGCCGCGCAAAATGTGTATGCCGAATTTCAAACCTAGCGAGTGAATGTAATCTCCCAACGGTTTGAAGCCTTTCTCGTTTGCGGCACTGGGAAATCGGTTCAACGCGGGTGTGTACCGGCCGTTGGCGTCCAGACTATAGAGGGAAGTCTTTGAATTTCCTTCGGGGATTGGATTGGTGACGAACCATTCCATATCGACGACGACGTATTGCCATCCCGCTGGCTTCAAATGTTCCGCGAACCATTTGGCGTTGGCTTTCACTTGCTCTTCATTAATCGTCGTTCCGTAGCCGTCCCAACTATTCCAGCCGAGCGGCGGAGTAGCGGCTAGCAAAGTGGAGGCAGGAGCCGCAGGAATTCGTTCCCGCGCCGCGGCCGCATGTACGAGTTCGAGGGACGAAACGCTTTCTTTCCGGTCGGTCCCATGTGTCTGAAGGCTTTCCAGTATCCCCATGAAAAGCACGGATGCGATACATAGAATTCCGATCTTTGCCGTCTTTTTCATTGGAGCTCCACCACTCGGCATATTGCGGGCCACAGTAGCACAGTCACTCTTGACTGTGCTCTTCGATGCAGTGTGACGCCCGCCAATCTTCCTAGCGTCTAGGAAAAGCGGCAGCAGAGCTGCCGCACTCCAAATCGTTGCTTCGCAACATTATGCGGGACTCAGTTCAGTAGGGATGGGCCTCGAGCAGCTCACTGTCCGGGGCCTGAGGAACTCTGCGTCGCAGGAGCAGTTGCCGGAGCTGCATCCTTTATCAAAATTGGCCATCGCGGAAACGCAAAATTCCCCGCAACATCATCTATAACATTCACTTGGCAAACATAAAGCCCGGGCTTCAAAGCCTGCAACGGCAGATCAATCTGAAAAACAACTGCCTTCCTGTCTGGAACCGTAACCTCGGTCGCGGCCACTTGCTTCGACTCGTAAACCTTAACGTTGCCCTGCAAAAATTCAATGCTCGTCAAAACGTGAATCGACTCGCGAGTTTGCGGAGCGGGAGCAGGCACCGCGGCAGCGTTTCCTGACTGTGGCGAAGCAGCAGGTGTCGCGGCTGCAGCGACTGCAACTTTTCCTCGCGCAGCATCATAAATCTCATACTGCAAATACAAATGCTGATCGCGCGTGAACACATGCGTGACATTCGGCACCAGCTGCGTCTGGTCCTGAATCAACGGATTCGCAATCTTCTTCTTGGACGTGCTCGTAACCGGCGCCCGCAAACTGCTCAGCACCACGGAACTCATCCTGAGGGGCACTTTGCGCAAATCCGGAACTTGCACGTCGGTTTCAAACGATCCCATGCGCCCCGTCTGATTTTCGCGAACGATAAACTTCAGGTGATAGTTTCCCGGGGCAAGCACAAACCCAGTGTTGTACTGCACGTTCTTCCGGCGCACTTGCTGCGTGCTGTCGACAGCAAGCTTCACCGTGTCGCGCAACTGTCCGACCGGCACTTTCCCTTTTCCGTCAAGACGCACTTCACCAATAATGTCGACGGTCGCATTGTCTTTGTCTTTCTCCTGAACAAATGGAATTTGCGAGCCCGGTATCACAAGTGAAACCGAGAGGTAGTAATGCGATTCATCCTGGCGGAAGTACGCCGTGCCCGCATAGAGCGGAACATCCGTCTGCGGCAAATCCGCGGCGAGTTCATCTTCGAGTTGGGCCTCGCGATCCGCGCGATTCAGATGTTGGTAGTCTCTGCCCGAGTAATATCCAGGGCGGAATTCGAGTTTCACGTCAGCCCGGTTCACCACTACCTTAAGCCGGCGATAATGGCCATCTTTTAGCGGATTCGTGCTCGTGAACCCCAGCACATAATAGGCGGAGCTGTCTTTCTGCACCTGCGTAAAGACGCCGCTGAAATCGTTGGAATCGAAAAACGCTTTGCCGCCGGTGTCCGCCGCCAGCGTAGATAAGGTTTCCTGCGAAGCGGCATTGCCACTGAGGTCGTTCAATACGGCGTTTCCGTTATACGCCGATTGTCCATGCAAACTGGCGCTCTGCGCTTCGCCGCCCGGAGGGAATGCTTGCAAGCCGCGCACATCCACGGGATAAATCGAAACGTTGTTCTTCACTGCCGCCGCCGTGGCCGCACGCAGCGCCGACTGGTTGTCCGAACCCGTTTGGCTGATCCCGTTGCTGAAATAAATCAGCGATTTTTTCTGCTCAATTTTTCCCAGTGCCTGCATCGTGGACTGCAGTGCGAGCAATTTCCAGTCCGCGCTAAACGTGTTGTAGTCCGTGTCGTCGGGCGTGAACGAGCCGCCCGTTTCCGCCGCCCCTTCCGCGCTCCCGGTATCACCCATCGCAAAGCCCTCTCCCGAGCCGGAAGAGTACGAGCTCAAAACGGAGAGTATCTTTGGTTTGTCGTCCGTGAAATCGAGATCGACGCGCATGTTTGTCGAAAGCGAGACCAGCGCGACGATATCGGCGGGCCGCATCTGGCCATTTATGTATTTCTTGGCTGAGTCGACGCAGCGGTCTATCTGATCCGGCTCCATGGCAGAAAAATCGAAAAACAGAACGATGACTCGCCGGTCTCGTGCGTTCATCACGGGCGCTTCGCTCTTTTTCAGCACGCCGGCGGGTCCGGCCGTTTCGACTGCTTCGCCGGTGACAGTCTTTTCGGCGCCCCCAGCCGACTCCAGTTGATCTACATTTTCAAAATCGAAAGTCGAAATCTGTTGTTTCTTCCCGTCCTCAAACAGCGTGAAGTCTTCCTTCTTCAAATCGCGTATGAGATTTCCTTTTTTGTCGCGCACCACGACATTCGCGAGGACCAATTCGGAAGTAACTCGGATGGAAGACTCTGGCGGTTTGGTCTGAGTCTGCGCATCTGTTGGCGGCTGCGGCTGGGCCTGCTGCGCGAACGAAGAAGCACCAAACTGCAAAAGCAAACTAGTGCATGCAATGGCCGCGATTTTTCTTCGTGTGTCAATCATGGCCTTCTCCCTCAAAACCGGAACCTCGCCTGGACTGTCACGCGCCTCATGGTTCCCGCGCCAGTCACTTCGCCAAACGTCGTCGAGTTCACGACTGTGCCCAGCGAAGTGAAATTCACCGTGTTAAAAATATTGCTCGCCGTAATCCGCAAATCGAGCGACCGGTACTCTTTGATCGTGATCGTCTTGTTCAGCGCCATGTCCACAGTGACTTGGCCAGGCCCTATCAAAATATTGCGACCAGCGTCGCCATAGGTTGAGTCGGCAGCATTCACGCACGTCGCCGTAGGATTGTTCGTCGTGGTTTCCGGCTGGCAGAAGGCCGCAATGTTGAACCACTCTTTGGTCGTCGGATCGCTGATCCGCTGCAATTCGCCAGGCACGACGTTTGCCCGCAAGGACCCGCTCACGCCGCGTTCGATGTCGACCGTCCCTCCGAGGACTCGAATCGTATACGGCAGACCGCTGGCCACCGTGAAATCTCCGCTGTACTGCCAGCCCGCGAGAATGTGCGAGACAAATCCTTTTTGCAAAAATCGCCTGTTCTCTCCGAACGGCAAATCGTAAGTCCAAGTCCCAGTAAACTTTTGGCGCTGGTCGAAACTCGATAGCCCTCGATCGGCGGCAATGTCGAAAGGATTCTGCGCAACGACCACGGCTCCTCCGCCAATGGAAGAAGCATCGTCGATCGATTTCGAGTAGATGTATGTCGCGGTCAGGCCAATGCCTTTCGCTAACCGCTTGCGAAAACGAATCGAGCCGGCGTTAAAAGCCGAGTCTCCGGCGGACGATTCGTAGATGAAAGGCTGCGACCCACCGGGAATGAGAATGGCCCTCTCGGTGTCGAGCCGCGTTCCCTTCGATCCGTTGTAGTCAATATTCATCAGAAAGCCGCCGCCCAAATCGCGCTGGATGTCCACATTCCAGAGCTGGACATAGGCGAGCTTATAGTTTGGATCGATAGCATAATTATTCGTGACGGTTCCGGGCGCAACTGTCGGAAAAGCATTTGAAAGATTGAGAAAATTCGAAGTGGTAGCCACGTTTGTGGATGTCTCCGCGAACGGCGGCTGAAACGCAAAATTCTGAATCACCGCCGTGTATTGCGCGAGATTGTAGTTGAGGCCATAACCGGCGCGCACCACCGTATTCTTCATTGGCTTCCAGGCAAGCCCAAGACGCGGCGCGTAGTTATTCCGATCCGGATTGACCAGCGAATTCGAAGCAACGCCGAAGCCTGGAACGAATTGCCCGGGCTGAACCGGAACTGCTGCTGTAAAACCCGGCGAAACATCCAGATTGACGATGTGGTTGTCCGCTTCGGTGAAAGGTCCCTGGTATTCGTAGCGAAAGCCAAGGAGAAGCGTCAGGTTCGAACGAATCCGCCAATCATCCTGCGCGAAAAAATCAAATGAGTTCGCGCGAAAATTATAAGTGTTCGTACCAAACTGAACGCTGCTTTGTTGGGGCAGACCAAGAAGGAAATCCGCGAGATCGATACCCGTGCCTTGCTGTTGAACACCGTCCACATACAGCCCGGTAGCAAAACCTGTAAACGTAAACGTGCCTTCCGCGTTTCTTGCTGCGTGGAAGCTCTGCAAAATGCGTCGGTAGTCACCTCCAAATCGCCAGTTATGTTTGCCGCGATTCCAAATAACGGTGTCGGACGCAGTATAGGTCTGGTCGAGTTCACGGCGCGGCATCGTATCGCTCAAACCGGAGAAAGAAGTGAAGTTGATTCCCGGAATGCCCCAATCAAATGGATTTGTGGAGACACCGCCAATTTGCGCAAGGCCGGCAACGTCCGTGACGTTTGAATATAGATTGGTTGTCGCAACGTGATTGTGGTTATAGGTAAAGCGCAGGTTGTTCGTTGCGTGTCCTTTGCCGTAGACCCATCCCGCGTTGGCATTCAAACCTTGCGTACTCGTTCCGCCCGCAAGCGAAGGAAACGCTCCGACGATTTCGGTGTTCGTCTTGGTCCAGTTCATACCCAGATTGAGGTTGTTCTGCGACCTGCGCCTACCGCCACCACCCCCGCCGCCGCGCCCGCCGCCCCCGGGCGTGCGACTCCCCTGGGCTGGCACCGGGCCAAAATTGTGGATTAGCCGCAGGCTCACGGTGTCCGAATTGCTCTCCGCGGAAGTAATTTCGTGAAAGTTTTGCGTCGCTCCCGGCAAGTTTGGCAGAGGAATGTACTGTAAAAGAGATTGTGCTTGCGGCGTGATCAGAGCCGGGTCAATCGTATTCAGCTGTCCGTTAAAATCGAATTGTTGTCCTGTCGTCGGATTGTAGATCGGTGTCGTAAGCGCGGAGAAATTGCCTCCTCGCTCGGCCATTGTGGGGACAGTCGACAAAACGTCCGATGGCGAACTTCCGCGCGTGCCGCTCCACCCACCGAAGAAGAATGTCTTATTGCCGCCATTGAAGATTTTCGGAATATTCAACGGCCCGCCAACGTACGCTCCAAAATGCAGCTGGTTGTAGTCTGCCTTTTCGAGCGGTTCCCCGCTCAGCGAAAACGGCCGCGCATCCAGCGCGGAAGTGTCATCATAAAAATAAATATTGCCATGCGGCTGATTCACATTGAATCCGCGCCCCATTCGGCCGAACGCGATTGGACCTCCGCCGCCTCCTGGCCCGCCTCCAAATCCGCCTCCACCGCCTCCTCCAAAACCGCCGAGTCCGTTCTGCTGCGCGCGGTCGCGGAATTCCTGGATGCGGTCCTGCAATTCCCCTTCGTTGCCTTGACCAAAATCTTGCGTGCGTCCTTGCACGCCACTGATGCTCACCGATTCGGTCGGCGCGTCCGCTCCAGCCCCGTTGAGCGGCAGGCCCGCCAAATCGTTCGCGCTGGGGTTCTGTCCGGCGCCGGCGGCAAGCCCGGATTCCCCTGCTGTCGCTGCCGCTTCCGTGGTATCCATCGACAAGCTTTGGAAGCCTCGACCAGCGTTTGCGGCGGCTGCCGTACGCTGCTCCGTCTGCTCTTGCTGCCGTGACGCGAGCATCAATTCCAAATCCGCTTTGCCGGAAGGATTTTCAGGATTAAGAACAACTTCCTGAGTCTGCGCCGCAAAACCCATGAACTCGGCGCGCAAGACATATCGCCCGCGCGGCAGCCCGTTGAGCGCAAAGGTGCCGTCTGAAATTGTAGCGGCGGTGTACTTCTTCCCTGTCAGGGTGTTTGAAGCGGTCAGCGTCACGCCGGGCAAAGGCGTCTTGCCGCTGTGCACACTGCCGGTGATCTTATAAGTCGTCGCTGGCGCGGTTGGCGCACTTGCCTGCGGCGCAGCGGGAGCAGTTTGCGCGGGCACGGGCGTCTCCTGCGCGCGCAAATTTGCCAATACGCAGGTCACCAGACCCAGAAAAACAAAAATCCGAACAAACAATCTCAATTGGGCGGCTCCGGCGGTTTCTGCGGCTGGTTGTTATCTTTTGGCGGATTTGCGGGCGGTGCACCGCCAGCCATTCCAGCTTCCTGCATTCGCTTCCATTGTTCCGGCCCAATGACCATCACGGACTTCGGCTGAAACGCATTGTTCGCCATTCCACCGCGGACCATAATGTGATCGCCAGCTTGAATGTCAGCCATCGTAATGCTGTCACGGCCCTTACGTAAGGAAGTCTCTTCATTTAGCTCGACCGTTTGCGTCACGTTGTCGGGCCGGAGAATCGTTAGCTTCGGCGCCTCAATCGCTTTCACTTCCCCAAAAACATAATCCTGTCCTAGCACACCCGTTGGCCGTCCTCCGCCAGGACCACCGCCTCCGGGGCCGCCTTGACCGGTACCGCGTCCGCCTCCCGCGCCAGCGCCTGCGCCCCCACCAAAGCCGCCGTTGGGTCGCTCACCGATCATTTCCGCGGTCCAAGTGTGATCTGCGTTTTCCTCGCCACGCACAAAAACCGTATCCCCGACTTTAAAATCGCTGAGCTTGGCAGATTCCCGCTCTTTCCGAAATTGTGTGCTCCCGCTGATCTTGACGGTTACTACGCTTCCGTCCTGCTTCGTGATCTCAATAGATTGACCATGAACCGCTGTCAGCTTCCCGAAAACTCCCGGACGCCTTTCGCCACCACGCCCCGGCGTTTGCGCAGGATTCGTGCTTTGTGCCGCGGGGGGATTTTGAGCGGGCGGAGCTTCTTGCGGAGGCTGGGCAGCAACCCGCATCACCACAAAAAACAAACAAATCAAAAAGCCAATCAAAATGCCCGGGATTGCTTTCATATCGGTCGCCTCTTCCCTTGCCCTAAAATAAATGTACGCCCCGCCGCCGCGAAAAGCCTTCTATTTTGCCTTTGCGTCTGAGGACTTAGACGACTCCCAGGCCTACTGGAGTTTCCTCAAATCTCTTTGTGGTTCCCGCTCACTCTAAATTCCTTTAAATGCCAGACTTAGTTCCCGTGACGGGAGAGATTGCGGATGGTTCGCGTTCATACAGCGGTGGAGTGGGCCAAAACGGAACTGGCCAGAGGAGAATCCCCTGGCCAGTTCAAATCGGTAACCTTCCGCCAGCGGCAGCGGCGCTTATCTCGTTTTATAGGTAAATGTGAGCCTCGTTTCTTCGTCCAGCACAAGAGGACGGACGAAGCTGTACGAGCTGCCTGCTCGCGGCACATCGACCCGGACGGGCAGTACGCCGGATACGCGCCGTTGAAGATTCAGCACGTTATTTGAGGCTGAGTTGGAAGCGAGGGCATCCTTCTTCTTCGAATCGCGCTCGAGTGGCAGCGTTTCGAGCATCTGAGCATTACTCTGCACTTCGACCGTTTCCGCCACGCTCGAAACCTGTAGCGCAAAACTGTACGAAGTGGGAGTGTTCGCATCATAGTTGAGGTTGCGGACGAGGCTTCTGAAGCCCGGCATGGCGGCCGTGATTTTCACCCTTCCCGAAGGCATGCTCGAAACAATCCAACGACCGGAATAATCGGTTGTCGCAGTTCGCACTGCTCCCGTGTCCAATTGCGTGACGCTCACTTGCGCGTTCGCAACTGTCGCTCCGCTCGCGTCTACGATGTAACCTCCGAGCTGTCCTGCCATGAGCTGGAGCGGTGCAAGGAGGTCGCCCGCACTACCACCAACACCTGCCTGGAACGCACCCACCGCGTATGCGCCAGCATCCGCTCCCTCGAATGAAGGCGGCAACAGATTCGCAGCCAAAGCGTCGCCGCCAAAATCTTTCACCTTGTATTGCTCAGGCAAAAACACTTCCCATTGCAGAACGGCGATAGGAACGTCCATTTTCGGCAAGGCAATTTCCGATCCACCTTTTTTCGCAAAGGGAGTGCCGGAATGCATGAACACGAAAGAGACTTCGTAAGAACCCACAGGCCGGAACCCTGGTCGCAACAGCGGCACGCGCTGGCCATCTGCGCCTTCTACCGGCTTTACTTTTTCTCCAGCGACTTCCGCGGTCACGATGCTAGCGCCTGCCGGCAATTCCACTTTCAGAAATGGTTGAACCATATTTTTTACGGTCAGTTTCACTTCGGTCAGCGATCTGCCTTCCGTAGTCACGAGTGTGGTCACTACGGCTCGTTCTGCAATCGCGGCGAGCACACTGCTATCAGGAAATCGTGTCCATTCAAGCGCGAGGCTGGGATTTTCTGTCGGTTGTCGGTGATAGCGAAACGCCGCTTGCAATGGAGATCGCGCCAGCGAGCGCAGATAAGGATTAGTCTCCTTGATGTCCATGCGTTTCAGGCTGCCGCCCTCTTTGGCCGTCAATTCCATTGTGCCGACGCCTTCGACGAGCACTTCGCCAGTTTCTCGTTGTGAACTTTTAATACTAAGGAACGGAACATCTGCCTTCGTCACGCCAATCGTTTTTACCATCGAGATCAGGAACTGGTGATTGCGCTGTGCAGGGGCATTCACTTTTAATGTGAGAAGTCCCGATTGCACATCGCTTGAATCTACGGAAGCGCCGGAAGCTCCCGTTACTTCGTAACCGGCGGGAACTTCGACCTGGAATTGCGCAGGTTCTCCCTGAATCACGTTGATGTCGGCGAGCACGGCTAGCCGAATCTCCGCTTCACTTACGGAAACGAGTGTTTTCACGTTGGAAAGAAAGCGCACTTCGCGCGGAACGACCGGTGCGACCACTTCTCGCGTCGTCCACCAGATATTTGCGGTTTGTCCTGGCACGAGTGTCGCCTCAATGGTGGTATTGCCGTTCGCAGACACTCGGCTGGTGATCAGTCCAGGACTTAACTTCACGTTGGTGTGATCGCCGGGAACCTCGAGCGTTAGCCGCACGCTGCCCGCCGACAGCACGGGCAAGATAAACGAAGCGCGGCCTGTTTCGATGTTTAGTGGCAAACCTGCGTCGAGAACCACGGAAAACTCTGCCGGACCGGCAAGGATTGCCGTTTGTGTGCCGCCTTCTTGCTCGAGCGGCAGACCTTTGCCTTCCTGGCGTGCATCCAGAATCGTCATGCCGGAGGTCAGCGCGACTTTCGTTTCACCGTGGTTAAAAGTTTCGCCTTGCAGCTGAACGGTTCCCAGGACAGTTTCGTTGGCGACACGCAGTTTCAGGTCTCCGCGCTTGATCGTGTAAGGCAATGGCGCGGCTTCGACTTTTCGTGGCGACTTGTTCGCCAATTCGAGAAGCCGGTTGTACTCCTCGAGAGGCAGCGTCACGTTCCCTGCTTGGGGAACGGGAGCGGTGATCTTGTCTTGTGCGAATGCGGGGACGCTCATCAGAAATGCAACTGCCGCTATGATTTTTTTCATCGCCCACCTGCCTTTTTATCGCGCTGATAATTTAAATCCGTGCTTGGAGATTGGTTTTCGCCTGTGAGTTCGGAAACAAGAAATAGAGATGGGCCCAAACCTTCGAAGTCAACTTTGATGGGAAGAATTCCTGCGGCCTTCCCTCCTTGCAAGGTTGCACGAAAATCGTCAACCAGCCTCTGCGTTGCAGGAAGATCGGCAACTTCGCTCTTCTGAGTGAGGGCACCAATCTCCCTTCCGGCCACAGCGGCGCCGGCCGTCGGACTAGCTAAAGGCGCAGGCGGCGGTGGTGGAGGTGCTGATGGAGGATTGAGCGCGGCAGAAATCGGGTCCGCGTACACCTCCGCGCGGAATGACCCCGTCTCCGGGGTCACCTTGAAAAGCGGCGGATGGAAGACGAGCAGCCCTGTTCGCGATACCGGCAAGTCCAGCGCAGGCAGCGCGAGCTTGAATTGTCCTTTGTCATTCCACGCGGTGCCACGGCTGATATAGACGATCTCAACCGCGAACTCCGGCGAGTCTTCGCCGGCGTGGGCTTTTTCCAGCGGGAGCAGCACGCTGCCGTCGGGCGATTGCCCCGGACGAACGGGTTTTCCCGCCAGCGATGCGCTCCAAAGGGTTGAGCCTGTCGGTAGGGTGATTTTCAGGAAATTGCGCTGGTTATTCCGCACGGCGTAGCGCGCCTGCACCAGCAACTTTCCTTCGTTGGTGATCAGGACGTTGTAACGCGCCTCGGCGACATTGGCCATCAGCACGGCTTGCGGGGTGTAGCGCGCTGCGTTCACGGTAAGCGATCGCGGCGTCTTGGCGTCGCCAGCGCGATAACGGAAAGCGGAGAGTGAAGTCGATTGGCGGCTCGACACAATTTCGCCCAGGTCCGTTGCGTCGGCGTTTTCAAGACCTTCGGATTTGAACTCTTTGATCTCTCCGGCGCCGAGAACTTCGACGGCCACACCGCCCGTGTCGCGCTCCGTGTTGAGCAGGCGAAGCAGCGGAATCTCGATCTGGCCATCGCGCGGGCTGCGCGTCTCTCCGCTGACGATGAATTTGGCGTTTTGCTCGACAGGTTCCAGAAATGTTACGGCGAGCTGCCCGCTTTTCATTTCCCAATCCGCGACCATCGCACCCGCGACTTGGTTGACCGTGACTTTGTCCGGCAGTGAAATGCGCACTTCTCGCGCGGCGCCTTGCGTTACTTCAATGTTGACTTCGGCTACCACCGTCGTCGAGTCTTCGCCGAGCCCTGTCAATTCCGTCAGCGATCCACGGAGGCGCAATGGTTGAGTGCTGCGGTGATCCTCGGTTTTTCTTTTCCATGTAAACGTCAGCGGCTCGTTGCCGCGCGCGTAGGCCAGCCATTTGCTTTCCGCGCCGGGCTCGGATTTCTCCGCCAAGAGTCCGCCGGCCAACTTAAGCTCAACACCCTGCCTGGGAAGGCGAACCGAGGCGCGCGTAACGCCTGAGGCGGTAGAAGGCAGGGAGATGCTCTCTTCTCCGGCTGTGGATACAACCGGCAACGCGATGTCGAGCAGCAAGACCGATCGCCCCGGGCGCGAGAGCAGTGCCGAGAGTTGGTTGCTGTTTTTTCCCGCAGCGCCGGGTACCAACGATACGAGCTTGCCGTCGAGTTTTGCTTCGCGCACGAGGAGTCCTGCAGGAATCGGGACACGGACCCAGCCATCTTTCAATACATCGACGGTGAGGCTCGCGCGGCCCGCGGCGAGATCGCCGTCGATACGCAAATCGTAATCGACGCGCGTCAGCGTGGCGTCCACCGGTGGGCCCTCTGGTTCGCGGTCCGGCGGGTAGGCCTTAGCGTGCAGCGTTCGATAATCACTAATAGTGATCACCACCCATCCCGGCGCATGCGACGCCGTCTGCGCGGAACACGTGTTCGCGCAAAATAAAAGCGCCGTCACCAAGCAAACAAAGAAACAACTTGTCTTGCGATTTTCGTACAGGAGAGAAACGAGTGCGGTCGAGCCGGACTTTGAGCTGGTCATTGTCGACACCTCTAGTTTCGTGAAATTGCCTCGGCAGTTATTCTTCGCAACCCGGGGAATGGAGGACCGTCTTAAGAGCGATAGGCGCTGTTCATCGACGAATAGCGTTCTCACTCTCGTTTGTTACCTCATTAGAGTTAGCTCTCAAGACGCCGGGTTGCCCGCGGTGACGTTCTTAGAACGACTTCGGCTCATTACCTTGCAGTCTTTTTCGTGTCCGAATACTTCTTTGTGCTAGCCACTATCACCACAATTGGTTTGGCGAAGTTGCACGATGGGACTCGCCGTGCAAGAATCCCCCCATGCAAAACACAAAAAACTGGCTCGCTTTCGTATGCCTGTCCCTCGGCTTTTTCTGCGTCGCTTCGGCGAACGCTCAAACCACGCGTCCGGACTCCGAAAAACAGCTTGCACACGACATTTACAAGCAATTCATCGAGGTTCAGTCCGGGTTTACGACGGGCGCGACTACTCCGGTTGTAGAAATTGCCGTTGCGCGTCTGAAAGCTGCTGGCTTTCCGGACGCCGACATTTTTGTTGGCGGCGCAATCCCTAAGAAGGCCAATCTCGTCGTTCGCTATCACGGCACTGGCGCGCAAAAACCCATTCTGTTGCTGGCCCACATCGACGTCGTCGAAGCCAAACGCGAAGACTGGACCACCGACCCATTTCAGTTCATCGAGAAGGACGGTTTCTTTTACGGCCGCGGGACCGGTGACGACAAAGCCCAAGCAGCTGTCTGGATCGCCAACCTCATCCAGTACAAAAAAGAGGGCTTCAAACCCGACCGCGACATCATCGTGGCTCTCACCGCCGACGAAGAAGGCGGCGGTCCTTATAACGGCGTCGATTGGCTTTTAAAAAATCACCGCGATTTGATCGATGCGGACCTGGCACTCAACGAAGGCGGCTGGGGCGAAGAATCGAAAGGCAAGAAAATCTCGAACGACCTCCAAGTCAGCGAAAAGTACGTGCTCAATTTCCGCTTCGAGGTGCGCAACAAAGGCGGCCACAGCTCGATGCCGGTTCACGACAACGCCATCTATCACCTTGCCGGAGCACTGACGCGCCTCGGCGAATTCGGCTTCCCTCTTAAAACTAATGAAGTCACAGCGGCTTATTTCCAGCAAATGTCAAAAATCGAAACCGGCCCGATCAAAGAGGAGCTCGCAAAGGTCTCTTCCGGTTCGCAAGAAGCGATGGAGAAAGTGGCTGCAGCTTC
>Ga0210388_10001135_pt1 | contig 21142 bp, 15 predicted proteins | sample IncBWC19OmetaG_FD_155485 | JGI IMG/M metagenome (GOLD analysis project Ga0210388, IMG submission 155485) | Forest soil microbial communities from Barre Woods Harvard Forest LTER site, Petersham, Massachusetts, United States - Inc-BW-C-19-O ... | reverse complement strand
GCAAAAGGAAGAACTGCTGGCACGCTATCGGTTTTGGTTCTGGGCCATTCTGTTGGCGACCTTCGCCATCTTCCCACTGGTCGGGTACCGGATTGCGCGGCACGGCATTCGTCCGGTGGAGGAAATGGCAACTACCGCGCGCCACATCAGTTCGACGAACCTGCGGGAACGCATTCTTCCGGAAGGATATCCATTGGAGCTGGCATCCCTCGCCAGTACCTTCAATCAAATGTTGGACGGCCTAGAGGAGTCGTTCGAGCGCATTTCGAGATTCTCGGCGGACATTGCTCACGACCTGCGCACGCCCGTGAACAACATCCGCGGCGAAGCAGAGGTTGCTCTGGCTCGCGCGCGAAGCGCCGATGAATATCGCGACGTGATCGAGTCCTGCCTCGAAGAAGCCGTCCGATTGTCAGATCTCATTGGCGACCTTCTATTTCTTGCGCGCGCGGAAAGCCCATTGACGCATTTGCGCCGCGAGCAGGTGAATGTGGGCGACTTGCTGGGCGGAGTGCGGGAATATTACGAAGCTTCGGCTGCGGACGGTGGAGTCTCGCTCACCACTGCTGTTGCCGACGAACCCGTCATTGCCGAACTGGACCGCACGCTCTTACAGAGGGCAGTGGGCAACCTGGTCTCGAATGCCCTAGCACACACGCCACCCGGCGGAACCGTTGTGTTGGGAGCGAACATTGATTCGTCGAACACAGATTCTTCGAACACGGATTCATCGAACATGGATTCATCGAACATGGATCTTTCCACAATCCGAATCGAAGTCTCCGATACCGGCGTCGGCATTCCATTGGAAGCCCTGCCACGGGTTTTTGATCGCTTCTTCCGAGTCGACTCCTCGCGTTCCCAAGGTTCGGGCGGCACCGGCTTGGGGCTGGCGATTGTTCAGAGTATCGCGGCGCTTCACGGCGGTAATGTGGAGATTCGGAGCCAACCGGGACAAGGCACCCAGGTCACGCTTCACATGCCAGTTTCCTGGGCGAGATGACAAGAATGCAATGTCCCTTTCTGAGGCCGTTGAGATAGCGAAGGTAATCGCCCTTTTCGGGCGCTGACGGGCTTTTTCGAAATGAGGAGCGATGATCGAGTCTCCAAATCCAGCCGCGCCCCCGCAGGTGGCGCCTCTACTTGCGCTGGCCACGAGGTTGCTCAGGGCCGGGAACCCAGCCGATGCGATCGTGCCGTTGCGCGATGCAGCGCTGCTGCAGCCGTCCAATCCCATCATCCTGCACGATCTTGGCCTCGCCTGCCTTGAGGTCGGCCGCGTGCCGGACGCCGTCGCTGCATTGCAGCGGGCCGTCGCCAGCAACCCGCGATACACCGATGCATACTTCCGCCTGGGAATCGCCTTGGAGAAGGTGGGCGATATCCGCGGTGCAATCGTCGCATACGACCGCGCCACTCAGCTGCTCCCATCCCTGACCGAGGCCTGGTTCCGCGCCGGCGCTCTGGTCTACATCGTGGGCCATCTCGACGAGGCGATAGGCTGTTTCCGCCGCGCGGCGGCGACCGGAGGCAGGAGCAACTTCGGGCGCCTTGGCAAGGCGCGGGCGCTGCTGATCGAGGATCGTAATCAGGAAGCCGAAAAGGTATTGCGCGAGACGCTGGTGGCCGATCCCAGGAATGCCATGGCCTACGAGTTGCTGGGCAATCTTCTCTCTGAGCTCGGCCGTTTTGACGAGGCCCGTGCATGCTTCGAACGCGCGATTACGATCGCGCCGATGCTGGCGGGAAGCTACTACGATCTGGTCCGGTGCCGCCCGCTCACGCGCGATGACGCCGACCTGCTTCCACGGATGCAAGCCGCCCTGGACATGCCGGGACTGGAAGCCGGTCAACGCCAGCGGCTTCACCTTGCGATCGGCAAGACTGCGGAAGATCTTGGCGACTACGGGCTGGCCATGCAGCATTTCGACGGCGCAGACGCTGTGCGCCGGGGCACTGCGTCCTTCGACTCGGCCGCGTTCTCCATCGAGATCGACCGCCTGATTTGCCGCTGCACACCCGAATTGATCGCGCGCGCGCCCGAACTCGGCAACTGTGATGCAACGCCGGTGCTGATCATCGGCATGCCGCGGTCTGGCACGACTCTCGTCGAGCAGATCGTCTCCATGCATCCCGAGGTCGGGGCCGGGGGCGAGTTGAATTTCTGGAACGAGCGTGGGGCAGCGTGGCACCGTTCTCGTGCGGCCGAGAACGACACCCGGTTCCTCGCCCAGGCGGCAGCAGACTATCTTGGCGTACTGCGCGCGATCGCGCCAAAGGCAGCACGAGTGACCGACAAGATGCCGTTCAACTTCCTATGGGCCGGTCTAGTCCATCTGGCATTTCCGCGCGCAACTATCATCCATTGCCGCCGCGCTGCAATCGATACGGCGCTGTCGATCCATCAAACTCATTTCCATCCCGGCCTGGCGTTTCCGACGGGAGGCGCCGAACTTGTCGATTATTTCCGCAGCTACCAGCGGCTCATCGAACATTGGCGGAGCGTGCTGCCAGCAGATCGCTTCCTCGAGGTCGATTACGAGGACCTGACCCACGCGCCCGAACCAGTCATCCGGCGAATCATCGCGGCCTGCGGCCTGGCGTGGCACGACGATTGCCTGCGCCCCGAATCCAATCCGCGAGCGGTGAAAACCCCCAGCAAGTGGCAAACGCGGCAGCCGATCTATCGCACCTCGGTCGAGCGCTGGCGACGCTACGAACCATGGTTAGGGCCGCTGGGCGCGCTCGTCGATGTTCCGTAGAATGTTCAATAACATCTTGCCCAACGGCGGATTGCACACCTCACCGATCCGCTACAAATGCTGGTGTCACTTCAAAGACCGAGATTACAAAAATGTAATCTCGGCGTCATGCTGCCGTTTCCTTCTCAAAACTAGACTCGAAACCTTGCTGCTCCGGGAGCTTGCGCCAAGCCCTGCTGGAGCCTGAGCAACAAGATGAAAGCCGCTACGTAAACCCCGTCTACTAACGCTATGCAATGAAACAAATCCACGGAGGAGAACGGTATATGTCTCGAATCAAGGTTCGAAATAGATCCCGAAATAAGCGTCGAATCAATAATCTGCGACCGCTCACCGGCCTGTTGGCGGCGGGGTTGAGCCTGCCCGGGCTCGCCGCTGCTCAGTCCCAGCTGTACCCGACCTACCACACCGGCCCGCAGCCAAATGGTTCGTGGGTCGTCAGCAGCGGCCAGATCATCAATCCAGCCGGCACCCAAGTGAATCTGGGCATCCAGGTTCGCGCGAAGGCCATTGCGCTGAACCCCAACATCAAGACTCACACCGCCGCCGTGCTGACCATGGGAACCTATGCGTCGAATGGCAACGGAGCCGTCGAGGTGTTCGACACCAGCACCGGCCTTGTCCTGCAGAACTACATCCCTTTAGGGGGATTGGATCCGAGCGGCAGCTATAGCGGCATAACTTATTCCGCGGATGGCCAGTATCTGGTGTTCAGCCAGGACAGCAGCAACGTTACCGTGGCCAAAGTCAACTCAAGGGGGTTGCTGTCAGACGACGCCCAGATCAGCGTGCCGCCGAACAATTCCTTCATAACCTGCTTTCCGAACAGCCCTCCGGGCGCTTATGCCGTACCTTGCGGTACGTTCTATAGTCCATGGACTTCCTATCCTGGCGGCGTCGCGGTCACACGGGATGGCACCAGCGCATACGCTCTGCTGAACCAGAACGATACAGTGACTCAGATCAACCTGATCACGAACCAGCAGGGGACGCAGGTTCGAGTCGGCAACGCACCGCACAGCATCCTGATCAACAACACCGGTACGACTGCCTATGTCAGCAACGAGGGTGGCCGGGCCGCTACGGAAGCGGACTTTCAGATCTGGTCCGCCGGCACCGAAATCGTCGCCGACCCGGTGGTCGGCGCTGCGATTACCGGTACCGTTTCTGTGGTTGATCTGAGTTCGATGACGGTCACCGCTAACATCTCGACTGGTGGTTTCCACCCGACCGGGATGGCGTTCTACGGACCGAACCTGTTAGTGGCCAACACCTATAGCGACACCATCTCGTTGATCAACACGACTACGAATACGGTGGTGCAGACGATCAACCTTGGGCTGCCGATCGGAATACCCGGCTCAGGCGAGGCGGCTTATGGCGCTGCGCCGAACTCGATCGCCGTCGATGCCAAAGACGGCGTCGCCTACGTCGCCCTTTACAATGCCAACGCGATCGGGGTGGTCAGCCTGGCCAAAGGCGTGAGTAATCCCGTCTTGGGCATGATCCCGGTAGCCTACGCGCCGAGCTCGGTAGTGCTTGACGCGGCCACTAACTCCCTCCTCGTTGCCAACGACAAGGGCATCGGCACGCGTGATTCGTTCGAGTGCGATTACGGCGTGTGCGACTACAATACCCACCAGGACAATGGAACTGTCAGTATCGTTCCCGTGCCGAACAGCGAGACTTTGGCGACGATGACGAGCGACGTTTATGAGTACAACCACTGGAATCGGACGCAGAACATCGAATCTGCCTCCGGTGGCAACCCGCATACCAGACCCGTCGCAATCCCGGCGAAGATTGGCGATCCGTCGCTGATCAAGCACGTGTTCATGATCATCCGGGAAAACCGCACCTACGATCAGATGCTGGGCGACGTGGCCGCCGGCAATGGCGACCCCTCGTTGGCAGTTTTCGGCGACGGCGCCGCAGCCGGAGGCACTCCAGTCACGCCGAACGTGCACGCGCTGGTCACGCGCTTCCCTCTCTTGGATAATTTCTACGACCCCAGCCGCCAGTCGGCTGATGGTCACCAGTGGATCACCGAGGGCATGGCACCCTACGCCGACGACATCCAGTCGCCTGACTGGGTCCGCAGTTATCCAGGCGGGAACGCAGGCGATGCACTTGCCTATCAGAACAAGGGCTTCCTGTTCTCGGAAGCGTCGGCCGCCGGTCTGCCGGTGAAGATCTACGGCGAATACGTGGAGAACGATACGTTCCTGCAGCCGAACGGGTCGACCAGCGAGCCAAGCTGGAGCGAATTCTACGCCGACTCGCAATGCTTCGAGGGAGGGCCTAATTGCGGACCCCCTGGGACCCAGGGCGAGACCACGCTGTACTTTCAGAACACGGTCCAGGCACAGTCCTCTCTCCCGGCCGTGTACAACCACCTCATCAAGAACTTCCCGCAGTTTGATCTGGGAATCCCAGACCAGTTCCGCGTCGATCTGTGGGTGCAGGATTTCAACAATGACGTCGCAAACAATACGGTGCCCGCATTAAGCCTCCTGTGGATCATGGACGACCACACCGGCGGCCCGCCAGTGCCGATCGCCGAAGAGGCCGACAACGACTTGGCCGTTGGGCGCATTATCGACTACATCAGCCACAGCAGCGTGTGGTCTACCTCGGCGATCTTCATCGAGGAAGACGACGCGCAGAACGGTGTCGACCACGTTGACGGCCATCGCAGCCCAGGCTATGTCGTCAGCCCGTACGCCGTGCAGTACGGAGTCACCGACAACACCTACTACACCCAGGTCAACATGACTCGGACGATCGAGCAAATCCTCGGTCTGCCGCCCATGAACCAGTTCGACCTCACGGCCTCGCCGATGCGGACGGATTTCACCAACACTCCGCCTACGGATAACTTCCTGCCGTGGTCGCACGTGCCGAACCAAGTCCCGCTGGACGAGGGCGTTACACCCAGCGCACCCGACAAAACGAGCAGCCCTAAAGTCAGGGCTCTGAGGGCAGCTTGGATCCAGAAGAAGGCGCAGATCTTCGCCGGCAAACTGACCAAGCCTGACTCCGAAGACCCAGACACCGTCAACCATCTGAACTGGTACATGACGACCGGGTTTACGCGGCCCTATCCAGGCGAAAGCACGGTTCGCCCGCCTAGCGAATTCAACAACCCGGCACCCAGCAAGGTTGACGACGACGACTAAAACACGTTCCGAATGCAACGGCCCTCTCCCCGACGACCGGGGAGAGGGTTTTTTGTTCACGCCGCAAACCCAAACTCCTCTTCAAATAACCGGTAAGACCTGCACTTAATCCCGCGCGCGGTCGCTTTCGGCGCAGTCCGAACGTGACTGTCGATCGTGACACGCGGCCATTCTTCATCGGGCGTTCATCTGGCTTTAGCGTTGGTTCAATAGTCTCCCCTTCATCCGTTCAATCTGGTCTAGCTGTGCCATAGACACCCCGGCGGACGCGGACCTATTCGCTAACGACGAGTTGCTAAGTGTCGCTTTTCTTGGGTCGACATAAGACCACGATTGATCTTGGAGCGAGTAGGTATTTCGTCCGCTCTAAAGGGATTCCGTCGTCCACGAAATCATCCGGACTGGGCAGAGCGGTGTCCACAATTCTCTTCCACTCCTGTGCTGTTCCCTCCTGCACATTGAACTCGAGCTCTTCCCAGTACCCATTGATCATCGCGTAGATGTCGTCGTCATCTTGAGAAGCGCCGTGCAGGCAGAATGCCAGGCTGTGCGAGTCATGAGACAAATCGACCGCGGGGCCGACGCCGTACCAGGAAATATCCTCCCGCCAGAACCTGCTCCGGCTCAACGAGGGATGCTTTCTCCTGAACGCAATCATCTTCTTGAAGAACTGGAAAATGTCCTGATTGGATTGGAGTTGGCTCCAATCCAGCCACCCAGTTTCGTTGTCCTGGTTATAGGGATTGTTGTTGCCAAATTGGGTGTTCAGGAACTCGTCGCCGGCCCTAAACATCGGTGTACCGTTCGACAAGAAGAGCAGGCAGCAGAAATTCTTTACTTGCTTCCGGCGCAACGCGCGGACTGCCGGGGAAACAGCGTCGTCCCCTTCCTGCCCGCAATTCCAACTGTAGTTCGCGTCAGTACCATCCTGATTATTATTTCCGTTTCGCCAATTGTGCTTGCGGTCATAAGAGACAAGATCGTAGAGCGTGAAGCCGTCGTGGGACGTTACATAATTCACACTCTGATACGCGTGATAAGCGTCGCCGCGGCTGTCTGGAAACAAATCATCGCTGCCATAAATACGTCGCATCAAGTCGGAAACCATCCCTGTGTCGCCCTTCACGAAACGACGAACGTCATCGCGAAACCGGCCGTTCCACTGGAACCAAGTCAGGCCCGGGAATCCTCGCCCGAGCTGATAAGCGGCTATGTCCCAAGGTTCCGCGATTAAACGCACCCGCCCTAATTCCGGGTCCGCGGCGATTTCACTAAAGATGGGCGCTTCGCCCCAGTTGAGCGATCCGTCGGCATTGCGGCTGAATACCGACGCCAGATCAAAGCGGAACCCGTCGATATGCATCCCCCGCTTCCAATAGCGCAAGCTGTCTATCACCATCTTGCGCACCTGAGCCTGGCCGAAATTTAGGGTATTGCCCGTGCCGGAGTAATTGGCGTAGGGGTTTGCCGGATCGGAGGAAAGCATGTAATAGCCAGCGCTGTCGAGACCCTTAAAGCTGTAGATCGGACCTTTGTAGTCGCCCTCGCAGGTGTGGTTGTATACGACGTCCAGTACCACGCCGATATTAGCTTCATGAAAGGCCTTCACCATATTCTTGAATTCAAGATGCTGCTCATCAGCATGGTGTGTGCTCGCGTACTGAGCATGCGGCGCGAAGAAATTCAAAGGCATATAGCCCCAGTAGTCGCCTTCTTGGGGGTCACGCTGAAAAACCGGCATCAGCTCTACAACCGTCACGCCGAGTTCCTTTAAATAGGGGATCTTTTCTACGAGACCGGCGTAAGTGCCGGCACGAGATGGGTCGACACCTGAGTTTGGGTTCTTCGTGAAACCTCTAACGTGAAGTTCGTAGATGACTGCATCCGACTCATGATACGGAGGCGGTTGCCCCGACCAGTCAAATGTCGATCGGTGATCAGGCAGTACTCCCAACGGAGCGCAGCCTGCATTGGATCCTTCTCGCATGGCCAGGTTTCGATCGAAACCGGGTGGGAAGAAAATGCACTTCGCGTATGGATCGAGGAGAACCTTTTGCGGGTCGAAACTGTGCAGCTGAGGAATGGACTCTCCCGATACGGAATAAGCGTAATAACGAGCGGCACCAAGCTTTGTAACCGGAATCCGGCAGTGCCAAATCCGTCCTGACTTGTTGCGCAAAAAATCCAATTGAAGCGTCAGAAGAGGATTCACTAGATCGGCTGGTGAATAGAGGAGTAGAGTGACGCTCTCCGCATGTTCCGAGTGAACGGCAAAATTGAACGCTTGCTCCTCTTCGATCCACCTGACGCCAAGCGGCAGTGGGCTGCCCTCAGCCTGCTCCCAAGTCGGTCGTTTCGTGAGCGGGGCCGCCACAGTGTTGGCAAGCTCGGACGGACGAGACTTCTTGGCGACCACATCAGCGCTTGAACTGTTCACGCTTCCTCTCCTTCATGCACTCCAACTTCCGTCCACCCCAGCCGCTTGTTTCGCTCTCAATGCGGCAGCGCTACAGCTCCGGCAAACTGCGGCAACGAGCTGAGCAATTTGCTCGCGCCGTTCCACAGAATCTGCACTCCAATGCACACCAGCAAGAACGCGGAAAGTTTTAGTATTACATTTGTCCCAGTGGGGCCCATCTTGCTCGCGAGCCGATCTGCGTAGCCGTAGCAGAGATAAATGGTTACTGCAATCAAAGCGGAACCGATCGCCGCCGCGAGAATTACCAGCAGGTTTGGGCCCAGGTGCTGCGGCGCATTCGCGCCCAAGGTGATCGCAATCGAGATGGAGCCGGGACCGACTGTCAAAGGGAGGGTCAGCGGGTAAAATGCCTGACTCAGAGCATCAGCGCAAGTGACCGTTCGCCTGGGCGAGTCTTGATCGCTCGCGTCTTTCTGATTCAGCATCGCCCAGCCGGTTGAAATCACGATCAACCCACCGCCGACCTGCACCACCGGCAGCGAAATCCCGAAGAAGGAGAGCACGTGCACCCCGAGGGTATAGGACGCGATCAGCAGTATGAAACTATCTAGCGCGATGCGGCGAGCCAGCACTCGTCGTGTTTCAGTCGCGTAATCTCTCGTGAGCAGCAGAAAGACCGGAGCGCCTCCGATCGGATCCACGATCGGAAAGAGCGCGCTCACCACCAGGAGAATATTCTTGGCAACTTGAATCACCAGGCTAACCTTCCGTCTGTTTCTAAGACTTGAAGCTTCTAGACTAGAGCTTTCGCCCGTCCGCGATCCACTTGCTCCGGGACGGATGCTGCAGGACTGACGGCGCGCTTGGAACTCTCCGTCAAATCCTGCAGCCCTTGAAAAGCCCGAGCTGATAGCATGTCTTCCCGGACCCGCCAAAGCCAGTTCCCGTCAGCGCGACCAGGCACGTTCATACGAGCTTCGCTTCCCAGGTTGAGCAGATCCTGCAACGGAGCAATCGCCAGCGCCGCCGGTGACGACCATGCCAGCCTCATCAACTCCGGAGCGGCATCTGCACCGGTTCCGGGCGCACGCTTGAGGTAGCTCCAAAAGTTTTGCCGCTGATAGTCAGGCAATTCTTCATACCACTGTGGCGTTGTGGCATTGTCATGTGTGCCGGTATAGGCGACTGTATTTTGGACGAAGTTGTGCGGCAGATATGGATTATCCGCACGACCATCGAAGGCGAATTGCAGGACGCGCATCCCCGGCAGCTGAAACTGATCGCGCAGTGCCCGCACATCGTCCGTAATTAAACCCAGATCCTCCGCGATGAATGGTAGATGTCCCAGCTCGGTTTGGACTGCGTGAAAAAAGCTGGCTCCCGGACCCGCCACCCACTGCCCGGACTGAGCCGTTGACGCTTCGACTGGAACGTGCCACGCAGCCGCAAACCCGCGGAAGTGATCTAGGCGAATCACATCGACGTGAGCCAGCAGAGCACGCAACCGCTCGATGCACCAGCGATAACCAGTCGAATGCACGACGTCCCAGTTGTAAACGGGATTGCCCCACAATTGACCTGTCGCGCTGAAATAGTCAGGAGGAACTCCGGCGACGAAGCGTGGCCGATGCTGCTCATCGAGCAGGAACAGTTCAGGGTTCGCCCAGACATCACTGGAATCCGGGGAAACGAAGAAGGGCAGATCGCCGATCAAACTCACGCCATTGGCATGGGCGTGCTCCTTGAGTTGATCGGTCTGGCGGAACAGCAGGAATTGCGCGAAGCGTACCTGATCGATTTGACTGGCTAACTCTCGCGACGCCTCGGCGAGAGCACTCGGGCTGCGCCGAACCAAATCTTCCGGCCACTCCAGATAGTAGGTTCCGCGATACTTTTCTTTAAGAGCCCGGAACAGAGCGTAGTCTTCCAGCCAATGCGCTTGCCTGGCGCAGAACTCATCGTAGACAGGCCGCAGAGCGTTGTCTCTGGGCTCCCCGGCGTTGAAGTTCGCCCATGCCGTTTCGAGCAGTCGCTGTTTGAACGGGATAACAGAATCGTAGTCGACCGCATCGGCCGAGAAGTGAGACTGAGCTTCGCTCGCCTGTATCAGCCCGTCCGAAATCAGAGAGTCGGGACTGATCAGCAGCGGGTTGCCGGCAAACGACGACATTGCTTGATAGGGCGAGTTTCCGTAACCAGTCGGCCCTAGCGGGAGCGCCTGCCACCACCTCTGGCCGGCATCGTGGAGACGATCAATCCACGAGAACGCGGACGATCCCAGATCGCCGACGCCATATGGCGAGGGTAAAGACGTGACGTGCATCAGCAAGCCGGACGCGCGATATTCGGATGGAAACGGCGGAACAGTCGTGCGCCCGTCGTTATCGGTCATTACCGCGCTCCCGAACCCAGCGCATTATTCACCATCTCCTCAGCCTCGCTAAGGATCGCATTGAGATGGCTCTGGCTCTTGAAGCTCTCGGCGTAGATTTTATAAATATTCTCGGTACCGGAGGGTCGCGCTGCAAACCAACCACTCTCCGCTACAACTTTCAAGCCGCCGATTGGGGCGTCGTTGCCCGGAGCTTTGGTCAGCTTGGCGGTGATTGGCTCGCCTGCCAGGTCTGACTCCTTTACTGCGTCCGGGGTGAGTTTTTCCAACTTTGCTTTCTGCTCGGGCGTAGCCGGCGCGTCGATGCGCGTGTAGTACGGGATGCCGAACTCCGCCGTCAGTTCGCGGTAATGCTCTCCGGGATTCTTGCCAGTGCGCGCGGTAATCTCCGCCGCCAGCAAGTCCATGATGGGCCCGTCCTTGTCGGTCGTCCATACTGTGCCATCCAGGCGAAGAAAACTTGCTCCTGCGCTTTCTTCTCCGCCGAAACAATACGAGCCATCGACCAGGCCCGGCACAAACCACTTGAAACCCACCGGCACTTCGCTGAGCTTACGCCCGAGCTTTTTAACGACTCGGTCAATCATGCTGCTGCTCACCAACGTCTTTCCCACCGCAACTGTGTCACGCCACTGAGGCCGGTGCGTAAGCAAATACTGGATCGCAACGGCAAGGTAATGATTCGGGTTCATCAAACCCGAAACCGGAGTTACGATCCCATGCCGATCAGCGTCGGTATCGTTCCCAAAAGCCACCTGGTACTGATCTTTTAAAGCGACGAGCCTGGCCATCGCATAGGGACTGGAGCAGTCCATGCGAATTTTGCCGTCGTGGTCAACGGTCATAAACGAAAATGTCGGGTCGATTATGGGATTGGTGACGACGATGTCGATCCCGTAAATCGAGCTGATGGGGTCCCAGTAAGGCAATGAAGCTCCGCCCAGAGGGTCCACGCCAAGTTTGAGGCCAGCGCCGCGAATCGCATCGATGTCGACGACATTTTTGAGATCACGAACATACGGCAGGATGAAATCTTCCTGGTGAGTGGTCGCAGACCGGATCGCCTTAGCAAACGGAATGCGCTTGACCCCTGCATTCCCTGCTCGCAACAATTCGTTCGCGCGATTCTGTACCCACCCGGTCACGTCGGTATCAGCCGGGCCGCCATTGGTCGGGTTGTATTTGAAGCCTCCATCCTCGGGCGGATTGTGCGATGGCGTAATCACGATGCCATCGGCTAGATGTTGCTGGCGGCCACGGTTGTAAACCAGAATCGCTCGCGAGATAACCGGCGTGGGAGTTATCCCGTCGTCTTGCTGAATGATCGTCTCCACCTTGTTCGCCGCAAGCACTTCGAGGGCAGTGCGCTGCGCGGGTTCCGAGACGGCGTGGGTGTCTTTCCCCATGTAGAGCGGGCCATCGGTGCCCTGCTGGTGCCTGTATTCGCAGATCGCCTGGGTAATTGCGAGGATGTGCGCCTCGTTAAATGTGCCGCGCAGAGGCGAGCCACGGTGTCCGCTGGTGCCAAAGCTGACCAACTGGTTGGCATCATCCAGGTCGGGACGCCGCTCGAAATATTCCTTCTGCAGGCGAGCCACGTCGACCAGCAACTCCTTTGGCGCCGGTTTGCCGGCCAGCGGCGAAATCTTTTCACCTGGCTGGGATTGTGTTTCTAAAGTACTGGGCATGGTTCCACCTTCCAAATCTCGCTCGCATATTCTGAAATCGAGCGATCGCTTGAAAACTTCCCGGAGCTGGCGACGTTCAAGATTGCTTTCTGCGCCCATGCGCCGGGTTCGGCATAAAGCGCGCCGAGCCGGTCCTGGGCGTTGCAATACGAGGTCAGGTCGGCCAGGTTCATGTAGTGATCGCCCTGGGTCAGAAGCGTATCGCGCAAGGGAGCGAATACTCCTGGTTCGTTGCGGCTGAAGTGGTCAGAGAAAATCAGGTCCAGAGCGGCTCGCGTCTCCGGCTCATTTTCATAATGCCAGTGGGGATCGTACCAGGCGCGGCTGTTCTCGACTTCCTCCACGGTGAGCCCGAACAGGAACATGTTCTCTTCTCCGGCTTCCTCCGCCATTTCGATGGTCGCACCGTCGCGGGTTCCGACGGTTAGTGCTCCATTCATCATAAATTTCATGTTACTGGTTCCGCTGGCCTCGTAGCCGGCTGTCGAGATTTGGTTAGAGACATCACTGGCTGGAATCAGCCGTTCCGCCAGAGAGACGTTGTACTCCGGGAGAAAGACGACGTTGAGCCGGCCGCGCGCTGCCGGGTCGGCGTCAATCGTGCTCGCCAGGTTGTTGATGAACTTTATGATGAGCTTGGCCAGGGTGTAAGCTGGCGCCGCTTTACCCGCGAAGAGAAATGTCCGAGGCACTATCTTCATGCCGGGATTTTCCCGCAGCTGGTTATAAACGATCACAATCCGCAGCGCATTCATCAATTGCCTCTTATATTCGTGAATGCGCTTAATGTGGCAATCGAAGACCGTATCCGGGTCAACGACATATCCCAACGTTGACTTGAGCCAATTGGCAAACTGTACTTTCGCCTCTCGCTTTGACTTGAGGAAGCGTTCGCGAGCGTTGGAATCCTCCGCGAATGGCTTGAGCTGTTTGAGCAGGCTAAGATCCGTAATCCAGCGATCTCCGATGAATTCCGTGATTTCTCGGGCCAGCGCGGGATTGGCCTCGAGCAGCCAGCGCCGGGGCGTCACTCCGTTCGTCTTGTTGCTAAAACGTTCGGGAAACATTTCCGCGAGATCCTTGACCGTCGTGGTTCGCAGCAACTTGGAGTGGACAGCTGACACTCCATTGGTGCTATGTGAGCCAACAATGGCAAGGTTGGCCATCCGGATTTTACGCGGGCTGCCTTCTTCCACCAGGCTCACGCGCTCGACGCGCCCCTCGTCGCCCGGGAAGCGAACCCGAACTTCATCGAGCAGCCGACGGTTAATCTCGTAGATGAGCTCCAGGTGACGAGGAAGCAGTATCTCAAACCACGCCACCGGCCATTTCTCCAGAGCCTCAGGCAGCAAGGTGTGATTTGTGTACCCAAGCGTCTTCTTCGTCAGGTCCCACGCCTGGTCCCACCCCAAGTGCACATCGTCGAGCAGGATTCGCATCAGTTCAGGGACCGACATGGAAGGATGCGTGTCATTGAGTTGAATTGCGGCTTTCTCCGGAAACTTTTCCCAATCCGAGTTGTGGCGCTGGAAACGGCGCACCAGGTCGGCCATCGAACACGCGACCAGGAAATACTCCTGCAGAAAGCGCAGGCCCTGTCCCTTCGTCGTAGAATCGTCGGGATACAGCACCCGGGTAAGCGATTCTGCTTGGAGAGTTTCGCCGAGTGCACCGACGAAGTCTCCCGTGCCAAACTTCTCAAAATCGAAATAATCGGGCGCGGCCGCGGCCCAGAGCCGGAGTGTATTGATCGTCTTTCCACCATAGCCCACCACGGGACGATCAAACGGGATCCCGATCAGGCTTGAGGGCCGGTCACGGATCACTTGAAAATTACCCTCCTGCAACTTGAATGAGACGTTCAGCCTGACTTCCACATTCTCGTGAAGCCGGGAAATCTCCCAGGGATCGCCGTAGCGGAGCCAGTTGTCAGGATTCTCTTTTTGCCAGCCATCTACGATCGATTGCTTGAACATTCCGTACTCATAGCGGAGACCGTAGCCGGTGCCCGGAAGTTGCATGGTTGCCATCGAGTCGAGAAAGCACGCCGCGAGGCGGCCCAAGCCGCCGTTGCCCAGGCCGGCGTCTGGTTCCTGCTCAATCAATTCGAGCCAGTCGATACCATGTTCTTTAGCTGCATCCGGTAAAAGTGGATCCAGCAACAGGTTGGTGATGTTGTTGGCCAGCGAACGTCCGATGAGAAACTCCATGGAAAGGTAATAGATGCGTTTGGCATTCTCTCGCTCATAAGTGTTCTTGGTCAGCACCCAACGCTGGGCGAGAATATCTCGCATGGAACTGGAGAACGCTTCAAAGCGCTCACGCGCACTCGCTACTTTGGGATCGATCGCCCGGTCAAAAACCAGGTGCCGTTCATAGAAAGCGTTTTCCGTCCCGATAAACGGCATCGCGCCGTAGCCGTACTGTTGCAGAACATCTGAAACATTAGTTGCGCTGGCGGTCATGGGAACGACTTTTGCGGAGCTTGGGCGCGCCACGCGATTGGTGCTCATAAGATGGTCCTTAGTCTTCTAGGTTGTGGAACGGTTCTTGTTTCAAGCCGCGCCTGTCAAGAGTACAGATCCTCTTCTGGCCCGAGCTCAATTCCTGACGCTAAAAGGTACGCACGCATGGCCTTTTCGGCTGAGAACCAATCAATTTCCGGTGATCCAAGCGGACTGCCTCTTTTTTCCCAGTGCTGGCAAGCGAGTTTTTGCACAAGTTCATGCCGATCCTCTCCGTAGAAATCTGTCTGCGGCTTGGGCCGCTGCACGCGGTCTTCGCTTCTGCTTCTGGGCTGCTCAGTCATGATCCCCTGCATCGCTAATCTCCTTTATGACTGCTTCGACTTACGGTAGTACCTGATCAGGTTGTTGGTGGAACTGTCGTGCGCAAGCTGAGGTTCTGTTGTGTTCTCTAGTTCAGGGATGATGCGTTGCGCGAGGACCTTTCCCAGTTCGACGCCCCACTGATCGAATGAATCGATATTCCAGATTGCGCCCTGGGTGAACACCGAGTGTTCGTACAGCGCAACTAGCTTTCCGAGAGTTTCCGGCGTGAGTTGTTCAGCCAGGAGCGTATTCGACGGACGGTTGCCCTCGAACACCCGGTGCGGAACGAGCCACTTCGGAGTGCCCTCCGCCTTGACTTGCTCCGGCGTCTTGCCGAAGGCCAGTGCTTCAGTTTGTGCGCAAACGTTGGCAATCAGCATGTCGTGGTGCCGCCCGAGTGGATTGAGCGGCTTCGAAAAAGCGATGAAGTCGCACGGAATGAGTCTCGTCCCCTGGTGAATCAGTTGGTAGAAAGAGTGTTGACCGTTAGTTCCAGGTTCTCCCCAATAAATTGGACTCGTGTCGCGCTTAACTTTCTTCCCTTTAAGCGTGACGTGCTTGCCATTGCTTTCCATGGTCAGTTGCTGGAGGTAGGCCGGGAAGCGTTTCAGGTATTGCTCGTAGGGCAGGACGGCGACCGTTTGCGCCTCGAAGAAATCGTTGTACCAGATCGATAGAAGACCCATCAGCACCGGCAGATTTTGTTCGAAGGGCGCGGTGCGGAAGTGTTCGTCCATCTGATGGAAACCGTTCAACATGGCCTGAAAATTTTCAGGGCCAATCGCGACCATGGTTGACAGACCAATGGCGGAATCCATCGAGTAGCGTCCACCCACCCAGTCCCAGAATTCGAATATGTTGGCGGTATCGATCCCGAATTTCGCAACCTCGGCCGCATTCGTCGAGACGGCCACAAAATGTTTGGCAACCGACTTTTCGTCCCTGCCCAACCCAGCAAGAGACCACTCGCGAGCCGTGTGGGCGTTTGTCATCGTTTCCAAGGTAGTAAAAGTCTTCGAAGAAATAATGAATAGTGTTTCCGTAGGGTCGAGATCTCGCACGGCTTCGGCGAAATCAGTACCGTCGACGTTGGAAACAAACCGGAACGTCATCGCTCGATCGCTGTAGTGCTTCAGCGCCTCATATGCCATGACCGGACCCAGGTCGGAGCCGCCGATGCCGACGTTTATCACGTTGCGAATACGCTTGCCGGTGTGTCCTTTCCATTCACCACTTCGCACGCGATTGGAGAAATCCGCCATCCGGTCGAGCACGGCATGCACCTCAGGCACCACGTTTTCTCCATCGACTATGATGGATTCGTTTCGCGGCGCACGCAGGGCAACGTGCAAGACCGCGCGCTTCTCGGTGATGTTGATTTTCTCCCCATGGAACATGGCATCGATTCGTGCCCGCAGGCCAGACTCTTCCGCCAGTTGAAGAAGGAGTCGCAATGTTTCATCGGTGATGCGGTTCTTCGAGTAATCCAGATAAAGACCAACGGCCTCGACCGCCAAACGCTCACCGCGCTTCGGATCATCGGCAAACAGCTGCCGCAAATGTAGCTTTGAAACCGCTTTGTAATGTAACGCCAGTGCGCTCCACGCTGTCCGTCTGGTCTCAGGCGGCTTCGTCAGTGGTTGGACCTGTGTTGCCATATGCTTGCTCCTTTCGTATTCGCGCGTCTTACTTTCTAAAGCTTCACATAGTCTTTGATAAAACTGACTGCCTTTAGGGTGCTGCTTTTATTTATTTCTTCCGCGCAGTCACGGCATCTTCCATTGAAGACAATCATGTCAAGCCACACAGCAGAAATCGCCACCGAATCACGACTCACGTCGAATCCTCTTGATGTCATCCCAAACGAAATACCATTCGATGTGCCTTATGGGCTTTCTATATCACCAGACCAAGACCGGGCGGCTATTCAAGCGGCTGTGGCAGAGGCCAGGAAACGGAATTGGAAAATGAACGGAACACCAGCCGGTTCCCGAGCAGCCCAATCTGGACCAACCGTTTCCAATCCATCTCCTGTGCCTCCCCGGGATATGCTGTAACGATCCCCCTGCAGTTCGACTTCTCTGGTAAAGGCGTTAATTAGGACTTAGCGGATCTCTGTCGCTAATCTCTGTTCTCGATAATTATGCTGCAAACCGCAAATGACGGTGTCGTTTAGCGAATTCTCGCATCTCGAGATTATGCGTCCATCCGTTCGACCCATTGAGCGCGCGATGCCGGAGCCGGGAACGGATTGGCAAAGTACTGTGTTTCCCGCGCAACCTTGTCGCCTCTGAACTCCATGATGCTCACGGTGTAAGACGGCTTGCCGTCATATGTCAGGACGAATTCGCTGACCCAAAGATCACCGCCGCCAATGATTCGCCGAACAGTAAACCGTTTGTTGCTCGGCTGACTAGCGCGCTGGTTCTGTATGTTGCGTCGACCGCGGGTTCGCTCGCCTGACTGCGGGTAATCCAGCACCGCGTCGTCGTGATAGATGAGGTGCTCTGTTTCAAAATCGCTGGCATCGGACGCCGCCCAATGCTGATCCAGGGCCGCGCGGATCTCTTGATCTCGCGTTCCAGAATTCTGCTCTTTATTTTGTTGATCGTTCATCTTGAGCCCTCAATCGCGAGGCGTCTAGCTCCTGATTAGTCGGATTATCGGACAATTATGCTTCGGACGCCTCCCATCCTCAACCTCCCGGAATTGAGAATCGCGTCGGGCGCCCGCCTAGCGCTCGATTTGGCCCAGGTAGTATCCGAGTCCACTTCAGGTGTGCGAATCTCTGATTCACGAGATCCCAAGTCAAGGATTTCGCGAGCTAAAGGAAAGCGGTGCGTACGCGGTGCTGATCGCGATCCGCCCCATGGCTACCGCCGTTAAAGGGCGCGGATCTATTGGATCACATAGTAATTACAGGGCAGCGTTCGCACTGCAATGCCTCGTACGGAACGGAAGAACTCGATGGAACAGACTTTGGTTGTACCGTTCTTGTACCGCGAGTTTTGCGCCAAAACTCTCGAACAAGGTGATCTGCGCTCGGAAACAATTGCTGGATCATTAATTGGACCATGAAATCTGCATCGACTTCTGTTGCAAAGCGTGAGGCACCGTGGATATTTGTTTTCGGTTGATGGAGATTCATCGGCCCGCCGTTTCGTAATACTTCCCATTCGCCTCCGTACCCATAACCGCGAAATCGCACTTCGAACTCTCAAGCGGATCGGTCCTGAAAGTGAAATCGATCGACGGCACTCGAACACTGGCTTCTAGTTGCGCAGAAGCCGTGCGTCCCACGAATCGGTACTGCCTCATTGGGTCTTCATACTTGACCGGTTCGTCGCTCACCTGAAAAACCAGCTTGAAATTGAGAAACGCCGGAGTGGATTCCGCGTCCATTGCAGGCCAGCGAGGCTGGTCGATAATGGGCAGGTTCGTCATCTGGAGCGTCGCGGTTTTGCCATCTGCGCTGAATGTCAATCCATCCGATGGTACTGGCGTGATCCAATACAAGCCTTCCGCCGAGATCGGCGAATGGAAGTCGTGAATCTGGTTCGCAGGGACCGCCGGTCCCTTGAAAACAGTCAGTCATGTGTGAGCGAAGATCGCCTGGTGTGCCTGGCGAGCGGACCAGTATTCGCCCGCCATGTAACTATAGTCCGTGGTTGGAGTGCCCCAAGCGAGGCGGTTCCCCTTGTTGTCAGTTCCCATACCGTGGAATCCGCTGCACCGTCCCAACTGCCCCTTGAAGTGATAGATGCTTGAAAGTTCGACATTAGGGGCGGCTGGTTGGTTGTGATTGCCATTCTTATCGAGCCACGGAATTGGATACGGGCAGGGTCCTCCATTCGAGGGTGAACGGTCAAGGGGGATTGTTGGAGCGCACGATTGCGCCTGTGCACCAAGCAGTCGGACAGATATCGGAGCCGCTGCCAGAGAGACCGCCCCAATCCTCAGCATGCGGCGTCGGCTCAGCGAGATTCGTGACCGCAGGTCCTCAATTGCTATGCTTTCTCGATCGAATAGGAATGCCATTTGCTTTCTCCTTTTGCCGCGTCCGCCCGAGCGTCGCGGTCGTTCGCAATTTTCCAACAGTCATTTTCCTGCACAGGCCTTCTGTTTACCGAATTACATCCTTCATGGCGCGCTCGTATGCCTCGACCGCCGTGTTGACACCATTTCCGCTCTGCTTCATGAGTTCGCAAATTGTGAGAATCGTTACCACTGTTTCATCGTCTGGCATGTGACTTCCTAATCCGTGTGATTTGAGATGCGAAATTGTGGCGTTCGGCCTATCAGTGTGATGAGGCAATCTCGAATTCCCCAAAGTCATTTTTTGCCTCTCGGTTCTGACGACAACTCGCACGGATTTGATCGCATCCCACATCAGTTACACCAGCGGGTGGGAGTGTGGCAGGAGCCGCTTAGTAGTTGCACTCTCGGCGCTTCCTGGAAGGGAAACTCATCGGCTCATGCGCTTGTCACTTGTTGTGCTTGTCTGCTCCGTTGTCTTCACGGCGACCGGCTTCGGTCAAGCTGGGCCCCAGACTGCGCAGGTTTCCTATGAAGGTCAAAACGTAAGTGCCGTATCCCTGATTGCCAATCCGCATCGCGACCTCGAGCCCTTGCGCGCCTGCATTTCGCTAAGGCCGGGTGATCCGTACTCCGAAGAGAAGATCCGTGCGAGCGCAGAGGCGCTAGAAAAGGCGGGTGGATTTCCGAAAGTTCAAGTCAGCGTGGTGCCAGATATCACGGGCCTGCGCATCAGTTTTCTCCTTGAGCCAGCCTATTATCTCGGAGTCGTGGATTTTCCTGGTGTCGGGAAGTCCTTCTCATATACGCGCCTTCTCCAAGCGGTCGACCTCCCAGATGAAGATCCTTTCGATCCCTCTCGCCTTCCGACTGCAGAAGAAGCACTCACAACTTTTTTGCACAAGAGTGGCTTTTTCCAGGCAAAGGTGCACACAGACACGAAGATTGACGATGCGCATCGATTGGTGAGCGTCAGCTTCGCAGTGGAGCTGAGGAAGCAAGCACGAATCGAATCGCTTCAGATCGTTGGGCCGGCGGCGGCGGAGCTTGTCAAACTTCATCATTCTGTGCAGTCGCTGCGGGCGCGACTGTCTGGTGGTCTTTTAAAACCGGGAAAGCTTTATGACCAGGAACGAATTAAGGAAGCGACAACCCTCCTGAAGAAGGCGTTAGCAAAACAGCATCGCCTGGAGGCCAAGGTCCACGAGAATCCTCCCGAATACCACCCAGAAACGAATCGGGTGGACGTTTCATTCAAAATCGAAGTGGGTCCGGTGGTCACCGTCCGGGCCGTCGGAGCTCGCCTCTCGCGCATTCCCTTCCTAGGAGGAAGAGAGATGAAGAAGCTGGTCCCTATCTACTCGGAGGGAGCCATTGATCAGGATCTAGTCGACGAAGGGCAGCGGAATCTTACCGACTACTTTCAGAAAAAAGGATTCACCGATGTCAAAGTGGCATCGAGCATTCAGAACCAGCCAGACCAGATTACTGTTGTCTATCAAATCGATCGCGGCCGGAAGCACAAGGTCGGGCGCATCCTTTTCCACGGCAACTACGCGGTATCGCAGAAAGAGTTGATGGCTCATGTCATCGTGAGAAAATCTCATATCTGGACGCACGGGAGTTTCAGTCAGAAGCTTCTGAAGCAGAGTAGCGACAACATACAGGCCGTGTACCAGGACCGGGGATACGAAGATGTCAAAGTCACGGCCCAAGCAGTGGATCGTGAACCGCAGATCGACATCACTTTCGAAATCGAGGAAGGCCCTCAAACCATTGTTGAGGACGTGAGAGTCTCTGGAAACGAGAATGTCCCCTACGCGCAGCTTACCGCTC